>ERZ773108.763-NODE-763-length-34935-cov-8.885178_pt1 | contig 34935 bp, 35 predicted proteins | sample MGYA00580570_ERZ773108 | MGnify/ENA primary metagenome ERZ773108 (study PRJEB29015, sample SAMEA2737840) | human gut metagenome | biome: human gut; feature: human-associated habitat; material: faeces | place: China | collected 2012 ...
TGACCAGCAAAGAGTTTGCGCTTCTTAGGCTTATGCTTGAAAATCAGGGAAAGGTCTTTACTCGGCAAATGCTACTTGACCGATTGTGGGCGGACGATTTGGAGGTCGAAGATCGGATCGTTGATAGTCACATAAAGAACATTCGCAAAAAGTTAAATGCTGACTATATAAAAACAATTAGAGGGGTGGGATACAGAATTGATAAGGAAAATTAAAACGAGCCTAACGGCAAAGCTCTTTTTAGCGACAACGGTTCTTTTGATTTTGGTATGTTTGCTTTCTGTTTTCAGTATGGCGAGATATATTCCCCAAACTTATAGCAATCGACTTAGTGCAGAATTGCAAAAGCAAGCAAATGATTTAGTGCCAGTATTGGAAAAGGCTGGTTCCTTAGAGGAATGTTATTCACTTGTTCAGCAATTCACCGCACAGACAAAAGCAACTGCCTATATTGAAGATGATTATGGAGATATTTTATATTCAAGTGACAAATTGACGATAACAACAGACAAGGATTCTATTGCTACGATTCAAGAAAATCCTGATAGCGCAATTATTACAAGTGACGAATTACTGACAGAAGCAGGCTATGTGTTCACCCTGTTAGGTAGCGACTATACCCTTTATGTGCAAAGTGATACGGTGTCCGTCAATCAGGCAACAGAGGCGATTTGGCAAACCGTTCCGCTGGTTATATTGGGAATCTTCTTTATGTCCATCTTGTTTTCTGTCATTTACTCACGCTATATAACAAAACCGATTATTGAATTAAGCAGCACATCGCAAAAAATGGCCCAGCTCAATTTTGAGCCGCACGGAAATTCTAATCGTTCAGACGAGATAGGAATACTCTCGGACAGCTTAAATACTTTGTCGGATAATTTACAGCATACATTGGCAGAACTGAAAAAAAGCAATTCCGAGTTAGAGGCCGAAATATCAAAAGAGCGAGAACTTGAAAAAAAGCAACAGGAATTTTTCTCGGCGGCATCACATGAACTGAAAACGCCTTTGACAATTCTGAAAGGTCATTTAATGGGGATGCTCAATAAGGTCAAAGGATATGAAAATCAAGAGTCGTATATGGAGCGGTCGCTGGCCGTTGTTGAAAAAATGGAAACATTAGTGAAAGAACTGCTCTATGTATCTAAAACAGACGGAAAACAGAGAACAGAATATAAGACGATTGATTTTGCAGAGCTTCTTCGGGTACAAATAGCTGATGTGACCGATTTGCTGTCTGAAAAAGAAATCTCCCTTTCCGTGGATATTCCTGACAAAATCCTGTGTGATGCAGACCCGGCACAGATGGAACGAGCCATTCAAAATGTTTTGGTAAATGCCATTCGCTACTCACCGAATGGCGAGGCAATCTATATATCCTTATCGAACGATAAAAATACCGTTTCCTGCAAAGTTGAAAATACAGGCGTCCATATTCCAGAGGAAATGATACCCCATCTATTTGAAGCATTTTACAGAGCGGATACCTCCCGTAATCGTAATACTGGGGGAACAGGCTTAGGACTTTATATCGTCCGCAAAATCATGGAACTGCACCACGCAAAATATGGTATCCAAAACACAAGCAGAGGTGTGGTGTTCTGGCTTGAAATGCCGCAAGAAAGAGGTGCTATCAACTCCATCTAAACTCCATATTCCTTGCAAACTATATCCAAATCATTTTGTTATCTTATAGCTGTCCTCAAGAGGACAGCTATAATTTTTGAAAGCGAGGCAAAGCAAAATGGTAAAAGCTAAATTCGGAGCATTGGCTCTGACGGTATTGATGGGACTGGGTGCAGTAAGTCCCTTGCATGGGGTCACAGAAGCTCATGCGCTAAACGCACCTGTTGCCAATTCTGCACAGCAGAAAACGGTCGTGTCCACAACGGATGATTCCGATGGCGTTATGAGCTACAAGGACAAGGAGAGCGGAAAGACCTTTGTCAGTGAGGACAACGGCGTAACCTGGGTGTCTGAAGAAGATTATGAAAGCAGCCACCCCACAATTAACTACGACTGGTGGACCTATGATGAGTACAAAGAATGGCTGGAACTGGAAAAGAAAAATCTTCAAGAAATGGCGGATGAGCACACAATGGTTGAAACCAGCGAAGGTCGTTTCGAGTGGACACAGGAAATGACAGATCAGTGTATTGCTGAATATGAGCAAACCTTAAATGACATCAAAAACGGACTTCTCGTATCTAAATCCGTGGATGGAGATACTGAGTGCATGACAACTTTCAGTCCTAATTGGGTTAGCACTACTGCCGATTAACAGCGTACAAAAGTTGATTTAGACGCTGCCGCACGACGGCAAAAGAAAAAAAGCCGTCGTACAGCAGACACATTTTCACGCGCCCATGAAGCGGCGGCTTTGATTTTCAGAGCCGCCGTTTCTTTGTATCTTATACAAATAAACCACCTGCTATGCAGGTGTGTCCACAGATGCTTTAGCTTACAGTAAAAAACCCCCAATGTTATACTAAGTACAGGTTCGCCAACCGTACTTAAGACAAAGGAGGTATCCTAAATGGATGTTAATAGTTTAGCACATACAAAGTGGAATTGTAAGTATCATATTGTATTTGCACCAAAATACAGAAGAAAGATTGCATATGGAAAGTTGAAACAAGATATAGCAAATATATTAAGTATGCTGTGTAAAAGAAAGAATGTAAAAATTGTTGAGGCTGAAATATGCCCAGACCATGTGCATATGTTGGTTGAATTGCCGCCGAATATAAGTGTATCGAGCTTTATGGGATATTTAAAAGGAAAAAGCACATTAATGATATTTGAAAGGCATGCAAATTTGAAATATAAATATGGAAATCGACATTTCTGGTGTAGAGGATATTATGTGGACACAGTAGGAAAAAATGCAAAGAAGATACAAGAGTATATTCAAAATCAATTAAAAGATGATTTAGAATATGATCAAATGACACTGAAAGAGTATATAGACCCGTTTACGGGTGAGCCGGTAAAAACAAGCAAATAAAAGGAGCCCTTTAGGGCTAAGCAAGTAAATGATGTTGCGGCTGGCGGATCTTTTCGATGGGTCTTTAGACCCCAGTGCCGGTAACAGCCCCTTCTAGGGGCAGAACAAACCACCGGCTAAGCCGGTGGTTGTGATTGTGAATTTGATTAAAAAGTCCTTGACAATTTGTCTCTGGGAAGCTTAAAAAATCATTACCACAATTCCAAGAATTACCAGAATGACACCGGTAACCCGGTTCAGTGTCTTTGGGGTGGCCTTATTGGCAAAGACAGCGGCAATTCTTGCCCAGATTAAGGTAAATACAATGCACAGAACCCAGACGGTGATATCCGGCAGTCCGCCGATGGCAAAATGGGAAAAGGCACCGGTAAGTGCGGTAAAGGTCATAATAAATACACTGGTGCCAACAGCAGTTTTCAGTTCATATCCAAGTACAGAGGTCAGGATTAAAAGCATCATCATGCCGCCCCCGGCACCAACAAAGCCGCAGATAAAGCCAATCAGCACACCGCAGATTACGGACTGGATGGCACGTTTCTTTGCAGAAACGGCGGACATGGATTCTTTCGTGGTCATAACCGGTTTTACGATAAATTTGATTCCTAACAGAAAGGTCATGAAAACGGAGAAATTTCCCATGGTGGTAGAAGGAACAAGGCTTGAAACATAGCTTCCTACTACGGTGAAAAGCAATACGCTGACCATCATAATCAGACCGTTTTTAATATCGAGGTTCTTATGCTTTCCATATGTATAGGCAGAAATGGCACTTGCCAAAACATCGGAAGAAAGCGCAATGCCGACTGCCATATATGGGTCAATGCCTAGAAAATGAATAAGCAGCGGACTGATGACAGCAGCGGCACTCATGCCGGCAAAACCGGTTCCAAGTCCGGCACCCATGCCTGCAAAAAAAGTAACAAAAATCGTAGTTAATAAATCCATTTTAGGATACCTCCTCTAAAATCATATCCAGCGTTGTCTCCATCTGTGCCATTCCTTTAAAAAAGGCATCTTTCGTGGCATCATCCAGATCGGCAATCAGCCGGTCGGCAAAATCCTGCTGCAGAGCCTGTCCCTTTTTTATAACAGGGGCAGCTTTTTTCGTACATAGAAGCTGTGTCTTCCGGCGGTCGCCGGCAACCTCTTTGCGGCTGAGATAACCGTCTTTCACCAGCCGGTCTACATTGACGGAGACCAGATTTGCCTTAATCTGGCGCACTTCAACAATATCTCTGGCAGTTGAATATTCCGGATTATTTCCTAAAAACATCAAAATATCAAAAGCAGTCTGCGGCAGATGCAGTGACTGGCACAAAGGCTTACATACGGCAGTGTAGGCAGCAGACATTTTTCTTGCAAATGCAATACCTGTATTCATGTAAGAGTCCTCCTGATGAAAATACTTCAAAATGAAATAGTTCAAAAATGAAATAATTATTTTGATGGTATACTAGCACCGGAAGGAAAAAATGTAAAGTGAACTGGAAAAAATTTTATAAAAAGTTTATGATATAGTGAGCGCAAGCGAGCCATAGGGAGCCTGCTCACTTTTGGCGAACGGCGAATATTGATCATGGGCTGGTTTTGCACATGATATAATGAACGCAAGCGGGAAGAATGCGAGGAAATACAATGAATAAGCAGGAAATTTATGAATACCTGAGTCAACAGCATATCTGGTACGAAGTGACAGAGCATAAAGCTGTTTATAATATGGAAGATTTATCAGATGTGGAAATTCCCTATCCACAGGCAGATGCCAAGAATCTTTTTGTACGTGATAATAAGAAGCAGAATTATTATCTGATTACAGTGCGAGGGAACCAGAGGGTAGATTTAAAGGCATTTCGAAAGGCAAATGGAACGCGTCCGTTAAGTTTTGCCTCGGAAGAAGATTTAATTGAGAAAATGGGACTGCAGGCGGGTTCGGTAACGCCGCTTGGAGTACTCAACGATGAAACATGCAGCGTGAAGGTATTTGTGGATGCTTATTTTCTGGAAAATGATGCATTGATTGGAGTACATCCCAACGAGAATACTGCTACTATATGGATGAAGACAGAGGATTTACTCCGTATCATCCGGGCGCATGGAAATGAAGTCCATTGTGTGTCGATGTAGAAAAAAATATCCGGAGAAATAGAGAGTTTTTAGATAATAATAGGGGAACGGAGAGAAGCAAGCCAAGTATTTTTATTCACATGTTATGGAATACAAAAAGGATAGACAGTTCATGAACCATCTATCCTTAAAATGCTTATTCTATACGGTTTTAAGATTAACCAAAGTATCTCTTTAACAGACCCTCAAAAGCTTTTCCGTGTCTTGCCTCGTCTCTAGCCATCTCATGAACTGTATCATGGATTGCGTCGAGGTTAGCAGCTTTGGCACGTTTTGCAAGGTCAAATTTACCAGCAGTAGCACCATTTTCTGCATCTACACGCATTTCCAGGTTCTTCTTTGTGCTGTCGGTTACAACTTCACCAAGCAGTTCTGCGAATTTTGCTGCATGTTCAGCCTCTTCAAAAGCTGCCTTCTCCCAGTAAAGTCCGATTTCCGGATATCCTTCTCTATGTGCAACTCTTGCCATTGCAAGGTACATTCCAACTTCAGAACATTCTCCTTCGAAGTTTGCTCTTAAATCAGCAATGATATCTTCTGGAGCACCCTGTGCTACACCAACTACATGCTCAGCAGCCCATGTCTTATCACCTGTCTGTTCTTTGAATTTTTCAGCCGGAGCTTTACATACCGGGCAGAACTCCGGAGCACTTTCACCTTCATAAACATAACCACATACTGTACAAACAAATTTTTTCATTTTAAAATCTCCTTTTCTTTTTATAAATGTATTTATATATCAATAATAGTAATTGTTACTGATATTAAATTAGCATAATTATTTCTAAATGTCAACTGTTTTTTTTGAGACTTTCTGATTTTGTTTTTCTTTTTTATTTTCTGCAGAATTGGTTGATTTATCCGGCAGAGAACCGGATTTATCCAATAACTTTTTACATTCCGGACAAAGTCCGTAGAATCTGGTAATATGTCCCTCAATGAAACCGGAAAATTCTTCTGCAGCAATAACATTAATCAGATCAATGTTTTTCATTTTTAAATCGAGGACGGAATTACAGTTTGTACAGAAGAAGTGGTAATGAGGTTTCGGATTACCATCAAAGCGGTCCGGCCCATTTTCCGTTGAAATCTTTTGAATCTCGCCTAAATCTGCCAGGAGAGAGAGATTGCGGTATACCGTTCCCAGGCTGATGTTGGGATATTCCTGCCGGATATCGGAATAAACTGTTTCGGCAGTCGGATGGTCGGTACGTCCCATCAGGTTATTCTTAATACTTTCCCGTTGTCGGCTAAATTTAATCATATATTCTCCTCAACAAATAATAATAATCGTTATTGATTTTAATATAATTCTTAAAAGGAACTTTGTCAAGGAGAAGTGTAAAGTAAAAATCTGCATGTATGGGAAGTATAGGCTAAAAATCTGCATGGAATCTTAGAAGATGGAATATGATATAAGGAACAAAAAGATATAGGAAGGAAAGGTTATGCCGCAGTTTAAACGGTTCGTTGCATATCTTTATTATTATGAAAATGATACAAAGGAATATCTTGCCGGATTTGCCAGAGTAGAAATGCGCGGAGACATCTGCAGATTAGAGATACATTTAAAAGGAACAGAATATGCGGGGCAGGAAGGAAAGGTAAGCCTTTTTATCCGTAGGGAAGGAAAAATTCTGGCTTTTCCGGTGGGTAATATGCGGCTGATGTCCCAAAGCTCAGATTATAGTGGAAGGATTTCTGATGGTGAGCTGGGCGATGAAACCTGTCATATACAGGATGTCTGTGGAATTCTGATTCAGCCGGCAGATGGTAATTTTTATGGCAGCCAGTGGGACAATGGGGAGATACATAAGGAAGAAATAGAAATGCAAGCTGCAGAAGAGCCGTCTCTTCAGACTGAGGAAGTGCCGATGCACCATATTTTCCCGGAACAGATAAGCATGGAAAAAGGAATCCAGGAAAGAAGCACGCAGGAAAAAGGCACTGGGGAAAAAGAGGCCTCCATCTGGGAGCACTGGGAGAATCTGAAGCAGAAAATGACGATCCTGCATCCTTTTGAAGGAGAGAATATAACCTGCGTTCATATGGAACTGCAGGATTTACGGGAGCTGCCACAGAAATACTGGTGTCTTGGGAATAACAGCTTTCTGCTGCATGGTTTTTTTAATTACCGGTATCTTTTCTTCGGAGAACAGGTGACGCCGGAAGGACGAGAGCTGTTCTTGGCGGTGCCGGGGGTTTATCAGAAGCCGGAAAAAGTAATGGCGGCTATTTTTGGTTTTCCACAGTTCCGGACGGAAAAGCCGTGCCGGCAGTTAGAGGGGACTTTTGGCTACTGGTATCGCCGGATGGACGAATAAGGGCGAACCGGATATGGTCTTCCCATTTTCCCTGTATCAGGGCATATTCCCTGGCGACACCTTCCTGTTGGAAATTAAGGGATTCTAGCAGACGGATGGAAGCGGTATTTTCCGGCATGACGGCAGCTTCTATCCGGTGCAGATGAAATTCTTCAAACATAAGCTGAATACCAAAAGCAAGGGCTTCGCGGGCGTATCCTCTGTGCCAGTAAGCAGGGGAAAAGCGATAGCCGGTCTCACAGGAATAGTAAGTAGAACGGTTGATATTGCGGAAGCAGATGGTGCCTATGATTTCGTCGGGATTTTCCCTGCGGAATATATAGAAGCGGATGAGGCTGTGTTTTAAGGTGAGACTCAGCTCACAGTTCATCAGGGTCCGCTGGTAGGCCACCGTATAGAACTGCTCAGGGTGGATGGTTTCATATGGCTCAAAGACATTCCGGTTCTGCTTATAAAACTGAAGAACTGCAGGGGCATCATCTTCCCCTAACAATTTCAGGATTAAGCGGTCTGTTTCATAGATAAATTTCATGTTATTAACTCCTGCAGCTGGTATAAGAATACCTTTTTGTTACGCTCAAAATATGCTATTATTATAACAGAGAAAAGAGTAAAAGTCAGGAGTAAACATGGAACCGGAGATAAAATATATGAAAGCAGCCCTGCGGGAGGCAAGGAAAGCAGAAAAATTAGAGGAAGTTCCTATTGGCTGCGTGATTGTGCAGAATGATAAAATTATTGCCCGGGGCTATAACCGGCGCAATACCGATAAAAATACCCTTTCCCATGCGGAACTGACTGCCATTAAAAAGGCATCGAAGAAGACCGGGGACTGGAGGCTTGAGGACTGCGTGATGTATGTGACCTTAGAACCCTGCCAGATGTGTGCGGGAGCCATTGTGCAGTCCCGTATGAAAAAGGTGGTAATCGGAACTATGAATCCCAAGGCTGGATGCGCCGGTTCAGTGATGAATCTTTTGCAGGTGGCAGCATTTAATCATCAGGTAGAGATAGAACGGGGCATATTGGAGAAAGAATGTTCAGACATGCTGTCGGAATTTTTCAGACGGTTGCGTGAGAAGAAGAAACAGCAGAAAATGAAGGCAAAACCTTGACAATCCGGCATAAAATAGGCTATAATTTAGATTCCGAGCAGCCGGGGTGGCAGCGGTGCCCTGTACCAGCAATCCGCTATAGCTGGGGTGATATCCTGTCTCGGGTTTGAAATTGTAAAGCAGCCCTGAATAAGTGGCGTTGATGTCTGGGTCTTACGCAACAGGAATCTGTGAACCGGGTCAGGTCAGGAATGAAGCAGCCCTAAGCGGAAGCTCCTGTGTGCCGTAAGGTCGCCTGGACTGAGTTGGCTGTTCAGGTAACGTTTGCAACGAGAATTCAAAACAGGATGCTCGGTTTTTAATGCATAAAATTAAAAAATATAATATAATAAAGATAAGGGTTCTTCATAAGAAAGTCGGAGAGAAGAAAATTTAACATAATAAAGGAGATAAAGATGAAGAAGTACGGTTTTGGCGTAGACATTGGTGGAACCACCTGTAAGATCGGATTATTTGAGACCAGCGGAAAAATGCTGGATAAGTGGGAAATCCCAACCAACAAGGCAGATAATGGCGGACATATTTTAGATGATGTGGCAGCATCCATTGACGAGAAAATGAAATCAGCATCCATTGCAAAAGAAGATGTGGAAGGAATCGGCGTAGGTGTTCCTGGCCCTGTATTAGAAGATGGCTCTGTTTCCGTATGTGTAAACCTCGGATGGGGACAGGTTCAGGTTGCCGATGAATTAAGCAGTAAGACAGGTCTTCCGGTTAAAGTAGGAAATGATGCGAATGTAGCAGCCCTTGGCGAGATGTGGCAGGGCGGTGGAAAAGGTTACACCGGAGTCGTTATGGTTACGCTTGGAACCGGTGTTGGCGGCGGAATCATTCAAAATGGCAAAATTATTCCGGGCGCAAACGGAGCGGGCGGCGAAATTGGACATATTACCGTCAATACAGAGGAAAAAGATACCTGCGGATGTGGCAGACATGGCTGCTTAGAGCAGTACGCATCAGCTACCGGAATCGTTCGCATGGCGAAGAAACTTCTGGCTGAGAAAGATGATGAGTCTTCCTTACGCGGATTTGAACCGCTGACAGCAAAGGATATCTTTGATGAGGCAAAAAAAGGAGATGCTCTGGCATTAGAGGCGGTAGAAATCTTAGGCGAGACACTTGGTATGGCGTTATCTAATATTGCCTGTGTCGTTAATCCACAGGTATTCGTAATCGGTGGCGGCGTATCCAGGGCAGGAGATATTTTAATTGATACCATAGCAAAACATTTCAAAGAGCATGCATTTGCATCCTGCAAGGACACCAAGTTTGCACTGGCATCCCTTGGAAATGATGCCGGAATGTACGGCTGCGTGCAGATGATATTAGACTAAGAATCAGATGAATCGAGAAACATGCTTTGCGAGATTCTTTCGTAAGTAAGTGAAAAGCCTCCGTCCTGGGACGGAGGCTTTTCTTGATTTATTGCGAGAACCAAAGGGCTCTCTTGGACTTTGAAAAGACACAAAGTCCAGTAAAAAGAAAGGGGAGACCAAATAATTAAAAGCTGATTAAATAATTATAATACGCATTCTAATTCATATTTCTTATTCAACAGCAGTACATCAGCCCTTGCACCCGGGGTCAGGCTGCCGATGGTTTTCTCCATTCCAATGCTCTTAGCAGGGTTGCACGCATGGCATCGCTGATTAAGATGACGCGGTCATCTCCAAATATGCGGAAAACGCTGCGGATAACGGCTGGATGGATGTGGATGCCATTACAGATAATTTCCACCATTGCATGTGGGGCATCAGCAGCGGCACCCACAATACCCGGGTCACGGTGGTGGAATGCCGGCATGGCGTTGAACAGATGAGTTGCATGGCTGGCACCTGCTGCGAAGGCCTTTGAGGCAATTTCATAAGAAGCAGTAGAGTGTCCAAGAGAAATAGCAACTTCATCATGGATTTTTTCGATAAATTTGTCTGCTCCCGGAAGTTCCGGAGCGATGGTAATTAACTTTATTTTGCCACTGGATACTTCTGACAAGCGGCAAAATACGTCTATACTAGGGCTACAGAGGTAACTTTCTTTCTGGGCACCCTTCTTTGCCGGGGAAAGGAAAGGACCTTCCATATGAATACCGGCTACATAGGAATGGTTTCTGTCATCCGGTACACCGGAAACAGTTTCGAAGATTTCCATAAGCTGGTTTTCAGGTAAAGTCATGGATGTTGCACAGAAGGATGTAACGCCGCAGGAATGCAGGTAAGCTGCAATATCGGAAAGTCCGTCTGTATTTGCGTCACAGAAATCATGACCCTTTGCACCATGGATATGCACATCAACCAGTCCCGGAATCACATAATTGCCTTTTGCATCCAGAATTTCCTCGTTTTCGGAAACCGGTTTGTCTACGATTGTATGTGTAACATCATCGATATATAATCCTTTGCTTTATAAATACGCATGGTACCCCTCCTTAAAAGGCAATTTCTATATTGTTTAGTCTGATTATATAATCGGAAAAATGAAAATGCTATAAAATAGACAAAATAGCCTCTCAATAGAAATATGCAGTGGCAAATATATCTTAAATAGAAATCATAACAAGCTAGCACATTACCATATCAAATATGATTAAATCATAATTTAACACAGATTAAAACAGGATTAAACCAGTTTATGAAAAAATTTAAGAAATCTTAAATTGACCCACCGCGGGGGCTGCTTTACAATGAAAATAGATTGTAAGCAATTACGGAAAACATAAGAAACAACGGAGAAAAACATTGTCTACAAGAAGAGAAAGAGAACGAAGAAAGAAATTAAGGAGAATAAGAAATGCAATTTCAGCAGCTTTTTGTGTACTGATATTGCTGTTAGTGCTGGGAATCGTAAACCTTCTGACCGGTGTTTTGGAAAAACATCTTCCTATTATAGATGGGAATGGAGACTATACCATCAGCATACTGGAAAAGCTGTCCGGAGATAAAGAGGAGAAGGAACCGGATAAGAAGGGACTGACGGTGTGCATTGATGCGGGACACGGCGGAAAGGACAATGGTTCTGACTATAAGAACCGCTATGAGAAAGATGATACTCTTGCCATGGCACTTGCCGTACAGAGTTATTTGCAGGAAAAAGATGTGAATGTCATCATGACACGAAGTGATGATACCTTCTTAAAACTGTCAGAGAGATGTGATATAGCAAATGAAGCGGAAGCAGATTATTATGTATCCCTGCACCGGAATACCGGAGAGGGATATGGAGTAGAGACATGGGTATACAGTGGAGCCAACGAAGAGACCATGGGACTTGCCGGAAATATCCAGCAGGGATTAGCCGGAGTTGGTGTACAGCGCGACCGTGATGTGAAGAAGGGAACCCAGAAGAGCAGTTCAAAGGATTATTATGTAAACAGCCATTCCCATATGCCGTCCTGTATCGTTGAAATGGGATTTATGAATAATGCCAAAGACAATCAGCTTTTTGATGATAATAAGGAAGCATATGCGGCGGCTATTGGAGATGCCATTATTGCTACTTATAAGACTTACCATGGTGACGGAACAGGTGGAAATACAGAAGCAGATACGTCCATCGGAGATACTACAACAGGTGATACAGACACAGATGGAACCTCCGGCAGCACAGAAGACAGTACCGCCACAGAAGATACGAAAAACGTTGGAGAAGTTATTACCAACCAGCAGATTGCCAATGTGGAAGCTTTGGATGGAACCTGTCAGAACTGGGGGCAGGGCGTGAATTTTGATGAAGAGAACCGGCCGATTGGAGCTGGTTCTTATCAGGAAAAATACGGAGACTATCAGGCGAATTTTATCGGAGCAGATGAAAAGAAGATTTATCTGACCTTTGACGAAGGCTACGAATATGGCTGTACGCCGCAAATCTTAGATACTTTAAAGGAAAAGGGCGTAAAGGCAACCTTTTTTGTGACAGAGCCATATGCCAAGGCACAGCCGGAGCTGGTACAGCGGATGATTGACGAGGGACATGAGATTGGTAATCACAGCGTGACCCATCCGTCCGAGGGCCTTCCATCCCAGAGCCTGGAGCAGCAGAAAAATGAAGTCATGGAGAACCATCAGTATATTAAGGATAATTTTGGCTATGATATGCACCTGTTCCGGTTCCCGGCGGGTAAATTCAGTGACCGGTCCTTAGCAGTGGTCAATAACTGCAACTACAAGAGCGTGTTCTGGAGCTTTGCATACAAGGACTATGATGTCAATAACCAGCCAGGCGAGTCAGAAGCGTTACAGAAATTAAAAGACCGGATGCATCCGGGAGCAATTTATCTTTTACATGCGGAGTCTACCACCAATACAGCCATTCTTGGAAGATTTATTGATGCGGCGCAGGCGGCAGGCTACGAAGTGGTGGCATTTCAGTAAGACGCAGATACAAGGAGAAGTCCGGTGGAAAAATATGCAATATTAATCTTACCAATTATATTAAGCAGCATAATACTAGTAGCTGGAAGTATTGCATTTTATATGCCCTTGAGGTGGGAGGAACGGCAGAGAGAAAGATATCCTACCTACCGGGGAAAGAAAGCAGAGCAATCAGAGGAGCACTGGTACAGGGCACAGAAACTATATGGAAAATGTCTTTTGGTGTCAGGAAGTATCGACCTTCTGCTGGCATATCCGCTGACCAGGTGTTTTTATTGGTTCGTGGAAGCTTTCTGGCATAGCGAAGATGCAACACTTCCGGCTGTTTTGATATTGTGCGTTCCGAGTTTTGGGTTTATACTCAGTGCATACCTGATAACAGGAAGCAGAATGAAAAGAGAAATAAGATTTTCGGGTAGTTGTGAGGACAGAAAATGCGGATACAAAAGAGAAAAATAATATTGCCAGTCATGGTATTACTGCTTGGGATGACTGCTTTGGGAGCTGTATTATATGGAGTAGGAAATATACAGCAAAACAATAGCAGAAAAATGGCGAATCTGAATGCAATGGTATATTCTGAGCGGATAAAGTCTGATATTATACAGGAAGTTGGAGTTACAAAAGCTTTAAAGCAGCTTCTGGTCAGTGAAAATGGCAGGATTAATAAATTTTCAGAGGTGGCAGAGGATATGATGATGGGTTCCGCCCAGAGTATCCAGCTTGCACCGGATGGTGTAGTAACAGAGGTATATCCGGAAGAGGGCAATGAAGCCGGAAAAATCGACTTGTTCAATGATGCAGACAGGGGAGAAATTTCCCGTTATGCCAGAGATAACCATATTGAAATTATGCAGGGACCGTTTCAGTTAGAGCAGGGTGGATACGGAATGGCAGTACGAAATCCGATATACCTGAAAAATGAAAACGGAGAAGAAGAATTCTGGGGATTTACCATTGTAATTATCCGTGTACCGGATGTTTTTTTTGATTCATTAAAAGCACTTTCGGATTTTGACTATGATTATACGTTATCAAAGACCGTTTCCCCATGGGATACAACATATGAAGAAGTATGTAGCTCAGGAGCAATTCTGACGGATCCGGTTGCTTATGAATTTGAAGCAGTTGGAAGTCAGTGGAAACTGGAAATCATGCCAAAGGCAGGCTGGTCGAATTATGAGCACTTTTATGGACTGCTGGCTGGCGGACTGTTGATTGTTCTGCTGCTGACGGGACTTGTCTCTATGATTCTGGCTTTGGATGAGCATAAAAATAGATTTAAAAAGCTGGCTGTAACCGATGTATTGACCAGAATCAATAACAGGCATGGATTTGAGGAGCAGGTAAGACAGTATTTGAAAAAGTATCCGGAAACTTCTTGCGTGGCAGCGCAGTTTGACATTGATGATTTCAAATTTATTAATGACATGTATGGACATGAATCCGGAGACAGGGCATTACAGATATTAGCAGAAAGCATGCGGAAATCGTTCCCGGAACATGCTGTGCTTGGACGGAAAGGAGGGGATGAATTCTGCATTTTCTTAGATAATTGCACCGGTGAAGAAGTAAGGGAGAAACTGGAACAGTTTACAAAAAAGAAGCGTTCTTTCTGGTATGAAGGTGAAAAAGTGACATATACTATTTCCCTGGGATATGCAGAGTATCCGTTACAGGGAAAAAACTATTCACGGTTGATGCGCTGTGCAGATGCAGCACTTTATGAAGTAAAGCTTGACGGGAAAAATGGCTGTCTTCAGTACCGGGAAGGAATTGGACTTGAAATCAGAAAGCAGCTTGGATTTGCATTGAAGGATGTTTCGGAAAATCTTCCGGGAGCATTTATTATTTATAAAGCAGATAAAGAAAATGATGAAATTCTTTTTGCGAACCATGAGATGATCCGTCTCACCGGATGCAGGAACATGGCAGAACTGCAGGAGTATACAAAAGGAAGCTTCCGTAACCTGATTGAAGAAGAAGAAAGGGAGCAGGTTGAAGAAAGTATCTGGCAGCAGATAGGAGAAGGACATTCCAATGATTATGTACACTTCCATCTGAAAAAAGCAGATGGAACCTCAATGAGGGTGCTTGACCATGGCAGAATTGTGGAAAATGGACGATACGGCAGAGTGTTCTATGTACTGATGGTGGACTGGAATTCTACAAAGCGGCATTACAGAGATGCATTTTAGAGACTGTAAAACATGATAAAAAAGAAAGAGGTATAGGATGATGAAGAAAAAATTAATCGCAATTGTAATGGGAATGGTATTTTGGGCTGGATTATTTGGAGGATGTGGCCAGACAGAGGTGAAGCAGGATAATGCAATCACAAATAGCAGCGAAGAGGGAAAAGAAGAAGGAACAGCAGAAGAAAAAGAATTAACAGGAACCATTGATGAGATAAAGGATTTTATGTTTGTTGTGACAGATGAGAATGATACGCCATATAGTTTTACTTTTGAAGAAAAACCGGAGGGATTGGAAAATGTCAGCAATGGAGATACTGTAACGGTAAAATATACAGGAACAATTTCTGAGGTAGATCCGTTTGAGGGAGAGGTATTATCTGTTGAAAAGGCAAAATAAAATCAAAATAACAATGAGATTGTCAGCAGCAATGGTATTCCTGTCCATGCTGCTGTGTGCCTGTACAGAAGCATCACAGAATCAGGAGCTGCCGGCTGCAACATATATGGGAGGAAAAGACACCATTGCCGGGATTTGTGAAGAACTGGAATCAGCAGGAGCTTCCCATGTAGATACATTTCGGGAATGGACGACTGATTTCGCGGATACTGCCGGAAAAAATGCCGGACTGGAGGATAGCTGGTCAGATCCCGGAAAAATGAAAGCAGATATTGGAAAATGTATGGATGGCTGGGAACAGAACCATGACTATTCGGATGCTGATTGCAGAATGACAGCGTTTCTTCTGCTGGATGGTGTGCTCCGTGCAGAATCGACAGAAGACAGCTATGAGGGTACCTACTTAATGTTTGATACAGAAGCAATAGATAATGTGGACAGGTATGAAAGCATAAAAGAGAATAAAAATATGTTCACCACACTCTATGGAGAAAAAAGTGTAACAGATGGCAGTCACCCGGAAAATACATTTTCCGATAGCTGGAAACATTATGGATTTCAAGTGGATAGTGACAGGCTCTCTCTTCTTAGCATAGTAATATATGACCCATACTCGGATGTTGTTTTTGTGGGGCATACCGGTGTTCTGATAAAGTACAGTGACTATTATTTGTTTATAGAAAAAATCGCTTTTGAACAGCCGTATCAGGCAACAAAGGTGCATAATATGGATGAATTGCTCGATATTATGTCACTAAGACCGGAATATTTTGGAGAAGAGGGTGAAGCAGGTCCCTTTGTTTATTGTAATGGAGAATATCTCGGAACATTAAAGAAAAATATTTAAAAAAGTAAATATTTTACAACTTATGTTGAACCGGAGTAAAAATCAGATAGATGTAATTGGCAAAAAACCGCCGCCTCATCGTTCGGAAAAGGACGATGGGCGGCGGATATCATATAACCAGAATGACTGCAATGGAACTGCAGCCACAGGGGCGTTTTATTTATTGGCACCGTCAGCATCAATTACAGATTGAATCTGTTTCATCAGGGTATCATAGTTGTCCTGATTATCAATTCCACCGAGCATCGGATCGCCCACAATATTACCATTTCTATCGACTAAAATTGTGGTAGGGAATGCCATAATATCAGAGGCATATTTACCTGCATCAGAAGCAGAGTCAATAGAAAGATTGCGGTATGCTGCCCCCTGGCTTTCCAGAACAGCTGCAGCTTCTTTGATGGCATCTTCGTTTCCATCAAAGGTTTCTGTATTGATTCCAATTACCTCTCCTCCCATGGATTTGATTGTATCATTTAATTCATTAAGTTTTGACAGCTCGGCAACACAAGGCTTACAGCCGGTAAACCAGAAATTAACGACAGTTACTGCATTTCCGGAAAACAGGCTTTCGTCAACAGAATTACCATCATAATCCTGACCGGAGAAATTCCTGAAAGGAGAGGTATCGTCAGAATTATCCTTCTGGGAGGCATTGTCAGATGCTGTATTGTCCTTTTCGATTGCAGCTATCTGTTCCTCGATTTTTCGAATCGTTTCAATATCATCTGTAAGAGTTTTTAATTCATCTTCTGTAAATGAGTCTTTATTTGATTCGACGGTGGCAGCCAGATAGTCGGCGTAATTTCCGCTTGGATCAGCAGTACTTTTATTCATCATGCCAAATGCTTTGTTCCATGCATCTTCATGATCAGCAAAGAGCTGATTCTCCTGCTGATATAAATCATCCAGCGTAGTATTGGAACTGCTGGAAACTTCAGTGCCGGCTTCGGTCTGGGTATCGCGGGAAGCTTCTGTGTTTGAAGTTCCTTTTCCGCTACAAGCTGTAAACAATAATGCTGTACAGAGGGTAAAAATAGAAATAACGGTTCTTTTTGTTTTCATGAATAATTTCTCCTTTGAATAATTGATAATAAAATTAATGGTTACTTTTTTGAATATTGTTGTCTGAGGATGCTCTCTTTTCACATGGCATGCCCATAAACTGATAGTGGATGGCATCTTTAGGGCAGGCTTTTATACATGCTCCGCATCGTATGCATTCCGGATGATCCGGGGTCTTGAGCACATCAACATCCATTTTACAGGCATTGGAACACTGACCGCATCCGACACATTTACTGTTTTCAACCTTAATTTTAAGAAAGCTGACCTTGTTAAACAGTGAGTAGATTGCCCCGAGAGGACAAATCCATTTGCAGAAAGGTCTGTAAAACAAAATACTTAACACAACAACTGTAATTAAAATAAGGCATTTAAAAGAAAAAAGCTTTCCCAGTGCAGATCGTATGGCAGCATTTCCAAGTGAAAGAGGTATAGCCCCTTCCAGAACACCTTGAGGACAAATGTATTTGCAGAAGAACGGATCCCCCATTCCAATCGAGTTCGTTACAAACATTGGCAGAAGTATAACGAAAACAATAAGGATAAGATATTTCAGGTATCTTAGTGGCTTCAGCCGGGCTGTAGAAAATTTTTTCCCGGGAATTTTATGGATTAAATCCTGAAACCATCCAAACGGACACAAAAAACCACATATAAATCGCCCAAGTGTCACACCGAGTAAAATAAAAAATCCTGTTATGTAGTATGAAAATTTAAATCGCGATGAACCGACAACTGCCTGAAAAGCTCCGATAGGACAGGCTCCGGATGCAGCGGGACAGGAATAACAGTTTAATCCGGGTACACATACCGTTTTAGCACTGCCCTGATATATTTTACCCTTGAATAAATTGGGAATATGAATATTAGTAAGCAGCGTGGCAGCTGCCTGTATCCATCCACGTATTCCGGCAGCTCTTTTTGATATTATTTTTTTATTCTTATCCAATTCCGACACACTCCAGACATAATTTTATTGCTTTGCCAAGTACGGCAGCCGCTTCACCTCTGATTGCACCATAGCTGACCATAGTGATACCGGTGATAAGCAAGGCAATTTGAGATATTTTTTGGTACTTCAAGATATCGTTGCTCCTTTCATTTGTTGAATTTATTGACCTGCTGACCTGGGTATTATACAATAACAGTTGTAAAATTTTTGTTAAGAAACAGGTGAAAGCTTTTGAGATTATTAATAGTTGAAGATGAGAAACAAATATGTGACACAGTTGCAAAAAGTCTGTATGATGCCGGTTACGAGGTGGATACCTGCTATGACGGGGAAGAGGCACTGGAATGCATTCTGGCGGAGGATTATGATTTGATTGTTCTGGATCTGAATCTGCCGGGTATGGATGGAATGGACATTTTAAGGGAACTTAGACAGAAAAATGAGGAGACGAAGGTCCTGATATTATCTGCAAGAGGACAGATTGCCGATAAGGTTGAGGGACTGGATGCAGGTGCAAACGATTATATGGAAAAACCGTTTCATTTGCAGGAACTTGAGGCACGTATCAGAAGCCTGACAAGAAGAAAATTTGTGCAGAAGGATATATGCCTGGAAAGTGGTGAAATTAAGTTCAATACGATAAGACGCGAGGCATATGCAAAAGGGAAAATGGTTCCCCTGACAAGAAAAGAAAATGGTATTCTGGAATATCTTCTTCTTAATCTTGGCAGACCGGTCAGCCAGGAGGAACTGATAGAACATGTCTGGGATGCATCCGTGGATAGCTTTAGCGGCTCCATCAGAGTGCATATGTCTTCGCTCAGAAGAAAACTGAAGTCCGTGCTTGGATATGATCCGGTTTTGAACAAGGTGGGAGAGGGGTATAAAATACGAGAGGAGTCCGATAAATGAGAAGAATGTCGCTGCAGTGGAGGCTTACCTGTATCATTACATTATATATTGCGGTTATATGTGGATGCCTGACTATGCTGGTCTATAAAAACGGTGTGTATTATATGGATTCCCTGCAGGAGACTGTTGATGCACAGGGAGATGGGAATGGAAATGAATCAGACGAAATATATATCAGTATTCCGGAAGACAAGTGGGACGAATTTGCAAATGATTTTTCGGTCCAGGTATATAACAATAAGACGGATTACAAAAAAAGCAGCCTGATAATTTCAGCTTTATTGGCACTTCTTGGTGGAGTGGCTACATATTTTATAAGTGGGCGTGCCCTCAGACCGATTAGAGAGTTTTCGGATAAAATCGAAGAAGTACAGGCACAGAATCTGGCAGATTCACGGATAGAAGAGAATCAGGTGAAAGAACTGAACCAGCTTAGTGCTTCATATAACAAAATGCTTGAACGCCTTTCGGATGCCTTTGAGATACAAAGACAATTTACCGCAAATGCAGCACATGAGCTTCGAACCCCGCTGTCTTTAATGCAGGTACAGCTTGATTTATATAATTCCGCCAGACATCCGGGCAATGATACAGATACTTTACAGACGATAAAGATGGTTACGGAACAGAATGACAGGCTCAGCAGGATGGTAAAGACACTTCTTGACATGAGCGAACTTCAGACGGTGGGGAGAGATGAGAAAATTGCAGTTGACGCTCTCATTGATGAAGTGCTGGCAGATTTGGAACCTCTTGCACAGGAAAAAAATATAAAGCTTGCTGGAAAATGCAAGAATACAACAATGGTCGGAAGTGATATTCTTATTTACAGGCTGGTATATAATCTTGTTGAAAATGCAATAAAATATAATCATTCAGGTGGACAGGTTACAGTTACTGCGTATCAGAAGGAAAAGCATGTTTATCTGTCAGTAGAGGATACAGGAAGTGGAATCCCGGAGGAACTACGGGAGCGCGTGTTTGAACCATTCTTCCGTGTGGATAAATCCAGAAGCAGGGAACTGGGGGGCGTAGGTCTGGGACTTGCTTTGGTTCATGAAATTGTGAGAGTGCATGATGGCAGTATAACAGTTAAGGCCAGTCCGTCTGGCGGGACGATTTTTGATGTGATTTTTTAAAGAGAATATATCTGATGTGCTTTTGAACAGCCAGGAATGGGAGGAAAGAAAATGCCGGAACGAAAAATAGTCCGTACAGCCAATGAAGATTTACCGGTAATTAAGGAAATGAATGCAGCCAGTAAAATGAAACTGGAAAAAAGAATGATAAACCTGTCCTTTATTGGAAGCGTACTCTTTGTAGTAGCAGAAGGAGTTATGGCATATATCAGTCATTCCCATGCAATATTGATGGACTGCGTATTTGATGTGACAGATTTAATAATGATAGGACCGTTTCTGGTGCTGGTGCCACTGTTATACCGGCCGGTAACGGAACGCAGACCATATGGATTTTCCCAGGTAGAATCGTTATTTCTGGTAATCAAGTACAGTGTGCTTTTAGTAGTTACCATCCAGCTTTTAATTGAAAGTGTGCAAAGCATCCTGCATGGCGGACATATGGTAAATGCCAGCCAGCTGGCGGGCTTCGAATTTGGAGTGTGCGTGGGATGCCTGATTATTTATTTCCTGCTTCATTATTTCAGTAAACGGTATGCATCCGTAGTGGTAAAAGCGGAAATGTATAACTGGAAACTGGATGTAGTCAGCAGTTTTGGCGTATCCGCCGCATTCTTCGGACAGTTCCTTCTGCAGAAGACACCGTACGAATGGCTGGCACCGTACATAGACCCGGTAGTAGCAATTGTGATGGCATTAATCTTAATTGTAGAACCGGTGAAAATGATATTGCATGGACTCAGGGAACTGGTGCTCTTTGCACCGGAGCAGGAAGTTATGGATCAGATACGTTCCATTGCAGAACAGTATATGCAGACCTGCTCCTATACGATAGAATTTTTGGATGTAATCCAGACCGGACGAAAAACCTGGGTGGAAATATACATAGACAGCCCCAACGATATTATTACAATGCAGTCCCTCACCAGAATCAGAAATGGAATCCGGGAGGAATTAAAGAAATACTTTGATCAGATTTATGTGGAACTGATACCGGATTTGCCGGAATAAAAATAATACCGGACACAGGTGCCGGAGTGTATAAAAAGTGCCGATGGAATATTCCACCGGCACTTTTTATGAAACGGAGATGGCGGGATTCGAACCCGCGTGCCCCGGAGGGCTAACGCATTTCGAGTGCGCCCCGTTATGACCACTTCGATACATCTCCAGATAAAAAAGAGTGCATACACTTTGTTGGATTCGTGTGGTAAAGTGTTTTGCACAATAACATATATATCATACAATATTTTCCTGCCGGATGCAAGCAGATTTCATTGACAGACTTGGAAAATGCCCGTATAATAATATTTATATTGGTTATAGTGACCATAACTAGGAGGATTAGACAAATGAATAATGAAAAAGAGTTCAAGCCGTATATTCCGGCAGACAAAGTTTTGCCGGAACTTACGCCAATCTCTATTATTCTGGGTATCCTGCTGGCCGTAGTTTTCGGTGGGGCAAATGCATACTTAGGACTTAGAGTAGGAATGACAGTGTCGGCATCCATACCGGCAGCGGTAATTTCCATGGGAATTATCCGCGTAATTTTAAGAAGGGACTCCATTCTGGAGAATAACATGGTACAGACCATCGGTTCTGCCGGAGAGTCTCTTGCAGCAGGAGCAATCTTTACACTCCCGGCTCTGTTCATGTGGGCAGAGGAAGGTGGTACAAGCATGCCATCTTTAGTGGAAATCGCATTGATTGCATTAATCGGTGGTGTCATCGGAGTTATGTTCATGATTCCACTTCGTAGTGCATTAATCGTACAGGAGCATGGAAAGCTTCCTTATCCGGAAGGAAAAGCATGTGCAGAAGTGCTGGTAGCCGGAGAAGAAGGCGGAGCAAAAGCAAGTACCGTATTTGCTGGTCTGGGAATTGCAGCAGCATACAAATTCATCACAGATGGTTTGAAAGTATTCCCGAGTGAAGTGACTTATGAAATCAAATCTTACAAGGGTTCCGGAATCGGAATGGATGTACTTCCGGCACTTCTTGGAGTTGGTTATATCTGTGGAGCCAGAGTGTCTTCCTACATTTTTGCAGGTGGAGTAATCGGCTGGTTCGTACTGATGCCGTTAATCGCACTCTTTGGCGCAGACCTTACCATTTTCCCGGCAAGCGTTCCGGTATCTGAACTTGGCGCAGCAGGAATCTGGTCAAACTATATCCGTTACATTGGAGCAGGAGCAGTTGCAGCAGGCGGAATCATCAGCCTGGTAAAGAATCTGCCGCTTATCGCAAAGACCTTCCGTCAGGCATTAAAGAGCTACGGAAGCAAAGGAAATGGCGACAACAGCCGTCTCAATAAAGATATTCCAATAAATATCGTAATTCTTACGATTGGAATCATGGCTATTATCATGTGGCTGGTTCCGGCAGTTCCGGTAAGCCTTCTTGGAGCAATTATTATCGTAATCTTTGGATTCTTCTTTGCAACCGTATCATCCAGAATGGTTGGTATCGTAGGAAGTTCTAATAACCCGGTATCCGGAATGGCAATTGCAACACTGCTTATCACAACTATGATTTTAAAAGCAACCGGAACCATCGGAATGCCTGGAATGGTAGCTTCTATTGCAATCGGTTCTGTCATCTGTATCATCGCAGCAATCGCCGGAGATACATCACAGGATTTAAAAACCGGTTATCTGGTAGGAGCAACACCTTGGAAACAGCAGGTTGGTGAAATCATCGGTGTAGCAGCATCTGCTATTGCAATCGGTGGAGTATTATATCTGTTAAATGCAGCATGGAGCTATGGTTCCTCATCAATCCCTGCACCGCAGGCAACCTTGATGAAGATGGTAGTAGAAGGAGTTATGGGCGGAAACCTTCCTTGGGTACTGGTATTTGCAGGTGTTGGTATTGCAGTAGTAGTAGAAATCCTTGGAATTCCGGTATTGCCATTTGCAGTAGGTCTTTACCTTCCGATTTACTTAAGCACACCAATGATTGTTGGTGGATTAATCCGCTTATACTTCGATAAGAAGAAGGGTGAATCTGAAGAAGAGAAGAAACGCAAAGTGGAAAATGGAGTGCTTTACTCATCCGGTCTGATTGCCGGAGAGGGACTGGTAGGAATTCTCCTTGCAGTCTGCGCAGTCATTCCATTCAAGGGAGAGACCTTTGCAGATGCATTTAACTTATCTGCAATATTCGGTTTCAGCTTAGGAAACATTGGCGGACTGGTATTCTTTGCATTACTTGCCGTAACTTTAATCCTTTTCATCCGTGGAAAGAAGAAAAATGAAAATTAAAAACAGAATAAAGTAGTTCTTACATCTGCCGTCTTGCGAAAAGGCGGCAGATGTTTTATACTGCTAGCGAAGATAACAGGAGGCAATATGGCAAAGAAAAAAGACAATTATTTAGATTATATCCCACGTCCGAATACATTATTTGAATGTAATAAGAACAAAGATGGCAAAATAGAAATAAAAATGCATAACAAAGGTGTGTTTAACAAAATCGCACAGGTGTTATTTAAGAAACCGAAATACAGCTATATCGAGCTGGATGAATTCGGCAGCTTCGTGTGGGAGCAGATGGATGGAAAGAAAACCATCTATGAGATTGGTACACTGGTAAAAGAAAGATTCGGTGACAAGGCAGAACCTCTTTACGAGAGACTGTCCCAGTATATCAAGATTTTGCATAACAACCATTTTATCGTATATGAGAATAAATTAAGAAAGAAGGAATCATAATGAGCGCATTAGCAGGCTTAGAACCAAAAGAGGTATTTCATTATTTTGAAGAAATCAGCAATATTCCCCGTCCATCCTATAAAGAGGAGAAAATCAGCAATTATCTGGTAAACTTCGCAAAGGAACGGAACTTAGAATATTATCAGGATGAAGTAAAAAATGTCATTATCATCAAAGAGGCAGCACCGGGCTATGAAGACGTTGCACCACTGATGATTCAGGGACATATGGACATGGTGTGCGAGAAAGAACCGGGCAGCACCATTGATTTTGAAAATGACGGACTGACACTGGAAGTAAACGGAGATTATATCAGTGCAAAAGGAACAACCCTTGGCGGCGACGATGGAATTGCAGTTGCATACGCACTGGCAATCTTAGACTCTGACAGTATTGCGCATCCGCGTATCGAATTTATCTGTACCGTGTCCGAAGAGGTTGGCATGGAAGGTGCCGTAGCACTGGATGTTTCCCACTTGAAAGCAAAGAAGCTTCTGAACCTGGATTCTGAAAATGAAGGAATCATGCTGGTAAGCTGTGCCGGTGGATGCAGCACCGTATGTGAGCTTCCGGCGGAATGGGAAAAGAGCGCAGGAAATCTTGTTTCTATTCATGTGGCAGGCTTAAAGGGCGGACATTCCGGCGTGGAAATTGACAAAGGAAGAGCCAACTCCAACATTTTACTGGGAAGAATTCTTTTGGAATTAAAAGATGAATATCATTATCAGATAGCAGCATTATCCGGCGGAAATAAGCAGAATGCCATTCCAAGAGAAAGTGCAGCAGAGCTTATGGTACAGGAAGATGCCACACAGCTTGTCCATAAAATAGAAGAAATTGCAGAGAAAATCACCCATGAATTTTCCACCAGTGATCCGGATATCCAGATATCCGTAGCAGTAGAAGAAAACTGTGAGAAGGAAGTATTAACAGAAGCTGCGGCAAGAAAAACAGTGCTTTTAATCAACCTGCTTCCAAATGGAATTCTTCGCATGAGTGATGACATCAAGGGACTGGTAGAGACTTCTTTAAACCTTGGCGTTCTGACTCTGGAAAAAGACAAGCTGACTCTGCAGTATGCCGTAAGAAGTGCAGTGGGAACCGCAAAAGAATATCTTTTGAAACGTATTGCTGCGCTGGTGGAAGAGTTTGGCGGAAGAGTCACCAATACCGGTAATTATCCTGCGTGGGAATACCGCAGGGATTCTGTACTCCGGGATGATATGGTCCGCATTTTCAAGGAAATGTATGGAAAAGAGCCGACCGTAGAAGCAATTCATGCCGGACTTGAGTGTGGCATTTTAGCAGGTAAGATTGACGGACTGGATGCTGTCTCCATTGGACCGGATATGATTGCCATTCATACCACAGAGGAGAAATTAAGCATTTCTTCCACAAAGAGAGTATGGGATTATATCTTAAAAGTAATTGCCTGTAAATAAATTGCTTAAGCGGGCATTATAGCTTGTACCCTAAAAAAAAATATATTATAATATATTTTGGATGTGTGGGCGTATGCACAACAATAAGCAAAGAAAGGGATGCAGCAAATGAAAAGAATAGGTATGTTGACCAGCGGCGGAGACTGTCAGGCATTAAATGCAGCAATGCGCAGCGTGGTAAAAGGATTAAGTCATAATGTGGATGAGTTGGAAATCTACGGTTTTTATAATGGTTACAAGGGATTGATTTATGGCGATTACCGTCTGCTTACATCAAAGGATTTTTCAGGAATCCTTACCAAGGGCGGAACTATCTTAGGTTCTTCCAGACAGCCATTTAAACTGATGCGTGTGCCGGATGAGAACGGGCTGGATAAGGTGGAAGCAATGAAGCAGACCTATCATAAACTGAAACTGGATTGTCTGGTAATCCTTGGTGGAAACGGAACACAGAAGACTGCCAATCTCCTTCGGGAAGAGGGTTTGAATGTCATCCATCTGCCGAAGACCATCGACAATGATATCTATGGAACAGACATTACCTTTGGTTTCTATAGTGCAATCAATGTAGCATGTGCAGCTATTGATTGTATACACACAACAGCAGCATCCCATAATCGTGTCTTTATCGTAGAAGTCATGGGACATAAAGTGGGCTGGCTGACCCTGTACGCAGGTGTTGCCAGTGGCGCAGATATCATATTACTGCCGGAAATTCCATATGATATTGATAAAGTCATCGAAGCAATAGATAAGAGAACCAGGGATGGAAAAGGCTTTACCATTCTTGCGGTAGCAGAGGGTGCTATTTCCAAGGAAGATGCAGCACTTTCCAAGAAAGAATACAAAGAGAAGTTAAAGAATTATAAATATCCGTCTGTATCCTATGAGATTGCAGACCAGATTGAGAAACGCAGTGGCACCGAAGTACGTGTAACCGTACCGGGCCATACCCAGCGCGGTGGCAGTCCATGCCCATATGACCGTGCACTCTGTACACGGCTTGGTGCAGCAGCAGCCCAGGCAATCATTGATGAAGATTACGGATACATGATTGCAATGATTAATGATAAGACAAAGCGTGTTCCACTGAAGGATGTGGCTGGCAAGTTAAAGACGGTTGACCCGGGCTGCCAGATGATTAAAGAGGCAAAGACAATTGGAATCAGCTTTGGAGATTAAGAGAAGCGAGGATGGAATAGATGTCATACATGGCACTTTACCGTAAGTTCCGCCCACAGGAATTCGCGGATGTCAAAGGACAGGAGCATATAGTAACAACCTTAAAGAACCAGATAAAGGCAGACCGTATCGGCCATGCATATCTGTTCTGTGGAACGAGAGGAACCGGTAAGACAACCATCGCAAAAATATTTGCCAAGGCAGTCAACTGCGAACATCCCGTAGATGGAAGCCCTTGTGGAGAATGTGCAAGCTGTAAAGCAATTGCGGCAGGAAGTTCCATGAATGTTATCGAAATTGATGCGGCATCCAATAACGGTGTAGATAATATCCGTGAAATCCGGGAAGAGGTAGCATACCGCCCGACAGAAGGAAAATACAAAGTTTATATCATAGACGAGGTGCACATGCTCTCCATCGGAGCTTTTAACGCTTTGTTGAAGACCCTGGAAGAGCCGCCTTCCTATGTCATTTTTATACTGGCAACCACGGAAGCCCATAAGATACCGATTACGATTCTTTCGAGATGTCAGCGGTATGATTTCCGGAGAATTTCCATTGAGACCATATCAGACCGCCTGATGGAACTGATGGAAAAGGAAAATGTGGAAGTGGAGGAACGGGCAATCCGCTATATTGCCAAAGCGGCAGACGGATCCATGCGGGATGCCTTAAGCCTTTTAGACCAGTGCATCGCCTTTTATCTGGGACAGAAGCTGACCTATGACCATGTGTTAGAGGTGCTGGGTGCAGTAGATACGGAAGTCTTTTCTAAATTACTGCGGAAAGTGCTGGCAGAAGATGTGGCAGGAGCCATTTCGCAGTTAGAAGAGCTGGTCATCGAGGGAAGAGATTTAGGACAGTTTGTCAATGACTTTACCTGGTATTTAAGAAACCTGCTTTTGTTAAAAGGCTCAGACGATATGGAAGAAGTCTTAGATATGTCTTCTGAGAACATGGCACTTTTAAAAGAAGAAGCCCGGTTGGTAGAAGCAGATGTACTGATGCGGTATATCCGGATTTTCTCCGAGCTGTCCAATCAGGTAAAATATTCTTCCCAGAAACGAATCTTAATTGAAATCGCAATAATTAAATTATGTAAACCTGCAATGGAGACCAACATGGATTCCATTACAGACCGGTTAGCAAAGTTAGAAAAGAAGATGGAGCAGGGAATTCCCATGGCAGCATCGGTGAATACCGCGACACAGCCGGCCGAGGCAGCAGCACCGGTCAGCCGTCCGCCAATGCCGAAAGCAATCCCGGAAGATGTGGAACAGATTGTAAAGAACTGGAATTCCATTCTGCCGAAGATGAGCGGCGTGGTGCGTACCTATCTTAAGTCGGCACATTTAAGTCTTGGCGGGGATGACCGTCTGATGATTGTATTGGATGACCCGGTTGCAGCAGGCTACGTGGAAGAGGAAGACCACAGAAATGAAATCCGACAGGTGATTTCTGATTATATAGAAAAAGAAGTGGAGATTCAGATTCAGCAGAATCAGTCGAATCGTCCGTTTGAAGAATCCTATGTGGATTTGTCACAGATAATCAATATGGATATAACCATTGAAGATGAATAAAATACAGGAGGAAATGGAAACATGGCAAAAAGAGGCGGAGGATTTCCGGGCGGAATGCCGGGAAATATGGGAAACCTTATGAAACAGGCACAGAAGATGCAGCGCCAGATGGAAGAGGCATCCAAGGAGTTAGAGGAGAAAGAAGTAACAGCCGCAGCAGGTGGCGGTGCAGTTGAGGTTACAGTCTCCGGTAAGAAAGAAGTAACCAAAGTAAAGATTGATCCGGAAGCAGTTGACCCGGATGATGTAGAAATGTTAGAAGACATGATTATGGCAGCAACCAATGAGGCACTGCGCCAGATTGAAGAATATTCCCAGCAGTCCATGTCCAAGATTACCGGTGGCATGGGTGGACTTGGCGGCGGATTCCCATTCTAATCAGCTGAAGGAGAAGAGGAAGCAGAATGGACTATTACAGCAGTCAGATAAGCCGTCTGATAGAACAACTTTCCGGCTTGCCGGGAATTGGACCAAAGTCGGCGCAGAGACTGGCATTTCATATTTTGAATATGCCGGAAGAAAATGTGGAAAAATTAAGTCGTTCCATATTAGATGCAAGACAGAATATACACTACTGCAAAGAGTGCCTGACCCTGACCGATGATGAACTCTGCCCGATATGCAAAAATCCCCAGCGGGATCACAGCGTAATCATGGTAGTAGAGGACACCAGGGATCTGGCAGCTTATGAGAAAACTGGAAAATATGAAGGAGTATATCATGTACTTCATGGGGCAATATCTCCGATGCTTGGAATCGGACCGAATGACATTAAGCTCAAGGAGCTGATACATCGGCTGGAGGGTGATGTAAGAGAAGTCATTATTGCCACCAATTCAAGTTTAGAGGGAGAGACAACAGCAATGTATATCAGCAAGCTGGTGAAACCGACCGGAATCAAGGTCTCAAGAATTGCCAGCGGCGTCCCTGTGGGAGGGGATTTGGAATACATTGACGAGGTAACATTACTTCGCGCGTTAGAGGGACGTGTGGAGTTGTAATGGATACAAACAAGCTTATTCATGAGAAAGGTTAAGTAAAATGACGAATGCAGAGTTGGAAAAAAAGGCAAATGAAGTAAGACAAAGTATTGTTACGGCATTGCACAGTGCAAAATCCGGACATCCAGGCGGATCGCTTTCCGCAGCAGATATTATGACATATCTGTATTTTGAAGAGATGAATGTGGATCCGAAGAATCCGAAGATGGCAGACCGCGACAGATTTGTGCTGTCGAAAGGACATGTAGCTCCGGCATTATATTCTGTACTGGCACACAAAGGATATTTTCCGGTAGAAGATCTTGTGACACTGCGTCATACAGGTTCTTATTTACAGGGACATCCGGATATGAAACATATTCCGGGTGTTGATATGTCTGCAGGTTCCTTAGGACAGGGATTGTCCTGCGCAGTAGGAATGGCACAGGCTGGTAAGATGGATGATAAGGATTACCAGGTGTATGCAATGTGTGGTGATGGTGAGATTCAGGAAGGACAAATCTGGGAAGCTGCCATGTGGGCAGGCGCACATCACTTAGACAACCTGACTGTAATCGTAGATAACAATAACCTTCAGATAGATGGAACGGTAGAAGAAGTATGTTCTCCATACCCGATTGATAAGAAATTTGAAGCATTCAATTTCCATGTAATCAATATCAATGGAAATGATATGGAAGAAATCCGTAATGCCTTTGCAGAAGCAAAGAAAGTAAAAGGCATGCCGGTTGCAATCATCGCAAAGACCACCAAAGGAAAAGGAGTTTCCTTTATGGAAAATCAGGTGGGCTGGCATGGAAAAGCTCCAAATGACGAGCAGTACGAACAGGCAATGGAAGAATTGAAGAAAGCAGGTGAAGCATTATGTCAGAAGTAAAGAAGATTGCAACAAGAGAAAGCTACGGTAATGCTTTAGTAGAACTGGGCAGGGAACACACAGACCTTGTAGTATTAGATGCCGATTTGGCAGGTGCAACCAAGACGGAAATCTTCAAGAAAGCATTTCCGGAACGTTTCTTGGACTGTGGAATTGCAGAAGCAAATATGGCTGGAATCGCAGCAGGACTTTCTACCTGCGGTAAAGTTCCGTTCATGAGCTCCTTTGCAATGTTTGCAGCAGGACGTGCTTATGAGCAGGTGCGTAACGCAATCGGATATCCACACCTGAATGTAAAAATCGGTGCAACCCATGCAGGAATCTCTGTAGGAGAAGACGGTGCAACCCACCAGTGCTTAGAAGACCTTGCACTGATGCGTGAAATTCCTGGAATGGTAGTGATCAATCCGAGTGATGATATTGAAGCAAAAGCTGCAGTAAAAGCGGCATATGAACATGTAGGACCGGTTTACCTCCGATTTGGCAGACTTGCAATTCCTGTATTTAACGATAACGAAGATTACAAATTCGAAATCGGAAAAGGAATCGTCTTAAAAGAAGGAAAAGATGTTACCATTTTTGCAACCGGACTGGAAGTAAGCGAGACATTAGCAGCAGAGAAAATGTTGGCAGCAGATGGCATTGATGCAGAGATTATCAACATCCATACCATTAAGCCAATCGATGCAGAATTAGTTGCTGCATCAGCCACAAAGACAGGCAAAGTCGTAACCGTAGAAGAGCATTCCATCATCGGTGGACTTGGAAGTGCTGTATGTGAAGTCCTTTGCGAGAAAGCACCGGCCAAAGTGCTCCGCATTGGCGTAAATGATACCTTTGGCGAGTCAGGCCCGGCACCGGAACTGATTGCAAAATACGGACTGGATGCAGAAAGTATCTACAAAAAGGTAAAAGCCTTTGTAAAAGAAAACTAAAAAAGACAAAAAGGAAAGCTGTCACTGAAAAAGTGGCAGCTTTTTTCGTAAAAACCTGTCAGAAACTTCATTTTTCGCCATCCATGATATGGCAAAAAATCCGCCGCCTCTGTGTTATGGTTGTCCCAGGACAAGAGGAAAGGGGCGGCAGAAGTGATAGAGATTATACAACGGAAGGAAATAGAAAATTCAGCAACAGGAAATGCACCGGCAGGAAATACCGCAACAGGAAATATAGTGACAGAAAATAGAAGAACGAACGAGAAGGCGGAGGATACGGCAACGTTTCCACGAAATTTCCGCCAGATAGGGACGCCAGAGGGTGAAAAACACATTTTCATAGAAGATTATGTATACACCTATCTGCATCCGGCATTTCTCGGAATGAATGAACGGAGGGTATGCATTCTGGTGGGCAGAACCGAAACCCATGGCAAGAACACGAATATCTATGTAAATGGGGCATTTGAATTGCCGGAAATTGCATATTGTGGGACAGCTCCGGTTTTTCAGGAGAAAATCCGGACAGAAATATGCACCTTAATTAAACGCTATTTTGACGGAAGCACACTGCTGGGCTGGTTTTATGATGAGAAGGGGACAGCACCCTGCCTGACACCGGAACTGGAACGGATAATGAAAAATTTCTTTGGTGGAAACAATAGACTTCTGCTGCTGTCGGATTCCCTGGAAAAAGAAGAAACGTTATACATATATGAAGAGGGAGCCGTTCATAAAAAAGAAGGCTATTATATCTATTATGAACGCAACCAGGCGATGCAGGAGTATATGATAGTATCGCGGAAAGACACACCGCAGGAAGTGAAACCGGAGGAAGTCCGGGATGAGGCATTAAAAAACTACCGGGAGCTGGTTTTAAACAGACCAAAAAAGAATTTTCAACTGCCGGCATTTCATTCGCTGGTTTATGGAAGTGGTCTTCTGGTGGTCATTGCAATTATAGTCGTCGGCATCAGCATGTTTAATAATTATGAGAAAATGAAGAAATTAGAAACTGCAGTCAGCGTCATGGAAGAGAAAAATGGTTCATCAGGAACAGACCCTGCACCGGATACGGAAACCCAGACAAAGCTGGTCATCGAGGACCTTGCGGGACAGGTAGAACCAACAGAAAAAGAGAATGCAGAAAACTTACAGGTTGCGGACAACACGGCAGCACCGGATAACATGGCAGCACCGGACAGCACGGCAGCACAGGATAGCACGGCAGCACCGAATAATACATCTGACCAGGCAGCATCAGCAAGTACACAGCCGCAGTCCGAGGCGGAAATTATATTGCAGCAGGGCTATTATATCGTGCAGCCGGGAGACAGCATGATTTCCATCAGTAAAAAGATATATCAGGATGCTTCCCATGTGGCAGATTTGTGTGCGGCAAATGGGATTGAAAATGTCGATAATATAAAGGTTGGCGAAAAATTAATACTTCCATAAGAAAAAAATAATGCCGAAACATGGAATATAGGCTATAATCAATAGAAGAGTGAAGAGAACAGCAGGAGTTAAGAAACAGAAATGGCAGATAAAACACAGTTTCGTACCATCGAAACAGACGAAGAAGAACTGAATACCAAAATACGGAAACATCGTTTGAAAATAATAAAAATCATATTGTTGTTGCTGGCACTGGCGGCTGTTGCAGCATTGGGGATTTTCTTTTTTCAGAAATTGCGGAAATATAATAGTTACACGGTAGAAAAAAGTGTGGAACGTCAGGACACTGCTGGAAGCCAGTTTCTTGCATATGGAAATGGTTTTATCAAATATAGTAACGATGGGGCAATTTATACCGACGCCAATGATGAAGTGTACTGGAACCAGACCTATGAGATGAAAGAACCAATGGCAGATGTCTGTGAGGATTATGTGGCATTGGCAGATAGGGGCGGAACTGAAATCTATATCATGAATCAGGCGGGAATGCAGGGCAAAATTGAGACACCGATGAACATCTCCGGAATAAGCGTAGCCAACCAGGGCGTTGTGGCAGTATGGATGGAGAGTGACGGAGAGAATTACATCCGTATGTATGACCAAAATGGCAAAAATCTGGTGTCCGGCGCATTCTATACAGAAAAAAGCGGTTATCCGCTGGATATTTCCCTTTGCAATGATGGAAAGAAATTAGCAGTGTCCATGCTCACGGTCAATAATGGAGAAGTATGCAGCACAATCAAATTCTACAATTTTGGCTCAGTAGGACAAAATGAGATTGATTATATGGTAGGAAGCTTCGACTATCCGGATGTGATAATACCACAGATAGAATTTACCGATAACAACCGTCTGGTGGCATTTGGCGATTCCAAAATTATTTTGTTCAGAGGTACCCAGAAACCGGAGCCGGATGATGAAATTGCGCTGAACCAGGAAATAAAGAGTGTATTTACCAGTGAAAATTATATTGGCATCATTTACAATAATGATGTGCAGGCAGAATCCGATACCGAAAGCACAGAAGAAAGCCGCCATATGGAAATTTATAATACCGGTGGCAAACATGTATTAAGCAAGGATTTTACCATGGATTATGAAAATGTGGACTTCCTTGGAAATGGAGAAATCTGTATCCGGAACGCCACAGAGTGTCAGATTTACAATACATATGGTGTAAAGAAATTTTCCTATACATTTGATACGCCGCTGTATGATGTAATTTCAGACGGCAGCCAGAATGGTTATATATTTATAATGGAAGGAACAACAGAGAAGGTAAGACTGAAGTGAATTGGTTATTGATATGTGTGATTGGAATCCTGGTAGTATGTGCCCTGGAGGGATACTTCCGTGGATTTATAAAAATAGTATTCTCCCTGCTTGCAATGATTATCACTCTTGCAGTGGTGTCAGTTGCAGCTCCAAAGATTACAACCTATATAGAAGAAAACACAGAGCTGGATGAGAGAATCACGGAGAAATGCTTAGAGCATGTGGAAAAAAATGCGCAGGACCGGCTGGACCGGGAAGCACAGGAGAAGTCCGAAGAGACCAGACAGCAGTTAGAAGAAAATGGTATCAGTGGCGGAGAACTGGATGCCCTTATGGACAAAGCGGCAGAAGCGGGAAGTGATGCGGTCCATCAGGCACTGGCAGATAGCGGAGTTTATCAGGCAATGGCACAAAAAATCACGCATTTTATCATCAGTCTGATTGCCTGCATAGTGACATATGTGGTGGTATATCTGGTTCTTCATATTATTTTGAATGTGTTGGATCTGGTGGTGAAGCTTCCGGTTCTGAAAGGAATCAACCGGTTCCTTGGAATGCTGGCAGGCAGCATAAAGGGATTTCTCATTGTCTGGGTGGTATTTTATCTGATACATATTATGGCAGCCACAGATTTGGGCACGCGGCTGGTGACATATATCGGAGAAAATGAGTTCCTCGCATTCCTCTATCAGCATAATCTTCTGGTACAGATATTTGCCGGAGTTTTCTAAAATGTATAAAAAAATTAAAATGACATAAAAATATCAGCAAATAGATATTGTAGGATGAAAAAACAGAATCCACAATATCTATTGCTTTTTGTTAGAAACCACAAACCGCCTGAAAAAAGTGTGTAAAAAAACCGAAAAAAGGGTGTTGACATCCCGAAAATGACGTGCTATTATAAAACTCCACCGCGCAGGAAACGCCTGTTGCGGCGGGAGATAAGAATTAAAAAAATAAAAAAGTTGTTGACAAAAGCTGACAGACATGATATTCTGTAAAAGTTGCAGGTC
>ERZ773108.766-NODE-766-length-34891-cov-8.423212_pt1 | contig 34891 bp, 38 predicted proteins | sample MGYA00580570_ERZ773108 | MGnify/ENA primary metagenome ERZ773108 (study PRJEB29015, sample SAMEA2737840) | human gut metagenome | biome: human gut; feature: human-associated habitat; material: faeces | place: China | collected 2012 ...
AAAGCGTTGCAATAGGCATATCTCACTCCGGCTCCTCAAAGGATATTGTAGAGGCATTAAAGCTTTCGAAAATCGGCAACGCCGCCACAATATGTATAACAAACTACGCCGCATCCCCCATAGTAGAGGCGGCAGACATAGCGCTGTTTACAAAATCCGATGAAACAAAGCATTCCATCCTTGGAATGAGCTCAAGAATCGCCCAGCTTACCATTTTTGACGCAATATACACATATATAGTTATAAATTCTGATAAAGCGGCGGTACAGGCGATATACAATACCGAAGTGGCGCTGCAGAACAAGAAGTATTAAGAACAACTACATAATAGCATAGGATTTTGGTACTTTTCACACGCGTATTCACTAATAAGCCTATACACAGTATCCCAGTCACAGGCCCGCGCCGCACCGATGCTTTTTTCATCAAAAAATCTGTTGTGCGGAGCGTTCATCAGTATTCGCTTATAATTCCCGTTTTCTAAATTATGCGATGCATCGTCAACCAAAACATCTCCGCGTATCATTTGTTTTTGCGCGGTGATTATTACATCATTGCAGCTGAAAAACGGAAAATATCTGAACAGCACCTTTTCCAGTTTCATCGGTACGGATATAATCGGATCTGAAGCCGTTACTATAAAAATACGATGCCCGTCATATTTTAATTTGCAAATATTCTCATATGCTTTAGGTAAAGGCTTTACCCGTTCCCAGAATTCCTCTGTTGCCAAAGGCTCAAAAACCTGCTCCCGCGTCAGAGTCGGAAACACTTTCGCTATATGCCAATCCTTAATGTCATCCGTAGTTACGACAGTACCGTATTTTTCATTGAGATATTGTGCCCAAGGAGTACATAGATCTTCTAAGGTATCGTCCATATCCACAAGAATTGTTAATGTTCTCAAAAAATCATTTCCTTTCATGCAGCTTCCTTAATTATGTTATAAGTTCTTGGAATATATTTTTTAGGATAATAATTAATGCCGTTCCACCAAAAAGGCTTTTTAAACTGATAAGCAGCCTCATGTTTTTCAAGCCTTACGGTTTTACCGTTTCTTGAAAACTCAATTACTGCTCCTATCGGTAGCTTTGCGAGGTGAGCTTTACTGCTATGAGTATCTAAGCATCGCCTGCGCCATAATAACGCATATTCATTATCCGTAGGCGTAAGCAGTGCAATAATAGATTTCGGGCAGTCGCATTCCCCCGGAGCCATTGTTTCATCCATATCCTTATAACCGAAGTTAAGATAATCCCTTTTAAAGGTTGCGGTTGCGAAGATTGCACCGAAAACCTTTTGTTTATCGGGCGGCAGGTCTGCAAACTGACTTTTTCCGTCAGCATTTTCGCCGCAATACTGTTTTAATTTTCTTACGGCAGCATAGTATACTCCGCCTACCATAGTCGATTTTAAAATTTCGTATTGACCTTCGTTCAGTCCCTCTGTAAAGTATGCGTCGCATTCCGCCTTACGGTCTATATTGCCGTTCGGATAATAATGTGACGCTCTATGCCATGTCCAACCCATTTTTTGCTCCTTTTTAATATATTTTTTATGTTTCAATGTCCACATACTTGCGGATTATTTCCAAAGCCTTTTCGTAATCGTCCGTCCTTAAAACTCTTTTCTTCATTTCGGCAATATATTTGTCACCGTTATGAATATTGTACCGCTTTATGGCGCTTGCGGCGCTTGCCAACACAACAAAAATATTACCGTCCGGAGACTCAAAGTTTATGCGGATTTTAGGCTTACTCTGACATTCATACATTGCTAATCCTCCTTTGGCACAATAATCAGCTTGCCGTCAATCCTTATAAACGCCTTCGGCGTTTTGAATAATTCGGAGTATTTCTGTATCAGCTCATCGGGCAGGCTCGAAAAATCCGGTCTGTCCGGTGGAGCATAGCAAATAAAGAAATCTCCTGCGATTATGTCTGCTATTTCGCCGTTTTCATCATATACAACGCGGTTAAATTCCAGCCCGTCAATTTTGCCGGTATCATTCAGGATTATTACCGAGCCGTCGTCAAACGGACTGTAAGCGCTTATTATTCCGCCTACCAACCTTTGCATTTCATTGAGTGTATGCTTGATTTCTATTATCTGCGGCTTTTTCCCGACTTGTATGTATAATACTTTTATCTTTTCGTTCATACTGAAATTCCTTTCTTTTTTACATTCTGTTTTGCTGTTTCCATTCCGAAAAACCGGCAGGTCCGCTTTCGCATAATTCACCGCCCTGATGATTAAAAATCCAATCAGCAAGGTAATTCAAATATGCCTGTTCAGTATCGGTTTCATCTTCATCGGCAATAAAGGCATCTTCTAAAAAAATCCGGCTTTGCTCCAGCCATCCCATTTCATTTTCAAGATAGGAAATCGGGCCATCGTCATTTTTTTGAAATGCTGTATCATCATCCACTTCAATCAATGCGATTATTTTTCTTCTCATATTTTTCCTCCAAATCAGGCAGGGAGAAAATCTAAAATTTCCCCCCACCATATTTATAACTTTTCCATTTTAATTATCTTCCATATAGCAAAACAACTCAAACTCACCGGGAACATACAGTTTCCCGTTTTCCGAGCACTTGAAAATATCAAATGTACTGTTGCCGGCAGCCGCATAAAATGCTTTATAATTGTAACGGTATTTTCGTGTTCTGCCCGCTATGTTATCAGCAGTAAAAAAGCCGATTTCCGTATCTGTACAGAGCTTTCGTGTTAGATATTTAAAATCACTGTTCTCCTTTTCGGAAAATAAACCGTATGGAGTGAAATGATAACCGCCATAGATAAATTCATCTTCTGCCGTCGATGTTGCTTTTTTATTGTATGTAACATTGGCAGCATTTTGTTTTTCCATATAAACACAACCTATTCATTAAAATTATCCGGCACTCTGAACCAGCGGTATTCTTCATAAGGTACTAAATCCTTTGAAACATCACAGCAGCTCACAAGCACATAATTTCCCTTATGTGAAAGCGCCTTTTCCGTTTCTTGGAGTTTAAAGCTGCCATACGGTCTGCGGTTAAGATAAAGTGCTCTTTCAATCTGCGGTAACAACGGTTTCAAGCAATCAAGTATGTAGCACTCACCGAGCACCAATTCAAGATACGCCTGCGCGCTGTATATCTTCCCGCTTTTCAGTACGCCTTTAGTTTTCTTTCTTCTCATTTTTAATTACTCCTATCAGTTTCTTTTAAAACATCCGATTTAGCATCAGAATCAAAACTTATCCCTATAAGCCAAAGTGCGTTTTGGGTAGCATAACATTCTTGCCAGCGCGCACCTAACGCAATGCCGAGCAGCATTGAAGATAAACGCATACCTATAAATTTCGCACTGTCGCTGTCTTCGGGTATGCTGTCCTCGGTCGTTTTGTCGTCCGCCTTAACAAATTCAAGCAGCGTTTTAAGCTCCGCAACACTTAACCGCCTGTTCATTATTCGTACCGACCAGTATTCCGCGTCCTCAAATGCCGCACGGCACACTGTTTTTCCCTTTAAAATCTTAGCTAAAGCCCTTTCTATGTAATGCGAAACCTCGTACCATTCAAGTTTGACGGACGAATATAAATTATTTTGCATTTTAAAATTTCCCCTTTTATCAGGCAATCTTCTGTTGACCCCAGCGAATGTACGAGTGTCCGTTTTCATCCTTTTCCTTACACATAATTTGGGATATAAGGTTATAGTCAACTCCGAACTTCTCATATATTTCGTCAAGGTCGGTCTTTTTGCCCTTCATAAACAAATTAAGCTTTTCCTTGCACATAACCATTTGCAGCAGATTTGCCTCTATACTGTCCTCGGCGGTCACAAAGTAAATGTCCTTGTAATCCTTTGAGGTATAGCGTATAAACCGCATATAAAACTGGCTCATTTTAGCGTTATTGTAATGCAACTCCGGCAGAAACACCTTATTGACATACTCAAAGTTAACGCTTGATGGCAGGCTTTGCTGTGTGCAAAGCAAAATGCCGTTTCCGCTTTCTTTAAGCGTTTTACGCAGCTTTTTGCGGTTTGCAAAGGTCATTTTACCAGTCACCGTAAACAGTGCTCTGTCGGGAAATTCTTGTTCCAAAGCCTCTTTATACATTTGAAGAACATCTAAGTGCCTGACGCCTATCGCCACGATTTCATCACCGAAATCCGATACCATATTAACTACTTCGGATATTTTGGTGGGCGTTCCCCCGGTGTACTCTTTAAGCGTATTCGGTGCCGCACTTATCTTCATAAGCATAGATATTTGCTGTAAAATAACAAGTGCGCTGTCCTTACGGGAATTGCCCGTACTCGTAAAGTATTCATCCTTCAGCTTGTAAAACTCTTTCATTGCGATTTCGTATATTTCTCTTTCCTCTGCCGACATTTTTACAGGCACTTGATGAATCCTGCGTATTTCCTTTCCGACAACCTCCTCGAAGGTTCTTGTGATTACAGTCTTACCGAGCAGCTCGTCAAGAACATCCGAGTTATAAATATCCTGCGTCATTTTCTCAATTCCGAAAACCGTAGCCTTGCCCGGCAGATGCGACGCCTTAAAAAGATTGTAGCCTCTTTTATATGCCGGTATCGGCATACCGAAATACTCGTTCTGCTCGTCCGAGAGATACGCTTCTCCGTTCTCATAGTCATAGGAATAGGTTTCCCTGCACCAAGAAATCATATTTGCCGAATTGTTATACATAAGCTCAAGCTGCGGGGCAAATTCGACTATATTGTTTCTTGTGCTGGTGCCCGTTGCCAAAAGCTTTGCTCTGCACCGTCTGAAACAGTCAAGCACGCTTTTAGCGGTTGCCGTTGAGGGGTTGGACATTTCATCGCTTTCATCGAAAACAAGCTGTATTTTCTGATTATGGAGCTTTACCCAACGCTTTACCTGCTTGCGGTATTTACTGAGAGCATTAAGGGTTATTATTACGAAATCGCCTTTTTTAATTTTCTCAATATCCGCAAGGTGCTGAACGAAAATATACGGCAATCCGAAATTTTCAAGCACCACATCCCAGTTGTTTCTTATGGATATGGCGGGCGATACCACCCAAGTGTTATGTAAAAACTGCTTTTCCATACGGTATTTGCCTACGGCTATGCCTGCAAGGGTTTTACCCGAACCCTGCTCCCACTGGAGAAGTCCGTAACGCTTTTGCAGCATAAGGTTTAAATCGTGCTTTTGCACGGCGTTAAGACGGATTTCTTCCTCGTTTTCCGCGTCCCACAAAGAGAAGTCGTTTAACCATTCGGAAATTTCGCTGTTCTCGGTCATATCCGCAAAGGGTTGGCTTTGCACGATATAATCATTCTGCTTTCTGCGTATAAGTTTTTCATATCCCGGAAATTCATCGAAACAGCTTCCCGTGACAATATCGTACATAGGTATCGGCTTTTTCTGCTCCTCGGAAAGTGTTTTTACGGCTTTAGGGCTGTATCCCTTATACACAAAACCGTACTTCTGCTTTACAAGCGCCGTTCTGTCCTGTGCGGGTGGTGCGCTTTGCTTTTTTATAACATTTTTCAAGTACGCTATAACCTTTGCCTCGGTTATCCGCTTTTTGCACCATTCCTTATAATCCATATCTATGGGTTTATCCTGATGCGCAAAACGGTAAAGATATTCGCTGCATTTGTTGTAATGCTCTTTGAGCTTTGGGTGGCACTTCACCTGATAAAGCATACTTTTAACCCTGTACTCGAATTCCGAGGATAAGGTGCCGTCCTTTGCAATCTCTCTTAAAATGCCGTACCTGTTTTTACGCAGTTCAGACTGTGCGGACGATAGGATATTTTCTTTAATCCAAGCGGCAATCTCATCGTAATTACCGTTTTTAAGAACCGTAAAGGACATTTCTTTTTTATACGGTTTAGTTTCCGTATCGGTTTCGGACTTCCGCTGCCAATACTGAATTTTCGTGTCATAGGAGTTTACTCCGGTTGCCGAAAAGGAATCGGCAGGTAAAGCAACCTGCCCCAAAAAGTTAAAGCGCTTTTCCATATCCGCAATATCCGAGCCTGCCATAAATTCATCCGACAAAAAATAATTCGGGACAATTACAGCTATTATTCCTTTAGGCTTTAAAAGCGCTGCGGCTTTAAGGCAAAAATACATTTGAGATTTTATTTCCGTACCGCCGTCTATCCACCATTTGAGATTGAACGGCGGATTTCCCATAACATAATCAAACCGCATATCAGGATTGTAGAGCCTTATATCGCAGTTTTCTATATTTGCGTCCGGATACAGAAATTTTGCCACCTTGTATGCCTTAATATCCGTTTCACAGCCGTACAGATTATGCTCGTTGGGAAGAAAATTAAAAAACGCGCCCGCACCGCAGGTAAGATCCGCCACGGTTTCGTCCTTTGATGGCGCTACACTGCTTACTAACAATTCAGCTAATTTCGGCGGGGTAAAAAACTGTCCGTTTTCAATATTCTTTTTTTCCTCACTGTAAGTATAATAGCTGTCGTAATCCTTACGGTTCAGTCCGTGCAGTCCGCCGTCGCCGGTATACGCATTATATACATCGTCCCCGGTAATACCGTACTTCTCGGTTTCCTTGTTGTCTATAAGCTTTAACAGCTTTCGGTTAAATTCTTCCCGATCCTTTTGCTTTACGGAGCTTTGGTATATTTTGTACTTCATTCCGCAATTCCTCCGCCATCGACCGAGCCGAGATATTTCTGTGCAAATTCGCTTGCACTTTGTTTGCTTGTGAATTTCACATCAACCCGCCCGTTTTTAAAGCATTTAATACTTTTAAGCTTATTTTTGCCGTCGAATTCTGCTTCGGGGCAACTGAAACGGTATAAAATTTTTGAAATGGGGTAGCCGTAATTATAAAACAGTCCCGTTTCATAATGCCAAAGCGCCGGTAAGATGTCTTTCATTCTCTCTCTGAGTTCCCAATTTTCACTGCTGTACCAATCGGTATAATTACAGAAATAATCTTTGAAACAAATTGTATCACCCTTTACTTCAAAACATCTTGTGTCACGGATTACAGAGTTTGAAATGCTTTTTTCAATAATTTCATCCAATGCACGGTCTGCAAAGGTTCTGCCGTCAAGCTGAATTAAAATCCGATCCAATACATCATTAAAGCAAAGTGATAAATTATCCATTGTTATTTTCCATTCCCGACATCGCTCATTATAACTTTTATCATTCTCGTAATCGTATTCGGGTTTCTTCGGAATAAGACTGTTTTCGATTTTATCACTTTCTAACTCAACATTGTATGTCCTGTTAAAATAATTCACAATGAATACAACAAAACGGCGGTGAATAGCATAAATTGCTTTTTCAATATTATCTGCCGAGAAATCCTTTATATTTGTATATCCGCGGTATATCCGTTCTGCCCCATCATAGTCACCGAGAATTTCATCCTGCGCCGCATTCATACTGTTACAGTATAAAACAAGTCCTTTTAAATCACTGAGCGCCGTTTCATAAGCCTTTTGATGCGTTTCGCCGTATTTCCGGTCTTCTTCGGATATTCGGTTATCCGCAGTCATATCCACATTTGCCAGTTTTTCAGCCAAATCCATTTTCATTCCTCTTTCCGTTGAAAACGGGCGCAGGAAAATTCCCGCACCCGTTTTTTATTTTATGCACACTCAGGCAATACCTCTGCCGCTTTAACAGGGCTTTTTTCGGGTGTTACCTTATACTCCGAATTCATTGTTTCAAAATGTGCAAAATCCTTTGTAAAAGAAATAATATTAACCACTTTAGAGGTCTGTATTATTCCTTTTGAGCAGGCGATATATGCAGATATACCTTCTTTCAAGGGAAACACAATATGCCCGCTTATTAAAACCAAGCTTTTCATGCTTTCATTTCCTCTCTTTTATCAAAGCAGCGTTTCAATAATCACATATGTATCGTTAAGCGCACGGTTAATATCCTTAAATGTCATTTTTTCTGTCCTTGCAATATCGTGCATACGAAAGCCCGCGAGCTTCATACGGATTATGCGCATTTGCTTTTCAGTGATTGCAGACGCTAAAGAATGGAGCAGCAGACTGAAATTCAAATCTTCCAAAAGCTTATTTTCTGCTGCTGTTTCATCCGTTTTTAAGGAAGCGTCATCTCCGCTCTTAATATCCGAAAGGCTTACGGTTTGGAAATCCCGCTTTTTGCGTTCGTGATACTTATAATGTCTATATAGTTCATGTTTCATTTGTCTCCAAGCAACCGTTGAAAACAAATACTTTTGCAATTCGGGTTTCTCGCAATACTCCTGCACCGCGCAAAGATAGCCGAATATAACGACATCATAATATTGCGATTCGGGCAGATTGTATTCGTTTAAAAACTCAAAAACGAGATCGTGATTTAGCTCTGCTATTTGGCTTTGCTCTGCTGTTAACGGTTTCATCTTATATCTTTTCCTCCTAAAATAAAAAAGAGACGCTGTATTGCCACAGCATCTCTTTTAACACATTGCGGCAATGCCGCATTTTCTTTTATGCTACGCTGAACGAATTGCCGTCGCTCTCGTTACCGTCGTCAATTTCGGTAAACGAGTCGATAGGCTCATTTCGTTCCTCGGTATTTATTGCGCGCTGCTCAAGCATTTCTTTAATGCCTGCACGTGCTTCAATCGCATATCTTTTTATTTCCGCAAGCTTTTCGCCGGTAAAATCTCCTAACAGCTTAAACACCGCAACCGCGTAATTATTTGGGCCGTTTGTTTCTTTTCTGAGTTCAATATGAATAAGTGAACCCCAGATCGGTCGGTTTCGCATTAAAAATGCCGATTGTACGAAGTTTGAGTATGCTTTAAGACTTGTAGGCGACAGCAGCAGGTTTATAGGCATCGGTTTTCCGCTTTCAAGAATATACAGACTGCGCATATTCTTACAAGCCTTGCCTTTACCGCCGTTCGGGTCCGATTCGTACTGATTGTACGGACAATCTACACAAGCGCCTCCGGGGTTGCCGTAGCCTGTTTTGCCGTCCGGCGAGCTGCACACGGGTGAAGTGTTCATATCGTACTCCGAGCCTTCCTCCCAATACGCGTTGGTATTATGGTTGTATATTAAAATACCCTCGATTACGGGAACATAATCCGGTTTATCCGGACTTGCTCCCGGAATTTCAAACAGCGTTGACCCGCCGCCCGGAATTTTAATTCTGGGGAAGGTCATCATAATACCCTCAAAATCGTTGAGATCGTCAATCTGCTGTTCTGCTCTTTCTCCGGTCATAGACGGAAGTACGAAGCTATCCAGCGTTGTTAAAGCGTTTTCATTTGTCATTTATTATTCCTCCGTTTTTAAGGCAGCGGTTACGCCGCCATAGAATTTATTCTGCTCCATTGTTTTTTAGGCATTGTAAGAATTTTATAACCTATGCTTTCAAGATCCGTTGCACGGTCATAGCTTTCTACATCCTGACTGAACCGCGTTACTGCGTTTGCAAGTCCGTAAAGCGATAAATCTCCGCCCTCTATAAGATGCTGCAAAACTCCCTTTTCCTCATTTTCGGTAATACCGAAGGTGCGGCTGGTAAGTCTTACAAACTCAGGCACACCAGCGGTATTCATCGGCGTAGACTTTGCGATACGCATATCCTCAACCGCCATTCTGAATCTTGTTTCGTCAACAGCCGCGCGCACAGAGTCCTTTATTTTTAATAAAAAGGCTTTATCATCGGTTTCTACCGTTTCCTTTGAATAATAGAAAATTTCATTATCCGAAATTGTAGGGCCGAGGTGCGTTTTGCGGTTTACCGCGTCGTTTATAACCATTCCGTTTTCGCAAACGAGCCTGTATACAAGCGGCTGAATATTAACCGCTCCGAGGCCTACCTCGCTGTTGCTTATGATTATTCCCGCCTGAACCGTATCGCCGGGGGAAACATCATCAAACAACCGTGGGTTTAACGCCTTTATATACATCTTACCGGGCGTCAGGTTACAGCTTACAATCTGCACATCCGGTATTTCGGAAATAATCGGCAATGTCGCCTGTGCAATATCGTAGTTATCTATGCGCTTATATCGGTCGCTCAAAAAGGCGCGTGCCTCGCCGTCAAGTGTGCGCAGCATTCGTCTGTCCTTAGAGCCTGCAAGCCATTCGTTTACATTTACGCTTAAAAGCTCCGGCTTTTCTTCCAGCATATGATTATAATAATTCTGCGGTATGGATAAATAGCTCGCTAATTGCCTGTGAGCGTAAACACCTATTCCGAGCGGAAGTATGCGGTCGTTGCCCTCTCCGTCAAATATTCGGATAAGCGGGTTGCCGTTTTCCGCGTCCATATACAGCTTTGAAGACTCTACAATATAGTCCTCCATAACCTTTTTCTGTCTGAAAATTTCGGCGGCTAATTCGTTAAGTGTTATTCCCTTTTTCATAGAATCACCTACCAGCTTACCGCCAAACCGTTATCTACGCTCTTTGCCGCTATTCCCGCGCCTGCGAGTACCTTTATAAGCCTCGGATAATACACTCTTTCGGGAAAGTCGGTAAGGTGAGATACCTCTACGGTTTTATCTCCCTGCTCTACAACGCAGCTCCCGTCGTCCCTTACGGTCAGAGTGTTATGCCCTCTTGAGCTTAAATCCGCTATAAGGTTTTTGAGTATAACGCGACCGCTCTTTTCAAACCATACCTGCGGATCTGTTTCGTTTTTCGGTTTTTCCGCCGTTTCATCTCTGCATTCGGTCTGCGCCGCACTCCTAAAGCTGACGGCTTTAAGAAAGGTACATTCTATATTTGCAGAATTATCAAACGAAATATCCGCGAAGTTATAGTCATCAACATTAAAAAGCCTTATTCTGCCTGTCTCACCCTCGGTTATAACCTTTTCAGGTGCGGCAGTTTCCCACTTCCATACAGCCTCCGGGTAAATACTTTTTATGTATCCCGTTATTCTATGGTTTGCATTGCATAAAAGCAGGTAATAAAGCCTTTGCAGTTCTGCACCGTTACTTCCGCTGTGATTTTGCGGTTTTTTTCGGATTTTCCTTAAATTCCTGCGGTACTTATACCGTTTTATTACCGGCATTAAAAACACCGCAAAGGAATATGCTATCCAAAGTGCAAAAACACCTATAAGGAAAATACGCTGCGTATTGCCTCTTAAAAAGCATATGCCCGCTAAAACCGCCGCTGTGAGCACCGAAACCGATCCCCACAGCCTTTGTAATCTTCTCATAAATTTTCCCTCTTTCTTTTCCGTAAAACAAAAAAGAGGAACCGCTGCGTTTTTCTTTTAACACATACGGTTCCTCTGATTATCCGGGATATTCCCGACATTATTTTGTTTTAACTTTGTCCGTTATCTGTAAGATAACAAAATTTCTTTTCATTTTCTCCTTTCTGCCCGAAGGCTTTAATATCTATATAAAAAGCGCCAACTGAAAATTCCGCGCTTAAAAAAGCGGAAATTAAAGTCGGCACTTGATTACAAACTCATCATATATGTGCGATGTAACATAAGGCGTTACGGTTGCCGCATACGGCTTGCACAAAAATCAATTACAAACAGATTATATCACCATATATTGTATTTGTCAATAGTCATAATCAATATATAGCATATTATTCGTTTTTTACTTCCTCATACCCCAAAAAGCAATCTGCCGATTGCAGCAGCTCCGTGATGTCTTTGCCGAAGCAGATTTTCTGCGTTGCCTTGAAATAAAATCTGTACTCTTTCCCGACGGATATTTTTGAGCGTCTGTCTAATATAAAATACCGTTCGTCCCCGTCCTCGGTCGCAATTTTTATTTTCTTTTGCTTACGAATGAGAACGGAAGATATTTCGGTACATCTGCCCTCGACAATTTCATACTTATTCCCGGATACGGTTTTGTATATAGATACCGCCCGTATAAGGTTAAATACGCAAAGCAAAAGGCTTAATATAAGCATTATTATATCCGTAAAGACGACGGCGGCAACGCTTCCTGCAAAGAGTATAAACGCCGCTATAAATATAACAGTTACCAGCTTTTCCTTTAAAGGCACGGGAAAATTCTTAAAAGCCGCCATACCGTCACATCCTTTCAAATAATATCTGCCGCCGCAAATACAAATTGGAAACTGCGGTTAAAACCGTGCGGACGGATGAAAGTCCGCGAACGCTCTCTGCTATATTTTCGCTTGTTGTGAATTTATCGTCATACAAAAACTCCACAACATCGTCCTCGTTTAAAATGAAATCAATGTTTTTATCAATACATTTCACTATTTCGGCGGTGGACATAGGTGCTGAAAAGGCAAGCTTCATTATCCGCCTTTCGTTTTTATTCTTCTTATCCCGCTCAAACAGCACTTTCGCTTTTTCATACGGCAATTTGAAAATAAATACCATTCTTAAAAACGAAATTATGCGAATAAGCGGGCTTTGGTAAAGCGGAATAATGTAGAGTCCGGATATAAGATCATATAAGGCTTCTTCGCCGTTTTCACCGCGCCCGCTTGCCACAAGCCCGCGTACAATAAGCCTGTTCAATGTATCGGTATAGCTGCGGCTGAATACAACGCCGGACTTTTTCTCCTGTTCAGAATAATATGTATATAATTTTTTGTCGTCGGTAATTCTCCAATTAAGCGCCGACCATATCATCATTTCCTGTACATCCAATCTGCATTCATTACCCGACAGAATAACGGTGGGATAAACATTGTTTTTCCCTTGATTTTTAAGTTTAAAAATTCCTACGGCAGTATAAAGTTCTTTCATATTAAGACACCTTTCTTTCGTTAAAATCATCCATATATGAATTAAATACGGAATTTTGTTTTAATTTCTTCAATGCGCGTGAGATCCATGCGCCCACAAGATTTGTTTTTACCCCATAAAGCCGTGCTATTTCACCGCCCGACAAGCCTTTGACTTTGAGCGACAGCGCCTCAATTCCGAGCCTTACCGTGCCCGAATATTGCGCTTTAATATTATCTAAAAAGTCGATTATATTTGTTTCCACCATCCTTTCGTATGGCGTGCTGTTTTGCAGTGAAAAGCTTTCCGGCTGTCTTTTAAGGCTCTCTATATATTCGGCACGGTTTTTCCTGTTGTTTTCAACCTTTTTGCAGTATGAAATTAAACCGTTAAGAATAACTATGTAGGCAAAAGACCAAAAACTGCTGCCTCGGCTTTTGTCATACATAAGCGCCGCATTACACAGCAGCAGACACCCCTCTTGGTAGAGGTCGTCGTATTCCATGCCGAATATGTTTTTATCTATGATTATCCTTGAACAAATCACCGTTTTAATAACTGAAATATTTTCCTCTACCAAGGCTATTTGTTTTTCACTCAGCGGTATTATCCTTTTCATAAAACCTCCCCTTATGTAACTGCACGCATATTTCTGTATGCTCGGTTACATTCATAAATTATCCGGTTGCAGTAATACTCGTTAAGTTTACCTATGTGCATTACATTTGCCGGCATATCTAATTTTGCCTGCAGCCAGATATATACCTGTTCCTTTGTCATATATCCGTTTTCCCATATTCTGTCGAGCGCTTTGTGAGCTGCGATTCTTTTGTTTCTGAGCGTTTTGTTTGCCGGAGTTCCCATAGGCAAGCCGCTTTTTGTATGCGCCGCAACATAGGAATCACAAGCGGGATACCTATCGCAGACATAGAGGAATGTATCCGGCTTTGCGTTTTTGCCGTAAACATAGCTTGCCGCCCGCTTTGTAACGAGAGAACCGCAATACGGACAATGAATTTTTATTCTTTTAATTTTAATCACCGCCTTTAATATAATTTAAAATTCGTTCAGTAAATAATATCTGCTCTGTTAGCTGCCGCCTGACATATGCTGCAAATTGACCTATCCGAAACATTCCATAAAAGCCATCTGTCGTATACCGTTTCAAATGTTTCCCGGCTGATTACGGCGGCACACTCGGTTTTATCGATAACCACATCAGCCTTTTCTTCGAACAGGCTGACAGGGTAAAGCATCGGCACGCCCTCGGTATCTGTCGTCATAAGCCAGCCTGCACATTCTTTACTGCATTTGTTTTTACATTCTATAAATATAGCGTTACGCCAACTGCCTCTTGTCAGACTTAAAAAGAGATAAAAAGCGTTTTGCTGTGTTTTCATTTTGACCCCTCTATTTTCATTATGGTACTTTTTATCCGCAAATCCCTGTTTAAGCGGATTTGCGGACAACAAAAAACGGCAGACACATTGCTGTGCCCGCCGCCGTAAAATTATTCTTTACCGGATTTTTTCCTCAAAAAGATTAACGAAGCTGCCGATACAAAAAGCGCCGAAAGCCCGATTATAATAAATACAAGCGGATTGGAAAAATCTCCGGTTTTAGGTGAAGAAGGCACCTTCGGTACGGGTATCGGCACATTTACAAAACCCACGCCCTTTTCATTTTCCACGGTAACGGTCTCGCCGTCTTTCTTTATTTGGAAATAAAAATACCTGCCGTCCTTTTTATATCCGTCCGGCGCTTTGTTTTCATAGAGAAAATACCCGCCGAATTTAAGCTTTGATAGACTGTATACACCGTTTTCGGTTTCCTCAAGCCTGCCTATATAACTATCCGTATCCGGGTCAAATACGCCGTTGTTATCCGTATCGGAATAAATATAAAATTCCGCGCCGTGCAGCTTTCGGGATATATCCGCCTTGCTTAGCTTTATAACCCTTACCGTTCCCGTGACGGTCTTATTTTGAATACCGAGCGACAGTACCGCACCGTCCTCGGTTATATTCACCTCATACAGCTTGTCCGACAGCACATAACGGTCGGGGCAGGACAGCTCTTTAATTATCCATTTGCCGTAGGGAATGCCCGTAAAGCTGAATGCGCCGTTTTCGTCCGATTCCGTAACTGCCAGCGCCGTACTTTCGATAAATACCGTTTCATCGGGCTTAAATAAACCGAACACAGCTTTTTCTATCGGGTTTAAGTCTTCGTCCGTCTTAATGCCGTCTATTCTGCCGCGAATAATACGGTTTTCGATAACCTTGCCGCCGTTTATAATCAACTGCACCGAAGATATATCCTGTCCGCCGTATGTAAATTCCGCGGAATATTTTTCATCGGATAAAATGTAATGACCGTCCGTTGCCGTTTCTTTAACATATAGCTTTGCGCCCACGGGTATATCGGCGGTGAATATTCCATTTCCGTTTTCATCAACCGAAATTACTTCAAGCAGTCCGTCCGCGGGTATTTCGCTGCCGTCTGCTGCAGTAAGCCTTTCGGCGGCAAAAAGCCCGAATTTAATGTTTGTATATTCGCTTGTATTGCCAAGGTTAAATATTTCGTCCTTTTCAAGGTATTTCAGCAGACGGATAACCGCCTTTTGTCTTTTATTATTTACGGAAACTGCCGTGCTTGTTATCTTTACCTCCTGCCCGGCATATTTAAGCTCGGCATATACAGGCTCGTTTGTTAATACATAGCCGTTCGGCGCTTTGGTTTCCCGAATTTCATATTTACCCAAAAACAGCGGCTTTGTTGTGGCTTTTCCGTCCTCTCCCGTAATAATACTGTCCGCTTTTTCTCCCTTTGCGCAGCGCAAAGTGCCGTCCGGCGTATAAATATCCTCTGCTGCAAAAACCGAAAATTCCGCGTTTTTAAGCCCTGCAGTCTCATACTTCGGTATATACAGCCCGTCCTTTTCGTATACGGATGAAAATACTTCGCCCTCTTTTGTTACTGTCAGAGTTCCCATTTGCGGATAGTTAAGCTTTTCAACCGTTACGGTATCCTGCGTTCCGTCCACCGTAAACTTAACCGGCTCCGAATCAAGTATATAACACTCCGCCGTGCATTGCTCGATAATCGCATAATCCCCATAGCTTAATTTTTCGGGCAGGCGCAATCTGCCGTTTGAGTCGGTGTAAAACACATCAATATCCATAGGCGTGGGATAATTTACATGCTGTACCAAAAACTTACCCGTCGCAAGATTTTTAACCTTAAACCCGACACCGGCAGCGGGAATTACCTTGCCGGTCGTAGCGTCCTTTTTTACTATATCAATAAAGGCTTTAAAGGCGGCGTTGTTTATAATATAGCGGTAAGCCTCACCGTCCGCGTTTATGAATACATCAAACGGCTTTATAAGCTCAGCACCCGCCGTGCCGGACACCTGTTTTACTGTATAAACTCCGTAGGGCAGCGGCTTTGTTTCGGCAAACCCGTATTTATCCGTTTTTATCTTGTCTCGCTCCGATTCCTTTGAAGAAGCATATGAGCCTGCCGATTTTAAAAATACCTCAAATTCCGCGCCCGCTTCTGGGGTTTCTATCTTTGTAGATCCGTCGTCGCTGTGCTTTATAATGTTTATTCTGCCTTTAATGACTTGCTCAAAAACATTTATATATTCGGTGTTTCTGATAACGGTGTATTTCCCCGGTCGACAGTCTATCTTATACACCGTATCGTCAAGTAAATACCCGGTGGACGGGTGTATTTCCCGTATAGTCCAGTCGTCCGCACAAACATAATAATCCGTAACAAAGCGTCCGTTTTCATCGGTTGTATATGTGGCTGTCAATTGTCCGTCTTTATATAAGCCGTACACCGCGCCCTTTAAGCTTGCGTTTCCCTGCGGCGCGCCCTCTTTATTCAATTCGCCGTCATATTTGCAAACATCGGTCCGCCATTTTTTAAGCGTATTACTTACCGAAATATCGGTTACCTTATTCCACTCTATTAAAGCGGTTTGTGATTCGGGGACAACATATCTTGCGGGAGTATTTATTTCTTCAAGAATATATCCGGAGCCTATAAGCACGTTTTCAAAAACCGCCTCGCCGTCATTGTTCGTTACGGCATATTCGTTGACGGGTAAGCCAGAGTACGAGGTGCCTGTAAGTCTGAATGTGAAATTTTCCTTAAATCCGTCCTCGGCTGTTTTTATAACCTTTAGGCTGCCCTTTTTCAGAACATTGCTGAAGGTCACAACCGTGGTTTCACCCGTCACTACGGTCACCGCCTTGCTTTCCTGCGGTATGTATTTATCCTCTGTATCCTCGGTTACGGTATATCTGCCGGGTTTAAGAGACGAAAATATTATCTCTCCGTTTTCGTTTGTCTTCGCGGTCTCATCGGTGCCGTTTCCGGTTATTCTAAAGCTCACACCCGCAATCACACCGTCTTCGGACGCCTTTATTATCCTGCAAGCGCCCGGAACAATTTCATTGACCGCGTTTATCGTAAACTTTGTACTACCGCTGTTTAATATGACAGTCCAGTTGTCTTTATCATATTTTCTGTAATTCTGAGGAAATTTTGTTTCCACTGCCGTGTATGTACCGAGCGTAATTTCGGCAGACCTTGCGTACCCGTTTGCGGTAGGGCCTATTTTAGTAACATATGCGCCGCTGCTGTTATATACCGAAAACTCCGCACCGTCAAGCGGATTGCCGTCCGTATCCTTTTTGTATACTTCAATATATCCCTTTTCAAGCAGCTTCGGCGTTTCTCCGTAAAAACAGATTATTTCCTGCTCCTTAGAGGTACTGCCTGATGTAAGCTGAACAAATCCGTACAAATTCTGTGTGTTTCCGATGTACTGCGGGTCGGATATATATTTGCGTATATTCGCGAGTATATTTTTATATGCCGTTTCAGCGGGTGTACCGGCTATTTTAGCCCTGTAACGCCTGTCCGCAATTTGTTCGTCGGGCGCTGTTCTTAATCCCTGCTGATACTCCCAGATAATAAACTGCGTTGCGGTATATGCGTCGTCTGCAGACGGAACGCCGAGCGCTGAATATGACTGCGCGGGATAGCCGAAAGCCGCGGCAAGCGCTATGCCCTCCCGTGCTTTTTCGGTGAGCTTTTTCCAATACGCGCTGTTAGCGAGGGTCTGCGCCTTATACAAGGTTCTTGTAAATCTAGCGCCCTTTTCAATACAGTAAACCGGATTTTGGTCGTAGGCTTTGAGTTTCAGAAAATCCATTGTATCTCCGGTATCCGACAGATAGTTTTTGCCGGTAGCGCTGTTTATAGCGTCTATATGTGTGTTTATATACAGACTGTCGCCTTCAAGCGGACCCGCCGCAGATATAGGCAGCGCCGCCGCGCAGACAAGTATTAAGGCTAATACCAATGAAATTATGCTTTTAATCTTTCTCATTTTTTTGCTCCTCACAATTTTGTATTTGAGTTTTCAGTTTGTTTTTACCCGTAATTTTCCGCCGAGGAATTTATGCTGCAATACCATTTGCCGTTTAATATTACAATCCCTATGCCCTCATAGTAATTATCTTTGTTCATAAGTGAACTCCAATGCCCCGGGCTGCTTTTAAACGCATCAACAATGCTTTTTGCAAGCGCGTTTGGGTTGGGCGCAAAAACCGAACCCGTACCGCAATTTTCTCCGCCGCCGTAGGAATACCGCTCAATTATTTTCCCGGTTTCTATAACCTTACCGCTTGCAAAGTCATAGCGCGTTTCTTTTTCGGTAATGAGCTTGCCGTATTTCAAAGCTGTTGCCGCATAGTCTGCGCCGTCAATCGTGTTGCCGTTTTCGTCCGTCCAAGAGTGTGAAAACTGGGCGGTCAGCTGATCGGCACGGAATTTTGCAAGGGAAGCAAGCCCTGTAAGCTCTGCTCTTTCGTGAATACCGAGCTTTGTTCTTTCATCATTCAAAAGCTTTAACACAAGGCTTGAGGCTTTGGCGGTTATATCCTTGTTTTCCGCCCTTTCGGGTTCTGAATTATTAGGCTCGGGGTTTATATCGCTTACCTTGCTGTTATCCGAGACCGACGGCGGGGAATTATCCGGCGCGGGCGTTTTATTCGGACGGCTTTGGTAGTCGTTCGCAGAGCTTAGACTTTCAAAGCTTTGTTCGCTCTGTAAAGCGCTTTCCGAGCTGTCCGTTTCGTCAGAACCGGCAGCCGCGGTGTTTTCGCTGTTTTCCGTAAAGGCAATTTCCGATTTACATTCGGAGCTTACCTCTGCCGTATTATTGCGGCAGGCGGCGCACAAAAGCAAAATGATTAAAGCTAAAGCTAAAGCAAAATATATTTTTCTGAACATCTTTATACCTCCTGTTCCCATTAACTTTAATACGCATTGGCGCCGTATTATTTCAACAACTATAAATTCTGCTTGATTATACGGGTAATAATTCCGAGCGCAACACCCCTTTCTTCTTCGATTGCGGTAACAACAAAGGAAACATCGTCCTTTTTTCCAGGCATACGCCTGTCAAGGCAGGAGTGGGCTATGGCGTTTACGCCGTTATTAAGCCTTATATACACAACGCCCTTATGAGTATCCGTAACCCTGCCGGCGTATTTGCCCTGTATTTTGCACGAGCTTAAATTATCCGTTCGGTTATCCGTAACGCTCCGTGCGTCCGCCCGAACATAAATATCCTTAATGCTTTCCCGCTCAACCTCTTTTATTCTGACGAGTATTTTATCCCCTATGGAGAAACGCTCGCCCGCGTCGCCTAACCAGTCCCACGAAAGGTCTTTAACGGGCATTGCGCAGTCCACCCCGAATATTTCAACCCTTATTGCTTTTTCGGCGACGGCGGTGACCCGCGCCTGCACTATGCGGTCCTCATAAATGCGGAACATTCCGCTTTCGTCCGTTTCCATATAAAAGGTCTGGCGCTTTTTATACATCGCCTCTTTCCGCGAGGCTACAACGCTGCGAGTTTTTGAATCTATGCCCCTTACCACGAAATCTATTTCCGCGCCGAGCATTGAGTTCATCAGCTTGTTGTACCGCATAACCGCCTCTTTGTATTCGTCGCCGTGCAGGTTTGTAGGGAAATCGAAAAACATTTCCTTCAGCGGAATTACAATTCTGAAACCGTTATAATCCGCTATCGCGTAATGATGTCCCGCGTCATTGCACTCAACGCCGCTTAAAGTGCCGGTCATTATACGGTGCGTTATATATGCGTTTTGTATTTCGTGCCAGATAATATCCGCTCTTGTCTGCTCGGTATATACTTCCGTCTTGGCTTCAACGGTGAGTATTCTGCTTTTTGGCTTTACGGGTTCTGCCGCTGCTTCTTCGTAGGCTTTTTCTTCCGCTTGAGGCCCGACCGTTTCATTAACGGGCTGCTCCTCGGTTTCGGTAATTTCCGTCTTCTTTTTGCGGGTTCGCTTGGGCTTTTCGGGAATTTCTTCGGCAGCATGCGGGGCGGTATTCTGTTCTTCGGTTTCATTTTGCGCCTCCATGATGCTGTCGGTTATTTCTTCGGTTTTCTTTTTTGTCGGCATAATTTTTCCTCCTGTTATTTTGTCATTATTATGTCTTTATCTATGGGTATCGTCTTATTGGGAACGGGCGCCTTTTTTCTGCCGTTCTTCTTTCTTTGCGTAGGTATTTCTCCGCCGTAGGTTTTAGGCGGCAGCGCAGACCAATCAGGGGTATGCGCCGACGCTTTGCAGGGAACAAGGTTTTTATACTCCGGGTGCTTTGTGTAATCGAATTTATCCGCCTTTAAAAGCTTTTTGCCGCGGATTATAATAAGCTCCTTTTCGGTCGGAAACCTTAAAACCTCATCCATTGTGAGCAGCTTTCTTCTGCCTACGCCGTCCGTTTCCCTGTATTGCGGGGTATAATTTGAAATTCTCATACTGTTAAGCTGTTTCGCCCTGCTCTGCACATTAACGCTCACTTCACCCGAACGATCGCTTATATATTTCGCCGTCAGCTCGTCAACACAGCCTAAAAAGAGTTGAATATCGCTGTTGCCGAGTATTTCCTGCCACTGGTTTTGCGGATAGCGGTTTTGAAGTCCCGCAAGGTTTTGAAAAACGCAGCTCATACTAATATTCCGTGACCGTATAACGCTTATTTTCCGGCTCAAATCCGGAATAACTCCGCAGGCGGTAAGCTCCTCGCCGAGAATATGTACCGGTGTAGGCAGTTTCCCGCCCTCGCAGTTTTTATCCGCATACCGCACAAGCTTAATAAAGCAAAAGGACAGAAAGAGAGAGGAAAGGAAATCAAAGGCGCTGTCCTGATCGCTCGTTATGCAGTAATAGGCGCAGGGCTGTTTTCCAGGCAGCTCAAGGTCAATTTCGTCAAACGCCGTCATATTACATATTTTCTTCATCTGAAAAACCTGCAGCCGTGAGCCGAGGCCTATAATAACGCCCGTGCGAACGGTGTCGGACGCTTGGCGATAGATCGAATAGGGCGCCTTTGCGGGGTGCGACGGCGGCAGCATATCGAAAAGGCTGTTAAGCTCCTTATCCGAGCTTAATGTCAGCAGCTTATATACCTCGCCCATATTTTTTCGCTCTGCCGGGTAGCCCTGCTCAACATATAGCACCAATGCTTTCAGTAAATTCATTTCGCTTGAATCCCAAAAGTGATCGCCGCGTTCAGACCCCGTGTTTTTGATTATTACATCACAGAAAAGCTGCGCCATAAGCTCGTCGCCCTGTATTTCTTCAAGGCAGTTCCACGAATCCGAATTTTCGGGGCTTACAAGATTAAATACTCTGACGGTGTAATTTTTTCTTCGCAGATATTCGCTTGTTTTTTCATAAAGCTCGGATTTCGGGTCGCAGATTATAAGCGATTCTCCGCACTGTACCGCCTGCAATATCCTGTTTATGCAAAACGCCCTTGTTTTCATAGAGCCGGATGCTCCGTAAACCGCAATGTTTTTGTTGAGTCTGCCGTTTTGCGGCACGCATATGTATTTACCGTCATACAGACCCAAAACAGTGCCGCTGCAGTTTTTTAAATCATGGTTAAAATTAAACACCGTTTTCATTTCCTTTTCGCTCATAAAGCCGGATGTGCCGTAGGTGCCTTTATTTGAATAAACAAAGTTTCTTTCCTTATCCGGCACGCCGCCGTCGCTCCTGCCCATTCTGAAAAGGCAGAACACAAGCAGCAAAACGGCTGTAATGCAAATTCCGCAACCAATTATTCCGTAGGGAAATGAAAAAGCCGCTTTAAAGCAGGCAATGGCGTTTAAAGACGGCTTTACAGGTGATGAGCTGCCGGGCGTTCCTCCGGCGCTCGTCCATATTTTGTAATTCTTAATAAACTGCGCCGCATATCCGCCGCCGTACAATATAGCAAATGATATTAACGGAACGGCAAGGCACAGGCATATTTTTCTTTTATTCTTCAAAAAAGCTCATCTCCCATTTATTAAAATCAATGGTTTTAAATGTTATGTATTCACAGCAGTATTTTTCAAGTGCGGGTCTTTGGAAATCAAAGCAGATAATAACGCCTCTTTTCTCTCTTAACGACAGCGCCGTATCAAATCTTTTTATGCGCGGTAAATCGCAGTAAAAGCCGAACAGTACGGGTGTGCCGTCCTGCTCGGACGCGTCGTTTTCTATTATTTGTCCGCTGTCCCTTTCTTTAAGGTCGGACATTAAAATTGCCCGAAGCCTGTTATCTAAAGCCGAATTGCAAAGCACCGAAAGTATTCTTTCGCCCTTATAATCGTTTGTAAGATAATAAAAGCTGTCGTAATTCCCGTCCAGTAAAAAATGCTGCTTGCCGCCTGTTTCCGCAAGTATATCCGCGCACAGCTCCATACTGTCGGCTAAGATAAGCCCCTTAATATCTTCACCAGAATAGCAGGGCAAGCGTTCTCTGCACAGCACGGTTTTCATAAGCGCCTTTGTGCGCATTTCGGATCTGTAATCCCATTTCATTAAAGCGTTTCCTATGTTATACACAACGAGTATATCCCGCGGCGTTAAAAGCACACCCACCGAGCGCGCGCCCTTTATCTTTACAAACACCGTGCCTATCTCCTTTATCTCGCGGGAATTGTAAAAGGCGGGGGCAATAGGTTCGGTAAGCATATTACCGTAAGGCGCAGGAGAGAATATATCCGGCTTTTCGTCTTTGAAAACCGCTATACCCGCGTTCAGCATTGTAACCATAGCGCCTGCTATTCGGTGCAGCCGTTCACGGCGCGGCAGGTCGCTTTTAATATGGTTTGTGTCTGTTTTGCCCGCAAGCAGCGTTTTAAATCTTTCGGGGCTGTTTTGAACAAGCAGCCTTTTAGCGCGGCAGGTTAGCCTTAATCCCCGCAGCGAATCGCGGTAATATGTTTTAATAAGTCCCTCGCGTTTAAGTGTTCCCACCACGCTTTCCTTATAGCTTTTGCCGCCTGCTATGCGGTATAGATCCTTTTGAGGAAACTCGCCCGAAATTGCTGTAAGCTCCAATAAATTTCGACTCAATGTGTCCTTTGAGCATATCGTATTTTCTTTATCCATAAATCATTTTTAATGTGAAAAACTACCGTAGTTACATTGACCACGGTAGTTTTCAGTGTGTTTATATTTTCTTAAAGCCTTTATTTATAACGGTTTGAGGGCATTTTTTATATATCGGGAAATTTTTTCGGAAAAGTTTCAAAAATCCGATATGTTTTTTAAGCGTTTTTCGTGTTCTGTCAGCCAGTCCGAAAAGCGTTCCTTTTCCATTACCGAGATTTCGGTGCAGTCTGTTTTTCCTGTCTCGGTAGTGTTATATGCGTCAATCAAAAGTCCGCTGTCGTCCTCCATTAAAAAGGCGGCTATAACATCAAGTATCTGCTTTAATTCAAGATTATCGTAGTCCCGTATGTAGCGCTTTGAATCGTCGGAGTATATATGCGAAAAGCATACGACGCAATGGCTGTATCTTTTAAGCGGATTACCGTCAGAATAGCGGCTTAAAGTAAAATACAGCGGGTCGGTGATAAATTCCGTGTTTTCCCGTTTTTTTCGTTTCGGTAAAAGGCAGGGCAGCGTTATTTTTAAAACTCCGTTTTCTTCCCTTATGTCTATGCCCTGAACCACACCGGCGCTTGCAAGGTATTCCGCCTTTTTGGTATCGGTGCTTTGAAATACCAAACGCCGCATACGGCAGGCTATAAGCTCTGACCGTAAAGCGGCGTCGGTGGCTAACATATTGTAATTTTCGGGATATCTTGCAATATCCGTATTCTCTATTGCGGCAAGCGTGCTTTTAAGCTTTTCAATATCGCAGGCAAGCCTGTTTATCCGTTTTGTTATAACTGTTCTGTCCAAATTATTCTCCTGTTCTGAAATATTTTACTTCGCCCGTGCTGTCGTTCACCGTGCAGTAAGCGGCAACATCTGGAATTTTTATATTCGGTATCTGCTCGGTGCTTTCAAGCACTATTATTCTTTTGCCGTCCGGCTCCTGCGTTTTAAAAGCCTGCTCGAACATCGCCTCTTTGTTTTCGGGTATAAAGGAAAGCTCATAAAGCTCCCCCTCGGCAAAGAATACCGCGTTTACGGGAAAGTCACTTATAGAATGATACTCTGTTTTTTCTATAAAATCGCATATTACCCAAAGGCAATAAATCGTTTCAAAATCCGTGTTGCCGTCACTGTTGTCGTATATTATGTCGGTGGTTTTATCGTGGTAAATGCGGCGGTTATTCTGCAAATGAAATATTATTTTTTCGCACACCTCGGGGCTTATATTCGGGTGCAGCTTTACAATCTGCTCTTTTCGTATGTTGTGGTACAGCGTTATATTACGCAGAATTTCCGCACATTCTTTTCCGTATATTTCTTTTCTTGTTTTCATATTTTCACCCTTTCTGAGCATAAATAAAAGCGCCCGAAAATCGAACGCTTTAAATTTAACCCTAATGCGCATTATATCCGCATTATTTACGCGTAAAAGTTATAATACGCATTATTTCCGTATTAACTCCGCATATCCGCTTTTTCACCGTCAAGTATCTGCTTTAATTCCCTACGGTCGGTGGTTATAAGTCGCTTTTCAAGCTCGCTGCACTTAAACTCAACCGTTATATTATTGTTGTTTGTGCTTATAAGCCCGCTGCCGCGCTCAAAGTGGGTTATTTCCATAATCTCTGCCTCGGAGAGCTTGAAAATATCCTTTACTCTTTCGGCTTCGTCGTCTTCAAGATTAAGTATTATTTTAGTCTTGCAGTTATTTATAATCCCTTTTCCGTATTTGCCGCCGTCAAGCGCAAAAAAATCGTTTAAGTCCTGCGTGGCGCATATTGCCGAGCCGCCGTAGCCCCGTATAATCTTAAACATTTCAAGCACAAATCCCGCCGCCACCTGATTTCCGCCGCTGCCTATAAGCTGCCACATTTCGTCAACATAAATCGCTTTTTCGGCGGTGCGGTCTTCCTTTGCCTTATCCCACACATAGTCAAGCACCGTGAACATACCCACGGGCAGCAAATCGCCCGAAAGCTCGGAAATATCGAACACGGTGTATTTATTATCAAGATTTACATTTGTCTTCTGATTAAATGTTCCTGCGCTGCCGTGCACCAAACGGTTAAGTATATGACCGAGGCGCTCGGTCGAGGCGTTGGATATAAGGATATTATATAAGTCACCGAGTACCGGCATTTCCTTGTATTTATTGAGGTCAGCTTTATCTGCAAGCGTTTTGTTATCGTGCGTTATGCCTTTTAATGCGTAAGTTTTTACAAGCGCTTCGTCAAGTAACTGCTTTTCCTCGTGGGTCATATCCGGAATAAGCAGACTGAAAAAGATATGCAGGCTTTGGATTTTCTTCGACAGCTCGGATTTTTCAATATGCCCGCCGTCGATTATTTCGTCGGCGCTTTTATCCGTTTTCCTTATTTCCATAATGTTAATGCAGTTTTTTGAGGCGGGGGAGATCTGTATAAACTCTCCGCCTATATTTTTGCAGGCCCTTAAAAACTCGTGACCCTTTAATGGGGCTATTATAAACACCTGTATACCTTTTCTTCGCATACGCAGAGCCATAAGCTGCATTGTAAATGTCTTTCCCGCTCCGCTCGTTCCCACTATTGCAATATTGGCGTTGCGGTATACTGCGGAATTGAAAATATCCACTATAACAAGCGAATTGTTGTATTTATTGACCCCTAAAAGTATTCCGTTGTCGTCGCTCAATTCATATGCGGTAAAGGGATAACAGCTTGCGGCGCCCGTTGTCAGCACATTGCGCCGCGCCCGGTTATACAAATGCTTTTCAAGCGATACCAGCGGCAGTGACGAAAGAAAAGCCGCTTCTTCTCGGAATGTGCAGGCGGATATGCTTATATCCTGCGAAATAAGCATTTTCTTTAATTCCCGTTCCCGCCACTCAAGCTCTTCGGGCATATGGGCGGTTACGGTTATAAGTATGCTCATATAATAAAAATCTTCGTTGTTTGCAAGCCCCTCTTTTAAAAAATATCCGCTGCTTATTGCGCTGTCAAGGTCGTCAAAATCGGTGTTTGTATCGCTTGCCTCGCGTATTTTCGAGCGGTTTATTCTTAACTGCTGACCGAGCCTGCGCACCGCCTGCTCTTTGGGCTGACGGAACAGGAATAAATCGGTATCTATACCGTCGCCCGCGTTTATAAGCAAGCTCAGCCAACCGGCAGGAACCTGCGTTTTGTACCCGCCCGACGGAATAATATAATACGCGCGGTAAAGAGCGCCTGTTTTAATATACCTGCCGTGCGTAAGGTCGGTGCTTTCGGGAGATAAAAACTCGGTAACCGGAATATTATCCGTGCTTTTACCCTCGGCAATATACCTTGCCGCAGTTTCCGCAACCTTTTCGGCAAGCGGCTTTTTAAAGCTCTCATCACGGCAGATAATGCCGTACAGAATATCCGCGGTAAATTCGTCCTCGTTATCCGGGATTATTACCTTATTCCCGCATTGCTTTAAATAATTTACCGCTGTTCTCGCCGCGGTTTGAAGTGCGGCTACCGCCTCGCTTTCTTCGTTCTTTACTCGCCGCCCGACGTTTTCGTATTCAAAGGCTATAAAGAAACGGCGGGTAGTGGCTTCCTTAGAGCCTATACGGTTTATTAGCTTCAAATAATCCCTTTGCAGCCTGCGGCAGCTTTCGTCCATTTCCTTTTCCATTTCTTTAAGGACTATATCACGGTGCTTTTTGGTGTCCGCCTTTTTGGTTATGATTTTAAACTGCATTTTCACGGGGCTTATTTTAAGGTAAGAAACAAAGGAGTAAATAATACTTCTTTGCTCTCTTGCGCTCCTTAACAGAAAGTTTATGGGTAAAACCTCTATTACCTTTATGTAACGTTTGTCCTTGGTATATATTATCCCGTTTTCTATTTTCTCTATCGGCAGATATTCGGAAACGGAGTTTTTCCTATCGTCCCCGATTTTTAAAACCCGCCTGTTTTTAAGGAACTTTAAAAAACCGAAAATAAAGGACGAAAGGCTCTCGCCGTTAATTCCCACAAGCCCCAAAACACCGAGCGGCAGGGCGGTAAGGCAGAGAATAATTATCTTAGCCGTAAGCCCTATATGCAGCTTTAAAACGGGAAAGCCCGCCAAAAAAGCTAAAACCGCCGCCTCAAGCGCATTTCTGAACTTAACCAATCCGCCGAATAAAGTGCCGCTCTGAATAAAGTCAGGCGGAATAATATATACCTTGTTTTCATTCCTTTCGCTCATTTGTTTTCCTTTCCGCACCCCTGCCGCGGTTTATCTGAAAAAGGCACATTGCAGCAACACCGATAAACCCGCCCGTCCATAATGATACCAAGGAAACAATTAACAACTTCATTTTAAATACCTCCGCTTAAATATAACATTAAATTTTCAAGGTAATCTTTTGCAAGCGTCCTTTGTTCTGCGTTCAGATTAAAAACGCTCTCCGCAAAATAATCTTCCCCGTTATAAAATACGGTATACACCGTCACTTTTTCTTCAGCCGTAATAATATTTTCCGTTTCTTCGCCCGTTTCGGCGTTTACCACGGTTACTGCTGTCTCTATTGTTCTTGTTTCTTCCGTCTTTTCATAGCGGTAAATATTATCTGCGGTCTTTACCGTACTTTCAAAATCCGGCAGGGATATATCCTTGTAATCCTTTTCCTTTGCCGCGCAATATTGTGAGATAATAAGCGCCGCGGTATATTCCGTTTCCGGCGATTCGGGGTAAATTATTTCCGAATTTATACCCTCCGTTTTATCCTTTTCTATTTCTTCGGATATTTTTTTAAGGTTTTCCCCGAACACCGTATTTATAACGCCGGTCGCTGCCTGTATATTTTCCGTAACCGCCGCGGGGTTATTAAGATCGGGGCTGTCCGTACCGCCGAATATTAAGGACGGCAGCATACTTATTATAACGGCGGGCAGCAATAGAATTACCGTAAGTCCTATTATTACCGCCGCAATAAGTTTGCGGTTTTCAAAGGCGAATGCCGCAGCCGCACCGACAGCTCCGCCCGCCGCGCCGCCTTTGGCAGCGGCGGCAATGGCTTTCCCTGTTTTAACAGCACCTCTTACGGCGTTGGCGGCGCTCAAAGCATTGCCGAGCGCATTACTTCCGTTTTCAGCCATTACTGCCTGTCCTTTCTTTTAGGGGCTTTTGGTATTCGTTTTTCTACCGTATCGCCGCGGTCTACATATCCGTCGGAATGAACGAACGGCTTTTGAACTATGGTGTTTTCGGCGTATTGCTTATACCAAGCCGTACCGTCCGCGGCGGTGACGGTTGAATAGTTGCCCTCTGGTGCGGAATATTTATCCGCACTATACATAGCGAATTTTATACCCTGCGGATTACTGTCGGATATTTCCGTGCCGGTTATCCGCCCGCCGCCTATCTCCACATTATTAAAAGACGGTACATCCTCCGCATTTTCTCCAAGCGCCGTAAATCCTAAGTACGACATAAGCGCGGCGCCCGCATTTTCACCGGATATTGTACCGACTGTCCCAATATCTCCGTTAGCGATATTTCCTATTACCCTGTTTGCAAAGCCGCCGCCCTTTGCAAGCGATGAATCGAATATTTTTCCGCCGATACCGCCGTTTTTTGTACCGTTTGCGTTTTTAACCGCATTGCTTGTTATACCTCTGCCGACCATACCCGAAAGCCCGCCTTTAAATGCGGCGGTATTGACCGACGAACCGTGAGATTTCCCGAATGATACGCCCTTACCGCCGCCCCTAAATGTGCTGCCTATGCTTTTAGCCGTAATAAGCACCTCGGCTAACATAGACCCGCCCGTATGCCCGACATTTATTCCGAGCGAGGACATAAAGCTGTCTATCTTCTGCGATACCTTTAAGAATGCGACCGCGCAGAGAAACCAGACAAAAATGTTTCCTGTAACGCCCTCTCTGCCTATACGGGTGACTTCATTCTGTACCTCGTTTTCGGTAAGGGCAAAGACCGATACGGAGAATATACCGACAAGAACCGCCGCAGATATTATAAACCTAAAATACTTTTTCATATAACCCCTCCGTCACACAGCCAGCGGATTTGCAAGAAACGCGCCGACCATACTTGTAAATACTCTTAAACACCATGCGTTCATAATAAGCAAAAACACCTGTCCGCCGAGCATACGGCACCAAGCGGCGAAAATATTACCCGTAGCTTTGGATGCGCCCATAGCGAAAGCCACGGGCGCCGTGAACACAAGCACTCCAAGCAGTACATATCTTTCAGCCGCTTCAAAGAGCAGCTTTATATAGTTCCAGGCGAGTATAAGCAGAATAACAAGACCTATAACGGTCACCGCCCCATTGCAGCACACGCCGAGAATGGTAAGCAGCACCGAATTGAAGTTTTCAAAATTAAGCGGCGGCAGCTCGGAATTAAGTATCCATTTATACGGCGTACCGCCGATTTTAAGTATAAGGTCAACTATTTCATCCGCGAAATATACAAGCAGAATAAACACTGCCGAGCGCAGGGTGAGTTTAAGCGGATCTTCCGCCTCAGTACCGAGCGGCGCGCCGAAGTTTTTAAAAAGCTGCCATACAAGGTTCAGCAGAATAAGACCTATACCGAAAGCCACAAACACCTTATACATAGTCTCGGCAGCAGGGAAATATCTTTTAAAGGTTGACATATTGCAGCCCAGCGCTCCGAGTACCGACGAGTTTATTAAATCAAGAAATTTCATTACCTGTTCTGCAAACCATTCAACAATTCCGTCCAATATTCCCATATGTCACCCGCTTATCCGTTCCAGCGGCCGTCTGCGAAAAACGGCGTGATATATGCCATAATAAAGCCGAGGCCGTTTAGTATTACCCAAGTCACAATAATTCTTTTAAGCCATGCCCGCGATTCCGTTACGGTTCTGTCAGATTTTGAAAAGTTGAGCATAAGCAGCGCGATAGCCGCCGTGACAATTCCCGCTATTGTTGAGATTGCAAGTATATGGTTATATACATCCTTCATTATTTCCTCTGCCTTTTGCCATACCGTAACGCCCGCGGCGCACGCGTTAAGCGAGAAACACGCCGTAAGCGTTACACATAAAAATGACAGAAAAAGCAGTCGCCCGACATTGATGTGCTTACATCTGCCGGGCGCTCCTTTACATATTATTTTTTTCACTTAATTACCTCCGTTTTTCCGCAACAAAAAAGCACCATCTGTAAAGATGATGCCGTTGCTGTTTTCTCGTGATACTTTTTTGAGCATACTCATTTTAACATATAGCTTTTTACATTTCAATAGCAATTCAGTGCCAATGTTGTGCCATAAAGACTAACAGACAGATTAAACTTGTACCAGAGGTTTATTTCTTTGCAGTTTTTATTTATATTTTAAATCTTAGCATTTGTCACAAATTTAAAATGGGTACGTAGTTCATCATACACCGCTTTTTCATCATTATAAATCTCTGCACAGCGCTTTGCGTAGTCATTTATCATATTGTTTGGGTTATCTTTAGAGTTAAAAGCATGAAATCCATCTTCTTCGATATCATAAATTATATACCCTTCAAAGTCTTTGTGGTAATTGCAAACAATAGAAGGTTTCTCTTTGATAAGTTCTTTTATTTCTTTGTATGACGATGAGACAGGCCTTTGAAAATAATAAAGAAATTTTCTGTAAATATCGGTTACTGTTACTACAAAACTTGATATAGCAAATGTTATATCTAATCAAACTGACGTTTCTATTCATTTGCTTAATTGCAGATTCATCATACTTGGTGAAGTCACCTGCAATACATACTACACGAGGCATTGTCCAGTCAATCTTGTCTGCTTCTTTAAGTCCAAGTTTCTCAATAACCAAAACTTTAAAACTGTCTTTGTGGTCTAAAAGCCAGTTGAGATAAAATAAGCCTTGATTGATAACATTTTCTTTCATAGAACGTTTATATTCAAAGATAACAGGGCAATGGTTTTCATCAATGCCGATGCTATCCATTCGCCCGCCATCGGTAGTTTTGTATTCTGAAGCAAGAAAAGTTACGCCGAAAAAGGTTTCCATATTGTTTTCAATAACAGTTTGCAGTTCTTTTTCAAGTGTTACATTGCCACTTTGATATTCTTTTACCTTGCCATTTATATTAAATAGTTTTATATCAGCCATTGTAGTTACCTCGCATTCTTTGTAATTTGTTAAATCAAAATTTTCCATTTGCCGTAGCGTTTACCGTCAACTCTACGGATATATTGCTTCTCTTTCAAAGAGTCAATAATGTGCATTATACTTCTGACGGACTTTCCTGTTTGTCCTGCAAGTTCGGTTTGCTTAACGGACGGGTTATTTTTTATTAAATCTAACACGGCAAGTACTTCCAAAGTGCCAATTTGGCACTTTGGGACTGTATAACGGCACTTTGGAATTTTACAATTCTTCCGTTTTAAAGGCTGTAAATCCTTCATAGTAATAACTTTGGTCGATGCCATTCATATAGACTTCACGGCTGTTTATTTCGTCTGTAAGCGCACCTTTCAGCAACATTTTGATTTCCACATCTTTGATCGGACTGCGCTCCATTGTGAGCAGATAATCTTCCTTATCAACCTTGCTCCAATCGACAACCTTGTCGATTTCATTTTTCAAGATGTGGTCAAGCCAAATGCGAGTGCTGCGACCGTTTCCCTCACGGAAAGGATGGGCAATGTTCATCTCAACATACTTTTCGATTATCTCATCAAAGGTCGATTGCGGCATTTTATCAATGTTCTCAAGCGCCGCCTGCAAGTAAATTAAAGGCGCAAAGCGAAAATTTCCCTTTGCAAGATTGACTGTGCGGATTTTGCCGGCAAAGTCAAAAACTTCTTCGAACATATACTTGTGGATTGCCTTCAATGTATCGAATTTACCTGCCGGAAAGGAATCAAGAAATTTGTTATCAAATAGTTGTACAGCTTTCTTTTTGCTGATTCGTTCTTCACGGGCAAAGTCGGCTGAATCGGTAATGTTCAACCTGTTCTCTAATATCATTTTATTTGTCATTTTGATTCGGCCGTGATATTTTCTATTGCGTACAGCGGCAGATTCAAAAGCCAATCTTCCTTCTTATAATCAGCCATTGAAGTACGAACAGACAATTCAGGTTCAAACCTCTCTCGATAGGTTTTGAGACTCTTTGCTCTCAGGTTCGTTTCGGCTTTTACTTCAATAGGAACAATCTGTTCACCGTTATCAACGACAAAATCAATTTCGCAAGAACCTCTGTCGTTGGTGTAATAGTAAATGCCTAAATCTTCAACCGTTTTTAATTGCTGGCAAACATATTGTTCGGTCAAAGCTCCTTTGAATTCAACGAAAAGATCATCGCCGTCAAGAAGTGTACGCTGACGAAGACCTGTCATACAGCCGAGGAGTCCCACATCAACTATGAAAAGTTTGAATGCTTTCAAATCCTCATAAGCTTTCAACGGAATACCTGCCGCATTCACACGACTGACCTTGTGCACAAGTCCGCAATCAGAAAGCCACATAATCGCAGTTTCATATTCTCTTGCTCTGCCGCCTTCACGGACAAGACCATAAATAAACTTCTTATTTTCTCTTGCGAGCTGCGACGGAATACTGTTCCAAAGCATACGGATTTTCGGGACAATCTCGTTTGGTGCGTGTTTTGAGAAGTCTTGCTCGTATGCCGCAAGGATTCTTTTCTGAATCGCACGAACCTCATTGAAATCTTTACTTTCGGCAAAACTTTGAACTGCTTCCGGCAGACCGCCGACAAAATAGTAGTGTTTCAATGCGTCAATATAAGTTTGCTTAAAGCTTGTGATCATTTCATAATCCTGATTTTTCAAAAGCTCTGCAAAACGTTCATTGCCGGTTGCCATTAAAAACTCACTGAAAGAAAGAGGATAGAGCTTTAAGAAATCGACCTTGCCGACAGGGAATGAGGTGCCCTGATGTAAAGCAATTCCCAAAAGAGAACCGGCGCATACAATGTGATACTGCGGGGCGTTCTCATAAAAATATTTAAGAGAAGCAAGTGCTCTCGGAACTTCTTGAACCTCGTCAAAAATCAGCAGGGTGTTGTCCGGATTGATTTTGCGTCCGGCATACAATTCCAGTCCCATAATCAGGCGGTCTGTATCCAAGTCTGCTGAAAACAAATCCGCCATTCTTGAATTGGAATCGAAGTTAATATATACAGTATCCGCATAAGCCTGTTTACCAAACTCCTTCATCAGCCAAGTCTTGCCGACCTGTCTTGCACCTTCAATAATCAACGGCTTGCGGCGCTTACTGTTTTTCCATTTATATAATTTTTCAATCGCAATTCGGTACATACTGCACCTCCATATTATAAATCAATATTAGTATATCACTATATGCCAAAAAATGCAACGATTATTTGAATATTAAATCCGTTTTTTACATCGAACTTAGTGAAAACGCTCTTACTTTATTAATTCTGTTATTCCAAAGTATCATCTCAAAGTTCCAAAGTATCAATTTGATACTTTGGGATAACTATGAAAATAAAAAATCAGTGCCAACGATGAATTAAGTTCAAAGTTGGCACAGATCTTAATTAGATAAGCAGATAATATGGCTTATTCGTTATAATTGCCCATATATGACTTCATTATTTACCATTTCTGCCGCTCTGTTTCGAATATTATTCATTCTCCTCACCCATACCATATTGTCGGCGGCTTTGAGTTGTTCGGTTACGCCTTCCTTTTCGGCGAGTTCTTTTACCAGCCGGAGAAAAAGTTGTTGCGCCTGTTCTTCAATGTCTGCAAGATACGAATCAAGTTTGCCGGATGTGAGTAAATTGTAGTACAGCACCTTATGATGTTGTTTCAAATATCGTTTGTGCCTTAATGCCCACACGCCGATATTCCCCGTTTGTGTTTCCGCCGGTAATGACAAGTCCGGCAAGAGATAGTCACCAATCTGTGTATAAGTACCGCCGAGTTGTTCAAATAATGTGTCAGTCATAGTAGAAACCTCCTTTGATACTTGAATTGTACCAAAAGAGGTTTTCTTTTTCGAATGTGCGATTTATAAAAAAGAAAGAGCGAGACTTCAAATCTCGCTCAGTCTGGTAGAGCTATTTACTTTTTCTGCCAACCATTTCCGGGTTTCTGCGTAGGTGGTAACCTATCCCCTGAATCAATATGAACAATTCTCGGATCATTCACTTGCCCACCACGAGGACCAACCTCGATATAAGTCCCAGGCCGCTGATTGTCAGTGCCAGGTTTAATAGGCTTTGGCATTTGGTGACCTCCTTTCCTTAAAGATGTATGTATTATACCATATATGTTGCACCAAATCAATACTCATATCACAATATATAGTGTTTTAATGCTATTCTATTTTTGCAAGCTTTCAAAGCAGCTTATTTCTGCAATATAGCATCATAAATATCAACGATCGTTTTCTGCTACTTTCATACTATAAATCACTTGCCAACGAGGGAATTCTTGAAGCACTCGGATATGCCAATCGGATTTTCGGGTGATATTGCGAAAGTATTTTGAGTAAAAGAATTCTATCAAGTAGATTTTCGGAATGTGATTCACATTGATTCTCTTAAACGCTTTAAGATGTCCTTTCTTGCACCAATCATTGATTGACGTTGTGCCGTAACCGATTACTTTTGATATTTCGGTCGCAGTCAGCACATCGGGGTATTGCGCAAAAAGTTCCGTGTAATACAGTTTCATATTTTCAAGAACCTGTTCGGGTACTTC
>ERZ773108.769-NODE-769-length-34839-cov-8.769779_pt1 | contig 34839 bp, 28 predicted proteins | sample MGYA00580570_ERZ773108 | MGnify/ENA primary metagenome ERZ773108 (study PRJEB29015, sample SAMEA2737840) | human gut metagenome | biome: human gut; feature: human-associated habitat; material: faeces | place: China | collected 2012 ...
ACTATCCCGTTGTTAAGATCATTCGCTCTGTTGATGGACTGAAGGCTTACTATAAGATGTCGAGCAGGCTTGTGTCGGTGTCGTTGTAGATGAAGACACCGTCGACAAATTCGCCGTAGTATGCATCGCTGATATACTTTCCAAAGGCTTTGTAATCGAAGAACTTTTCTACGGATGAATTTACACTGAAATCCGCATTATTCTCCGTTACATATATTCCGACTTCCTCATAATTGCTTGCACCTATAATAAAGGTAAAATAATCAAGATTTTCAGCAAGCCGTGAGAGCTGCTTGGCGTCCTCGGCCTTGCCGTATTCGGCAACAGCCCACAGCTTTTCCAAGTCTATATCGGCGTTGTTGACGGCGGCTGCAAGTCGATTCAGTTCGTAAATACCTTCCTCGGCGGCGATCTCCTTGAAGCGTCCGACCCACTTGTCGCTATCAATGCAAATGTCCTCCCATGAGAGTTCTACATCGTCCGGTGTGAGTGCGCCGAGTCGGGAAAGCGCCTTGTCAATGGCTTCTTCCTCGCAGGGCAAATACAAGAATTCGGTTTTTCCGTTGTACTCAGCCCGCAAAAAGCAGAGCATTTCCTCATACACATACGCCGGAAAATTCTGCCCGTCATAATCCCTTATGAACGGTGTGTCTTCGTCGACAAACAGTAAGCCGTGTTCGGTAAAAACGCCCTTGCCGGATCGAATCAGCTCCCGCCCGAATTCTGCGTATTTCGGATCGTCTGCATCATCGGCAGGCAGACAGCCCTTGACCGTGAGCAGATACTCTCTGCCGATCTTTCCCATATCGCCGATGTCCTGAATCAGCGGATAACGATTGAGGTTGAAGCTCAGATTGATGAGGTCGGGCAGAGTGTCGAAACCCTCAAACTTCATCGCCTCGTAAAACTGATATTCCTCATCGCCGAAGAAGCTGTCCATCCGTTTTCCGAGGAAGTTGACTTCATCGAGGTCAACGAACCGGTCTTGGAGGCAGCCGAGTTCCTCGGGGAATACGACCTCGGACACATACAGTTCAAGGGGTGTGACATCCTCGGCGTGGATTCTTTCGAGCGCCGCATTCATTTCCTTTTCGGTGCAGGGAAAGCGGAGGTCGGCCAGACTGTTTCCGTATTTTATTTTCAGTTTAATCATGGCAGTTCTCCTTGATGGCTGCGAGTCCGAAGCGGCGGATCGCCATAGCGTTGCAGATGGTGCGGAACAGCATAGGCGGAACGAGGTCGGCGTCCGACAGATCCGACACGGTAATATGCTTTGTGCCGAGCGTCAAATCCTTTGCTGCACAGTAGAGGGTGTAGGCTCGTTCGGTGCAGTTATTGAGTCTGATGTTCTCAAAGAACACACAGCCGTTATTTATATGGTGCTTGCAGCAGCTCCACAGCCTTGGGTCGGCGGTGAGCAGATACAACGCCGAAAGCAGCGCGTAATTCTCTCGGTGTACATTCTTTGCGGCAAGTGTAAATCTTGTCCGGTGCTTTTCATTTATATATGTCATGGGGTTTTCCTCGCTTTCTATATATTCATTGAATCTCTTGCGAAAGGGCGGACAGCGTATCTGCCGCATGGTGGCCGTCAGTATCTCCGTGGGTGTGGCGGCGGTTGTCGTGATGAATATTTGTGCTTCGGTAAAACGGAAGCCCACACCTCTCGGTGCAAAATTCGGAACGGTCATCATCAGCTGCTCCATGCGTCTGTCATATGGATTATCTGAAAATATGGTCATTTCTGTTCTCCTTGTGAAATAGAAAAAGCCCTCCGGTTTTTGTGTAACCGAAGGGCGATTGATAGTATTACATATTCTGTTGCGGAGCCGCTGTCTGTTCAAAGGTCGGTGGCTCGATTTCGAGGGACGGATATCCGTCCGCGAGTTTTTCTTGGAACTTATCCAGCTGCCGTTCCTGCTCATAGGTCAGCGTTTCGCAGTTGGCCTTGACAAAGTCCACACAGCGGCAGAGGTTTGCGGTTTCCTGCTCGGAGAACAAGCGGCTTTCAGGGATCAGTCCTGAGCGCACGGCAAAGGACTCCTTGGCATATTCATAGCTCGGAGAATAATCTCCCCAAAACATGGCATTACCGTCTGCGTTCTGTTTCCATGTGACAAATTCAAAACCGTGGCTTTCGCTGTACTTGGCTGCCAGCACCGTATCTCCGAAGGAGGCAAGCTGTCGGTATTCCGAAACATCCGCCGCCTTCATCTGCTGCGCGTGTTCGTAAAGAGCGACATAGTCCTTTACGGTGAGCAGCTCATTTTGAACTTCAGCGATTTTGCCGAGGTATTCCTCCGAGAGGTAGGGGTTGTCGTTGACGATGCAGTTCCCGTTGTACTTCACCCGGCACAGCGGCATCCCATCCGAGGACACCGCCAGCCAACCGTCACCGTCCATTTCGGTTTCAAAGCGGCCTCGCAGTCGCTTGGCTAATTCTTTTTGAAGCATAGTCATTTTCTCCTTTTTCGGTCAACAAAAAAGGCAGGTAGATTTTTGATTTCTACCTGCCTATGCCGTCCATATTCTGTTGTGTGAGAGTTCAAGACCTTCTACAAAGGGAAAATGCCCGATTTACATCTACAAAATCGAACACTGAAATTTTGCCCCATAAAACGGCGAAAACCTCGATAAAATCGAGGTTTTCACGGGCTACATCTATTTTGTAGCCCTTTTATGGCAGGGGCAGAAGGGATCGAACCCTCGGCACTCGGTTTTGGAGTGGCTATTTAACGATAAAAAACTCGTAAAAATCCGCCTTTTTAAGCCTTTTGGTGCGGCTTTTTTAATAAGACCGAGTGCTTTTGATGCTTTATTGATGATATAGGATTTTAAACTGCGGATAAAGTCAAATTTTGCGCCACAGTAAACAAAGAAATACAGCAAACAGAACTTATAATTACAAAAAAATTTTAAAAAAATACTTATGCTTTATAATTTAAGTTTTCTTGATGCCCAAAGAACATATTGAGGCGTGCTGGCAAATAAATACCCGTTTTCCTGCATCTCTATAAGAAACTCCTCGATTGTAAACGGTCTGTAACCGATGCCGTTCATTTCATCATAGTATTCCTCTAAATCCTGTTCAATAAAGGCATTGAAAAATTTTTCGGTATCCTTATTAACTTTCTGTAATTCACGCAAATACTTTGTGGCTTTGGTTAGATTGCCGAGCTTGTAATAGAGTACCGACATCGGCAAAAGAAACATTGTGCTCTTTTCATTATATTTATCCAAAAGCTCAAGTGCTGATTTTTCATCCTCAAAAAATGCCAATAGGTGCATAAGCCTGTAGCGTATACCGAGATTGTCGTTTTCGCAAAGTCTTAATAAATCATTACATTCCTTGATTGCTAAACCGAACATAGAACAGTTGATAAGTGAGTCCAAATATTCTGCGCGTAACCGCATATAAGGGCGCGTTTCGTGATATCCCCAAAATTCACCTATGTATTCTTCCGAGAACCAACCGTCGGCTTTCATTTTAATGTCTGCCTTTTCTATGAGGGCTTTATATTTTTCCAAAAGTGATTCGGCGGTATTGGCGGTCAAATCCGCAATAGCTATTTGTGCGTCAATATTATCTGGCTCAAGCTCTAAGGCTTTTTTAGCGTATTTCAGCGCCTGTTTCTTGTTAGGGGCGGCATCAGACAGTTCCAAATAATCATAAGCATCTTCAGCTTCCTTTTCAGACGCATTATTGAAAGGAACAATTTTTTGAATTTTCATAAATTCATCAAAAACACGTCTGAAATCTTCTTGCGACTCTATTTCCTTGCCCTCTGCAAATTTTTCGAATTTATCTGTTATACTTTTATTATTCATTATCGCTCACCATCCCTGTTTTATGCTTATTGTAGCATTGATTTTATAAAATGTCAAATAGAGTTTCACATGAAATGTTTACAAATATAGGCTTCTTTTATTTCTATATAATGGTATCAAAACAATAAGCGGCACGAAATGAGAAAATATTACGCTGTTTCGGTATACATTAAATTAAGGAAAAAAAGTAATGATTTATGCAGAAGTAAAAGAAAACGGAAGGATTAGCGTATTTCAAATCAAATCATATGCTTTTTATGCTTTATTGATGATATAAAATTTTAAGCCAAATGAAAAGCCAAAATATAAGCCACAGTAAACAAAGAAATACGGAAAACAGGTTTTTTAAATTACAAATAGTTTATTGGTATGATTTTATCATCGCCTTGTAAGGTGATGAGTTTATCGTAAAGACAAATAACACCGCCCGAACCGCGCTTCACGCCCGGTATTTTATCAAGTACGCTAAAGGCGTCAATATCTTTCTTTGAGGGATCGGCGTGTTTCTTCATTTCAAGGGGATAAAGTACTCCTCCGTCTTCGATAAGAAGGTCAATTTCACGCATATCCTTATCGCGGTAGAAATAAATCGGCAATTCCAATATGCCCCTATTGTAGTAGCTTTTTATAATTTCAGACACAACGAAGGTTTCAAAGAAGGCTCCCGCCATTGCTCCGTTTTTAAGAACATCGGTAGTATTCCATTTGGTAAGATAAGCAGCAAGTCCGGTATCAAGAAAATAGAGCTTCGGAGTCTTAACCGCTCTTTTTGTAATATTATTATAGTAAGGCTGTAACAGATAGACAATGTTGGAAGCTACAAGAATGGATAACCAGCGTTCAGCGGTGGGTTGGCTGATACCGACATCACGGGCTAAAGAAGCCAGATTCAAGAGTTGACCCGTAGATGCCGCAGCAGCTACCATAAACTTTGTGAATTTAACGGTATCTCCGATTTCAGAAAGCTCCCTAACATCACGGTCGATATAAGTGCGGACATAAGCACCGTAAAACATTTGCCAATCAAAGTCCGGATTTTCCCTGAGTTCAGGCATTGAACCTCGATGGATTATATTCCACGCATCATCGTAGGAAATATTGGCAAGGTTGTTTTTTCTTTCAGTGAAGTATTCATCGGTAGGAACAAACGGTGTATCGAAATCAACACCGTAGTTTTCTCTTAAAGAAAAACCGAGCAAAGTTACAAGACCGATTCGTCCGGCAAGAGATTCGCTGACGCCTTTCATCATTTTAAATTGTTGAGAGCCGCACATAAAAAACTGCCCTTTTTTGCGATCACGGTCAAGAATCATTTTAATTTGCTCAAAAAGCTTTGGCGCTTTTTGAATTTCATCTACAAAAACGGGAGGCGGATTGTCCTTAAAAAAAGTTCCGCTTTCTTCTTTGGCACCTGCCCGAATTATAGGGTCGTCAAGCGTGACCTTATTAATATCTCCCGTCAGCTTTTCAAGCATTGTTGTTTTGCCGACCTGCCGCGGCCCGGCAACAAGAACGGCTCCAAACATTTTTGATAATTGTTCGACTGTTTTTTCTGCGTGTCTTTTGATATACATAAGCGTTGCTTCTTTCGTCTAATTTAATATACGATATTATTATAGCCGAAGACGAAAGAAATATCAACACTTTTTAAAAATACTTCTGCTCTATAATTTGAGTTTTCTTGATGCCCAAAGAACATATTGAGGCGTGCCGGCAAATAAATATACGCTTTTCTCAAAATCTTGTTCAATAAGGGAATTGAAAATTTTTCGGTATCCCTATGAATTTTCTGCAATTCACGCAAATACTTTGCGGCTTTGGTTAGCTTGCCGAGCTTGTAGATGTCAAATAAATTTTTTTACAAGGGATGTTTACAAACAATGCTTGTTTTTCTTTCTATATAATGGTATCAAAAAAATAAGCGGAGCGAAAGGAGGAAATATTACGCCGTTTTGATATACATTAAATTAAGGAGAAAAAAGTAATGATATATGCAGAAATAAAAGAAAACGGAAGAATCAGCGTGTTTCAAAGCACCGTTTCTGACAGCGTAGAGTTTGAAACAATAAAATTTGAATTTCCGAAAAGCTGGAACGGCTTTACGAAAACGGCTGTATTCAGAGGAAATAATGAAACGCTCAGCGTGATTCTTAACAGCGACAGTAATTTATGCACCGGCGAGGATGAATGTTATATACCTTACGAGGTTATAAAAGCACCGTCATTTACAGTATCGGTATTTGGGAGTTTAGAAAATAAAAGAGCAACAACAACCAAAGCGGAAATACGAGTGACCGAAAGCGGTTACGGCACAGGTGACGCACCGTCGGAGCCTACACCCACCCAGTATGAACAGCTTGCGGGTATTGCAAATGCAACAAAACAGGTGGCTCAATCGGTCAGAACAGACGCAGACAACGGTGTGTTTAAAGGCGATAAGGGCGACAAAGGTGATAAGGGAGATAAAGGCGACCCGTTTGGTTACTCCGATTTCACCGATGAACAGCTGGCATTACTCAAGGGCGCTAAAGGTGACACCGGAGATACAGGACCCCGCGGCTTGCAGGGTGAGAAAGGTGATACAGGCGAGCAAGGCGTTCAGGGTATTAAAGGAGATAAAGGCGATAAGGGTGACAAAGGAGATAAGGGCGACGCATTCACCTATGCGGATTTCACATTGGAACAGCTGGCAGCTTTAAAGGGTGAGAAAGGCGATGCGGGAGAGGTGAGTATAGAGTATTTGAGGGACAATTATATATATGCAATAAAAAATAGGCTATACGGCAATCCAATTGATATCAACGATATAAGTTCGACAGCACATAATCTTTCAATAACCGTAAGCAGTAAAAATCTGTTTGATAAGGATAACCCTAATTTTATAAACGGTTATTTTTCTGAAACTAACGACACAATTCACACATCGGAAAACACTATTGCCATATATGTTAAGTGCGCGCCTAATACAATGTATACAGTATCTAAGATTGCATCTTCAAGGTTTGCCGTTGGATTTTCAAACACTATACCGACTGTTGACATTGAAGTCAGCAATGTTGTATTTAGCGCCTCACAAGCACCGGTATTAAGCAGCAAATCTTGCGATGACTCAAAATATATAGTAGTATGGTTTTATCACTCGAATTATGATAGTATTACTTCCCAAGAAATATTAAACTCTATTCAGATTGAGGTAGGATCTGAATCAACCGCCTATATTCCGTTTGTCAATAATTTATCAAACATAGAAGTAACATCGACAAACGGATCTGTAACTCAATCAGCATTCTCTGATTTGAGCGGTAAAGTTGTTGGATTGATGAATTTATTTCCTAATATGGTTATCAGTACAACGAAAACAGGAGTTATTATTTGTTGTGAATATAATGTTGATATAAGAAAATATATAGACAAAAGAATCGGTGAATTATTGTCTTAATAAAAAATCCTGCGAATTTTCGCAGAACTGCCAATTCCAAGAAAAAAGCACGGAAAACTGCCAATCGGCGGCTTTCCGTGCTTTTTTGACGGCTTATTTTGACGGTTAAAAAAGCGCTAATCGGTTAATGCTTTCCCGTTTATATTCCACCGACGGATGAGTGTAAATTCCAAGGGTGGTATTCACCGAGCTGTGTCCTAAAATTTCCGAAAGAGCCTTCGGCTCAAAATCATTTTCAATACACCGCGTGGTAAATGTATGCCTTAGCGCGTGAAAATTTATATCCGGCACGCCGCTTTCTTTCAGGCATTTTTTAAATGTATATGTAAACGCTCTCGGCTCTGTAAACCGTTCGTTCCCTGTGAGCAGAAAAGCATTATCTGTTTTGGGTTTAATATACTTTAATTTTTTTATTAAAAAGCTCGGCAGCGGTATAGTCCGTTTTGCCGAGGGAGTTTTCGGCTCGGTTATTATTATTTTTGTCTTTTTGCCGGACTCTCCGTTAATATCGGGAATACGCTGTAATGTTGTCGTTATTTTGATAATACCGTTTGCAAGGTCAATATTCTCCCATTTAAGTGCGCATAATTCGCCTATTCTTACCCCGCTGTAAAGTGTTAAAATTATTCCGATTTTGCAAGGGTCGTTGCTTTCAAACAGGTATCTTTCAAGCCTTTTCCGTTCGTTTTCGCTCAGTATATGTATTTCGCCGTGCTCATGTTTCGGTATAAATTGTTTAAAGGAAAAATTAAGGTTTACCCCAGAATATGAAAAAACACTTTCCAAAACCGAAAGTGTAACTTTAACCGTCTGCGCCGAATAGCCTTTCGCGGTCAGATTTTTTGCGAAGTTTTCAATAATATATTTATCTGTCTTTTTTGCCGATATTTTATTAAAATACGGCTTTATATATTTTTCTGTTATATTTTTATATTTAACAAGGCTTGATTCCTTTATGCTTTGCTCCTTATAAGTGAGCCAGCTATCGCAAAGAACAGCTGCCTTGGTTTTATCGCTTTTATTTTCCGAATTAACCCTTGCCCGATTCAGCTTTTCTTTAACCTCTTTGTAGGTTTTGCCGTAAATGTACCCGTATTTAAAATCGGATTTTCTGTATCGCCCCTCCCATCTGCCGTCCTTTCGTTTATAAATATTTTCCCCGCGTTTTGACATATTTGCACTTCCTTAAATTTAATAAGTATATTATAAAAAATTTGACGGGGTTTTTGACGGCTGAAAATTATTTATATATAAAAAAAGACCCGATCTATCACCGAGTTTTGCAAACATATTACATAATTGTGGTATATAATTGACAATTTCGCTTTAATGTGCTAAAATAATAAGCATAAATTTATTTCTTGGAATTGGCAGTTCCGAGAATTAAGAAAGGGCGGCGTTTTAAATGGCTGATAACAGCGGTATTAAGCTTTTTGAGCACAATGAAGCAGCATATATTTCAGCCGTCCGAATGCTTAAAGAAACAGGCAAAGCCGCCGTTATTCACCCGACAGGCACGGGTAAATCCTTTATAGCCTTTAAGCTGTGCTATGATAATGCCAATAAAAAAATATGCTGGCTCTCCCCCGGTGAATATATCTTTAAAACGCAGTGTGAAAACCTTACGGCGACAGGTTCTGCCGTACCGAATAACATTGCTTTTTTTACCTATGCAAAACTTATGCTTATGAGCGATGCAGAGCTTGAAGAAATAAAACCCGATTACATAATTTTAGATGAATTTCACCGCTGCGGCGCAGAAATGTGGGGACAGGGCGTTAACCGCCTTTTAAATATATATTCCGATATTCCTGTTTTAGGGCTGACGGCGACCAATATACGTTATCTCGATAACAGGCGGGATATGGCAGACGAACTGTTTAACGGAAACATAGCTTCGGAAATGACGCTCGGAGAAGCAATCGTCAGAGGAATTTTAAATCCGCCGAAATATGTGCTGTCTGTTTTCGGTTACGGCAATGAATTTAAAAAATATGAGCAAAAAATCAGAAATGCAAAGTCAAAGGCTGTAAGGGCAGAGGGTGAAAAATACCTTGACGCTTTAAAAAGGGCGCTTGATAAGGCAGACGGTCTTGACAAGGTGTTTGCAAAGCATATGCCGAAAAGAGACGGCAAATACATAGTTTTCTGCGCAAGCTTTGACCATATGAACGAAATGGCGGATAAGGCAAAAGAGTGGTTTGCTAAGGTAGACATCAAGCCGCATATATACAAGGCATATTCAAACGACCCTGCTACAAGCAAGGCTTTTTCTGCTTTTAAGGCGGATGTAAGCAAACACTTAAAGCTTTTGTATTCAATAGATATGCTCAACGAGGGAATACACGTTGATGATATTGACGGGGTTATACTTCTCCGCCCCACCGTCTCCCCCATTATTTACAAGCAGCAGATCGGGCGCGCGCTGTCGACGGGCAAAAAGAGTAATCCCGTTATTTTTGATATTGTGCTTAATATAGAAAATCTTTACAGCATAGGCGCTGTTGAAGAAGAAATGCAGATTGCCACGGCATATTACCGTTCGCTTGGCGAAGAAAGCTCAATAGTTAATGACAGCTTTAGTATTTATGATGAGGTCAAGGATTGCAGAGAGTTATTCGGCAGACTTAATGATGTTCTTACAGTCTCATGGCAGACTATGTTTGAACAGGCGAAAAAGTATTATTCGGAAAACGGTGACTTAGAGGTTCCCGCACGCTTCATAACAAATGACGGTTACTCTCTCGGACACTGGATATATAATCAGCGTGCCGTGAGAAAAGGGCAGCAAACGGGAAATCTTTCCGAAGAACAAATAGAAAAACTCAATTCTATCGGTATGCGCTGGGATTTATATACCGATTACAGTTGGGAAAAGAATTTTAACGCTGCAAAAGATTATTACGAAAAAAACGGACATCTTGACGTTCCCTCGCGCTTTGTCACAAGGGACGGTCTGCCGCTCGGCGCATGGCTCAGCAGCCTCAGAACATGGGAAAGCTCGGGCATACACCCGAAATATCTTTCGGCCGAGAGAAAAAAGCAGCTTGAGAGCATCGGTATGATTTGGAGCAAGCTCGATTATTATTGGGAGCAGAATTTCTCCGAGGCATTACGTTACTACCGTAAAAACGGCGATTTACTTGTCCCGAGCAATTTTGTTACCGACAACGGCATGCGGCTCGGTTCTTGGATTTTCAGGCAGAGAAAGCTGCACAGCGGGTCTTGCAAAGGAACTCCGCTTACCGCCGAACAAACAGCGCGCCTTAATTCAATAGGAATGGTTTGGGACTCCAATACGGAATTAAAGTGGAGCGTCGCTTACGGAAAAGCAAAGCAATATTACGAAAAAAACAATGATCTGGCTATACCGCGCAATTACAAAAGCGAAGACGGTTATGCGCTCGGTCAATGGATAGTAAATCAACGCAAGGCTTACGAAAACGGTACACTTAAAAATTGCCGAAAGGAAATGCTTGATAAAATCGGAATGGTTTGGGAGCTTGAAGATCCGTGGCTTATGCGCTTCAACCTTGTTAAAGGCTATTATGAAGAACACGGAAATATAAATATTTCTCAATCCACAGTGGTAAACGGCGTTTGGCTCGGCAAATGGATCGCAGAGCAGAAGAAAAAACTTAAAAACGGAAAACTTTCCGATAAACAGCGCGAATATCTTAATAAACTTCCACTTGAAGATATGGGAACAAAAGACAGGCAGTGGCAGCTTATCTATAAAGACGCCGTGAGTTTTTATAAAGAAAACGGAAATCTTAAAGTTCCGTCCGACTTTACGGGTAAAAGCGGTTTTAAGCTAAGCGACTGGCTTGTGCGCCAACGCAGGAGCAAAAATGCGGGCGTATTATCGTCAGAAAAAATTGAACTTCTTGATAAGATCGGGTTTTCTTGGCAGCTCGAAACAGCCTGGGACGAAGGCTATCGGCACGCAAAGGATTATTTCGATAAAAACGGAGACCTTGACATACCGTCGGCTTATAAATGCGGGGACGGCTACGCACTCGGCAAGTGGGTGTTTAACTGCCGTAAAGCGCATAACGGAATGAAATCTCAGCTTGAAATCAGCAATTCGCAGGTGGATGCTTTAGAGAAAATCGGGATGAATTGGCACCCGGACACGCAATGGAATAAAAAATATAAAACGGCGCTTGATTATTATAAAAGCAACGGTCATGTACCGCTTTCCGCCTCGGCGAAAAATGAAGACGCTAAAAAAATTGCCGTTTGGCTTAATAATCAGCGTAAAAGCTATCGGCTCGGTAATTTAAGTGATAAACAGCTTGAAATGCTTTCCGAAATAGGAATTACAAAGGGATGGATTTCTAAAAGTTTATCGCCTTTTGAAAAGGGCTTTTCGGTTGCAGAGGATTATTACAAAAAGAACGGCAATTTGAATGTTGCAACAAATTATCAGGCGGAAAACGGCTTTTGGCTCGGCTCTTGGGTGGATAAAATCAGGAAGAAAAAAGATAAACTCACCCCGGAGCAGAAAAGTCGGCTCGACTCAATCGGTTTTGTATGGCAGGTAACCAACGAGTGGGAATATCACTTTTCAAAAGCAGAGCAGTATTACCTCGCTAACGGGAAATTGCCGCTTGAGCCTAAACAATGTAAAAACAACGACGAGCTTAATATTTGCCGTTGGCTCAGAAGACAGCTTGTAAAGCGGCGTAACGGCACCTTACAGGCAGAAAAAGAAAAACGTCTTTCCGCAATCGGAATGGATTGGCTGACCTCAAACGAACGCGCATGGAATCGCGGTTATTCCAAAGCAAAGGACTATTATGACCGTTACGGAAACTTAAATGTTAAGGTCGGTTATATCTGTCCCGACGGCTATCCGCTCGGTGAATGGCTGCACAGCCAGCGCTCACACGGAAAAGGGCTTGAATCGGAAAAAATCAATTTGCTAAGTCAGATAAATTTTATGGGGTCAAATAACAATGAACAATAATTTACTGATACTCGGCAACGGACGGTTGGAACTTGCGGTAAAAGAAATTGCGGAAGAAATGAATTGCTTTGCAAAGATCGATTTTCTCAGCGACGAAAGCGAGTCGGCAATCGGCAAGCTGTCGGATTATGAAAAGTTTTCCGCCGATTACAAATATGCTTATCCCGCCTTTGAAAATCCCGAGGAACGCATTAACTGGATACAAAGGTTAGAACAATCCTGTTACAAGGTTGCCGTTTTAGTCCACCCCAAAGCCTATGTTGCTCATACCGCCCAGCTTCGCAAGGGCGTTCTTATAGAGCCTATGGCGGTTATAAAAAGCAATGCTTCCATAGGAATAGGAAGCATAGTATCAGCCGGAGCGGTAGTCGGCAGTAATACATTTGTGGGAGACGGTTGCTTTATAGGTTACAACTCGGCAGTTTCCGATAATACCCTTGTACCGGCGGGCACAAAAATACCTGCGTGCTGCCGTTTTAGGCTTGACAGAGAGTTAAAGCCCGATGATTTGTTTTTTAAAGGAGAAAACATTATCGGCGAATACGAAACACGCCCTCAGCCACACACGCCGGATGTAATTAACGGTAAAGTTTACAGCTTTGAAGACGGATTTTAATCGGGGAGAATTTTATGTATAAAAATTGTATTAAAAGATTGTTTGATATAGTCTTCTCACTTCTTGGAATGATAATACTTTCACCTTTGTTTTTAGGTGTGGCTTTGGCTATTAAAATTGATGACCGAGGACCTGTATTTTTCAAGCAGCAGCGCGTCGGCGCTAAAAAGTCGCTGTTTTGGCTTTATAAATTCAGAAGTATGAAGACCGACACTCCGGATATACCTACGCACTTACTCGACGACCCCGAGCAATACATAAGCCGTGTAGGTAAATTCATACGCAAAACAAGTATAGACGAATTGCCACAGATGTGGAATATCTTTAAGGGAGATATGAGCATTATAGGTCCGCGCCCCGCGCTTTGGAATCAGGAAGATTTAATAGCCGAAAGGGATAAATACTGCGCAAACGACGTTCGCCCCGGGCTTACGGGCTTAGCGCAGGTAAGCGGAAGAGACGAGCTTGAAATACCGGTTAAAGCAAGGCTTGACGGCGAATACACCGAAAGTCTTAACGCCGGCAAATTCAATGGCTTTAAAATGGATATTATTTGTTTCCTTAAAACCGTTTCTTCCGTTTTAAAGCATGACGGAGTAGTTGAAGGCGGAACAGGCGAGCTTGAAAAAGAGAAAGAGAAGGTTGCCGCGAAATGAAAAAAATTCTTATTACAGGCGCTGGCAGCTATATAGGCACATCGTTTGAAAACTATATAAATACAAATTTTCCCGATAAGTATACGGTAGATACCGTTGATATGATAGGCGACGGGTGGAAAGAAAAGGACTTTTCACTGTATGACGCTGTTTTCCATGTTGCGGGAATAGCCCATTCGGATAACGGCAAAATTTCACCCGAAAAGGAAAAGCTTTATTATGCGGTCAATACCGAGCTGACATCGGCTGCGGCGGAAAAAGCAAAGAGCGACGGCGTTCGTCAGCTTATATTTATGAGCAGCGCTATTGTCTACGGTAACAGCGCGCCTATAGGCAAGACGAAAATAATTACTGCCGATACACCAGTTTCACCTGCCAATTGCTACGGCGACAGTAAGGTGCAGGCTGAAAAAAGGCTTAAATCGCTTGAAGACGAAAACTTTAAAGTGGTTATACTCCGCCCGCCGATGATATACGGAAAAGGCAGCAAGGGTAATTATCCTTTACTTGCAAAACTGGCGCTTAATCTTCCGTTTTTTCCGCGGGTGCAAAACGAGCGCTCAATGCTTTACATAGAAAATCTTTGCGAGTTTGTTCGGCTTATGGTTGAAAATGAGGAAAGCGGAACGTTTTTCCCGCAAAACAGCGAGTACAGCAACACATCCGAGCTTGTTGAAATGATAGCTGCCGCTCACGGTAAGAAAATTAAGCTTTTGGGCGGGTTTACTTGGGCTTTAAAGATTTTAAGCCGCTTTACAACGCTTGTAAATAAAGCGTTCGGTAATCTTACTTATGAAAAATCAATAAGCGATTATAAGGAAAATTATAGGATTGCAAGTTCGAAAGAATCTATCAAAAAAACCGAAAAAGTCAACAGGGTTTTATTTTTAGTAAACCACGATGTCGTTATTTATAATTTTCGTCTTGAATTGGTGGAAAAATTGCTGAAAGAAGGCAATGAAGTTTACATATCATCCCCTTACGGCGAAAAAATAGACCGATTGATCAAAATCGGTTGTAAATTCTGTGATATTAAACTTTCACGCCACGGTACAAACCCTATAAACGAATTAAAGGTGGTTTTTCATTACATAAGTTTGTTAAAAAAGGTGAAGCCCTCTGTTGTACTTACCTATACTATAAAGCCGAATATTTATGGTGGAATTGCTTGTTCACTGAAAAAAATACCTTATGTAACTAACATTTCCGGACTTGGCAGTGCTATTGAAAACGGCGGTTTTTTGCAAAGGTTAACTCTTAAACTCTATAAAATCGGCTTAAAAAAAGCCGAAAAGGTCTTTTTTCAAAACAGCGAAAACCAACGCTTTATGCTGGAAAAAGGGATAGTGGGCAATTCGAATGAATTATTGCCGGGTTCGGGCGTTAATCTTGAAAGAAACAGTTTTGAGCCCTACCCCGATAATGATAACTGTGTAACTTTGCTGACAATCGGAAGAATAATGAAAGACAAGGGAACAGATGAAATACTGGAAGCCGCTAAAATAATAAAGAAAAAATATCCGTTTGTTATATTTAGATTCATCGGATTTTATGATGATGATTACAACGAAAAAATCAGTGCGGCTGTTAGTGATAAAACAATAGAATATTGGGAACAACAGCCCGATGTTCACCCGATAATAAAAAACAGCCATGCCACATTACACGCCTCATATCACGAGGGAATGTCAAATGTGTTGCTTGAAACCGCAGCCTGCGGCAGACCCATTATCGCAACCGATGTTCCGGGTTGCAGGGAAACGTACGACGACGGTGTTTCCGGCATTTCTTTCAAACCGCGTGATGTTAAGGGCATGGTTGACGCAATAGAAAAATTCCTTTCCCTTTCAAACGGAGAAAAGGCTCAAATGGGTGCTGCCGGCAGAAAGAAAATGGAAAAGGAATTTAACCGTGACATTATCGTAGACAAATATCTCAGCACAATCAAAAAATTTATTAAAGAGGATGAGGAGAATGAGCTTGTACAACAAAATAGTTAACGGTGAGGAAAAAATTTCATTGGTAGGGCTCGGTTATGTGGGAATGCCGATAGCGGTTGCCTTTTCTAAAAAGGTAAAGGTTATAGGCTACGATTTAAACGAGAAGAAAATTGAGCTTTATAAGTCCGGTATCGACCCGACGAACGAGGTCGGCGACGAGGCAATAAAAAACTGCACGGTTGATTTTACCGCCGATGAAACAAAGCTCAAAGAGGCAAAATTCCATATTGTTGCGGTTCCGACACCTGTTTACGACGACCATACCCCCGACCTTACCCCGGTTGAGGGCGCAAGCCGTATTTTGGGCAGAAACCTTACAAAGGGCAGCATAGTGGTATTTGAATCTACGGTCTATCCGGGTGTTACAGAGGATGTCTGCGTTCCGATTCTTGAAAAGGAATCGGGTCTTAAATGCGGCGAGGATTTCAAAATCGGCTACAGCCCCGAAAGAATAAACCCCGGCGACAAGGTTCACCGACTTGAAACAATAAAGAAAATAGTTTCCGGTATGGACGCCGAATCTCTTGAAGAAATTGCGAATGTTTATGAGCTTGTTGTTGACGCCGGCGTACACCGCGCGCCCTGCATTAAGGTAGCGGAGGCTGCAAAGGTAATAGAAAACAGCCAGCGCGATATAAACATTGCGTTTATGAACGAGCTTTCAATAATCTTTAATAAAATGGGAATTGATACAAAATCGGTTCTTGAGGCTGCGGGTACCAAGTGGAATTTCTTAAAATTCTACCCCGGTCTTGTAGGCGGGCATTGCATAGGCGTTGACCCTTATTACCTTACATATAAAGCCGAAATGATGGGCTATCACAGTCAGGTTATTCTTTCGGGTCGCCGCATTAACGACGATATGGGCAAATACATTGCCGAAAACGTTGTTAAAAACCTTATCAAAGCCGAAAAGCCGGTTAAAAACGCTAAGGTTGCCATACTTGGCTTTACCTTTAAGGAAAATTGCCCCGATACCCGCAACAGCAAGGTATTCGATATTGTAAAGGAATTGCGCGAATACGGCATTGAGCCTGTAATTACCGACCCGACCGCCGATTCCGACGAGGCGGAAAGACTTTACGGCGTTAAATTCACCGATATTAAGGACGTTAAAAATATGGACGCCGTTGTGCTTGCGGTTGCACACACCGAATTTACAAAATTCGCAATTGCGGATATGGATAAATTTTTCGGAAACGGCAAAAAGGTGCTTGTGGATGTTAAGGGTATTCTTGACAGAAATGAGTATGAGGCTGCGGGTTACAGCTATTGGAGACTTTAATAATGAGCTATAAGGATTTAAAATTCCCCGAAAATTCACTTTTTCTCGTAACGGGCGGAGCCGGCTTTATCGGCTCCAACCTCTGCGAGGCAATATTAAACCTCGGTTATAGGGTAAGATGCCTTGACGATCTATCGACAGGCAAGCAGAAAAATATTGATATGTTTTTAAACAACCCGAATTATGAGTTTATAAAGGGCGATATTAAGGACCTTGATACTTGTATGAATGCCTGCGAGGGAGTGGATTACGTCCTTAATCAGGCGGCGTGGGGCAGCGTTCCGCGCTCAATTGAAATGCCGCTTTTCTACTGCGCAAATAATATTCAGGGTACGCTTAATATGCTTGAGGCGGCTCGCAGGAACGGCGTTAAAAAGTTTGTTTACGCTTCAAGCTCCAGTGTTTACGGCGATGAACCCAATTTGCCGAAAACCGAGGGCAGAGAGGGTAATCTGCTTTCCCCCTATGCTGTGAGCAAGCGGTGCGATGAGGAATGGGCAAAGCAGTACACCCGCCATTACGGGCTTGATACCTACGGTCTTCGCTATTTTAACGTTTTCGGCAGACGCCAGGACCCCGACGGCGCGTATGCCGCGGTCATTCCGAAGTTTATAAGGCAGCTTTTAAAGGGCGAAACGCCAACCATAAACGGCGACGGCAAGCAATCCCGTGATTTTACATACATTGAAAATGTTATTGAGGCTAACCTTAAAGCCTGCCTTGCCTCTCACGAGGCTGCCGGCGAGGCGTTTAACATTGCCTACGGCGGCAGAGAATACCTGCTTGATATTTATTACGGGCTTACTAAGGCTTTGGGACTTGATGTTGAACCGAATTTCGGACCCGACCGCAAGGGCGATATAAAGCACAGCAATGCGGATATAAGCAAAGCGCAAAGGCTGCTCGGTTATGCGCCGGAATACAGCTTTAAGGACGGAATCAAACTTGCTATCGAGTGGTATAAGGAGAATTTGTAATGCCCGAAAATAAAGGCACGGTTTTGTATGTAGGCGGCTTTGAGCTGCCGGATAAAAATGCGGCTGCGCACAGGGTTTTGAACAATGCGAAAATTTTAAGAGAGCTTGGATATAACGTAGTATTTTGCGGGGTTGACAGAGAAATCTCCGCCTCTGCACAGAGTGCCGAAATAATTTCGGGGTTTGAAAGCTATCCTGTTCCGTATCCCAAAAGCAGAAAACAGTGGCTGAAACAAATGCTTAACATCGGGCAGTATTCGTATTTGATAAATAAATTTTCGAATATAAGGATTGTTATATGCTATAACCTGCACGCCGCTCCGCTTGCAAAGCTTATTCGTTTATGCCGCAGGAATAATATAAAAATTGTTGCGGACTGCACAGAGTGGTATGAAAATAAATTCTCGTTTAATCCCGTTAAACTTATAAAATGTATTGATACATTTTTGTGTATGCGCGTTTTCCAAAAAAAATGCGACGGAATGATTGCTATAAGCAATTATCTTGCCGAGTATTACAAAAAATCGGTTAAAAGCATAATGGTTTTGCCGCCTTTGGTTGATTTAAGCGATGAAAAATTTGCTTTTCAAACCCCGAAAACGGAAAACGATATTCCCACCTTTGTGTATTCCGGCAGTCCGAGCGCCTCTAAAGAGTCTTTGGGCGATGTTGTTAAATGCTTTGATAATATAACCGATTTAGATTATCGGCTGATAATTGTGGGAGTAACAGCCGAGCAGTTTTCTGCAATGTACGGTTTTTCTCCCAAAAGCAATAAAATTGAATTTCGCGGCAGAGTTCCGCACAAAGAGGCTTTAAACGCGGTAAGACAAAGCGACTACGCAATAATTATACGCCCGCGGACGCGGGTTACAATGGCGGGATTCCCCACAAAATTTGCCGAAGCAATATCGGTAGGCACTGCGGTAATCGCCAATGACACGAGTGATTTGAGTTTATATTTAAAAGACGGCAAAAACGGTTATCTTGCGGATGAAAAGAATTTAGAACACAGTCTGAGAGATGTTTTAGCCGCTCCGATAAATAAAAATGTATCCAAAGAGCAGTTCAATTATAAAAACTATATTACCGTAACGGAAAAGTTTTTTAAATCTATAGAATAGTTTTATTCAAATGATTATTCGCGATTTAGTATTTATCTGTCGGAGGTTTCATTTTGAAAACAAATTATAAATTCAACAGCTTAGAAATGACGATCACCTGGTTTTTTTTAATAAGCACCGCAGTTTTAGCCCTTAATCAAATTGTCGGGGAATCAAAATTATTTGAACTGCCAAGCCAGCAAATTTATCGTTTCTTTATTCTTTTTTCATACTGTACCTGTATTTTAATAATATTCAGTTTTGCATCGCATAACGGTATTGATATAACGGGCATAAATACGTTGGTTTTTTTAATAATGCTGTTAATATTGATATCAAACTTAATAAACGGTATAAATATTACCGATAGCATCATTTCGACATGCTGGGGTATAAGTTTTATTACGGGGTATGCTCTCGGGAAAAGCGGAGTGTTTGCAGGATACCGTAAAACACGTATTATCATATTCATTGCGATTGCGCTTTTTTCTTTCTATTCAATGTACAGCAATTCAATTAAAGCGAACGGTGTAACAAACATCATAGGCGTCAATTATATATTCTATTTCGGTTTTCCGCTTTATGTGCGGTTTGCAGATGAAAATAACCCGAAAACCGAAATCCTTTTATCGGTAATATTTATTATTGCGACGTTTATCTCATATAAACGTACATCGCTGATTGCCGTGGGGCTGGCCTTAATAATTTATTATTACAACAAATATGCGAGAAAAAAATCGATAAAAATGAAATGGCTTTTTCTCCTGAGCATTATAGTCTTTATAATTATTGCGTGGTATGCAAATAAGTATACCGACGGACGGTTACTTGAAAGATTTTCAGAGATAAAATCCACAGGCGGCAACGGCAGAGAAGAAATTTGGAAAAAAACTTTAGAGCTTTATTCAAACTCGAATTTTTGGCAGAAATGCTTCGGTCACGGATCGAATACGGTCATAAAGTCAATTTATATGAACGGATACTATTTAAGCGCACATAATGATTTTTTAGAAGTGTTGTATGATTACGGTTGGATTGCTTTAATATTGTATTTGGTATTCATAATTCGTATATTTGCTTTGACTGCTTCGGCCAAAAGGAATAATTCGCCGAATTCGCCCTTGTTCTCAGCAGTATTTGTTTTATTTATTGTTATATCCTTATTTAGCCATGCGGAATTATATTCGTATGTGGCTCTTCCGCTTTTCTCCCTGTTGGGTGCGCTTTATGCTATAAATCGACCTGAAAATATCAATGAGAGGTGCAGTATTAAATGAATATTTTGATAGTATGCAGTTGTGCCGAGGAATATAATACTTCATCCATGCTGTGCCTGGAATTGCTTTGCAAGGGCTTTCTTGAAAACGGTCATAAGGTTGTGTTTGTATCCCCTCTTCCAAACAAAAACAATAAATATTATAATGAAAAGTATTTTTTTGAGCATGAGAATTTGACGCATTTACGTTTCGGTAAAACTATTGAAAAAATCGATAATTCTTTAAATAACAAAAAAAGTATTAAAAACCGAATTGTAAATTTGCTTTTAAAAGTATATCGTTCGTTTGATCTTTTCGGCAAGAGCATTGAAACACTAAAATACAGTAATGAAATTAAGGAAAAAATAGTTTCCGAATCATTTGAACCCGATATATTATTTTCGGCTTCGGACCCGAAGACTTCTCATATACTTGCCAGTAAAATAATCGACATTTTTAAAAAGAGACCTTATTATATGCAATATTGGGGAGACCCGCTCACCTTGGATATTGCCAGCAGAACTCTTACGCCGGTATTCATAAGAAAGCGCATTGAAAGTTCACTGTTAAAAAAGGCAGATAAGATCATCTATGTCTCACCGCTTACACTTTCCGAACAACAAAATTATTTCAAAGAATATTCCGATAAAATGGAATATCGGCCTACACCGTGTGAAATTAAAACTTACAAGAACTCAGTAGGCAAATGCATAGGATATTTCGGAAGCTATAATACCTCTGTAAGAGATATAAAGCAGCTGTATAATGCAGTTAATGAAAATAAGAACTATAAGCTTATAATTGTCGGCGACTCGGATTTAAAGCTTGACTCCACCGAATATGTTGAAGTAATTGACAGGCTGCCCGCTGCCGAATTGGAAAGATACTATGACATCTGTGATATTATTGTTGATTTAACTAATAATTTCGGAGCGCAAATTCCTGCAAAAATTTTCAGAGACGCCGGCACCAATAAAGAGGTCTTATTGATTTGTAACGCCGAAAACGGCGGTGACGTTAAAAATTATTTTTCGCAATTCAACAGATTTACAATTTGTGAGAATTCTTGTGAAAGCATAATTGCCGCACTTGAAAATTACAACAAAAACGGTATTCCGGAAAGAGTGGCGCTGAAAGATTTCAATTACCTAAACGTATCTCGCAGCATTATTGATATTTTAAATGAAAGGAACACAAACAATGGATAGCAATTGCAATAATATCCGCATAGGAATACTTACATTCCACAGAAGCATAAATTACGGTGCTTTCCTTCAAAGCTATGCCCTTTCCACAACTGTTGCCTCTTCTTTCCCCGACGCTAAGGTTGAAATTATTGATTATTGCCCGTTATTTGAAATAAAAAAATATGAAACAAGCTTAAAAAACTTTGTGTTCGGCAGCAAATATGAACCGCAAAGCCTTTGGGGAGCTTTTAAAAATATTGCCAAGCTTGTACTTATGCCGGGAATATTGGGACAAAAAAAATCTCTCAACAATTCTTTTAAAAAATCATATAAACATCTGCCGCTGAGTCAAAAGCAATGGATTACCGATGATTTTGAACAATTTCTCAGTGACATAAAGAATGATTATGACATAGTAATCGTCGGCAGCGATGCCGTGTGGGAGTATAAGGTGTTTCCATTTCCAAATGCTTATTTCTTAAATGACAAAATAAATTGTATTAAGATGAGCTATGCGGCATGTTCCGGCAGAATGAGTTATTCGGAAACAGACGAAAGACAAAGAAACCTTTTATGCACGTTTTTCAACGGTTTTAACTATATCGGTATAAGGGATCAGGCTACGGAAAAATTCCTTCATCAAATTGATTGCAATTTACAAACACATCATAATTGCGATCCGTCATTTTTCCTTGATATAAATAACGATCCTTTGTTCAATAAATCGCAAGTAAGCAGTTTATTGATTGAAAAGGGTATCGACCTTAATAAGCCGATAATCGGTATTATGGGCGGAAATGAAATGGGCAAAATGATAAGAAGCTTTTGGGGAGATAAGTATCAAATCGTTGCCGTTTATTACCCCAATCAATACGCAGACGTGTATCTGCCCGAATTAACTCCGTTTGAATGGGCTGTCGTATTTTCTTTCTTTAAAATAACTTTCACAAGATATTTCCACGGCACAATTTTTTCTTTAAAAAACGGCACTCCCACCATTTCAATAGACGATTGGTCTTTGGGCGAGAACGACCAGTATTCAAAGCTTGAGGATGTTTTAATTAGGACCGACCTGAAAAGCCATTATTTTAAAGTTTCGGAAATGAGGACCGAAGGCGGAAGAAAAAAAATCAAAGAGGCTGCCGAAAAATTCATTACCGAACCCGACAGTAAAGAAATAGTCTCCGGGCTTAAAAAGGAAAGCCGATATTACAAAGAATTTGAGACTGCATTAGGCCTACAAATTGAATCGGCAAAGGAAAAATGCAACAATGTCTAAGGTTAATTATAAAAAGCTCGGTAACGACACCATAGCCTTTGGATTCAGCAATATTGCCTCAAAGGTAATATCATACTTCTTACTGCCGCTATACACTTCGGTGCTTTCCACCGAAGAATTCGGTTTTGCCGATACTCTTTTGACATTTGTTAATTTATTATATCCGATTCTGACCCTGTCAATTTCGGAAGCACTTTTAAGATTCACAATTGATGAAGATGATACCGCAAAGCGTAACGAGTATATAACGGTAACATTTGGAATTGTAGCCCTAAGCACTCTTGTTCTTTGGTCCATAAAGGGAATAGCGGGATTGTACAATTCCATGCTGAAGGATTATTGGATATATGTGGTTCTGCTGTACTTGGGTTTCAATATTGAAAAGTGCACTACATATTATACAAAGGCAATCGGGAAAACAAGGCTTGTTGCTGTTTCCGGCGTGTTCAATACCGTTTTATTGATAAGCTCAAATTTGCTGCTTTTATTAGTTTTTAAAATCGGCATGATGGGTTATATATTTTCTATGATACTATCGTATTACGGTACGGCATTTTTTGAAATAGTTGTCGGCAGACTGTGGAAAAACGTCAGACTGTGCAAATTCAAAAAGCAAACCGTGGTTTCCATGCTGAGCTACAGTACTCCCATGATCGTTACAATTATAGCATGGTGGATAAATACTACTGCCGATAAATATATTATTGAATTATCGCTCGGAATCGGCGCAAGAGGCTTGTATGCCGCCGCATATAAAATCCCCACTATTATTTCCAGCATTACCGGGATTTTTATAGATGCTTGGAAGCTTACCATCTACGGTTCTTCAAAGGATGAAATAGACGGGTCGTTTTATGATGTTTATAAGAACCTCGGGATGTTTTGCACATTAGTGGTGATGGGTTTGATAACCCTTTCTGAAATCGCCGGTAAAATAATGTTTTCATCTGCCTATTTTTCCGCATGGAGATCTATTCCGTTTTTGGCGGGAGCTGTTTATTTTTCAACCCTTTCCGGCTATTTAGCCTCGGCAATTACAAAGAGCAAAAATACATCTAAGCTGCTTTTCGGAACTTTGAGCGGCGCTATAGTAAATATTTTGCTCGGAATCATTCTCGTGCCGCGTTACGGCATAGTTTTTGCCGCTTTGACAACTTATGTCGGATTTTTTCTCACATGGATAATCAGAGTGTTTCAAATTAAAAAGTTTATTGCATTTAAATTTAATGTTCTTCGGGAATCAATTAGTATTATTTGCATAACGGCGGCATGTGTTTTAATGAGTTTCGGATATACGCATAAATACTATGCTGTTGTTCCGGTACTTATCATATCGGTAGTTAACAATTTCAGCTTTATCAAGAATGCGGCAGAAAAAATTTTTTCGTTAAAGTTCTCGGTTCTAAATAAAAAATAGCTTAAATTACATACGTATGTAAAAATAGGTCAGGTCTTTTTAAGCTGCCTAAGGGATTTGACCGATAAAACAACTAAATATCAGGCGGCGGAACGGAGTATAAATATGTTTGAGAACAAAACACTTTTAATTACAGGCGGCACAGGCTCTTTCGGGAATGCAGTCCTTAACAGGTTTTTAAAAACCGATATCGGTGAAATAAGGGTTTTTTCAAGAGATGAAAAAAAGCAGGACGATATGCGTCATGAATTTCAGGTTAAAATGCCGGAGGTGTCCGACAAGGTCAAATTTTATATAGGCGATGTAAGAGACATTTCAAGTATAAAAAATGCCATGCATGGGGTTGATTATATATTTCATGCGGCAGCCTTAAAGCAGGTTCCTTCCTGCGAGTTTTTCCCAATGGAAGCGGTTCGTACAAACGTAATAGGCACAGACAATGTATTGACCGCTGCTATTGAGTTGGGTGTAAAATCGGTTATCTGCCTATCAACCGACAAGGCGGCGTACCCTGTAAACGCAATGGGCATTACTAAAGCGCTTGAAGAAAGAATTTCCGTAGCAAAAGCAAGAACAACGGAAACAACAAAAATATGCTGCACCAGATACGGCAATGTATTGTGCAGTCGCGGATCGGTCATACCGCTTTGGATCGATCAAATAAAGCAAGGAATACCGATTACTATTACCGAACCGACTATGACGAGATTTGTAATGAGCCTTGATGAAGCAGTGGATTTGGTTCTATTTGCTTTTAAAAACGGGAAGAACGGGGATATATTAGTTCAAAAAGCTCCCGCTTGCACAATTGAAGTACTCGCAAAAGCTCTTATTGAATTGATTGGAATTGAAACGCAAATTAAGGTTATCGGTATACGCCACGGCGAAAAACTTTACGAAACGCTTTTAACGAATGAAGAATGCTCCAACGCAATAGATATGGGGAACTTCTACCGTGTACCCATGGATAGCAGAAGTCTCAATTATGATAAGTATTTTAAGGACGGTGATATAGAGCGTAATTCTCTCAGAGAATTTAATTCAAATAATACCGAGCTTTTAAATGTTGACAGCGTGAAGGAAAAGCTCTTGAAAATTGATTATATTAAAGAAAGTCTTAATGCCTTTGGAGGAAATATCAAGTGAATACTCAGGAAAAAGGAATACTTCTTCTTGTGAAAAGTGCTTTGAACGGAAAAAAATATAACCTGCCGGACGGATTTGATTTTTCAGAGGCATATCAAACGGCAAAAAGTCATCAAATACTGCCGCTCATTTATTACGGAGCAATGAATTGCAAATTGAATTCCAATGCTGATGAAATTCATCAGTTCTTTTTGGGTACATGTGTTGCAATTTCCTATAATGAAAATCAATTGTTTGAAGAAAACCAGCTGTTTGATGCTTTTGATAATAATAACATAGATTATATGCCTTTAAAGGGTGCTATAATCAAACATTTTTACCCAAAGCCCGAAATGCGCATAATGAGTGATTTGGACATATTGATTCGCACGGAGCAATATGAAAAAATTATTCCGATTATGGAAAGTTTGGGCTACTCATTTAAGGGTGAGACGGAACATGAGTTGGCATGGAAAAAGAATAATATTAAAGTTGAACTTCACAAATGTTTAGTTTCCAAAAGGAATCAGGATATTTGCGGCTTTTTTGATAATATTTGGGATAATGCAAAGTGCAAAAGCGGAAATCAGTACGTAATGTCGAATGAAGATTTTTATATTTATTTATTCATTCATTTTGTTAAACATTATCGGGCAGGCGGAATAGGCATAAAACATATGACCGATTTGTGGGTGTGCAAAAATGCTTTGGCTGTTGACGAGACATACATAGATAAAAAAATCAAGGCTCTTGGGCTGAAAGAGTTTTATTTAAACATCAATTATACGCTTTCGGTATGGTTCGGATCAAGTGATTCAAACAGTTTGACCGAATATATTACCGATGTTATTTTTAACAGCGGCGCTTACGGGAAAATAAATGACATCGCTGTGGCTCAGATGGCAAGGCGCTCACAAAAAAACGGCAATATCAAGAATGCCCGGATATCGGATATCATATATCTTATTTTCCCAAAATATGGCGATATGTGTTATAAGTATCCGGCACTTAAAAAGAAAGCTTTTTTATTACCTTACTTTTGGTTTTTAAGATGGATGAAAGCGATTTTTATTAAAAGAAAAAACATAGTGATAAATATAAACTCAAGAAAAAACATTTCAGATAAAAATATACATACTTATGAAGAATCGCTGAAATATGTTGGGTTGAGTTTTAAATTAAATGAAAACAGGGATATGAGAGATTAGCATGAAAAAAATAATGTTGGTTTTCGGCACAAGGCCTGAAGCAATAAAAATGTGTCCGTTGATAAATGAATTGAAAAAAAGAACTAATATCAAAACGGTTGTTTGTGTAACAGGTCAACACAGACAAATGCTGGATCAGGTGCTTACAACTTTCAAAGTGACGCCGGATTATGATTTGTCCGTAATGAAAAAGAAGCAGACATTGTTTGACATAACAACGAATATACTCGTCAATATTAAACAGATACTTGAACAGGAGAATCCGGACGTCGTTTTAGTTCATGGTGATACAACAACAACCTTTGCAACGGCATTGGCATGTTATTATTTGCAAATTCCGGTTGGACATGTTGAAGCCGGGCTTAGAACTTATAATATATATTCTCCGTATCCGGAAGAATTTAACCGCCAAGCTGTCGGCATTGTTGCGAAATACAACTTTGCACCTACCGAACAGGCAAAAAAAAATCTTATGAACGAAGGTAAAAGAGAAGACAGCATTTTTGTAACCGGAAATACAGCAATAGACGCCTTAAAAACAACGGTTTCTCCCGATTATTCTCATCCGGAATTGGAATGGGCAAAAGGAAGTCGGTTAATACTCATAACTGCGCATCGGCGTGAAAATCTGGGTGAACCGATGCACCATATGTTTCGCGCAATCAGAAAAATTGTTGACGAACATAATGACGTTAAAGCGATCTATCCTATACATATGAATCCGGAGGTCAGAAAAGCGGCTGATGAAGAGTTGGGCGATTGTGAAAGGATACATATAATAGAACCACTTGAAGTTATGGATTTTCATAATTTTATGTCGAGAAGTTATATGATATTGACTGATTCCGGAGGAATTCAAGAAGAAGCTCCGAGCCTTGCAAAACCCGTACTTGTAATGAGGGATACCACTGAAAGACCGGAGGGCGTTTTGGCCGGCACGCTTAAATTGGTCGGTACCGACGAGACAAAGATTTACGAAAGCTTTAAGGAATTACTTGAGGATTCAAAGGTATATAGTTCTATGGCAACAGCAAGTAATCCATATGGTGACGGCTTTGCATGTAAAAGAATTGCAGACATATTAGAGGCAAAATTATGAACATACTTGTAACAGGCGCCAAAGGCTTTGTGGGTAAAAACCTTTGCGCGGCGCTAAAAAACATACGCGACGGCAAGGACAAAACCCGCTCACTAAAAATAGACGAAATTTTCGAATACGATATAGATACCGAAAAATCATTGCTTGACGGTTTCTGCGAAAATTCGGACTTTGTGTTTAACCTTGCGGGCGTAAACCGACCGAAAGAAACCGCCGAGTTTATGCAGGGCAATTTCGGCTTTGCAAGCGAATTATTGGATATGCTTAAAAAGCACAATAATAAATGCCCCGTAATGCTGTCTTCTTCCATTCAGGCAACCCTAATAGGTAGGTATGACAGTGACTACGGCAGAAGCAAAAAAGCGGGAGAGGACCTGTTCTTTAAGTATTCCGAAGAAACAGGTGCAAAGGTGCTTGTCTACCGTTTCCCGAACCTGTTCGGCAAATGGTGCAGACCAAACTACAACAGCGCCGTTGCCACCTTCTGCAACAATACCGCGAACGATTTACCCATAATCGTAAATGACCGAAATACTGAGCTTGAACTGCTTTACATAGACGATTTGGTTGCCGAAATGCTGGACGCGCTTGAAAACAACGAACATCGTTACGCGGATGATACAAAATACTGTATAGTGCCTACAACCCACAAAGTAACCCTCGGTGAAATTGTGGATTTATTGGAGCAGTTTAAAAACCAGCCGAAAACGCTTTTAATGCCCGAAATACCGAATAACTCCTTTGCGAAAAAGCTGTATTCAACCTACCTTTCGTATTTACCGAAAGAAAAGGTCAGCTTTCCGCTAAAAATGAATGTTGATGACCGCGGCAGCTTTACGGAACTGCTTAAAACCGCCAATTGCGGGCAGATAAGCGTAAATATCTCAAAACCCGGTATCACCAAGGGTCAGCATTGGCATAACTCGAAGTGGGAATTTTTTATTGTGGTATCTGGTCACGGACTTATTGAGGAAAGAAAGATAGGTAGCGACGAGGTTTTGCGCTTTGAGGTTACAGGCGAAAAAATAGAAGCAATACATATGCTGCCGGGCTACACCCACAATATAATAAATCTTTCGGAAACGGAAGACCTCGTAACCCTTATGTGGGCTAACGAACAGTTTGACCCGAATCACCCCGATACGTTCTATGAGGAAGTGTAATGATGGATATTAAAACAGATTACAGCGATATTAAGTTTAAGGATAACGGCAAATTAAAGCTTTTAATTATAGTCGGTACTCGCCCTGAAATAATAAGGCTTGCGGCGGTTATAAATAAATGCCGCGAATATTTTGACTGCATATTAGCGCATACGGGGCAAAACTACGATTACAACCTTAACGGCGTGTTTTTCAAAGACCTGAAACTTAAAGACCCAGAGGTATATATGGACGCTGTGGGTGACGACTTAGGCGCTACCGTAGGCAATATAATAAACTGCTCATATAAACTGATGAATGAGATAAAACCCGACGCGCTTTTGATTTTGGGAGATACAAACTCCTGCCTTTCGGCTATTGCTGCAAAGCGTTTGCATATCCCGATATTTCATATGGAAGCTGGCAACCGCTGTAAGGATGAATGTCTGCCTGAGGAGACTAACAGACGGATTGTAGATGTTATTTCGGATGTTAATATGGCGTATTCAGAACACGCGCGCCGCTATCTTGCCGAGTGCGGGCTGCCGAAAGAGCGTACATATGTTACGGGCTCGCCTATGGCAGAGGTTTTACACCAAAATTTAGAGGAAATAAAGCAGTCGGATATTCTTAACAAGCTAAATTTAGAGCCTAAAAAATATATTTTGCTTTCGGCGCATAGAGAAGAAAATATTGACACCGAAAAGAACTTTTTATCCCTCTTTACGGCTATAAACAAGTTAGCGGAAAGGTACGGTATGCCTATACTGTATTCCTGCCACCCGCGCTCTAAGAAAAGATTGGAGCAAAGCGGCTTTAAACTTGATAAGCGCGTTATTCAGCACGAGCCGCTCGGTTTCCATGATTACAATAAGCTGCAAATGAACGCTTTTTGTGTTGTGTCAGACAGCGGCACTCTGCCCGAAGAGAGCAGCTTTTTTACAAGCACGGGCAATCCGTTCCCTGCCGTGTGCATACGCACCTCTACCGAGCGCCCAGAGGCGCTTGACAAGGCTTGCTTTATACTGGCGGGCATTGACGAAAAGAGCCTTTTACAGGCGGTTACAACCGCAATAGATATGAACGAAAACGGTGATATAGGCACACCCGTTCCCAACTATACCGATGAAAACGTTTCGACCAAGGTTGTAAAGCTGATACAGTCCTACACAGGCGTTGTGGATAAAATGGTGTGGAGAAAGCAATGAAAAAAGTAAAACGCTCTGTTAAAATAATAATAGCGGTCGCGCTTGTTATTGTGCTGCTGCTTTCAAGCGGAGTAATATTTTACCTTTCAAAGCTGAATTTAATTAAATTCAGCAACGGCAAATTTACATGGAACGGTTTGCCCGATATGAGCGACAGCGAAACGCTGGACGAAGAAAGCCGAATGAACGAGGCCATAGCCGACCTTGAAGAAAAGGACGCTATTGACGCTACGGGTGAAATTTATAAGGATAAAAGGTTTTTGAATATTCTGCTTATAGGCACGGACGAATGTACCGAAAGCTTCAGCGAAAACGCCCGCGGCGACAGCTGTATGATTATGTCGATAGGCAAAAAGGACGGCTCGCTGAAACTCGCCAGCCTTGAGCGCGGTATGGGCGTGCCGATACTTGATGGGAAATATAAGGGTCAGTACGACTGGCTTACCCACACCTTCCGCTACGGCGGCGCAGACCTTATGATGCGCGAGGTACGCGAGTGCTTTAAGGTGGATGTTGAAAGATATATTCGCGTAAACTTTGCAACATTTAAAAAAGGCATAGACTCGGTGGGCGGCATAGATATAAACCTGACCGCTGCGGAAGTAAGCTATGTCAATTGGTATGTAGGACAAAAAAACAAGTACTCTGCGGGTTGGAATCATTTGGACGGTCAAGGTGCGTTAGGATATGCACGCTGCCGTAAAATCGACAGCGACTGGCACAGAATAGAACGTCAGCGCAACGTTATTCAAGCGGTAGTAACAAAAACAAAGGATCTGAGTATCGGCGAGCTTAATACGCTGTTAAATAATGTTCTTCCGCTTGTGCAAACAAACCTTACAAGGCTTGAAATTACTGAGTTGCTGCTCTCCGCGCCGAAATATCGCGGGGTGCAGATCAAGCAGACTACTATTCCGATAAGCGGCAGCTACGGCGGAATGAGAGGGCTCGGCGGGCGCAGTCTTTTCTCGGTGGATTTTGATACCAACGCAAAGGAGCTCAGAGAATTTATTTACGGTGTTACTACGGAATAATATAATGTTTTAAAAAGGAGACTTTCATGCCGAAAGCCTCCTTTTATGTTGCATACTTTTAATACTCTGTAATCTACAATCTCAAAAATTGCGCTGCATAAAACAAAGAAAGGCAGAAGAAATTATTTCCGTATTTTATCGTAGTAATCTTCAAAGGAGATTTTTTCTTTCTCGGCAGCATTTCTCAAATTTGATGCAAAGCGCGACCATTCTTCAAACTGGGCAACAGTCATTTTATTTTTTAAATACCGTGCATAGTGCGCTTTATAAGCACGGTTGTATGTCTGCCATACAGGATCATTTTTGCACTTGTCGTCATACCGCCGTCTGCTGCCGACATCACGACAGGTTTTATCCGGCTCGTTTTTGAGGGGACGATTGCAATAGTTGAAATATTTTCCGCTCTTGATTAAAAAGAATCTGCCGCACAGCTTACAGCAATTCGGAATGTATTTATTTTTAATTCCTTTCCAAAAATCAAAATATAAAAAGGATTGCAAGTCGTTGAATGTAATTTCTTCGCACAAAATGGGATTGCCGTCGGTGTTTTTTAAAACCTTATATCCAAAGGAATCCATAGAACATTTTATTTCCGAAAAATTCTTTATGTAATCAATTTTAAATTTATCATAACAAACTGCAAGTTCTGCATCTGAAATAAACGTTTCATTTTTATTAAGGTATTTTTTTATAAACGGCTTGAAAATATCCTGCACAGAGGCGTAGTGAAATAAAAGAGCAATATATTCATCAAAGAACGCAGTGATTTTTTCATTCAGCTCTTCGAGGTGTGCAATCTTATCAAAATCAAAAAAATAGATTTCTTCAAAGCATACGGGTACGAATTTATTGAGTAAAATATAAAATACTCCGTTATCGTCGCAGTCACCTACACCATTCGGTGTTACGGTTTCCCAAGTTATGGGGTCCTCAATTTCTGAATCATCTCTGCCGTCCTCAAAAAAGAGACTGTATTCATTAGACAAAGCAATCAGGGCACAATAGTTTTTTCGGCTACACAACGTTATTAGCGGCTTTGTTGCCCTCCGCTCACAATACGACAGTATTCTTCGGTCGGGCGTCGCGCCGCTAAAAACGCTCTTTGCAGAAAATCTTCGACCTGAAACGAGAAGATTTTTCCGTTTTAGAAGGCGAAGAACGCGGGAATACTAACGTATTTCAAGTGATGAGACAAACAAAACGGGGAAATATTACGTTTCAGGAACTGTTGTATCCTGATTGCTTTGTCTAAGCAATTCATCAAAGGTATATATTCTGCCGCTCAAAATTTTATTGTAAGGCGGGAGACCTGTAATCCATTTGTTCACCTTATCAAATGATTCAATAGCCCAGTCAACGTTTGAAGAATACTTTTGGTGGTCTTCATAATGCATATTACGCGAGATCAGAAGTCTCTTTTTCAAATACCTTAGGTTCCCTATAATTTCATGAGCTTCAATAAAATTACTGTTAAGATACGCGCTCAGTATTTCATTGGCAGCGTATTTGTATTGCCCATTTATATACACATCATTGTTCCAAAAATATGACTTAAATGAAAACATTATTTTTCCCCCGTGCTAATAAAGTAGAGAATACACAACTGAAAATAGAGAATAAAATTTTATAGTGCTACTTCTATTGTGTTTTTTGAATGGCTTTGTTAAAATTATTATAGACAATATGAATGTGTATTGCAACATCTATTATCGTCGGGAGGTTCAAATGAAAGAGTCTGTATATAAAAGTTATGACGATCTGCCTCTGTTTCTCAATGCGGAAACCATAGCAAAGCTGTTGGGAATATCAATTTCAAGCAGCTACGAATTGATGCATGAAAAAGATTTTCCGTCCTTGAAAATCGGCTCAAGACTGCTCGTGCCAAAAGAAAAATTCAGTGAATGGATCGATAAAAAGTCAGGAGGTAATCTGTGAAATATAATAATCAAAGGAAATTCTTTGAGAATTATTTTATGTTACCGAATGAGATTTTTAATTTGAAATTGTGCAGCGGCGAGATTGCGGTTTATGCTTATCTGTTATACTGTGAAAACAGAAAAACATTTACCTGTTATCCAAGCCACAAAACAATAGGAAAGGCAATCGGTATGAGTCGTAACACCGTCAAGAAATATGTGGACAGCCTGATTGATAAGCGACTCATTACTGCCGAGCCAACCTCAGTCATTACCCAAAACGGAGAAAAACGCAACGGCAATTTGCGCTATACAATTCGCCCGATTAGGGAAGCATTGGAGCAGTATTACGAGCAACAGCTGATACGGCTGCACGAAGAAACTTGGCGTCAGGCGGCTTTGAAAAAACTCGCTGAATTTGACTGCAAACACGGGAAATCGGCGGTTTAACGGCAGTTTTACGGCTCGTCCGAAAATAAGCAGGAGAAAGCCGAGGGGTTGCCTTGCTTTCCCCTCGCAGGACACAGCGGACGGCAACGCCGACCGCACAAGGGTTTGCGGGGCTTTTACGGATGGCAACAAAACTGCAATTTAGGGGTTGCTCGAATTTTAACCTCGCCAATTTAGGGGTTGCTGATTTTTCCGCAGATTTTGCTGGATATTCGGAGAGGTGTGTGGTATTGTGTTGGGCTTGGAAAGGAGCGATATTTATGCAGAGAAAGCTGCTGACAAACGGCAATGCCTTCAAGCGCACCGACGGGCGCTGGTGCGGTGTGGTATGGTATATGGACGAATACGGCGAGAGAAAACGCAAAAGCTTTTCCGGTACAACCAAAGCAGAAGTCAATAAAAAGATAACCGAGTACATTGCAGACTTTGAAAGCCAAACAATTGAATCTGACGAGTCAAAGAAAACACTGCAAGAGAGTATGCGAAATTGGCTGAAAGTGTTCAAATTTCCGTCAGTAGAACAAACCACCTATGACCGATGCGAATGCAGTGCTAAAAATCAGATATATCCTCTGCTCGGTGAGAAAGCTGTCGGAGATATTACAGCGGCAGATATAAAAAATCTACTTAATTATTGGATGAACAAAAATTATGCTTACACCACAGTCAAAAAAGCCTATGTGGTACTGAACGAATACTTCCGGTATCTTTATCAAGAGGAAATGATACCGAAAAATCCTATGGCAAACATTGAAATGATTAAAAAGAGCAATTTCCTGTCGGCACAGAATAAAGAGAATTTACCTGAATGCGAAACAGTAACAATTTTCACTCCGGAGGAAATTGAAAAATTTAAAGCCGAAGCATTCAGCACATTCAAAGACGGCAAACGTAAATACCAACAAGCCGCCGCATATATACTAATGCTCAACACCGGATTGCGTACAGGCGAATTATTAGGCTTGCTAAATAGCGATATTGACCTTGAAAATAAAACGCTTACTGTAAGGCAAGGCGTAAAAGAAATTGTAAACCGTGACGGTGTTGGAAAAGCGGCAATGAAAATAAAAGTCGGAAAGCCTAAAAGCGCCACCAGTAAGCGCACAGTGCCGCTGAACAGGACGGCAATGGATATGATCGAGGATCTGCGCAAAGAAGCCTATTTCGGCGAAAATACGCCCCTTGTTGCAGACGGAAACGGCGACTATACAAAGCCTGTGAATTTCCGCAAGCGTTACTACCGAATTCTGAAAGCAGCAGGAATTAAGCGAAAAGGCTTGCACAGCCTGCGGCATACATTCGCCACAAACTTAGTGAACGGACAAAAAAAGCCTGACGGAACGATTAAGGCACTATCGCCAAGACAAGTAGCTGATCTGTTAGGACACAGTACATCACAAATAACAGAACTTTACTATGTGAAAAAAGATACCTCAAGGCTTAACGGTATAACCGAGGGCTTTGAAATTTAAGTCAAAATTTATACCGCAGTAAACAAAGAAAGGCTCCGGCTGATATTCAGTCGGAGCTGAGCGTGTCGAAAAAGTCGACACGCTCTTGGACGGGAATGCCGTTCGCAAAAATCGTAGATTTTTGACTGCACTCTATCCCCGCCAATACCACCCCAGTGCCCTTGAAAAAT
>ERZ773108.770-NODE-770-length-34796-cov-12.081057_pt1 | contig 34796 bp, 33 predicted proteins | sample MGYA00580570_ERZ773108 | MGnify/ENA primary metagenome ERZ773108 (study PRJEB29015, sample SAMEA2737840) | human gut metagenome | biome: human gut; feature: human-associated habitat; material: faeces | place: China | collected 2012 ...
GACATCCGACAAACATTGATGCGCTGATTGAAAACTTTGACTGTGCGCTTTCCCATCCAGATGAGATGGATTTGGAGAGACTGAGGAAAGCTGTTTTGGAAAGACAATAAAACAGCAGGCTTCCTTAGACAGGAAGCTGACCGGATAAATTTGCACCCGGGATTTTCAGCTCCTTTGCTGCCGCTCGGATTCCGGTGCAATCGTCTGGCTGAGGACGTTTTTTCTGTACTTTATTGAGCTGACATGGTACAATTTGTGTTGTCAAATCGACACAGGTAGTTTACGCCTGATTGCAGGAGGAGTACAGCCATATGGAAAAATTTTACCGTCTTCATATTGATGAACAAAATGGGATATTTCCCAAATGGTACTGGAAGAAGGGACTCCATGATGCCATTGTCAATGGAGTGTCAACATGGGATTTTGAATATAACTCCACAATCCGCGCATCAAACTGTGTAGAAATCAGGCTTGATGCAAGTCAGGCAATGTTTGATACATCCATAAAAACAATCCGGTTTTATAATTGCAAAGTGCTGACACCCGGCCTGGATATAACAGGAATGTGGTGGGTGAAAGACCGGCTGACTTCTGTAGGGGACAAGCATTTGCTGGAAATTGACCTTAGCTCCCCTAAAACACAGTGCCGGTTTGCTCTGCGTTTTGACAGTTGTGAAGTGGAACGGTGGGAATAGCGGCTTGGAACCATTGTGGTATGCGGAGTAGCAACAATTTGTTATTGGGCCTTCGCTGCATTTGGCTTTTACATTTTGTCCCATTCGGAAAAGCATCCACGGCTTGCGGTACTTTTGGTGAAGAGGGAGAATTTCAATATTTAGCTGGTGGCATCCAAAATCGACGGCTGGGACATAAAAACGCAAATTTGTAGGATTACACAAATTTGTCCGCGGTTAGAGGAATCACAGAAATATTTGTTTCTGTGGTATGAACAAATAGAACATTCCGTTGTGCAAGTTGTAAAATTTTATTGCTTTAATTGCAATAAAATCGATGATTCTGCGTAATATTCATTTGACAAGTATTGTCGAAAATCCTATAATAATGTCGAATACAGCTTGAAAATTAAAAAATTGTATTTGATTTCAAATTACCATAGACAAATTGGCGAAGATCCGCTGTATTAGCTGGCGTCACGTGTAGCCTATCCCCCGTTGTTATTCTACTCGAAAGTGAGAAATGCCGATGGAGAATCAGCGCACCATCAAAGTGTCGGATTTTGTATACGCGGTGCGCAAGTATCGTAACCCCCTTGTGCTGCTGGTTGCAGCTGCATTTTTTTGCGGTGTTGGGCTTATGTTTCTGTCCAGATACCGCGCTGACGCAAAAAAGTTGAGCAAAATCACTGCATCCTTTGCAGTGACAGCAGAAAACAGCCAGGGTGGCTATTCCGCCAACCGCACAGAGCCACAATCCCAGGACATTTATCTGGCGGAAAACCTGGCGGATGCCGTGATGTATGTATGCACCAGTGACGCGCTGGCAGCAACGGTGAGAAGCAATTTGGGGCTGCCTGATGCAATCGTTCAAGAGGTTCGCTCCAATCTCCCTTGGTGTCTCTTTTACATCGTGAACTTTCAGATTTCGATAGTTTCATCGGAAGAATCGGTTCGTACAGGGAAGGTCGGAACAGCCGCATGGTCGGAAAGGCTGCCTATGAATTTGTAGTAGATGGTTACGCTTTGCTGATAGGATGCATGTTTGCGGGGAGCTTTGATATATCCGTCCGGCAGTATTTTGGGACCTACCACGATCCTGTCGATGAAGGTAAGCAGAATGTCACGGTCAAGAACCTCAATGCGAGAATACTGTTTGGCCAGCTGAAAGAACTTCTCGTAGTTGGAACGAATCTCGGCAGCGGGTGAAGGAGCTGTCAAATTCTCTAGAGAGGCTTCCAGGGTCGTTGCTTCTTTTTCGAGTTTTGCGACCATGATTTCCAGCCGACTATCAGACAGCTTTCCTTCGGCATTATCGAAGTACAATTTTTCGATTGTCCGACTGATAACTTTTAGACGGGCTTGTGATTTTTCAATCTTGCTCTCGCGCTCCTTTTCGACAGAGGCACCATTCATTTCCTCCAGCACACCGTTTACAAGAGCATCAATTTCTGCATCGGTGAGATTGATCAAACTGTTTAAGTCCTGACGAACCAATTCAAGCAAATCGGAATACCTGATATTCACGCCCTGGCAAGGATTCTCAAAGCGCTTGCTTTTATGATTGCAGGAGAGGAACCAGTATTTTTCCCGTTCACCCTTGTAGACCGTACCGGAGGAACACAGGGAATAACCACAAAGACTGCAAATAGCAATTCCACCAAATATGCTCTTTCTGACATGGTCATATTGACGGTAATCACGGCTTCCCTTCCCTAAATTGAACTGTGCTTTATCAAAGGTCATTTGGTCAACAAGGGGAATATGGGTGCCTTCCGTAACAACCCAATCCTCTTTGGGAACGGAAATTTTCTTTTTGGACTTTAAGCTGACTTTCCGAGTCTTTCCAAGGACGGTTTTTCCCAGGTATACCTCATTCTTTATGATCCTTTTGACAGTAGTATAGTTCCAATAGTCGGTTGCGCGGGCAGCCCCAGCATCCGTAAAATTGTCACGGTATAGCGCCCGATATTTAAGAGGGGTGACAACGCCTTCATTGGATAACTCCTGAGCTATGGTGATGCAAGACTTTCCTGCGGCAGAGCGCTGGAAAATGCTGGTGACAATCGGTGCGGTTTCTTCATCTGGAATCAGGCGATTTTTGTCCTTTGGGTCTTTCTTGTAACCGAATGGCGCACAGGCACAGTATTCCCCTTTGCTCCGTTTCATCTTGAACACATCCCGGACCTTCCGGGAGCTATCACGAAGGTAAACTTCATTCATGGCAAACTGAAAAGGAGCCATGACATTTTCAAGTTCGGAGTCAAAATTATCCGCAATGGCAATATAGTGAATTTGATGTTCCGGGAAAAACTGCTCTGCATAGTAGCTGGATTCTCGCATGTCACGGCCAAGACGGGAAAGGTCTTTAGTAATGACCATGTTTGCTTTGCCGGATTCAAGGGCACGCATCATTGCCTGAAAGCCTGGACGCTCGAAATTACCACCAGACCAGCCATCATCGACAAAGGAATCAAGAAGCGCAATGCCATTTCTGGCACAGTAGTCTCTCACTATTTTTTCCTGATTAAGGATACTGGAGGACTGCCCTTCGTTGGCTTCTTCCTGGGATAGACGGTAGTAGGCATAGGCAATGGTAACTCTGGGAGCTGTGTTAGAATACCTCCTTTTTGCATGATTGTATGGGAAAGCAGTAGTCATATCTGTTGTAAGATTTGTTTTCATTCGGAACTCCTTACAACGAATTGGCTTCCATCCATATTATACGAAATGGGAGGCGTATCTGTCAAAGGTAATACCTGACAGGAGACTTCCTTGAGGTGATCCCCCACAAGTTGGGATGCAGTCTTATTCCCGGAAAAGATGCGGTGAATCAGATATGTGGTTTTATTGATCTGATATTGCTCCATTATCTTGATCCCTCCTGTATTGCTCTATTTTCCCGAGAAATGGGAGAAATATGCCTTTTGCCGATACGGGGGGAAACAATATAGTCCCAGCCTGTACGGATACCGCAGTAGGAGCATATATCACGCTCCAACTGATAGTAATTTGCTCTATGAATGCTGGTGTTATGTGCGTTATAGAATTGCTTTGCACAAGAGGGGCAGAGCGTTAGTTCCATAAAATGCTGTAATTTCGTGATTTGTTTCATTGTCATGCCCTCCTTATGCGGAAAACAGGTATTTACCAAGCCGGTCTATTTTCTGACATACTGCGGACGTGGAACGACCACGCATTTTTCCAATTTCAGTTTTGGAATATCCATCAAATGCCAACAAAGTGAGCAGTTCCTTGTCTTGCTCAGAGAGTGCCTGGAGCTTTGTGTAAAGTGCTTCATCAGAAATCCGCTCGATCCACGAGAAGCGGTCCGCATCAGCGAAATATGTATCATCCTTGCTTAAAAGGGAGGCATACCTATGCAGTAATGCATATTCCTTGCTTTCTCCATCTTCACTTTCATTCTCAAAGGGTTCCTCCCATGCCGCAATGGAACGGCTACGCTTAAAAACGGAAAAATCGAACAAATATAGACTTTGAATGGCATCCTCACTCATACCGGCGTTGTGGTATTATTGCCGGAGCTTTGCCCATTCGGTTTCAAAACGCTTGCGTTCCCTTCTATTATTAAATTCCATAATGATCTCCTTTGAACTTTAATTTTTGGTTTGGTCAAAATTCCGGAGATCAGGGATACCGGGCTAGGTGCTCCTGCCATTGAGATAAAAACATAAGAAGTCCTTTCCGCAGAGCGATCCTGGAAAGGACTTCTTTTCATCGTACAAAGCGCAGCGGGCAGCAAAAAAAGCACCGTAAAAGTGGAATCAAAATGGGTATGGTTATCCCATTGATTCCGACTTTGTACGGTGCTAGGGCAGTCTCGATCATAGATCGGCTCCGCATACGCGAATGTAAGTCGTGTTATTCAGTTAATAATATTTGCCTTTCAGGCGGGCAATACCCTTCTGCTTACGGAAGTAGGCAAGGTTGATTGGGTCCTGGGCTTTGCATTTGGGACACTTGGGGCGAACGTGACCAACTGCATCCGAATAAACTTTCATAATTGGAAAGTTGCAGCGAGGACAGCGAATTTCTCTAAGTGTCAGCCAGGATGCTTCATCGGCAGATTTATCCAGCTTTTCTTGTTTCTCGGGAACTGGGAGAGAGGACCTGCGATATGGTGAATATTCGCTCATGTTGCTTCCCTCATTTTCAGAAAGTATTCCTGCATATCCCGCCGATCTACCAGGTTGTATTTTTTCAGCTGAATCAGCAATGAGGAAAAAGAAACGCACAGCTCGTCAGCAATTGCGTGAATCGCCGGTTTGGTACTGGGCAGCAGTACACAGTCTCCATATATCGGGATGCGACTGCGGTGCATGTGGCGGCGCAGGGCGTTTTCTACCAGAGGTTTGGGCATCAGGAGCATAGCGGCCATGGAGTTTGCTTGACATTCGCCCAGATTCAGACGCTCCTGAAACTCTTGCAAACTATAGCAGCGTTCCAGGTCATATTCCCGGTCAAAACAGGTGGGATTGTGCAATGGATCAGCACGGTTGATAAGGACATGGCTGATTTCATGGGCCAGGACAAACCGTCTGCGGCAGTTTTCGGTGGGACGTTGGAGAAACGTGTCCAAAATGATTGTCTCCTTCGGGAAAACGATGCCGACCTTTTGGTTTTGGCGTATGACGCACAATGGATAAGAGCCGTTGGAGACAAAACCGATTTTGTCCCGGTCGTCTTCGGCAATTCTTTCGTAATGTACTTGTAGCCCCAGAAATCGTGCTATACCGTCAATGTCGATGGGGCCGGATGCCGGGGAGCCGCAAGTGACCTGAATCAGGCCGTAAGCAATTTCTTCAATCTCCTTGTTCGAAATAAATACTTTCATCGGGGAACCTCCTCAAGCGAAAAACCGCATTCTCCGAGAGGATGAGAATGTTTCAGACGGACGGTGTTCCGGCTGCCGAGGTCACAGAAGATGGCGGCTTCCCAACTCCTGATAAGTGGAATGCCCCGGACATTTGGAACGGTTACTTCGGATGTCATTATTATAGTCGGATACACAAACAGTGTCAAGAACAAATGTTCGCATAAAATAAAAGAGTCACAGAACTGCGACTCTTTTATAATCAGGCCCTCTGGGGGGGCTAGACGGGATGTTCGGTTTGACAACGGTAACGGCGCACACTATAATGGAAGCAACTTATAAATCAGAAAAGTGGGAAAAGTATGGAAATCAGTACACCCCAAAAGATCAAGCTGCTCAAACTCATGGAATTGCTGCGGGAAAACAGCGATGAGGACCATCCACTGAAAACGAATGTGCTTTGTACGATGCTGAAAAATGCGGGAATTTCCTGCGACAGACGAACGCTCAGCAGGGATATTGCCACATTGAACGAGTGCGGCTATGAGATTTTTTCAACCATGCAGAGCCATGACAAGGCATATTACATCGTGGAGCGAAGTTTTTCCCTGCCGGAATTAAAAATCCTGATTGATGCGGTTCAGGCGGCTTCCTTTATAACAGAATCCAAAACGGAGAACTTGATCCAAAAGATTGCGGCGCTGGGAAATGCCCACCGTGCGGAGCTATTGCAGGGTGGGATGGTTTGCTTCAATTCCCGGAAACACAGCAACGAGCAAATCTACTACTCCGTGGAAACTTTGGAGGGGGCATTGCGCCGGCACCAAAAGATTTCTTTCTGCTATTTTGATTTGGATGAAAAGCACCGGAAGGTATACCGTCGAGAAAAGCAACGCTATATCGTTGACCCGGTGGCGCTGGTTTATAACGAGGATAATTACTACCTGATGTGCTTTTCGGCAAAGCACAACGATATTGTGAATTATCGAGTGGATCGGATGGAGCATGTACAACTGGAGGATGTACCCGCCGATGAGCGGGCTGTGATCCATGCGGTGGATGTTGCGGATTATACGGAGCAGGCATTCAAAATGTACAATGGAAAGATAGAATCGATTACGGTGAGCTTCAGCAGGGATTTGATTGGTGTCATCTATGACAAGTTTGGAGAGGATACAGAAATATGGCAAGAGGACGGCAGGTACGCCGCCAATGTCAAAGTTCAAATCAGCCCAACGTTCTGGGGCTGGCTATTCCAGTTTGGGGGGAGGATGCGCATTCAAGGGCCTGCGGTCTTGCAGGAAGAAATGGGGCGGCAGTTGAGTCTCCTTGCGGACAAAACCAAAGACTGAGTAGTGAATGGGATTAAAAGTAAAGAATACGGTCACACTTTCCTTTAAGAATGGTGTGGCCGTATTTATTTAGGCCCCTTTTGTGTATAAATTGATGACAACTTTTCCTTGCGCCTTTGCAAAGTCAAATGCGAGTTGCGTTCCGCCCTTGGGCTGATAGTTTGTCAGAACCTTTTTAGATGCCTTGCGCATATCAGGCAGATAGTTTTCATTATAGTAGCTTTGATTAAATCAGAGGTTCCCTAATCTACAACATAGAGAAGGGGCTGTCTCAAAATAGAATTATCTAAAAATTAGCCCAACAAATAAGTCGTGAGAATCCATTAAAAACCGGATTCTCACGACTTTGTCTAACTTTTGGCGGGGGCTATTCTCTTGCAATTTGCATTTTGAGACAGCCTCTTCTTATTTCATTTGGTAATGATTCAATCACCATTCTCGGCCAATAGATCATATATGTAAGTCCGCAGAGCAGGACAGCTGCCCTGCGGTGTTTTTGGTGCGCCCAGCGGCAAAGGGTGAAAGTCCCTAATCCGCCCGACAGCGGGAAGGATATAGCCAAGAGCAAGGGGGTCCTGGGTAACTGGGAATCTGAAGGAAGCTGGAGGAAAATCACTGGCCTGACGAACAGAAATCATGAAGGCTGAATATGTGGGTAAGATTGCCGAACATGTCAAAGCCCAATAGCTGTACGGAAGCATATTCAGTAACCATGGCAGGTATATGGTGAGAAGGAACATGCGAGTACCTGGGGAGGTCCTGCGGACATACGGAGTTTTTTACGCGGCATACATAGCAGCTCCGCCTTATACCGCTCCTGTTCTGCGTACATCGTCTGGTATAACTCAGTGTTTAACATCGCTTGGTTCATAAAAACAACTCCTTGTATGGTGTATATAGAACGATTGATGAATAGTTCCGTACTACATAGGCGGTTTTAATGGTCACGAGCCAATTTCTGCTATTTTATTGGCCTCATATATGGTATAATTGGTTTCCCATTCATGATCAGAAAAAGGATAATTCATCGGAGTACTGTACATGTTGTACTGAGCGCATCCCGTAATTAATAGTCTATATTTCAATATTTTTTGTTGCAAAATAAGAATAAAAATGGTAAAATATATATACTAAAATAGAGAGAATGGTAGATAATGAAAAAAACAATCACTTTGCTAGCCGTTTGTCTTCTACTGATGAGCGTGCTCGCCGGATTCACGGCGTTTTTCAACCGCACGGAAGAAGTCGGTTACTTTACTGCTTTAAAAGTGACAATTAGGTCAAATGCCATAAATGTGTACTCTATAATTTCATTAATTTTGGGTGGCATTGAATTTTTTATTATTCTTTTGACAGGAAAAGAAGTCCCCAAAATTAGATCTGTTTGGTTAGGAGTCCTACTCTTTACCCTGTCTTTCTCATACCAGTGTGTTAGCGATATGCTCCCCGGTTTGAGAAAAGAAGTTGGTGCAATTAGCATAATGGTTGTTACCGTTTTCTTTTACGCATACATAGCATTTCTCCAACAAAAAACGACCCCCGATGCCGCCGACACCCCCACTGACAAATCCAAAAATTCTACGAGCGGGATTGCCCTTTCAAAATTCACGAAAAGAAAGATTCACAAAAGTCATCAGGCTATTACAAGCATCCAACTATATAAGGTAATAAAAACAGATTCGGAACAAAGAATATGTTATGATATAGAATATCTTGATAGCGGTCATCGGAACGAACCTAGCCTAAATGCCGTCTTAAATGCTCAATTGGAAATTACTAAAGAGGAGTATGATTTGTTCCAACCTTTTTTGGAGTCTTTTGAAAAATATTTATCTGCCGAAAACGAAATCACACAGGATACTTGTGAAAAAACAATGGAATTACTGGCCTCAGGCAACATCGAGAAATTAAAAAATGAACTTACTTCTCGTATTAAAGCCGTTTCAGATATTACTATTTCAGATTGTTGTTCAAGTAGACTGGTTTTGACATACTTATCTTGCCTAGCTCGAATTGGAAAAGAGAATGCTGGTGATTATGTTGGTGTGCGGTGTGAATCCTTAAATGTTTGTCTCGATAGCGAAGAAGCAAATGAAATCAACAAACAGCTCTTTTCCAAATTTCGTACAGGATTGCTTGGAGCATTGCTATTGCGCACACGCCCTTATGTATTCTACTATGAGCGTGAAGATAATGATGCCAAAGCATATCGGCAATATGTTTCATTCCTGCTAGATAATGAAAATGCTCGTTATTCTTATTTGGTTCTTATTACTATCAATAGGCAAACAAATTCCGATGTCTTTCCTTCCTCACTGTTAGGTGCTATAACAGCCATCCGTGAGGAATGTATCAAGCTTTATTTGAAACATGAGGTGAATCGAAATGCCAACACTTAACACTAACAGCAAAAATGCTATGGTATTAAATCTCAGAAATAATTCTGAAAGAGAAACAATCATTAAATCAATCAGTGCTTCAGGAGAATTTGAGATTCATGAGGCAGATGGTGTTGTCACCAAGGCATCGAATCTTCGCAAAATGGAAACAAAGCATTCTAAAACATTTTTTTGTCGGAACCAAACTAGACACATATTCAGAAAAATTAAGAACAAAAAGCATTCGAGTATATTAGAGCGTGTCGCAAAATCACAAAATATTTCTCTTGCAGAGTCTAATTCCTTGGATGCGATTTGTGCAGGAGTTATTGTGTAATAAACATTTTTACTGTTTTCTCTGTAATAATATGCTTCAGCCGCATGGCATTTCATGCGGCTGATTTTAGCGTTCAATTACTCGATTTTTTTCTTTTCTAGGATATCATCTTCAATTATAGCAAAAAACGGAGAAAAATCAGTAACCGTCAAACCTATCATCGTATAAAACAACGGCGTAGGTGGGGGCTCCATCTACGGCGTATGTGCATCAGTTCATTCTGCATTCCTGCGGAGCATTCCATGGAAGAAGCTGCTCGATGACTTCGGGGCGGGGTAAATCTGCTGTGTTGGCAGCTTTTAGCAGCCAGGTTAAATACCGATATGGATCCAGATGGTTTTCAATTGCAGTCTGGATCATAGTAAAAATTACTACGCTGCCTTTGGCTCCACCTGGGGTATTGGCAAACAGAAAATTCTTCCGGTCAATGACAAAGGGCTTTATGCTGCGCTCTGCACGGTTATTGCTGAGCTCCATCCTACCGTCCTTCAGATAATTGGTCAGGTACGGCCACTGCTCCTTCAGATAGGTCAGTGCTTTTCCTAAAGCGGACTTGGGTGCCGCATTTCTTATATTTGCCCATGCCAAGAAAGCGTCTAAAACAGGTTTTGCCTGCTCCAGCCGCTGCTGATATCGCTCATCCGGTGTCAGCTCTGCAAAATCATCCTCCAAGCCAAACAGGAGGCTGCAATATGCCAATCCCTGTGCGGCAGAGCTGTTTTTCGCCTTGCTTTTGGGCAAGGACTTCATCGCCTCGTCAAACTTTCTCCGCAGATGTGCCCAGCACCCAACCACCGTAATATCTTCCGGGAGGTTGTGGTATCCGGCATAGCCATCCGCATGGAGATATCCCTTGAATCCCTCCAAAAATTCTCTGGGATGCACAGCACCTCTGCCGGACTGGTACTCATACATCACAACAGGATTATCTGTATCTCCGCTGGTTCTGTAAAGCCACATATAGCTCTTGCTCTGGGGCTCTTTTCCGGGCTCATGGAGCACCTGCAATGTGGTTTCATCTGCATGAAGAACTTCTTTCGCCAGAAGCTCCCGGTGCAGCTGCTCATACACCGGCTCCAGATAATCTTGAGATGCTTTCAAGATCCAGTACGGGAAATGGTGACCGTTTCCCGGTTACTTGTATCCGTCTGTAGAAGGTCTGCTCACAGATGCCGTTTGTCTTGCACCAGTCTCTTACACTCTGGTCGCTGCTCCGGCAGACCGATACATGCTCTGCCCAAAGTGCCAGTTTATTCTGACCGTTCATTGTCTGCAATTCGCTGCCCATGAAAAATACCCCCATATGTCGGATCCGCCAGATTACTACGACTATATGCTAGTCGCATATACTATCAAAAAGCCGAGAATATTCAGAGTATTCCACAGAATTGTATAATGAAAATGGTGTTTTACCATTTTGAATGCAGCTTTCCGGAACTTTCTCCCAAAAGTGTTGTTTTACCCCAAAAATCATTTTCGGCCCAAAAGTTAGAAAAACACTGTCCACCACTGGCGTAAACCCCAAATAAACCCCAAGTCGTAGGGCCTGTAACTTTTGTAACCACCAAAAAGTTAGAAAAACATACGTTTTCTGGTGAAAACGGCTGTTTTTTATGGTTGCGGAGGCAGGACTCGAACCTACGACCTCCGGGTTATGAGGGCATTTTTGAGGTTCTAAAAGTTTGCATTTACCGGTAAATATTGTGATTAACTTAAATAACGATAGTCAAATGTTGAGAAACTGAAACCACGGGGATAGAACTTAAAATAAACTATCCCCCAAACTATCCCCCCATGAAATTTGCAAAAAAGTTTGGAAATATACACACTTGACTATTTGGTATCTAACAGCTTTTGCACAAGACAGGATATTGGCTGGGGGTACTACCGGGATTTCTTTTATCTGCCGCTGTGTTTTCGACTGCACTCTCTGCAAATTCCCATATTGGCGCTGTGTCTCCCTCCATAACTGGCCATTTCATCACTGGGCTTGATTTCGTGGCAGCGTGTACACATTAACCACCTGACATGAAACTGATCAAAGACAGGGTCATCAGAAGGACGTTCCATCCTTTTCAGGATCTCTTGTTTGCCAAGGTACTTTCTTTCCTCAACAGATAGAGCAGACTCTTGAAACATTGTCGGGTTGTACTGCTTGTTATTACGCTGATTCCGGCATAATGACTGTTCTCTATCATTTTGCATTTGAGCAATCAATAGATGCCGCTCATCGTTTTCTTTTTGCATTTTTTGAATACTTTCCATTCGCTGCTCAATGGGGAGCTTGATATCTCGCAGATGTTGGATTCCATTCATTGCCAGGCATTTGCACTTTGGAACTAAGGTATAATTAAATGCACACCTACTACAGTCTTCTGGTCGAGCATAGTATCTTCCTTCTCGCTCTCGCTTATGAATGGGACATTCATAAGCAGTCCCCCAAGAAGCAGGCATCGTTTGTGGAGGCGTTACGGCATTTTCCTGTAAACGATGCTGCCAGCGGGCTTCTCTTGCATTATGTATCCAGGTCTTTCCCTGTATATTTCCTTGCACTCCGAGCCGCATGAGATCTGGATTTATTGATTTTTGTTCAGTAATCCTGGGGAATGAAATAGAAAGACAATCCCACCCTTTTTCGCAAGCTTCCTGTTTCAACAAAACAATATCATCTTCTGTGTAGTACTTCCCAAATAATAGAATAATACGTGTCGGAGTATTGTCCAGCTCCGCAACAAGCAAAGGTGGGTACTGTTCAGGGTCACATTGATAGTAAACTTCACCCACACGGGCATCCCAATTATTCTTCGCTATCTCTGTTCTGCTTCCTATCTTCACTGGAATCTCAGGAGCTTCAATCGTCTGATATGAAGCGAAAACCATCTTAACAAAGAGATATATAGCAATTTCATTCGCATAGACACACTCATAGTTTGACTGGTGTGCAAAATGATGCTTGTTCTTCTCGCCCTTTCGCGCAATGAAGTCTCCATTGCATGCAGCGCACTTGCAATTACAATTCAGGCCACGGGAACGGACGTCGTCGATACCAACTACTTCTCCGGTTGCTTTATCGATACCCCAATATAGATGTGAACGGTTAGAATGTTTTATGTTAATCTCACTTCTATACATGTATCTTCCCTCCTGAAAAATATTCCTCATATCCGACGCATTACAAATTCCCAATAGCTCGATTCTCTAGTCATCAAACAGTATGACCGGGACCTTTTCCAAGCGATACCGCCCCTTGTCTTTTTTCATTTTGTATAGGTTGATTCTGCATTCTTCGCAGTGTTCTCGTACTGCCTTCTCAAATTCTGGTTTTGCCATACAGCCCAAAATAATTGAGCTGGGGCGAATCATTTCAAGTAATGCGCCTTTTTTCTCTGCATCCCATTTGTTTCCGCAAGCACCATCATCCCGGATAATACGCCATTCTTTTTCGTAACTCCATTCAGGCGATTTTGACGTCAGGCTTTCAATAAAAATCCCTTGGATATCCTTTTCAAGAGTATTTGGATCGAGCGTATGAACGCACACTCTATTATCGGAGTATATAATTGGTACGGGTGAAAAACCTAATTGTCTATTGATTTCAAGCAGCTCATATTCCACACATATCCCACAATGATTATTGGCATAATGTGCCCACATTAATAAAGAATCATCCGATTCACTCAGGCATGAGATCCCCATTCGGGATTTCAATATGTCGTAGCTTGACTGAAATGTCCGAATCTGCTGACGGCAAGTTTTCAAAAGGTCTCTCCATATGGGACTTCCCTCACGTATCCCTCTTTTATCAGGATACATCTGCAATATACTCTGAAAGATTCCTTCCTCATCCATTGACATATCGCAATCAAACACGTCATTAAAATTACACGGTGCAGAATACCACATCTTGTTACGCTTTACAGTCTCGAGCTTTTCTTGTCTATCACTGTAGTATTTATACAGTGAGCTTGGTGCACAACACATGTAGTAATAACCGACTTCTGTATAAACTTGAATGTTTTCTTGTGGATTCCCGGAGAAAGCAGAGATGAACGCTGAACGTAATTTCTCTTTCCAATCGTCGGTGTTTTCTTTATTAAACTCAGTCATATTTTCACCTCATTCCACTGCAATAAAATCCATACAACTTCATAAGTAATATGTGTCATTTGCATCCAGCACTTTTTTTCTCTCCTTCCAGTCTGGCATAAGCATGGAAAGAAACGCGTAGAAATGTTTGGAATGATTTGGATGGATAAAATGACACAACTCGTGCATCACCACATACTCAATGCAGTTTCGCGGTGCTTCCAGGAGCCGTTTGTTGAGCGTAATGACGCCTTTGCCCGGTAAACAAGAACCCCAGCGTGTATCCATGCTTCGAATCCGAAGAGAAGGAACTGCAACTCCGTATTTCTGGAACACAGGGTATAGTTCCTCGACAATTTCTCCAAAAACCTCCTTGCATTGCCGGTCAAAGAATCTCATAACCATTCGCTCTTTTTTTGAAAAATCCTGTGGATCTTTGACCTCAAGGAATAAATGGACCCCATCAGAATACAACTGTTCCTTGCTGGCTCGTATTACTTTCAAACGCAACGCTCGGCCCTGAAGATAAAAGGTCTCACCGCTGACATACTGCTTCGGCTGTGGTTTATACTGTTCCTGCAGCGCAAATTTCTTTTGTGCATTCAGGATAAACTCCGCTTTGCTTACCAAAAATGCATCTATCTTTTCTGCCGGAACCGCCATATTGGCAGATACATATACACTTCCGTTTTTTCGCACATGGAGGTTTATGTTTTTCACATCCTTCCGTTCCAACGAATATATCAGCGGTTTTTCGTCTATCTGGATTGTCCTCAATGTGATATCTTCAGGCATGATTAAAACCTCCGCAGGGCAACGGTTTTCACATTCTCAATGACTTTATCAATCAAATCAAATGACAATACCAGTCCCCGGTTCTTTTCATACGCATAGAACAAATCATCGATATCTTGGGAAATCCGATTGTGGATTGTCTGGTTATTGGTCCAGTCTACACGGCTGTGTTTTGCAATGATGGCCGTGATTTCCTCGGCTATCTCGGCTGCAAAATCAGGCGTCATTCCCTCTATTTGAGCATCATCAAATAATGCTGTTATCACGCCATAAAAAGCCTGTGCGTGGATATTGCATTTAATCCGTTCCGGATAGCTGACAGAGTTCTTTCCAGAATGGTAATCTTCCATGATGCTCCTCATCTTTGCCAGATATTCCGCTTCGCTGATAACCTTTTCCTTGTACTGATCCAGTGCATCCTTAATCCGCTTGGAGAAGCTATCATAATATGCAGGATTCTCCTCGTACTTTGCGCTGATACTTTTGGATAGTCTGCTGGTGATTGCATCCGCTTTCGCCCGCAGAGAACCCAGTTCTTCCAATTCCCGCTCAAAGTCATCCTTATTCAGAATATCGACCGGATTGGTAATCTGCTTCAGACCAGCTACGGACAAATGCATATCCAAAAGATTCTGCATCAGCGGTTCATACTCCTTGTTGTCAATAGCCTGTCTGCATTATAGCATATTCTGCTTTCCGCTACCATGAGTAATACTCTGTTTTCCGCTTCCACGAGCTTAGACATACCGCAGCTTCCATGATGATTGCCAACGGTGTGGATCTTGTGAACGCAGCCGCTGAGCTTGGACATGCTACCGCTTCCACAACATTGAATATCTACGCCCACCAGGTGGCAAGGGCGCGCGCAGAAGCCAGCGGCATCCGCGCCGGCGCTTTTGCAGTTTTAAGGCAGGCATGACAATCGCCCACACGAGATTTTACAAGTCTCGTGTGGGCGAATTTTTCTGTTTTCCGATTGGTGCGCCGGAAATGGGTGTAGTGAAACACGCCACCCTTCCGTCAGCGTATCTCCTTACCCAGACCATGGCATTGCACACTTTTCGCTGATCGCTGAAGCCGAAATTGAATAAGAAACAATCTGAGAATCCCTCAAATGTTATTTTTCGCTTTCTGTAAAATTTCTTGTCAGCGTTTACAAAACGCGTTGCCTGCCCGAAGGAGCAGATCTGGGGTTTGGGGGATTCCCCAACAAGCAAAAATCCGGCTGGGTAGCACCCAGACACTGCTCGCCACTATCATACGATAAGGATAATACATCGCGGAGGCAAGCAGATTCTTTGCCTTTCCGAACGCCTCTTCCAGCATCTGCGCAAAGTTGGGAGAATCGATCTTCCAATGCTTCTTATACCAGGCGACAGCTTCCCATTTGTACCGTTCCCCCTGGTCTACGGCATCAAAATGTTCTTTAACATGTTATACTGAACTCCAATTAAAATCTTTAGAAAAGATTTTAATTGCCCGAAGGGCAAGGAGTTCATATGAGACTTGTTTTGTGATTTCTTTCCTTATAAATCACAAAACTGGCAGCGCCATTAGGCGATGCCTTCCTGATTAAAATCAAAGATTTTAATCAGGAAATAGTATTAGAAGCACACGAGAAGCATCGAAGGGTGACGAATATGAAAAGAGGCTGCAGAAATTCTGCAGCCTCTGTGCTATGTGGGTTACTTATCTTCCGCTCTAGCCATTGCCAGCTGGAAGTCCTTGGCGTCAGTGAAAATTTCCTGCTTGTAGGGATTCTTCTTCTGTTCCTTGGAGCGCTTGATAATCAGCGCCAGAGCCAGCACATTGATGGCCAGCGAAGCAATGGAAATCACGCCCTGGGGAACAGGATTTACCAGGGTCGGACGGATAGCGGCATCCATGAAGCCGTCAGCATACAGTACCGGGAGGGTAGTGAAGATGCTCCTATCCTGGAACAGGGGGAACACCTGAGCGAACATACACCACAGAGCCAGGGTATTTGCCCGGTTCTGGATCCAGCCGCCCTTATTCCACAGGGCATTAGCAACAGTGGGAGCCAGCAGCAGCGCCAGACCGCAATACCATGTGTGGGTAGGCAGGTTCAGATAGGTGTACTGGAAGTTCCACACATCATAGGCCAGGATATACAGCCAGATCATATCGGGCCACAGCATATCTTTCTTATCTTTGGAAGCGTAGATACCCCACCAGCCGGTCATGCAGAAGATGTTGATGATACCGGCAGCGCCGTTGAGCCAGTTCCACCAGCCACCATAGAGCCAGACATTTTCGCTGGACAGCCACCAGCCGTCGGGAGAAAGGGCACCCTTGATGCCGGATTCGAAGTCGCTGACCACAGCAATCAGAATATTGGCGGCCACGATCAGGAAGGGGAACACCTTGAACCAATCCGTTTTGCCGATGGACCACTTGTATTTCAGCATCATAAAGCCGATGCAGCCCAATGTCGCGGCATAGAGCTTGAAATAATGGAACCAGCTGTTCATGTAGACATAGGTGGGATTATTCAGCGCCCACTGGGCACCCATAGCAGCGCCTACATAAATGGAGATAAAGTAAATAGTCAGACCTGCGGGCAGAACCAGGAAGCAGGCAATGCCGCCCCATTTTGTCCGGCGTGCAAATTCATTGGCGAGAATCAGACCCACAAATACCATCAGCCAGCCAAGAAGCTGGAAACCGGCGGTTTCGCCATAAATCTGGAATAACATAAGATAACCTCCTTATATAACTTCTACTTCTTTGATGTTTAGTTCGTTTCCCTTCAAAAGCCAGGTCTTCTCACTGCCACAATATGGGCAGATGCGACCGTGCTGCACAGTGGGGTATTCCTGCTTGCAGCCGTCACACCAGGTAATTGCCGGCAGGATTTCCACCTTCATTGCGCAGCCTGTGAGCATAGGCTTCTTTTTGATGGCCCATTCCCAGCAATCGGTGAGATAGTGAGGGATCACCGTGGATACCTCACCAATCTCAATGGTTACGCTCTGGATCTGGGTCACATCATTTTCTTTGGCGACTTCTTCCAAAGAGTCGATAATATGAAACACAACACCCAGTTCGTGCATCTACTGCTCCTTTTTCTTGGAGAACTTGATCTTCAGGGCCTGCTTTGCACCGTTTCCCAGAACATAAGGCAACTTCTTCTCGCTGGGGATCATGTTGGAACACTCGGGGCGCTCACGATGGAGCTTAATGGCACCGAATTCACACTTGGTGGTGCAGACACCGCAGCCGATGCACTTGTTGGGGTCAACGACGGATGCGCCGCAGCCCAGGCATCTTGCCGTTTCTGCCTTGACCTGCTCTTCCGTGAAGGGGAGCTTTGCATCCCGGAAGGACTTCTTGTGGTCAACATCCTTACGGGTGCCGGGGATCTGACGGGAGGCGTTGTCGTACTGCTCTACCTTGATGTTGTCCTTATCCAGGGCGATGAATTCACGGCGGTTACGGCCGATAGTCAGACTGGAATGGGGCTGCACGAACCGGTGGATGGAGATAGCACCCTCACGGCCAGCAGCGATGGCATCGATGGCAAACTTGGGGCCGGTGTACACATCGCCGCCAACGAAGATATCGGGTTCCGCGGTCTGATAGGTAAGGCTGTCTGCAACTGCACCATTTCCGCGGCCCAGTTCCACCTTGGAGCCCTTCAGCAGATCACCCCACAGAATGCTCTGACCGATGGACAGGAATACCCGGTCGCAGGGAACGGTCTTGGTGTCATTTTCATCATATGCAGGTGCAAACTTGCCGTCTTTATCCCATACGCTGACGCAGCGCTTGAAGACGATGCCGGTTACACGGCCGTTTTCAGTGAGAATTTCCTTGGGGCCCCAGCCGCAGTCGATTGTCACATCCTCTTCCAGAGCTTCTGCGATTTCTTCTTCGGAGGCGGGCATCTTGTCCCGAGGCTCCAGGCAGAACATAGCTACAGACTCTGCGCCGCAGCGCTGGGCGGTTCTTGCCACGTCGATGGCCACATTGCCGCCGCCAACAACCACAGCCTTGCCGGCTACAGGATAGCTTTCGTCAGCGCCGACAGTGCGAAGGAAGTCCACGGCGGTCATGACACCTTCTGCATCCTCACCGGGGATACCCGCTTTGCGTCCGCCCTGGCAGCCGATGGCAATGTAGAATGCCTTGTAACCCTGTGCACGCAGTTCGTCCAGCGTCACATCCTTGCCCACTTCAATGCCGCACTTGATCTCCACGCCCATGGCCTTGATGATGTCGATTTCGGCATCGATCACATCTTTCTCCAGCTTGAAGCTGGGGATGCCGTAGCGGAGCATACCGCCGGGCTTTTCGTTCTTTTCGAAAATCACGGGGGAGTAACCCTTTTCAGCCAGATAGAAAGCACAGCTTAATCCCGCAGGGCCTGCGCCGATGATAGCGACCTTCTCAGAGAAGGAGCCGTTGAGGGAGGGAACCACCTTTTTGGGGATATAGCGGGTTTCTGCGTCCAGATCCTGCTGGGCAATGAACTTCTTGACCTCGTCAATGGCGATAGCCTGGTCGATGGAGCCTCTGGTACAGGCGTCCTCACAGCGGCGGTTGCAGATGCGGCCGCAGATAGCGGGCAGGGGATTATCTTTCTTGATCAGCGCCAGGGCTTCGGTGTAGCGGCCCTGAGCGGCCATCTTCAGGTAACCCTGGACGGCAATGTGTGCAGGACATGCAGTCTTGCAGGGAGCGGTACCGGTATCGTAGCAGTTGATGCGGTTGTTGTCCCTATAGTTTTCATCCCACATATGGGGGCCCCATTTCATCTCGCTGGGCAGGGGATGCTTGGGATACTCTACCTGCTTGCCGTCCTTGGTGCACAGTTTCTGACCCAGCTTCACAGCACCGGCAGGGCAGACCTCCACGCACTTGCCGCAGGCAACGCAGTCGTCCTTTTCCACCCGTGCCACATAGGCGCTTCTGGACAGGTTGGGGGTGTTGAACAGCTGGGAGGTACGCAGAGCATAGCAGACATTGATGTTGCAGTTGCAGATGGCGAAGATTTTGTCTGCACCGTCAATGTTGGTGATCTGATGGACGAAGCCGTTTTCCTCGCCCTTGCGGAAGATTTCCAGAGCCTCTTCCTTGGTGATGTAGCGGCCACCCTTACCGGTTTCCACCACGTAATCAGCCATGTCGCCTACGGCAACACACCAGCCTTCGGGGTCATCGGCACAGCCTTCATCGAAGGTCAGACGGGATTTGCGGCAGGAGCAGGGAGATGCGGCGTACTTGCCCTCATACTTATCCAGCCAGTGGGAGATATGTTCCACCGAAATGGACTGGTTCTCGGTTTCGATGGCCTTTTCCACAGGGATCACGTGCATGCCGATGCCGGCGCCTCCGGGAGGTACCATGGGGGTGACCTTCTCCAGAGGCAGACGACTCATCCGCTCGAAGAAACGACCCATTTCGGGATATTTCTTCAGGATGGTGTCATTCATGTTGGTAAATTCCGCACTGCCGGGAACGAACATGGGCAGGACCCACTGCTTGGTGCGGGTGGGATTCTCCCAGTTGTACTCCAGAATGCCCATAAAGGACATATCGCCCAGAATCTTTTCCAGTTCTTCCTCGCTCTTGCCGGTGAGTTTTACCATGTCGGCCATGGTCTTGGGCTTTCTCACACCCATCTTCAGAGCCACCTCTGCCTGCTCGTCGGTTAAGAGAGTAGCAAGACCCCAGTACTCGGGATCGTACTTGTTGAGCTTTTGAAATCCCAGCTTTACGGGGATCCGGTTGGTGATCATTTTGCCTAAGTCTAAAATGATCTGCCTGGGATTTTCTTCTTTATCTACCCACTCGGGATAGAAACCTGCCAGATAATCTGCCATTTCTCATACTCCTTTCCAATTCTTTACTTCTTCTTTCAGCCAATCAGCAACAGCCTCGATTCCCTCGCCGGTTTTGGCACTGATGGGGAAGATGACCGCTTTGGGATTGCGCATACGGATGTACTCAGTACATTTTTCAAAGTCAAAATCAAAGTAGGGGGCTACATCGATTTTGTTGATAAGGACCGCATCACAGACCTGGAACATGAGCGGGTACTTGAGGGGCTTATCGTGACCCTCCGGTACGGAGAGGATTGCCATGTTTTTCACTGCGCCGGTGTCAAACTCCGCGGGGCAAACCAAATTACCCACATTTTCCAAAACCACCAGGTCGGCTTCACCGGCATCCAGACCGTCCAGACCCTGGCGGGTCATAGCCGCATCCAGGTGGCACATGCCGCCGGTGTGGAGCTGGATGGCCTTGGCGCCGGTGGCGGCGATAGTGACAGCATCCACATCCGAGTCAATGTCCGCCTCCATCACACCGATCTTCAGGTCCTCTTTCAAAAGCTCAATCAGCCGGGTCAGGGTGGTGGTTTTGCCGCTTCCGGGAGAAGACATCAGGTTCAGAAGATAGATTCCCTTCTGCTTCAGTTCTTCCCGAAGTTTCTCTGCCTGGGCATCGTTGTTTGCGAATACACTTTGCTTAACTTCCAAAATTCTTACCTTTTCCAAAAGCATCGCTCCTTTCTGGTCATACCAGCATAGCGGTATTTTTCTACTGATTATAGTTTAAGTTTATTTGGGATAACTGTCAACTATCAACTGGAAATTCTATGTTTTATAGAAAAATCTCAGGTTGAAATTCGACAGTTTGCATGATAAAATAAATTCGTGGTATGTGGTATAACCAAGATATTTGCAGGAGGATGCCATATGAATTTTGAACAGCTTTACGCGCCCAGTTTAAAAGAACTGTTTGTACAGAAATTGCAGGGGATGATTTTGTCCGGAGAACTGCCTATGGGAGAAAAACTACCCTCAGAGCGGGAACTTTGCCAGCAGATGGGTGTCTCCCGTGCTGTTGTCAACGGCGGCATTACAGAACTGGCTCGTCAGGGCTTTTTGGAAGTGCGTCCCCGTCAGGGCGCCTATGTTGCCGACTATCGCCGTGATGGAAACATGGAGACCCTTATGGCCATTATGGACTACAATGGCGGGATGCTCGGCAAAGAGGAGATCCGCTCCATTCTGGAAGTCCGCTGGGGCTTGGAGCAGATGACCCTGCATCGGGTCATTGACAACGCCAGCGATGAACAATTGGAGATGCTTGGAACATTTGTTGATCGACTGGATGAAAATCCCACACCTGCCCAGGCTGCGGAGATCGCCTTCCGGTTTCACCATGAAATGACCCTCATGGGCGGCAACCACATCCTGCCCTTGATTTATACCTCCTTCAAAGTACCATGTATATCCCTTTGGATCCGCTTCTGCAAGAAATACGGTGTCGCAGCACTTCACAGCAATGTGGAGGAGCTCTACCGGCATCTGCTCAATCGGGATAAAGAAGGCGCAAGACGCTGGAGTAATGTATATTTAGCAGAGGCCATTAATGGTACTCAGCAGATCTATGAAGCATAAAAAGTAATCAATCTTATGTGTCAGCCGGGCCAAACGGCTGGAAACACGTGAGATGCGCACGAGAAAATGAAACAACACCGGTCAGACAGAAATTGCCTGGACCGGTGCTGTTTTTCTTAGGGTCTATTTGAAAACCGGAAATATGACCAACGGCGAGGGATTTTCCGCCTGATGAAGCCATTTTTTCGCAGGAATACTTTGTGTATTGCAAGGAAAAATGGTGCACAGCAGGCGGAAAAGACCCGCTGTTTGGGCGTGTTAACGGTTTTCAGATAGGCCCTAAATTACAAGCCGGAATATGTACCGAATACGCTCTGTAAATCCGGTATTTATGCGACTTTTTCGGACAAAAAATTTAGTCCTTTCGGGCGTCCCGTTCTTTATAGTGATCGATCACAAAGTGAATCCTGTTTGTGATCGTATCGATCGAATTCGTTTTGAAAGCGTGTTACCGAGGCGCGGCTGGCACAGGGAATGAAACAGGTGGAACTGCTTGCCAAATTGCAGCTTGCCGGGATTGATATCAGCGTACCCGCGCTGTCTTTACTGGAAGGTCAGAAACGCCCGGTATCAGATATTGAGCTGAATGCCCTGGCAGACATCCTGAATGTATCCGTTGACTGGCTGCTGGGTAGAGAATGAAAAAACGCCGTCGATGCGAGTTGCGCTCACACCGACGGCGATGTTTATTTTATGCCCTGTTTTTCCTTGAAAAAAGCAAGAAATCCGGAAAGCAAAACACCGGGAAAAAGTTTAAAATTCCCGGTTTTCTGAAAAAGCATTTTTCGGAACTATCCCCGCGGCTATCCCCCACGGCATTTTCGGCCGCTCCATTTTACGTTAAAAAGTTAGAAAAGCACCGGATTTCTTGTAGAAATCCGGTGTTTTTATGGTGCGAGTGGCGATACAGAACTTTTTGAAAAACATAGTAATATTAATGGTTTCTGGCTTTCGGACAACAAAATTTCTTGCTTGTAACTTCATATTCAGTCCTCAAATTCAAGGCGATTGTTGAAAAACAGTCGCCTTTTTCTATACCCAAGTGAACCCCATCAAAGATGTTGAGATTAGGGTGGAAAAACCGCTGTTTTATCCGCTGTGGTTTGCGTTCCAAAGCGAGCATGAGTGTTTTCCTATGTGGTAGTCTGCGGAGGCATACAGGCGGAGAAACCACCCAAAATCAACACTTTTTATCTTCACAGAAAGGAGGTGTCGGAGATGGCAGTTTTTCGCATTGAAAAGACCAGAGATTACACGGTCATGTCAAACCATCATCTACGGGATATGTCCCTGTCGCTGAAAGCAAAGGGACTTCTATCCCTCATGCTGTCCCTGCCAGAGAACTGGGACTACACCATGAAGGGGCTTGCCCGTATCTGCAAGGACGGCATCGACAGTATCAGCGGCGGCATCCGAGAGTTGGAGGAACACGGCTATCTGATCCGTGAGCGCGTGAGAGGCGCAAACGGTCAGCTTGGTTCGATCGAGTACACCATTCTGGAGCAGCCTAAAGAGCTAACACCTGCACAGGAAAAACCTATACGGGAAAATCCCGTACAGGTAAATCCAACATTGGTCACGCCTGTTCAGGAAGAACCCGCCCAATTAAATAAAGAAGAATCAAGTAACTATCCATCAAGAACTGATTTATCAAGTACGGAACTATCAAATCCTATCCAATCAAATCCCCCTACCCCCGCAGGGGCAAGGATGGGAACGGATCGGATGGGAGCCAGAGAATGTTATCGTGAAGTGATTTTGGATAACATCGAGTACAGCTATCTGGTGCAGGACAGCCATATCGACCGTGAGCAGCTTGACGAGATCGTTGACCTGATCGTGGATACCGTGTGTTCTGCCCGCAAAGTCATCCGCATTGCCGGAGACGATTATCCGGCGGAGGTGGTAAAGTCCCGGTTTATGAAGCTGGACAGTTCCCATGTTCAGTATGTTATGGACTGCATGAAGGACAACACCACCTATGTCCGCAATATCAAGAAATACCTTCTGGCGGCGCTGTATAACGCCCCGACCACCATCAACAGCTATTATTCTTCCCTGGTGCAGCACGATATGTACGGGGACGGGCAAAGGGGGCGAGGCTAAATGCAGGAGGAAGTAACGCGGGGCGCCGTGACGCTCATTGTTGACGGAGCCAAGCTAAGTGAGCAGGTCTTTGAAAAGGCCGTCAAAAAGTTCCTGGAGGAAATCCAGAAAAGCCAGAAGCCCAAAATCTACCGCGGCAGGCAGAGCCTTAAACAGCTTGCCAGCCAGAACGCCGGTCTTGCCAATATCGAGATCAGTGACAAGAATATCAAGGCTTTCTCCCGTGTGGCGAAGAAATACCATGTGGATTTTGCCTTGAAGAAAGACACCGCCGCAGAGCAGCCCCGTTACCTGGTCTTTTTCAAAAGCCGGGACGCGGATGCCATCACAGCGGCATTTCAGGAGTTTGCCAGCCGGAAAATGAGCCGTGAGGAAAAGCCCTCCATCCGGGAACGGCTGACCCAGGCGAAGGAACAGGCGGCGGAGAAAACGGAACACCGCACCATTGACCGGGAGAAAGTAAAGGTCAAAGATCGGAGCGTGCAGAGATGAACATGAAAAAACTGTTTTTGCTGAACCTTCCGTATCTTCTGTTCGTGTATCCCTTCGATAAGCTGGCACAGGCTTTCCGGCTTGCGCCCGGTGCTGACCTTTCCGGCAAGCTGCTCTCCATTGGGGACGGCTTCACGGCAGCCCTTTCCTCCCCGTGGCTCAGTTTCCATCCCACGGACCTGCTGATCGGCATAGCCGGTGCGGTGATCCTTCGCATGGCGGTCTACCTGAAAGGCAAGAACGCTAAGAAGTATCGCCACGGGATCGAGTATGGTTCTGCCCGCTGGGGTACGGCGGCGGATATTGCTCCCTACATGGACAAGGACTTTTTCCAGAACATCCCCATGACGCAGACGGAACGGATCACGATGGCGAGCCGTCCAAAGCAGCCGAAGTATGCCAGAAATAAAAACATTCTGGTGATCGGCGGTTCCGGCAGCGGCAAGACGCGGTTCTTCTGTAAGCCGTCGCTGCTGCAAGCTCATTCGTCCTATGTCTGCACTGATCCGAAAGGAACCTTGCTGCCGGAGATCGGCACTTTCCTGGAACGGAAGAAATACCGTATCAAATGCCTCAACCTGATAAACTTCCGAAAATCCATGAAATACAATCCACTGGCTTACATTCGGTCAGAGAAAGATATCTTAAAGCTGGTGAACGCCCTGATTATGAACACGAAGGGCGAAGGCGAAAAATCTTCGGAAGATTTCTGGGTCAAAGCGGAACGCCTCTATTATTCCGCACTGATCGGCTACATCTGGTACGAGGCCACGGAGGAAGAAAAGAACTTCATCACACTTCTGGACCTTATCAATGCCAGTGAAGCCAGAGAGGATGACGAAACTTATCAAAGCCCGGTGGACCTGCTCTTTTCTCAGTTGGAGGAACGGGAGCCGGACCACTTTGCCGTCAAGCAGTACCGCAAATTCAAGATGGCGGCGGGCAAAACCTTAAAATCCATCCTCATTTCCTGCGGTGCCCGGCTTGCTCCCTTCGATATCAAGGAGCTGCGGGACCTGATGGAATATGACGAACTGGAACTGGATACCCTGGGCGACCAAAAGACGGCGCTGTTTGTGATCCTGTCAGATACGGACAGCACTTTCAATTTCGTGGCCGCCCTCATGTATAGTCAGCTTTTCAATCTGCTCTGCGACAAGGCGGATGACTTCTACGGCGGGCGGCTGCCTGTCCATGTCCGTCTGATCCTGGACGAGTTTGCCAACATCGGCCAGATACCGAACTTCGATAAGCTGATTGCCACCATCCGAAGCCGTGAAATATCGGCTTCTATTATTTTGCAGTCGCAGAGTCAGCTAAAGACCATCTACAAGGACGCGGCAGATACCATCGTCGGTAACTGTGACAGCACCTTGTTTTTGGGAGGCAAGGAGAAATCCACGCTCAAGGAAATTTCGGAGCTGCTGGGGAAAGAGACCATTGATCTCTATAACCAGTCCGAAAACCGGGGCAGCCAGGTTTCCCATGGCCTCAGTTATCAGAAATTAGGAAAGGAGTTGATGACCCAGGACGAATTGGCAGTGATGGACGGCGGCAAGTGTATCTTCATGCTGCGGGGCGTGCGCCCGTTTCTTTCGGACAAGTACGACCTCACCCGGCACCCGAATTACAGATACACGGCCGACGCCGACCCTAAAAATGTCTTTGACATGGAACGGTACATGAAGAAGCAGCGTGCCGTGGTAAAACCCACGGACACCTTCGATGTGTACGAGATTGACGCAACAACTTAACCCAAAATCAAAAACATTTTTTAGGAGGATTATTTTATGGAATTTTTCAACAGTGCAGTTGGTGTTTTGCAGACTCTCGTAGTGGCCCTGGGCGCAGGTCTTGGTATCTGGGGCGTTATCAACCTTCTGGAAGGTTACGGCCAGGACAACCCTGCTTCCAAAAGCCAGGGTATGAAACAGTTGATGGCCGGCGGCGGTGTCGCCCTCATCGGCATCACCCTTGTACCTCTGCTCTCCGGCCTGTTCGGTTGATCGTCCGGCGGTGATCGCTTATGGGCGGCATACTCGACAAACTCGATGAATGGCTCCGAGGGCTGCTCATCGAGGGGATCACGGGAAACCTGTCGGGCATGTTCGATACGGTCAATACCAAAGTAGGCGAGATCGCCGGTGAAGTGGGACAGACGCCGCTGGCATGGAACAGCGGCGTCTTTTCTATGATCCGAAACCTCTCTGAAACGGTGATCGTTCCAATCGCCGGGGTTATCCTGACATTCGTAATGTGTTATGAGCTGATCCAGCTTGTGACAGAGAAAAACAATCTGCACGATGTAGATACCTGGATGTTCTTCAAGTGGATTTTCAAGACTTTCTGTGCCGTTCTCATTGTGACGAACACATGGAATATCGTCATGGGTATCTTCGATGTGGGGCAAAGCGTTGTGAACAGCAGCGCAGGCGTCATCATCGGGAATACCTCCATTGATATCAGCAGCGTCATCACGGATATGGAGGCGCAGCTTGAAGCCCTGGGCACGGGAGAACTGTTCGGGCTGTGGTTCCAGTCCCTTTTCGTGGGACTTACCATGAACGCCCTTTCCATCTGTATCATGCTTGTCATCTACGGCCGCATGATCGAGGTGTATTTGACAACTTCCGTTGGACCGATTCCGCTTGCCACTATGACAAACCGGGATTGGAGCCATACAGGACAGAACTACTTGAAATCCCTGTTTGCATTGGCGTTCCAGGCATTTCTAATCATGGTGTGCGTGGGAATCTACTCTGTTTTGGTACAGAGTATCGCCACGGACGGAAATATCTCAGGCGCGATATGGGCCTGCATGGGCTACACGGTCCTGCTGTGCTTCGCCCTGTTCAAGACCGGCAGCCTCTCTAAGAGCCTGTTCGGAGCGCATTAAGGAGGCTTGATAAATTGGCGTATGTAACCATTCCAAAGGATTTGACGAAAGTAAAATCCAAAGTGCTGTTTGGGCTTACCAAACGGCAGCTTATATGTTTCGGAGCGGCGGCACTCATCGGAGTACCGCTTTTCTTTTTGCTCAGACGCACGGCCAGCAACAGCACCGCCGCGTTCTGCATGATTATCGTCATGCTCCCGTTCTTTCTACTCGCCATGTATGAGCGGCATGGTCAACCCCTGGAGGTGGTGGCCGGACAGGTCATCCGCTGTATGTTCCTGCGGACGAAGGAACGGCCTTACCAGACAAACAATTTCTACGCAGCCCTGGAGCGGCAGGCCCAGGCGGAAAAGGAGGTGAAAGCCATTGTTCAGAAAGCGAAAGCCAGAGCCGCAGGCACGGCAGGCGGCAAAACCCACGGTAAAGCTGACCGCCGCAGAAAAGCGTGAGATCAGCCGTATCCTGGAAACCGCCAGAGGCGACGGCAAGGTACATTCCGCACAGGACACCTTACCGTTCCGCCAGATGTACCCGGACGGTCTGTGCAAGCTGGACGTCCACACCTGGTCGAAGTGTATCGAGTTCGAGGATGTGAATTATCAGCTTGCAAAGCCTGACGACCAGACGGCGATCTTTGAAGCCCTCTGCGATATGTATAACGCCCATGACGCTTCTATCGGAATGCAGCTATCTCTTGTGAGCCGCCGCATGAACCGGGAGGATTTTGTGAAGCGTATCGAGATCGCGGCGCAGGGAGATCACTTCGACCATATCCGTGAGCTTTACACGCAAATGCTCCGCAAGCAGCTTGAACGGGGCAACAACGGTCTTATCAAAACAAAGTATCTGACCCTCACCATCGAGGCACGGGACAGCAAAACCGCACGGGCACGATTTTCCCGGATCGTCATGGACGCCCTTAACCATTTCAAGGTCATGGGTGCTTTGGCAAAGGAGCTTGGCGGCAAGGAGTGGCTGGAAATGCTCCACGGCATCCTGCACCCGGACGGGGAACGGTTTGCCTTTGAATGGAGCTGGCTTGCCCCTTCCGGCCTGTCGGTCCAGGATTTTATCGCACCTTCTTCTTTCCGCTTCGGTGAAGCAAGGAAGTTCACGATGGCGGATAAATTCTGTGCCGTGTCCTTTCTGCAGATCAGCGCACCGGAAATGGATGACCGTATGCTCACCGAGCTGCTGGATACGGACAGCGGGCTGCTTGTCAGCCTCCATATCCGCAGCATGGATCAGAATGAGGCGATCAAAACGGTCAAGCGGAAGATCACTGACATTGACAGTATGAAGATCGACGCACAGAAAAAGGCGGTGCGGGAAGGTTTCGACATGGATATCATCCCCACCGATCTTGCCACCTACGCAGGCGAGGCAAAGAATATCCTCCGTGACCTGCAAAGCAGAAATGAGCGAATGTTCCTGATGACCTTCCTGGTGGTGAACTTTGCGGACAGCAGGCAAAAGCTGGAGAATGACCTTCTCCGTGCGGCAAGCGTGGCGCAGAAATATAACTGCTCCCTGGTGCGGCTGGACTTCCAGCAGGAGGACGGCTTCGTGTCGGCTCTGCCCCTGGGTGTCAACCGCATTAAGATACAGCGCGGACTTACCACTTCGGCGGTGGCGGTGTTCGTTCCCTTCACCACACAGGAGATTTTCCACGGCGGCGAAGCTCTCTACTACGGGCTCAATGCCACTTCCGGCAACATGATCCTTGCTGACCGCAAAAAGCTGAAAACGCCCAACGGCATGATCTTAGGTACGCCCGGCAGCGGCAAGAGTTTTTCCGCAAAGCGTTCCATCGTGGGTGTGTTCCTGAACACAAAGGACGATATCCTGATCTGCGACCCGGAGGCGGAATATTTTCCGCTGGTGAACCGGCTGGAAGGCCAGGTCATCAAAATCTCACCTACCAGTACACAGTATGTGAACCCTATGGATATCAATCTCAATTACAGCGAAGATGATAACCCGCTGGCGTTGAAATCAGATTTTATCCTGTCGTTCTGCGAACTGGCGGCAGGCGGACGGAACGGTCTGGAGCCGGTGGAAAAGACGGTCATTGACCGTGCTGTGCGGATCGTGTACCGCCCCTATATCGCAGACCCCCGCCCGGAGAATATGCCACTTCTGGAAGATTTGTATGACGAGATCAAGCGGCAGCCGGAGCCGGAGGCACAGCGGATCGCGGCGGCGCTGGAACTGTATGTGCATGGCAGTCTGAATGTTTTTAACCACCGCACCAATGTGGATATCAACAACCGCATTGTCTGCTTCGATATCAAGGAGCTGGGAAAGCAGCTCAAAAGCCTGGGTATGCTGGTGATCCAGGACCAGGTATGGAACCGTGTTTCCCAAAACCGGGATCAGGGTAAATCCACCTGGTACTTCGTGGATGAATTCCACCTTCTGCTGCGGGGCGAGGTTGGTTCCTGGAGTGTAGAGATTTGGAAACGCTTTCGCAAATGGGGCGGTATCCCCACGGGAATTACGCAGAACATCAAGGACCTGCTTTCCTCCCCGGAGATCGAGAACATCTTTGAAAACAGCGATTTTGTGTACCTTCTGAACCAGGCCAGCGGAGACAGGAAAATCCTCTGCGAGCGCCTGAATATCTCCAACCAGCAGGCGGCGCATATCAGCAACGCAGGCCCCGGCGAGGGGCTGATCTTCTTCGGCAATGTGATCCTGCCTTTTGTGGATGACTTCCCGAAGGACAATGAACTTTACAGCATTATGACAACAAAACTTGGTGAAACCGGGAAAGGAGAAAACGAACATGAATGATCCCCGCTATTTGCATACGGAAGAAAAACAGGAGGGCGAAACCTTCTTTGATGTGATGAACCGGCTGATTGCCAGAAGCAAGACGGTCACGGCGGATATGGAGGCGGTTCTTGCGGAGCTGGAAAGTGAGATCGAACTGTTCCGTGCGCCGAAAGACCATGAATAAACTGACCCATGTGAGCCTGTTTTCCGGCATCGGCGGTCTGGACCTGGCGGCGGAGGCTGCCGGGTTTGAAACTGTCTGCCAGTGTGAGTGGGCGGATTTTCCGCACTCCGTCCTCTCCGCACGATGGCCGGATGTTCCCAGGTTCCGGGATATTACTACTTTTACGAAGGAGGCGTTTTTTGAAAAAACAGGACTTGAAACAGTTACCGTTATCTCAGGCGGCTTTCCCTGTCAGCCCTTCTCCACCGCCGGAAAACGGAAGGGCTTTGCGGATGAACGCTACCTGTGGCCGGAAATGTGCCGCGTTATTACCGAGCTGCGGCCCCGTTGGGTGCTTGGGGAAAATGTTGCTGGCTTCATCAATATGGGGCTCGACAAAACGATTTTTGACCTGGCAAAAGCGGGATACGCTGTTCTCCCATTCGTATTTCCGGCTTGCGGCGTCGGCGCATGGCATGAGCGCCAGCGAACTTTTATCGTCGCGGCTGATGTTTCCCACACCCCTTGCCTCCGACAACAACACCGCCAGGGACGCGGCAAGCCTGGATGTGTTCCTGTCGGACAATGGGATATTCCGCAAGAGGAACCGAAACGGGGCGATCTGGAGCCTCAGCCTGTCGGCGGCGGTGTTCTATCTGACCCCGGTAGCCTCGGACGGTTTCCGCTCGACCTTGAAGCCGTCGGCCTTCGATCCGGCGAAGAAGGACGGGAACCTGTCGGCGCAGATCATCTCCCAGGAACAGCCGGTGTCCGAAACGGCAGCACTGAACCCGGATTGGGTGGAATGGCTCATGGGCTTCCCGAAAGGATGGACGGACGTATCCTCTGGGCCGCCGAACCGGAAGGAATCCCCCGCATGACCGAGCGCATGGATGACCGGGCGCTGCGGCTGAAAACATTGGGAAATGCGGTCTGCCCGCCCCAGGCCTATCCCATTTTCCGCTATATCGCCATGATTGAGAATGGCACCTGCGGTGACTTCTGCCCCTATGGAAAGGAAGGTGACTGCCTATGAGGGAACTGAAAGCGACCGATAAGATCACGCAGAAAATGACCCGTGACGGTGCGGTATCGGAAAACCTTGCCACGGGAGAGGTGGAACATATCAGCAGCCGGGAGCCGGAAACGGAACTGTCCGCTTCTTCGGAAGAATCCGCTGGCGCTGCGGCTGACCTTGCCCTGCGTGCGGCGGAACACCATGAGAAGAAAAGCGCACGAAAGGCGGAAAAGGCTGACACCCAGGCGGTGCGGGATGGTTCTGCCGCAAGGCAGCGCCCGTCCTCCCGCCTGCAATTTACCGAGGAAGAACGTGCCGATCCCGCACTTGGAAAGTACATCGACCGTTCCGACCGTGCGGCGGACAGGCTGGACGCGGCAAAGGCCGCTATCCCCACAAAGAAAGTTCTCCGTACCGAGCGTGTTTTTGACGAGACAGCCGGGAAAGGCAAAACGCAGCTTCACTTTGAAGAAGTGGAGAAACGCCCCAATGGACGCCTGCGGCACAATCCGCTTTCTCGGCCGGTCCATGAGATTGTCCACGCTGCCCACGCGAAGGTGCATGAGGTAGAGCGGGAAAATGTGGGTGTTGAGGCCGGACACAAGGGCGAGGTGCTGACGGAACGCGGGCTTGCCTGCGGAAAAGGCAAAGTCCGTGCTGCCGTCCACCATCACCGCACAAAGCCCTGGCGTGACGCGGCGAAGGCAGAGCAGGCTTCTTTTAAGGCAAACGCCGACTACCTTTACCAAAAGGCACTGCATGATGATCCTGCATTGGCGGCTTCTAACCCGGTATCCCGCTTTCTGCAGAAACAGCGGATCAAGCGGAACTATGCAAAGGAGCTGCGACAGGCAGAGAAAACCGCAAAGAACACAGCGGCCACGGCGAAAAGTGCGGCGCAGAAAGCAAAGGACGCCTTCAAGGAAACATTCCTCTACATCAAACACCATAGCCGGGCGGTGCTATTGGTGATCGGCATTGGCGCCTGTGTTGCTCTGCTGTTTGGCGGGGTATCTTCCTGTTCCATGATGGCGGGCTCCGGCGTGGGCGGTGTATTCACTTCCTCTTATCTCTCCGAGGATGCGGATATGCTGGCTGCGGAGGCGGCCTACTGCGAACTGGAGCAGGAGCTTCAATATGAGCTGGACCACTATGAGGCTCTGCACCCCGGATATGACGAATACCGTTTTGATCTGGATGAGATCGAGCATGACCCTTATGTGCTGATCTCCATTCTCACGGCGTTCCATGAAGGGGTGTTCACCATCGACGAGGTTCAGGCGGAGCTGCAAATGCTCTTTGAAAAGCAGTACATCCTGACGCAGACCGTGGAAGTGGAGGTGCGCTATCGGACGGAGACACGGACAGACAGTGAGGGAAACGACTATGATGTGGAAGTGCCGTACAATTACTATATCTGCAAGGTAAAGCTGGAAAACTTCGACCTTTCCCATGTGCCGGTCTACATCATGGACGAAGAAACGCTTTCCCTGTATGCGGTCTATATGGCAACGCTGGGAAACCGGGAAGATTTGTTCCCCGGCTCCGGCTATGTAGATAAGTACACCAAACCGCCCACCACCTATGATATTCCGCCTTCCGCACTGGAAGATGAAACCTTTGCAGCGCTCATTACCGAGGCGGAGAAGTACATCGGATATCCTTATGTCTGGGGCGGCAGCAATCCGAACACTTCTTTTGATTGCTCCGGCTTCGTGTCCTGGGTGCTGACGCAAAGCGGCGTCTGCAATACGGGCAGGCTGGGAGCCCAAGGACTCTACAATATTTCCACCCCGGTATCCTCTGCCAACGCAAGACCCGGCGACCTGATCTTTTTCGTCGGCACTTACGATACGCCGGGCGTTTCCCATGTGGGTATCTATGTGGGCGGTGGAAAAATGCTGCACTGCGGCGACCCCATCCAGTATGCAGATATCAACACAAGCTACTGGCAATCCCACTTTTACGCTTTCGGGCGACCGCCCTACAACTAAAAAACGATATGGAGGTAATTTGATTTATGGCAACGACACAGAAGATCCGCAATGACATTGCGAAAACCAAAGAAAAGATCACGGAGCAGCAGAAACGCCTTCGTGCGCTGGAGGCTCAGCTTGCGGAGGAAGAAAATCTGGAAATCGTCCGCATGGTGAAAGCCGTGAAGATGGACAACAAGGAACTGACTGCCTTCCTGAAAGCCTATGCCAGCGGTATGATCTCCCTGCCGGAAGGTATGCTGCAGGAGGGCAACACCGAGAATGAGGAAACGGAGGGATACGAGGATGAAGCATAACTTTATGACAAAAATGGTATCGGCTCTTTTGGCGGTGGTGCTCAGCACTGCCGCTTTTTCTGTCACCGCCTTTGCCAGCGGCGGCGAGGAAAGCACGGAGTCCGTGGCTGAACAGGAAACGGCTGGGGATGTCTCTGATCTGCTTTCCGCTCTGGCAGGCAGCCAGGTCACGGTATCCGTCACCGAGGATGGTATCCAGTTCAGTTCCAGCGAAAATGACTCTGAGCAGACCGGCACCGTCACCACGGGCGGCGGCAATCTGAATGTCCGCACGGGTGCGGGAATGGACTACACCGCCTTCACCCAGCTTCCCAACGGAACGACCGTGAAGGTGATCGGCACGGACGGCGACTGGCTGAAGGTCATCCTGCCGGAGAAAATCGGCTATGTCTATTCCGGCTACATGACGGTAAGTGACGGCGAGGCTGGTTCCGGGGAAGGTTCTTTCTCTCTGGACGCGGAAACGCTGGAAAATCTGCTGGGGATGCTGGGCAGCGGTCTGAATGGCGGTGCCGCTTTGACGCCGGACGGGAACCTGTCGCTGATCGACGATATCGGCAGCCCTACTGCCAGCGGCAAGCAGTTTATCACAGTAGAAACGAAGAATGGCAATGTGTTCTATCTCATTATTGACCGTGACGCCGAGGGCGAGGAAACCGTGCATTTTCTGAACCAGGTGGATGAAGCCGATCTCATGGCGCTCACGGAGGATGGAGAAAAGGCGGAAACACCTATTGTCTGCACCTGTACGGAAAAGTGCCAGGCCGGTGCGGTCAATACCGCTTGCCCGGTCTGCGTAAAAAATCTTAGTGAATGTGTTGGCACAGAACAGAAAGCTGCGGAGCCCACCGAACCGGAGAATCCGGAACCCGAAAAGAAAAGCAATACCGGGGCGATCCTGGCGGTGCTGCTGATCCTTGCAGCCGGAGGCGGCGCGGCAGTCTATTTCCTGGTGCTGAAACCGAAGCAGGGAAAGAAAGTTCCCGCTGATCTGGATGATTTCGACCTGGAGGATGAAGAAGAATATCTGACTGAGGACGAGGAAACGGAGGAAAAGAATGAGTAAACTGATTATCGCAGAAAAACCGAGTGTGGCAAAATCTATCGCATCGGCCCTGGGTGCTTCATCCAGGGCCGATGGCTTTTATGAGGGCAGCGGCCTTC
>ERZ773108.771-NODE-771-length-34774-cov-9.117400_pt1 | contig 34774 bp, 26 predicted proteins | sample MGYA00580570_ERZ773108 | MGnify/ENA primary metagenome ERZ773108 (study PRJEB29015, sample SAMEA2737840) | human gut metagenome | biome: human gut; feature: human-associated habitat; material: faeces | place: China | collected 2012 ...
AGCCGCGGCGTTATTGTTTTCTGCTGTCATAGGTCAAAACTCCCTGAACCAAAAACCGCTTGTCGTCATTTCCCACGCAGGTGGAAAGGGTTATTATCTTATCGTCAGCGTCAACCACCAAATCGGTATTTATAAAGGAATTTGCGGTTTTTACCGCAAAAACCGATTTAAGGTATTCCTCGCAGACAGCCCTATCCTTAAAATCATTGTTTAAAAGCAGGTGCCTGTCGTCTGTAATATATGTTGCGAAAATCTGATATTTCAAAATTCTGCCGGGCAGATATACGTTAATTACGTTATTCGTTTTCGCGTAGTCCCTGTTGTTGCGGTAGCGCCGCAGCGAGCCGAACATTGAGCCGTTAAGCATATTATGCCCGTAAACCACCGTGTTGAAATCATCAAAATTCTTATCGTTGTAGTTTTCGGTGTAAATACTGCCGTAATCCGAGCGCTTGTTCTCCACCGTATGGTTAAGGTAGTAGGCGTTATCGTCCTCCCGCCGCAGTATGGGGTAATCCACCGATGTGCCGGGAATATTTATCCAGGCGTAAACATCAGGGTTGATTTTTTTCAGCTCAACAAAGTTTACCGGCGTTTCAACATAGCTTGTTTTTGAGGAAGCAGAGCTGCTGTTGCTGCTGCCGGTTGATACCTGCGAACGAATATCGTCAAGCCCGTCCGAGCGCAGAAAAGTGCGAATAAAATACACCGAACAAGCCAAAAAGCATAATATTGCGGCTGAAAGCACCGCTATTCTGATTTTTTTACCGCTGTTCTTCGTTTTAACACACCCCGTTCAATTATTTTTGCGTTGTCTAAATTATACCCTTACCCTGTTTTAAAGTCAATAGCATACGCTTACGTTTTATTTTTTAATATAACCCCTTGTTTTTTTTAGCGGCATTTGATATAATAAAAGCATACTTGTGTGGATTTTAAAGTCCCGCACGAAAGGAGTACATATATGATTTATTCAAAGGAAGTAGAAAATATGTGTCCTGTCGCCAAGGGTCCGCACCACGGTCCCGCTCCGATTCCGGAGGAAGGCAAGTGGATACAGGCTAAAGAGATTAAAGATATCTCCGCTTACACCCACGGCGTGGGCTGGTGCGCACCGCAGCAGGGCGCATGTAAGCTGTCGCTCAATGTGAAGGACGGCATAATCGAAGAGGCTCTGGTTGAAACCGTAGGCTGCTCGGGTATGACCCACTCCGCCGCTATGGCTGCCGAAATTCTTCCCGGCAAAACCGTGCTTGAAGCGCTTAACACCGACCTTGTATGTGACGCTATAAACACTGCTATGCGCGAGCTGTTTTTACAGATTGTTTACGGACGCAGCCAGTCCGCTTTTTCCGAGGGCGGTCTTGTAATCGGCGCGGGAATGGAAGACCTCGGCAAGGGCGCGCGCTCAATGGTTGGTACTATGTACGGCACCAAGTCAAAGGGCGTCAGATACCTTGAAATGACCGAGGGCTACTGCACAAGAATGGCTCTTGATGAAAATGACGAGGTTATAGGCTACGAGTTTGTCTCCCTCGGCAAAATGACCGACCTTATTAAAAAGGGTATGGAGCCGAACGAGGCTTACAAGCAGTCTATGGGTCACTACGGACGCTTCAATAAAGAAGACGGCGCGGTCAAATACATTGACCCGCGTGAAGAATAAGGAGGTACGGTATAATGGCACAGTTTGAAGGTTATGAGAGACGCGAGGCAAAGATTCTCGGCGTTCTTAAAAATTACGGTATCTCTTCTATTGACGAGTGCAAGGATATATGCGCAAAATACGGCGTTGACCCCTACACCACCGTTCAGGAAACACAGCCTATCTGCTTTGAAAACGCAAAGTGGGCTTACACCGTAGGCTCGGCTATCGCTTTTAAAGAGGCTGAGCGCACAGGCGATAAATCCGCCGCAACCGCTGCCGCAAATATCGGTATCGGTCTTCAGTCCTTCTGTATTCCCGGCTCCGTTGCCGAAAACCGCAAGGTTGGTCTCGGTCACGGCAACCTCGGCAAAATGCTCCTTTCCGAAGAAACCGAGTGCTTCTGTTTCTTGGCAGGTCACGAATCTTTCGCAGCGGCTGAGGGCGCTATTAAGATTGCTCTTAACGCAAATAAGGTAAGAGTTAAGCCCCTGCGCGTTATTCTTAACGGTCTCGGCAAGGACGCGGCTTATATAATCTCCCGCATTAACGGCTTCACCTATGTTGAAACCGAGTTTGACCCCTATGCAGAAGAGGTTAAGGTAGTTTATGAAAAGCCGTTCTCAAAGGGCGCGCGCGCAGCCGTTAAGTGCTACGGTGCAGATAACGTTCCCGAGGGCGTTGCTATAATGAAGCTCGAAAAGGTAGGCGTTTCCATTACCGGTAACTCCACCAACCCGACCCGCTTCCAGCACCCGGTTGCAGGCACTTATAAGAAATGGTGCGTTGAAAACGGCGTGAACTATTTCTCAGTTGCCTCCGGCGGCGGTACAGGCCGTACGCTTCACCCGGATAATATGGCGGCAGGTCCCTCTTCCTACGGTATGACCGATACTATGGGCCGTATGCACTCCGACGCTCAGTTTGCCGGTTCTTCTTCCGTTCCGGCTCACGTTGAGATGATGGGTCTTATAGGCGCGGGCAACAACCCGATGGTTGGTATGACCGTTGCATGCGCGGTTGCCGTTCAGCAGGCGCTTAATAAGTAAAAACACCCTATAAGATTATATTTTAAGCAAGACGCATCATTTTTGAATTTTTTCCGAATGGTGCGTCTGTTTTCTTATAGCCAATAAATTAATGGGTTAAAAATATGAGAGGTAAAATTAAAGCGGCGGCTTTGGTTCTTCGCGCGGCAATGCTTGTATCAGGCTGCAAAAAAACACCGAATAACACTTTTGCAAACAGCAGCACCGTTTCATCGCAGCCTGTGGCACCCTCTGCCGCCGAGAGCACAAGCTCGGAGATAAGCTCTGCGGAGCCGGTATCGTCCGCCGTTTCAGAGCCGCCTGCCGAAAGCACGGCTTCGGCAGCCTCAACTCTCAGGATATGACAATGCTGCGCAAGTATTTGCTTTCGGTTTTAAAGGCGCTTTGATTTCACGTTATAATTAAAAGAGTTAAATAAGGAAAGACGCATTTAAGAGAAGCCTTAAATGCGTCTTTCCGTTTAATTTAAAAAATCATCAGGAAAATTTTTTATCAATTTCCCGTGCGGCGTTTTCCAACGCCGTGCAGGTGAATTTTTCAAATTCGCCGTTATCCACAAGCTGTGCCAAATCGGGGTCTATCGGCAGCTCCGCCAAAAGCGGGAGTCCCAGCTCATCGGCAACGGCACCGCTGCCCTTGCCGAAAAGGCGCAGCTTTTTGCCGCAATCCGGGCAAACGGCGTAGCTCATATTTTCAATAAGCCCCAAAACCGGAATATCCATCATTTTTGCCATATTATATGCCTTTCGCACTATGAGGGACACCAGGTCCTGCGGCGAGGTTACAATAACCGCGCCGTCAATCGGAATTGACTGGAATACCGTAAGCGGAACATCTCCCGTTCCGGGCGGGCAGTCAATTATAAGGTAATCAAGGTCACCCCACACAACATCGTGCCAGAACTGCTTTACCGCACCCGCAATTACCGGTCCGCGCCAGAGCACCGGCATATCGCCCTCCTCAAGCAGCAGATTTATTGACATTACTTTAATGCCGGTTTCGGTTTCGGCAGGCAAAATGCCTATTTCGTTCTGATATGCGCGCGAACGTATTCCGAAGGTTTTGGGTATTGAGGGTCCGGTAATATCCGCGTCAAGTATACCCACAGTATGACCCATTCTTTTAAGCAGCACTGCCAGCATTGAAGCGGTCATTGATTTCCCAACGCCGCCCTTACCGCTTACAACCGCCAGAACGTGCTTTATATTATTATATTCTCCGGTAGGCTCTATAAGGCTTGCCCCCTCGCGCGAGGCGCAGTTTTCGCCGCAGGATGAGCAGTTGCCCGAGCAACCTGTGTTTTTTTCTTCAGACATTTATTTTCCTCCGTTACTTAAATCAATTAAATTATAATTAAGTATATCACAATTACTCCGCTTTATCAAGTGGTCGCGGGGCAATGCTTGAATATTCGTTTTTAATTTTCCCTAAAACAGAAGAAAAAAGCCTTGATTATTTTTTAAAACTGTGTTATAATAGCATTTGCTGTAAAATACAGTATATATTTGCGCTGATAGCTCAGCTGGATAGAGCATCTGCCTTCTAAGCAGAGGGTCGGGGGTTCGAGTCCCTTTCAGCGCGCCATCTATAGCAGTAAGCTGTAACCCGGCTTACTGCTCTTTTTATACTTTGTATATATCACCCCAATCGGACAGCTCCGCGGGCTTGTCCTCTTGGAAGGGACTCTCACTATTAAAACAGTCCGCAGGACTGTTTTAAACAACGCTCGTCTTTCAGCGCGCCATAATTGTGCGACTATAAAGCACAAAGCCTGAAAACCCTTGATATTTCAAGGGTTTTCTTGCGTTTATGGGGCAAAAATCAAAAAGCAGTTTTAGGGCACAAAATTCAATAATATGTTCGACCAAAGGGACTTGAACTAGGGATATGAAATTTTCCGGATTTAAAGTCCCTTTTTTCATTTCCGCAGCTTAACTATCTGCGCAATATGGAGGAAACACGCCAAAAAATCAAAACCGCCATAGACGAACAGGATGCTTTAACCGATGAGCTTTCCGCCGCGATAGACGGAGCGAAAACTCTGACCGAGCTTGACGATTTATACCGTCCCTACAAGAAAAACCGCAAAAGAAAAAGGTCTTGAGCCGTTAGCGGAGGAAAGTTACAGACAGGCGCCCGACTGCAAACCTCCTATGATGCTTGCGGCAGAATATATAAACCCCGAAAAAGGGGTTGAAACAGCAGAAGAAGCGCTTACGGGAGCTATGGATATAATTGCCGAAAAAATTTCCGACGACGCCGACATACGCAAACGTATGAGATTTGTTTGCTTTGCGCACGGTATGCTTACCGTCAAGGCAATCACGGAGGATATCGGCGTTTACGAAATGTATAAGGATTACAGCGAACCGCTCTCCAAAATACCCGACCACAGAATACTTGCCGTGAACAGAGGCGAAAAGGAAGGTATACTTAAGGTCTCGGTTGATAATGTCAAGGTTTTTGAAAAAAAGTTCTTGACAAAATCAAATTTGCGTGTATAATAAAATAGTAATCATTATTGATTTGGGTGATTCAATGAAAAATTATTCACGGCAGCGTGAAACAATTTTACAGGTTTTGCATTCAACCGATACACACCCCACGGCATCTGCCGTTTATAACGAGGTACGCAAGGTTATTCCGAATATAAGTCTCGGAACGGTCTACCGTAACCTTGCGGCTCTAAGCGAAGAAGGCGTTATACTTTCCTTATCTGTCGGCGACGGATATGAACACTTTGACGGAAACAGCGCTCCGCACGCGCATCTGCATTGCAAACGCTGCGGGAAAATTTATGACGCTCCGTTAAAGCAGGATATTCTGTCGGGAACGGCAAAGGAAAACGGCTTCTCAAGCGAAACAACGGTATATATCGTGTACGGTGTGTGCAGTAAATGCAGAGCTGATTAAAATCAATTTACGGAGGAATTAAAAATGAAAAAATTTGTATGTCTTGTTTGCGGTTATGTTTATGAAGGCGAATCTGCGCCGGAGGAATGTCCTATATGCCACGCTCCGGCATCTAAATTCGCTGAACAGTCTGCGGAAAAAACATGGGCTGCCGAGCATGTTGTGGGTATAGCCAAGGGCGCCGATCAGAGAATAATCGACGGTCTTCGTGAAAACTTCAACGGCGAATGTACGGAAGTGGGTATGTATCTTGCAATGGCAAGAGTAGCTCATAGAGAGGGCTATCCCGAAATCGGTATGTACTGGGAAAAAGCAGCTTTTGAAGAGGCCGAACATGCCGCTAAGTTTGCGGAGCTTTTGGGCGAGGTCGTAACCGACAGCACCAAGAAAAACCTTGAAATGCGTGCAGACGCCGAAAACGGCGCTACAAAGGGCAAGTTTGAACTTGCGAAGCTTGCTAAGGAACTTAATCTTGACGCTATCCATGATACCGTTCATGAAATGGCAAAGGATGAAGCCCGCCACGGCAGAGCTTTTGAGGGTCTTTTAAAGAGATATTTCGGTTAATGTACAGGGTAATATATGATGGAAAACTATACAATATGTAATTGTAAAAAAGTAACCTATGCAGATGTTGAAAATGTACTTCACCGTGAAGTAAAATTTGAGAATGTGGAAAAAGCTTTTGAAGATGTTCAAAGGATCACAAAATGTTCGACCGGATGCGGTGGTTGCCATGACAAAATTATGGATACAATATCTAAGATAATGAGCAAGTAATCAAAAATAAAAGAGGTTTTTTACTATGAAAAAATACGAATGTCCCTGCGGATATGTTTATGACCCTGTTGTCGGTGATCCTGATAACGGAATCGCACCCGGAACATCATGGGAAGATGTTCCTGAAGATTGGGTATGTCCGATATGTGGTTTAAGTAAAGACGCATTTACAGAAGAATAATCAAACTATAAGAAACGGCTTTTACCGCGTAAACTGCGGCAAAAGCCATTTTTTATTGCACATAATCCCGCTTTATGGTAAACTTAGGCAAGGTGATAAAATGGATATTATAAAAACGCTTACGGAAGAATTTTCCTTAAAACCGTTTCAGGTTGAAAATACCGTAAAGCTTATAGACGACGGCAATACCATACCGTTTATTGCGCGTTACCGCAAGGAGGCTACCGGCTCGCTTGACGATCAGGTTTTGCGCTCCCTTTACGAGCGGCTTACCCTGCTCCTCCACAGGGATTCGAACTCACGACATATATTCAGACCGTAATTTCTTTATTACATATAAAGATTTTACGGTCTTTTTTTATGCCTATTTTTCCTCCTTGCAGACGAATACATAACCGAGTTAAACATCTGTAAAAAAGAACAAGGAGGTTGCAAAGTGAACTGTAAAGTAATTGCAATCGAAAATCAAAAAGGAGGCACGGGTAAATCCACTACGGCATTGAATCTCGGAGTCGGTATTAAAATGAAAGGCAAAAAGGTTTTGCTTATTGACGCCGATCCGCAGGGGTGCGGGTGTCCGGTGGACACCTCTGCCGTAGGCAGAAGCACCGACCGAGCCGGCAGGCGAGACTCGCTTTCCATCAGTCTCGGAATCAAAAGACCGGACGAGTTAGATGTTTCCCTTGCAACCTTAATGAGTAAGGTAATCGACAACAAACCGTTTGATGATGACTACGGTATCATTCATTGCAGCGAGGGTATCGACCTTATGCCCTGCAATGTGGAACTGTCCGGCATTGAAAGCTATCTCTTTACGGTAATGAGCCGCGAGTGCATTATGAGAAGCTATGTCAATCAGGTTAAAAAGAATTATGATTACATTCTTATTGATTGCACCCCGTCGCTCGGACTTCTGCCGATTAACGCTTTTGTTGCGGCGGACAGTATTATCTTACCGAGTCAGCCGAGAATTTTGTCTACCAAAGGTCTTGACCTGTTATTGCGTACTTATTCACAGGTAAAGCGCGGTATCAATCCCGACCTTAAAATCGACGGTATACTCTTTACAATGGTGGACGCACGAACCGTAAATGACAGGTCGGTAATTGAGTCAATGCGCGAAACTTTCGGAATGAAAATCAATGTGTTTGACACCTTTAGTAAAGCGCGGGTATACCCCACAGCCCGCTTGCCTTTTCAAGCGCCTCGCGGTAGTCGCTTACCGCCTTTATATGCAGCTTTACTCTTTTCTCTGCTCTTGTCTGTCTTCCGTAAGCCCTATCGAATTGAGAGAGAAACTGTATGCCCATAATATAGTGTCCGCAAAGGAAATCCGAATAATTTATTCTGTAGCCGTCCGTTTCGTTCTCTGCAATGCAAACCAGATTTTTACCGTCGGGTCGAACAAGATAAAACATAAGGTGCTTGCCGTCCGCCGTGCGGTAAGGGCTTGAAGCGGTAAACTGGCGCTCCCATGAATTGTTCTTTTGCCCCATAAAGCTGAACGGTAGGGAAATTCCGCATGCGCTCACATCTTCATTTGTGAAATTTATTTCCAATACAATTCCGCCGTCTGTTTCCTCCGCCGTTAGGGAAACCCCGAAATCTTTATTCAGCAGTATTCCGTTTCCGTATAGGGGACGGAATAATCGTTATACGGTGTAAATTCGGGTTTTTTCTCTTTGGTTATATCCTACGATTTAAGGGTATACACGGGTTTCCCGAAATTTCCGCTGCCGTCGGTTATATCAACAGGCGTTTCATACCGCATATCATAAACGGCGGCAATTCGGCAATTTTCTGTTTTTAATTTCAGCATTTATGTTCTCTTAAAATAATCTGTGCCGTTCAGTCGGCGAAGTATATATCCCTGCCGTTGTTTAATTTATCGAGGGTATATTCGTTATCGGCAATGTCCGAGCGCTCTGTCCATCTGCCACCCGTAAAATCAGGGAAAGCGACAGGCGCTCCGCCCTTGGCGACTGATTCCTCGCTCAAGGCGGTTATGCACATATAGGTTGCTGCGTCATATACATCTATCGGCGCGTGCGCTCCCGTTTTAACCGCGTTTACAAACGCCGCGAAAACCAGGTGGTCTATGCCGCCGTGCATATCCTGCCCCGCCCCGCCGTTTTGCCAGAGCGGGTGGTCGTATTCCTTTTCATACTGCGCGGCGTTGCCCCACATCGGTTTCCAGTCCCACTCGTTTTTTGTGTGCTCAGCGTTGCCGTCCAAAAATACGCTGTCGTTATCCTCCATATACATACCCTTTGTACCGTGCACCTCAAATTTCCGCGAGTATGCGTGCGGCAGGGTTGTGTTAAGGGTAAGGCAAACGGTCTGCCCGCCCGCGCATTTAATAACCGTAGTTACAACATCGCCCTGCGCGTAATTTATATTTGAAAGCGGGTGCTCCGCGCCCTTTTTTTGTATGGCGTATTCGTGCAGGCCCATTGCAGCTGACGAAACAGAACAAAGCGTTAAAAAGCGGTTGCCGTTGTTTATATCAAGAATTTTTGCAATAGGTCCTATTTCGTGAGTAGGGTAGTTTTCGCAGTTGCGGTGAATATAGTTGCGCAGCCTGTAATGCCGTATTTCCTTGCCGCTTGTAATTTCTTCCCTTAAATCGTGGCAGTATGCGCCCGAGCAGTGCATAATATTGCCCAAAACGCCCTTGCGCGCCATATTAAGCGCCATAAGCTCACGCCTGCCGTAGCAGCAGTTTTCCATAAGCATAAGCTCCGTGCCTGTTTCCTCATAAGCGCGCACAAGCTTGCAGCAGTCGTCAATCGAATATGCTCCGCCCGCTTCAAGTCCTACGTATTTTCCCGCGTGCATTGCCGCCACGGCAACCTCGGCGTGCGCCTCCCACGATACGGCTATATACACCGCGTCAAGCTCTTTATTTTTAAGTAGCTCTTTATAATCCGTAAGCTCGGCTGGGCGTGAAAAGCCTGCCTTTTCCAGTTTTTCCGCCGCTGCGGTCACCCTATCGGGCAAAAGGTCGCAAACCGCGGCTATTTCTATGCCCGCGCCGTTCTTCATCATCGGTATTATAGGGTTTTCGAGCATTACGTCCCCGCGCTGACCGAGTCCTATTATGCCTATTTTTATGTTTTCCTTCATAGCACTTCTCCTTAATAGCTTTGCGTGCTGCCCGAAAGTAATTCCGGGTAAGAATTTTCCACAAAATCGTATTCTCTTTTTTCGCCGTTTATAAGCCAGCACTGCGGCTGATTGTTATAAAGCCAGTCAAGCGGTTCGGCTTTATCCTTTTGCCCGGAATTGCGGAAAAACGCCTTTTTTATATCCTCTTTCATGCTGTCGGTAATATCATCGGGCTTGACCGATATAAAAAGCGGACTGCCGCTGACAGAAAGAATATCCAGCCACTGCCTATTAAGGCTCCAATCAATTTTACCGGGGATTATCCCCACACAGTCGGCGTCAATCTTATAAAATGCGTCGTTCTGGCAAAGCCTGAAAGCAAGGGTATTGACGCCGTAAGCGCGGGTGCGGCTCCAAAGCCTGCCGCTTGTGTCGTCGCCCGTTCTGTATACCTCAAAAATCCCTGCGGACAGATGCGATACCGCATTGCAGGCGATAACAACCGCGTCGCCCGCGGCTTCCCTTATTACTCCGTAAAGCTCCGAAACTATTTCGGCGCTCGTTTTGCTTTCGTCATGAAAGCTCCAGCCGTCCTTTGCGGTTATTTTGCCGTTAAGCATACAGCCGAACGCGCCGAAAAGGTCGTAGGTGGTGTAATCGTGCTTTATAAGCTCGTAGCCCCATTCGGTCATTTTGCGAACGGTAGACCTTACATATTCTCGAACCTCGGGAACGGTGGGGTCAAGGCAGTATGACGGCTCGGTATTTGTATCGCCGTCATTTATTCGTGATAAGCACCATTCCGGGTGCAGCTTTTCAAGCTCCTTATCGCAAAGCGGTCTTATCCATATTCCGGGTCTTACCCCGATTTTTTTAAATTCTTCGGCAATTTTCGCCATATCGCCGAACTTTTCATTCGGTTCCCACGGTCCCGCGCAGGGATTAACCGACCAGCCGTCGTCTATTACCGTAAACGGTTTGTTCTCGTTTCCCGCTGATAGCTCGGCGGTTATTTCCGCATCCCTTATAACCTCGGCGCGGCTGCTTTTACCGTAAGCGTAGTACCAATTATTACTGCCGTATACGGGCTTTTCGGGCAATCGGGGATTTTCGCACATAACGCGGCAAAACGCTTTTGCCGCAGCGAAAGCTGAAATTCCGCTGTATTCACGGCATACAATAACACCCGCAAGCAGCCGTCTGCCGTTAAGCCTTACGCCTGTGCCGCCGCAGCGAACATCAAACCACGCCGTGCAGCCCGAAGCGTCGCACTGAAAGCTTACAAAGCTGCTGGCCCCCGTCATAACTCCGCAGCCCACGGTTTTATCGCCGCTGTTTGCAAGAAAATACCACGGCATAAATATTTCCCCGTTTAGCGAGTGCCATTCCATATCCCCGTAGGAGCGCTCCCATTTATCCCCCATTATGCGGGTAGGCTCGGTAACGCGGTAATTCCAGCGTAGGCAGATAAAGCGCGGGCGGGCAACAGCCGCCGTTACATATATGTAAAGCTTTTCGTCCCTTATTTCGGTTTCAACCGTGCAGTCGGCATTATCCTCTTCGCATTCGATTTTTATATCGTCCGGCTTTCTTAAAATGTTTATCATATTACGACTTTCCCTTTCGTATAAGGTACGAGGGCGTGCAGCTCCATGCGTGGCAGGCGCTGTTAAGCACGGGGTTTGAATAGGGCGTTACCCTGTCGTTTGTAATATCGAAACATTCGGGGCAGCAGTCAAACCCGGCGTTTATAATCGCGCCCCAGTAGCTCTTTATATATTCGTTTGCCGTTTCCGCCATTCCGCAGGAATAAAGCGCCTCTAAATAATAGTGGGTCATAAAGGGCGAGGACATATGTATTCCCGGGTTATACTCGGCGGTTTTTTTAAGCAAACCTTTCGTTTCTTCGCAGCTCAACGCGCCCGAGAGCGCCGCCCACACCTGCGACTGCCACGATATCTCGCCGTTTTTCGCGGTGAAAAGCCCTGTTTTTCCGTCCCTTTTTGAAAGCAGGGCAGAATTTACATCGGCAAGAATATTTTTAAATTTATCGGCAGGCTTACCGAGCTTTTCCGATAATCCTATCATACTGCGCAGCACATAGGCAAAATATCCGAGGGACGCCGTGCTGCGGTCGTAATTGCCGTGGTCTATAAAAAATCCCTCGTTAATTATTCCCTTCGTTCTGTCAAAAACACTGTCGGTATATTCTATTTGGTGCAGCGCAATTCCGTAAAGCTCCTCGGGCAGTGTTTTATCGCCTGTATTTTCCAAATAATCGACAAGGCAAAGCACAAAGCAAAGCGAATAATCAAGGTAAAACCATTGGTCGGCATAGGGCGGAGTATCGGGAAATACGCAGGGCGGCACAAGTCCCTTTTCGTTAAGATGCTCGGCAAATAAGTAAATGCACCGCTTTATAAGGTCGGTATTGCGAAAGGTCACATAGTCAACCAGCGCCTGCAGTCGTAAATCGCCGATCCACAGCCTGCGGTCGCGTTTCGGTCCGTCCTCAAAAACATCCTGCTCGCACTCTTTAAGGGTATTAACGCATATTTTGTCTATTGCGGCAAGTGTGCTGTCCGCCGTATTAAGGGGCAGCGCATCATCTATATCCACCGCCGACACTGCGTCGATATACAGCGCGGTTATATCAACCGCAAAACGCACCGAATCAGTACGCTTCAGCTTTAAATATCTGAACGAATAGCGGCGCTCAAGGCTGCCCTTATATGGCATAAAGGCTATTGTTTTAAAATCGTTTTGCAGCCACCCGACAGACAGTGAATTTTCGCTGTCCTCCGCCGTTTCGGCAAGCTCAATAGGCATCTCGGCAAAGGAAAAGGCTATATTTGTGGGGGAATCGGGTATGTGCTCGGGTCTGCCCGCAAGCTCGATATTAAGATAACCCGTAAAGTGACCCCCGAAATCTATTATTATTTCTTCCTTTTTAATTGTTAAGGGAAAAGAAATATCCGAAAGCTTTTTTATCTTCCACCCCTGAAAGGCGGATTTATCCCCGCATACCTCTGCTAAAGCCTGCGGCTCAATTCTTTTGTGCTTCAGCGGTCTTTTATATGTATCCGATTTATTTTGCATTTTCTCACCCGTTACGCAAAAGCCCGATGCACCCTTTGCACCGGGCTTTTATTATTTAATTATTTTCCGTATTTGCTTGACGCGCCTATAAGATATTTACGCATACAAACCATTTCGTTTGTAATTGACGGGCTTTCGTTGTAGCCTATATCCGAAAGCCAGGTTCCGCGCGTCATATCTGTAAACTTAACGGTGCCTGCGGCGTATTTCTTCATATGAACAAGGTCGCGAATATCAATATCGCCGTCCCCGTTTGAGTCGCCCGGAGCGTATTTTGAAATAATTTCGAATTTGACGTCATCGAAAAGCGCCTCGCCGTGATAACTTTTCTTGCCATCATCTCCGTCGCAGTCTAAACCGCACATAAATCTTATGCGCTCCGCCTCGGCAAGTGAGGTTTTAAGCTCGGAGGACGCGAGCATATCATCGGTTAAGGACATTTCAAATTTTACCCAACCGTTATCCATAGCTTCGTATTTTTCAGTATCCAGACGATCCGACTCACTGTTATAATGCGAGCCGATTGAACTGATGGTCTTAGAAACCAAAAATTTCTTTACGGTATACTCTTTTCCGAAACCGAACCATACCTTAGGCTCAGCGCCTGCATCGCTTGTATCAAGTTTCTTGAAATATCCGCTTGCCTTAACGGCGGTATCGCCCTTAACAAAGGCAATTTTACCTCTCTTTACAGCATCGGGGAAATCGGTTTCCGATTCATTGCCGTATGTCTGGAAATAGCCCTCAAGTCCGTCGGCTGTGACTTTCAGAGCGGTTGAACCGTCGTAAGAGCCGCCGGGAACAGCCGCGGCGCTTGCGCCGTCTTTTCTGAGCATACCCATATCAATGCCGGGTATATCGGTAAGCTTAACCTCATCGTTTTTAATTAAGTTTTCATTTATTAAAACCTTTTCGGTTTTGCAGAAATCGCTGTTTGCAATTAAGTTTGTTGTACCGCCTTTTTCGCAAACCGAAATATCATCGATAAGGCAATCGATCTGTCCGTACTGACTGGTGTTGAACCGTATCTGCGTTGAATCGTTATTTGCAGTGAAATCATAGCTCAGCTCTTGCCAATCGGAATAATTATCCGTTATTGTCAATACATTGCTGTTGGTTTCCGCCCATATTGAATTATTACTGTAAGCCAATTCAATATTCATAGCAACTGCCCAATCAATTTTTCTTGTGTCGCCCTTAACTGCCATTTTCAACGTATACGTTTTTCCTACCGCTAATCCGCCGAGTGTGTAATAAATATTACGGTCGGCACGGTCGCTGCTGCCGTACTGGTAAAAGTGCAATGAACCGGGTTCCTTGTAGCCCTCTGATGAAGTCTCTATATAGCTGTTAGCAAGTGGGCTTTCAGTCTTATAAGTTCCGTCCCAACCTGCAGAAGAGGGTACACAGGCATATTCCTGTTTCTCTTCAAACGCCTTGGTCTCTAACTTATCAACCGTTATCTGTGTGCCGGCAGCACCGCGAAGAATTATACGAAATTCAACCGAGGTATAGCTGCCGTTTACGGTAAAGTTTGCCGTAACATCGGTCCATTCCGTGCCGACGCTGCCCTCTGCGGTTTTTTCGTATTTCAGCGCCTCTGCATTGCCTGCAGAGTCAAATCCGTATCCGCTTACTATGTAATATGCCTGTGACGAAGCTTTAAGCGAAAATGATAACTGATAATCGCCCGCCGCAAGCGTTACCCTGCGGTAGTTCAGTGCCGTAGCTTCGTTTCCCGTAGACTTAGAACCCTTTGTAACGACCGGCTGCTTTTCGGCGTTAAAGCTCAACGTGTCTTCGCTGCTGTTATCGCTGAAATGCCAAAGAGTGCCTTCAAAATTGCCGTAATCACCGATCACGCTATACGCGTAGGTTCCATCCTGTGCGCTTGCCGGTGCTGTTCCCGCTGCGGCGGCGACTGCCAAAACAACCGCCAACACTGCGGAAAGCCTTTTTTTAAATGGAAACGCTTTTTTCATAAAAATTTACCTCCAAACTTATTTTCGGCGTCCTGCCGGAATTTTATATTTACGCGGCATCCGCCGCACAGAGCTTAATTTAGGGGTATCTCCCCGAAGAATATACCGCGTATGGTGCTTATTTCCTCGTTTGTTACGCCTATGGAAAGCAGATAATTCTCGGCTTTTTCGGCAGGGGTGCTGCCCGAAAGCGCATTGAACGAAGTCAAAAATGCTTTCATTTCAGCATTTGTTGCAGCCGAGCGCAAGCCTGCGTCTGAAAAGGTAGTAAACTCATAATCCTGTATCAAGGTTTTTTCGTCCACACCGAGCAGAGCGTTCAGAATATAGCATACCGTGCCTGTTCTGTCCGCGCCGTAAACGCAGTGAACATAAATCGGATAATTATTTACATCTGCATATGATGCAAATATCTGACGGAACAGCTCCTTTTGGTCGCTTGAAAAAGCCGCGGTATACGAGCCTATCCGGCTGTTCAGATATTTTGCTGACGTAACAACGCTCTTTGTAAGCCCGCCCGTTTCGCTTGCCGTTCTTAAATCTATTTCAAGCCCCAAGGCAATATCCGTGCCGAGCAGCTCAGCACCCTGCGCCGTCAGTCGTGATGTACCCTTAATATCAAGCTGCGCACCTCTGAAAGCCAGTCCCTGCAAGGTGGTTTTTCCGAAAGAGGTTTCATAGCCCCCGAGGTCACGGACATTTGTAATTCCGCCCACGGTCATTACGCGCGGACCTATATCTGCGGTTTTAAACGAGCTTTCCGCCTGTCGGGTAATTCCGTTAGCCGTGGCGGTTATTCTTACATAATATTTTGTATTTCTCAAAAGATTATTAACAGCTATGCTCTTACCGGTTGTATTAACCGTTACCGCGTCGGAGTAATCCGCCCTTGTACCGTATTCAACCTTGAATTTCGCACCCTCTACCGGACATTCAAGTACTATTTTTATATCCTGTGCCGAATCGGTCATAAGCACGGCGTAATCGTCAACCGTGGGATTTTCGGCGGTAAGATAAGCCCTTGCAGAAGCATTGTAGGAATACGCCGTGTCAGGCGCAATCATTGCAACCTCCGGCACAGAGCCGTAATCGGTAAGACCGAGCAGAAGCCTTTTAATCATTGCCGTGTCAATAGTATTTATATAGCCGTTGCCGTTTATATCTGCGGCATTGGGGCTTGTATATTCCGCTATACCGGCTCTGACCTTTTTAAAGCGTATCATATCGAGTATATCAAGGCTGCCGTCGGCATTTACATCTCCCGGCTCGCATACCCTGTAAAACGCAATGCTGTCATACAGTATTTCGGCATCGGATGAATAAAACGCATTATCAAGCTGCACCTTTACCCCCGTAAGCGTGGCATCTTGCGGGAGGGTAAAGGTATAATTCATCTGTTGCCAGCCGTCGGTGCTGTTTGTAATTGCCGTGTTAAGCCCCGACTCTGCCGGAACAGCAGAGGAACCGTTTCCACGAAGCGACGCGCCGAGCCGCATATTCCCGCTCGCCTTTACATAAAGGCGGAGCTTATAGGTCGCGCCCGCCGTTACAGGTATGTATTTGCTTGTTCTTACCTTGTAAACGCTGTCGCCCGAAGCTTTACTGTGAGTGACTCGAAGAGCTGCTCCATCATAGCCTGCGGTTTCGGAGGATATAGTATCCTTACTGCCGGCAGGCAGAGAGTTTTGCTCCCAGCCGTCAATACCCGAAGTAAAGCCACTGTTTTCTATCAATGTTTCAAAGAAATAAAACTCGGCTTTATCGGCGGTTAAAAGATTTTCCCATTTTCCGCCCGAATACCTGAAAGAAGCAGGACCTATGTGCTTTTTATAATAGTTATCGGTAAAATCGCCATCGAGCGATAATATATCGCCCTCATTCGCGCAGTATGAAATATCCATACTGCCATCCGCATATGCCTTAAATTTAACGTTGGTATTTTTTTACCGTTAAGCAGCACTGCGCCGTCAGCCGCCTTTAGCTCGCCTATTAAAGCACGCTCCGGCAAAGCTGCGTTAAGCCCTGCGGCGTTTCCCGATATAAGCGACGGCGTTATTTTGCCTTCGGTCTGCTCGCCCACTGCGGGGTCGGTGCAAAAGCTGCCGAGCCCATCTAACATATCGTTGCCGTCTTTATCGATAATACGCAGATTATCAAGGTAAATATCGCAATCGCCGTTATACTGGCTGAAAAAGATTATAAAATCGCTGCCGCCGTTTGTTTTAAAGGTTGATGTAACCTCTGTCCAATCGGTGTATATGTTTTTGGTGAAGAAGGTAAAGCTGTTGGCTGTATCGCTAAGCGATGAAAAATAGAAAGCCTCGGAAAGCACGCCTTTTTTACCTTTAATGTTGGCTTTAAGCGTATATTCCCCTGCGGGAACGGTCTTGTTTACGCAAACGCGTATATCCCCGCCCTGTGTTACATTTCTTATATGCAAAGCGCCGTTATCAAAGCAGCCGTTGCCCACAATTTCGGCTTTCCTTATGGCCGTGTAAGTACCGTCGGAAAATTTATACCAGCTGTTCGCGGTTTTACTGTCATTCAGCGCAAGAACATCCTCGGGAATATCGGGCTCATCGCCGCCCGACGTTAAACGGTTGAAATTGCCTATGCCGTCCAGCATATCGTTACCGCTTGCGTCCAAAGCCTTGAAATTATCAATGTATATGCTTGTCTGCCAGTTGTATTTGCTGAAAATAAACAGGAAGTTGCTTCCACCGCGGCTTGTAAACGGCAGCGTCACCTCGGTCCACTCGTCATAGCTTTTAATGCCGTCCATCAATTGCACGGGCGTATCCCTGTATTCATATTCCGCAAATGATAAATTCTGGTCGGAGTATGTTCTGCTACCCTTTATTTTGAATTTCAGCGTATAATCGCCCGCAGGAATTGTTTTCGCAATATTTATGCGCATATCGCTTTCGGGCGTAGTGTTTACAAAGTGCAGCGAGCCTGGGTCGTCTGCGCCGTCTGCGGCTATTTCTATATAATGCGCAGTATTATCGGCAGTGCTGCCGCTCGGGTAGGTTCTGTACCAGTAATCACTGCTTACATCCTCATACGGCTGCTGCATTTTGCTTGTTTCTTCGCCGGTATCCTCTGTGCAGAAGTTTCCCGCGCCGTCCAGCATATCGTTACCGCTTGCGTCCAAAACCTTGAAATTATCGATATATATGCTTGCTGCGGCATTGAACTGGCTGAAGAAAAAGCCGTAGGTGCTGCCGCCGCGTGAGGTAAACGGCAGGGTAATCTCCGTCCAGTCGGAATAGCTCTTTACGCCGGGCATCAGCTGAACCCGACCTGCGTCATTTCCGTCCTCCACAAAGTAAAGACTTTCCGCAAAGGTTCTGCTGCCCTTAATTTTAAAATTAAGACTGTAGTCTCCCGCAGCAATCGCTTTTGTAAGCTTAACGCGCATATCGCCCTGATTACCCGAGTTTACAAAGTGCAGCGAGCCTACATCGTCGGCGCCCTCCTTTGCGATTTCGATATAGCGTGTCGATGTATCCGCGCTGCCGCCGGGGTAGGTTCTGTACCACCCGTCGGCGGAATAGCTGTCGGCAATAGTCACAGGTCTTAAATTGCCCGTGCTTTCCGCCGCCGAAAACGGCAGTGCGGAAAAGGTGCTTAAAATAATTGCAAAGGATAACAAGCACGGAAGTATTTTTTTAATCATTCCTATAATCCTTTCGGTGTTTAGTGTGACAGGACTCGTAAATCCTATAGCCTGCGAGTGACGACAAGCCGAAATTAAGCCGTTTTAGGCGGGTTCGGATTTCTCGGCTTTGCTTAGGCTGACGAGAGTCGAACTCATCACGCCTACAAACAATAATTTTTTGCCTTTTCTTGCCTCATCACTTGTAATACGTCAGTATTACTGCGTTCTTCGTCTTCACACTTTCAAAAACTTATTTGTTTGTGAGGTCGAAGAGTTTCTCTCAGCCGCCTTTTTTCGAAAGGCGAAGCGTGAAATTTGCAGTAAGGCTATCGCCTTACAAAAATAAGCGCAAGCAAGGTGGTAAAAGGCGGCGAGCGAAACCGTAATGGGTTCGGCTCTCGTCAGCCTAATCAACCCTTTACGCCGTCTCCCGAAGACATACCGTTTTGCAGCGGCTTTTGGAATATTGCGTAAATTATAAGAATAGGCACAAGGGCTATTGTAAGACCCGCAAAGGTTCTGCCGTAATTAACATCGTAGGTTCCCGAATTTGTAAGGTAGGAAAGACCTATCGCCATGGTGTATTTTGTATTATCATGAATAAAGGTGAGCGCGGTAATGTATTCGTTCCATGTGCCCATTATATTGAGCAGCGCCACAACAAAAAGCGAGGGCTTTGAAAGCGGCACTATTATTTTGAAGAATATGGTAAACTGGCTTGCGCCGTCTATTGTGGCAGCCTCTAAGAGCGCGTTGTGTATTCCGCGCACAAAGCCCGCCATCATAAACACCGAGAATGGCATGCCCTGTATTGCGTATATTACCGAAAGCCACACAAGCGAATCGGTTATTTTAATTGAATCCGCAAAATAGTAAAGGGGTACGAGCATAAGCACCGACGGCACCATCATAGCCACCATATAAAACTTTTCAAGCCCTTTTATAAAGCGGTTATTGTATTTCGCAATAACATAGGCGTTAGCGCCCACTATAAGCAGGGTTATCACCAATGTCAGTACCACGGTAAAGAGGCTGTTGAAGAAGTATGAGCCGAAGCTTGCCTCCTTCCACGCGTCAACAAAATTTCCCCATTGAGGGGTTTTCGGCAGCGCCCAGGGGGAAGCGAAAAATTCCTGATTGCTTTTAAGAGATGTATAAAGCACCCATATTACCGGGAATGCCACAGTCACGCTCCAAAGCACAAGGAAGATTCTTATTATTCCCTGCCCCACCGCAGCCGAGCGGGACAGGTGCGGAGTATTTCTTTTTTTACTCATTTACACTGTCCCCCCTTGACATAACGCGGTTTACTATAAAGGAAGCCGCCGCGGAGATTATAAGCATAAGTATTGCCGCCGCATAGGAGTAGCCCACCTGCGGCCACTGGCTGTCAAAGCTGTTTTTGTAAACGAACACGCCCATAACCACCGAATCCTCGCTTACAGAGCTGCCGAGCATTGCCTGCACCATTGTAAAGCTTGAGCTGAACGACTGATACAGTATGGTTATAACCATAAACTTTGCCTGCTCCCACACCGCCGGCATGGTTATGTAGCGCAGCTGGGTCCACTCGCCCGCGCCGTCAATTGTGGCGGATTCATACAGCTCCTTGCTTATTCCGTTTATCGCGGTAATCATTATAAGCATAAATAAGCCTATGCCGCACCAGCTTGAAACAAAGGTTATAACCCCTATGGGGTGGGTAAAGGTCCACCCCATTTCGGGAATAAGCTTTGTTAGCCCCACGCCCTTAAGCAGCGGGTTTAAAATACCGAAGTTCGGGTCTAAAACAAAGGTCCATATAGTGGTTATGATTATAACCGACAGCACATTCGGCATAAAGAAGATAAAGCGGTATATGCCCGTTTCAAGCTTTGAAAACCTAAGGCGGGTCAGCGACACGGCAAAAAGAATTGTAAGCACGATTATTATAATTTCTTTGCCGAGGATTATAACAAAATCGTTCTTTATAGCCGCCAAAAATTCCGAATCGGTTATTACCTGTATGTAGTTTTGAAAGCCTACGAAGTTATCCTTTGTCAGGGCATCGTAGCCCGACCATTCAAAAAAGCTTGTGTAAAGCGATGAAAAGATCGGGTAGACGCAGAAAAGAATGTAAAGTAAAAGCGGCGGCAGACAGAAAAGCGAGAAAAAGGCGATTTTCGATTTATCTGCGGGTCTGCGCTTTTTCAGTTTTGTATTTGACATTGCGGTCATTCCTTTTAATGTAAATCGTCAGCCTATCCTACTTTTTTCTTGGTAGCCTTTTGCAGCTCGGAAATAACCTTATCCACCGTCATATCGCCCGAAACGAGCTTGTTTATGCACTGGTTTATGGTTGCGTCCACGCTACCCCAGGTGGTAGAGCCTTTTGAAATAAGGGTTACTTCAGATGAGTTTATCATCTCGTTTACCTGCTTTGCGGACTCGGTAAGGTTAGCCTTTGAAACATCGGTGCGGGTTGCGCTCGGAACGGCGCAAAGCTCTGCAAATTTAGCCGCTACCTTATCGGTATAGAGGAATCTGAGGAATGCTTCTGCCGCCTTCGGGTTTTTCGCCTTTGCGGCAATGCCTACGCTTGTAGCAGTGGCAACAACAGCTGTCTTCTGACCTGCATCCTGCAAAACCGACGGATAATAGCGCATTTTAAAGCTTGCGGGGGTCGAGCTCTTCATTTCGTTTTCAAGCCATAAGCCGTTGGGTATGAGCGCCGCATTGTGCTTAAGCCACGCCGCCTGACTGGTGATATGGTTCATTGAAAGCCCCGAGGGGTCAAAATATCCCGCTTTTGCAAGGGTCTCTATTTTGGTTAAAACCTTTTTAAAGCGCGCGTCGCTCCAGACTGATTCGCTCGCCGCGTTTGCAACATCATAGAAATACTGGGTATCGTTTGACGCCAAAGCCTCGGAAGCCACCGCCGGCATAAGCATACCCCAAACAAGATAGCCGGAATACTGACCCGTGTAGATAAAGGGATACATTCCCGAGGATTTCACCGTTTTGCAGAAGCTCTGCAGTTCGGTGTAATTCTTCGGAACGTTCCAGCCCTTTTGGCTGAAGAGTGTCTGATCATACCACATACCGTAGGTGGAAAGCAGAACAGGCATTTCGTAGATTTTGCCCGTGTTTTTATAGGTGCTTACAAGTCCGCTCTTAAGCTGGCTGCTTATGGGCGTTGAGGTGCCGTAGACCTTGCCGTTTTTATAAAGAGAGCTGAGATCTCTCATCTTGTTTTCGCTCATCCAGGTGGAGGCAGGCATATTGCTGCCATCGAGCAGTACAAAGTCAGGCGGGTTATCCTTTGCCCAACGGGTCTTCATCTGCGCGTTTACATTGGTATCAAGGTGCGCGTTTATTTCAAGATTCGGCTGTAGCTTCTGGAACTCGCTTATGGCATATTCCCAGCACTCGCTGCCGTAACCGCCTACGAATATCTGTAATTCAAGCGTACCCTTAAGCTTTTTTTCGGATGAGTTATTGACTTCACCCGCATTGTGCACGGTGTTATCGCCCGAATCGCTTACAACATTACCTGCCCCGCCCTTATTATCGGAGGAAGCATCGGCACTGCCCGAGGACGCACCGGTGTTTGAGTTTTTATCACCGCTGACATAGCTCACGGTTTCGTCGATCTCGCTGCTTACCGTAGTCTTTGTAAAACTGCACCCTGCAGACATTGCCAAGGTTGCGCATGCAGCTATAATGCAAATGCAGCGAATGAGAATTTTTTTCATAAAATTGCACTCCTTTTAGTTTTTTGGGTTTTACTTTGGGGCTCTGTATTGGAGCCCCAAAGATTTTTAAAGCTCTGCGGAATTGTTTCCGCCTTTTTCCAAAGTAATTGAGGTATGCGGCGCGCCGTTTAAGGAAAGCTTTACGCTCTGCCCCGCGTGGTGTGCGGCGTATCCCTTTTTAACCGTTGCCGTAATTCCCTCAAGCCCTCGCTTTTCTTTAAGCTTATCCAGCCTTACGGTACCCTTTTTGATTTTTGCGGAATATATGCGCTTGCCGTTCCTTGTAAAGTAAATATTTTTGCCGAGAAGAACAATAAGCAGAATTACTATTGCCGCCAAAACCGCAAGTGCCGCGGCGCAGAGCGCTATGATTACAGGCAGGTTAAGAGAAACGGTGGTGTAATACCTTGTGTTTTTCTTGGTTATTGCCTGTCTGCCGTTATCATCGTCCGTGCTGCCGTTATCGGGCTTTACATCGGGTGTGGTCGGCTCAATATAACCGTTGTTGCCGTTATTACCGTTATCCGGCACGGTCGGGTTTACAGGGTCGTCGTTATCGTCAAGCGGCAGCTTTTCATAAAGCCTTGTGTAGTAAACCGCCACGGTGTGGCTTTCCTTTATGTTGCCGAAGGTATAGCTGCTGCCGTTTACGGTGGTTTTGACGCCGTCTATAAGCAGGTAGCCGAGCCTGTACCCGCTGTTCGGCTTAAAGGTAAGGGTCACCTTTCCGCCGTATTCCGCCTCATTCAGTCCCTCGGGGCTTACAGTACCGCCCACGGTTCTTGTGAAATAAAGCTTGATTTTATCATTCTTCGAAATGCGGAAAAGCCTTGTTTCACCCTTATCCGAGCTGTACGTAAAGCTGTTTACGCTCTTAGCAATAACCTTGCGGTTAAATACATCGTACACCGTGTAATTACCCGGCAGCGTGACCGTCTTTTCACCGCCGAAAAGCGAATGAACGGAAATGTAATTGTTATCGGCATAAATTATATCGGTTGCGGTATCATCGTAAATATGGCAGCCGCAGTGCTTTAGGACATTTCTTAAAATATCAGCCGGGATACAAGGCACTGCCGAGTAAATACTCGTCCAGCTATTTCCCTTTCCGTCGGTCATTTCCTTCATTGCAAAGCCGACATTGTTTGTTCCGTATCCGTTTTGCTCGGTGTGATAGCCGAGAGTTACGGCGGTTTCGTCATCCACCGCTATAACGGGTGCTAAGGTTCTGTATTCTATCGCACCGAAGCTGACATCCGCCAGCCCCTCTGTTACCCAGCTGTTGTAATTTTCAACCTCAACCGTGCCCATAAGCTTGCGCTCGGTATTAGGGCTTTCAATAAGCTTCATATTCATTCCCGTAAGAGCCGAAAGATTATCAACAGAGGTGGTATTGCCGTCGGACATACCCGATGTAAACACCCAGATGATAACATTGCCGTTTTTCTGCAGCTTTTCGCTTATCGCGCGGCGTTCTGCCTCTGTAACCTGCGTGGTCGAGAGCATAATATTTATCTTATGCTCCGGCACAAGCCCCTTTTCGAGGTCGTCGAGCAGGTATGTATCATACGGTGCACCGAGGTTGTAAAGCTCCTTGCGCTGCGTAAGCAGCAATCCCTTATACAAAAGCTCATTTGTAAGGTCAGAGCCGGAATACGGCATATACGCGGGCGACTGCTCATCGTAAAACACCGCTATATCCGAAACGCTCTTGCGTTCAAGTCCCAGTGACAGGGTCATTTCCTGCATCATGGCAGAGGCAGTCTCCCATAGCTGCTTATCGGTGAAATAAGTGCCCGCAAGGCTGTAAAGGTAAAGCCCGCAGCCCTTCGAAAGAGCATATGCAAAGTTTCGCTTTAACTGCTCTATGGATTGCTCGGCGGTGCGCGTCCAACCGACGGACGCACGCGCGTCGGGCGCTTCAAACATCGATGTGGTGTGGTTGCGGTTGTCGTCCTCCGCAATATAGAGCTTTCCGTGCGCGGTAACGCTGTCTACAGCCGACATATAATCGCCGGAATAGCCTATTTCGCGCTCGCTGTAATTCCACGGGCAGGTTATGAAATCAATACTGTCGGATTCGAGTATCTTTTGGAAGGAGGTCTGTGAGGTGGAAGCCGCCATATCGTAGTTGATAACATTAAGCAGATAGCCCGCATATGTTCCTACGAAAAGCCTGTTGTTCGTGGCTTTTTTCACAAGAGAAGCAAAATAAAGCATTGCCTCGGTCTTCTTCTCACCCATAAACAGCTCGTAATCTATTGCCTGACGGTTCTTGCCTGCGCTTAAAATGCTGCCGAACTCGGTTTCGCTGCGCACCGCAATACTCGGAACGGCAGCCGTTGCGAGCGTTACGGAGCTGTCGCCCCAAGCGGATTTCAGCGCCGCGTCGGTTTTATACCTTTCTTTAAGCCATGCACGGAAGGCGGTAAGTCCTACCGATGAATAATCGCCTGCCTTTGTGCTGCCGTTTATTCCCCACCACTGCCATTCGTAGGTGGTGCCGCCCGTAATTTTAAAGCCTATAATATTATTGGCGTAGGGCTGCTGCATAAGGTAATTAATTATTTCGGTAACCTTTTCGCCTGTTTCCTTTTTCCACAGCTCTGAGGAGAAGGACTCCTTGCTCACCGTGCCGTCGTTAAGCTTTACGCACTCCTCGGGGTGAGCGTCCAGCCACCACTGCGGCGGTGTGGTATCGATTGCCATAACAAGCTGCGAATTCGGGTTTGCCGCAAGCGTACCCAAAATCTGCTGATCTATGGTCTCGGTCTTAATAGTCCCGTCGGACATCCAAAGCTCGCCGAGCGTTTCACGCGGGAGGATAAATGCAATAGATGTATCTATTCCCACGCTTGCCAGCCCCTCCATTTCGGATTGGTCAAACTGGGTATCGCGCTCGGGGCGGCTGTACCACAAGGGCGCCTGCGCCACGCCGTTTACAAATACGGTCGGCTTGCCGTTATACATTTTGATTTCGCTCTTTGTCGAAACCTCCTGCTTATACTGCGCAATTTTAAGGCTTCCGACCTTATTGTTGATGTAATAATCGCTGACAATCGCCACTGTGTTATCAAATTGCACCGTGTAATCGCCCGCCGCCAAGAACTGCGGCACGGTTATTTCGAACTCGGCGGTAAATTCCTTACCGGTAGGCCATGACTTCGTGGTTTTGCCGTTTGCAAGGGTTATTGTTCCCGTGCAAATACGGCTGGTTGAATTTCGCTTCCAGAAATATATTTTAAAGCTTGAGGCTTCGGGCAGCTTCTCGGCAATTTTAAGAGTAGCCGTAACCGTCACCGTGTCGCCCGCATAAATTGTGTTTTTCGGGAAGGTGAATTCGTTTGTTTCTATTTTATAATCCGAATATTCCGAAAAATCGAAGTCGATTGCGCCCCAGCCGCCGCTGCCGACATTAGCGTAAATTTCCGCCTTTGTCCAGCCGCCTGTTGACATATCATAATCGGGCTTCATAAAGTTATCGGCGTCGGATTCGCTCCACTGCGGATTCGGGGTGCTGTTCTCCCCTATCGATTCGCGCGCTACATTTACGCTTTCATCGGTGTAGAAGCGCAGAACGGAATCGTTATCCATCTTCACTATTCCGTCGTATAAAAGCGCGTATCTGTAAACGCCGTTATACAACCGAACCGCGATAACATTTTTACCCTTTTGCAGATATTCCGTAATATCAAGGGTGACAGGCAGGCTCCAGGTGTCTCCGGTGCGGGTCTCCTCGTAAACCTTTTCGCCGTTTATGTAAACATCGGCTCTGTCGTCCGCGGTTATCTGCATCTGTGCCGATTTCACGGTGCTTTCAAGATTTATTTCCTGGCGGTAATAATAGTAGCGCTCGTTGTTTTTCTGGCTCTCTATTGTGTCGTAATCCGCGGGATGGACTATCCACGCGCCCTCCCAGCCGAGGTCTACGCTCGGCTCCGCGGTGGTGCGCACGGTCACATCGTTCAATGCAACGCCGCCGTCGCCACCGGTTTTTTCAAACCGCAGAACATAATACGCAGCGTTTATCGCCGTAAAATCAACCTTGATTTCGGTTGAAGTCGGGGCTGATGAGATTTCGCGGTCAACAACCGCTCCCACCGACTCGTTTTTCCAGTTATAGCCTGTAAGACTCAATTTACCTACTGCAGTGCCCGTGGTTCTGTAATGCGCGGTAAACTGATAAGAATAATCGGTATTTATAATATCTATTTTCTTTTCTATAGCCGCGCTGTCGCCCGAGCCGCCCGAAATTATCGCTTCGCCCGCAGTGCCGAAGGAGGGATTGCCCTTAACATCGGTCTTTTTAAAGCCGCCGAACATTCCGTCGGATGAGGGAGATGCAAAATCCTCGGCATAAACCGTGTCGTTGCTTTCGGTGTAGTTGTAGTATTCTATCGAATCAAAGTACACATCGGCTTTTCTGCCGCCTATTCGCATGGCAAGCGCCACACTGCGAACATTTTTCGGAACGGTATAGACTATTCTGTATTCCTGCCAGTCGCTCAGGTTACTGCCCGAATTAAGCGGTCTGTCCTGCCCGGTCCAGCTTTGAATAAGCTTGCCCGAGGAATTATAGCCCGAAAGCGAGGCTGCAAACGCACCCGACACCGCATTACGGCTGCGCATATGGATAACAAACTCGATTCTGTCGCCCGCGTTGACATTTATCCGCTTTGCCATGGTCGCGGTGGTGTAGTTTATTCTGCTGTACTGCTTTTCAATATGCAGTGAGCTGCTGCCACGGTAGTAAACGGATTTATCCGCCGAAATGCTTGCGATACCGTCGGACGTTACATAGCTCCAGTTAAGCGGCTTGCCGCCTGCTGTATATTCAAAATCGAGGTTCGGGTCGTCAATGCTCTCGGTTTTTGTGAGCGCCACATTATCGATATACATATCCATCGCGTCCGAGGTGTTTGAAACCAGCCATATCTTAACGAACTTCGCGTCCTTTGCGGTTTTAAAAGCACCGCCGCAGCTCTTCCAGTCAAACGAGCCGTATTCGTATGCGTCGGTCACCCATTTGAATGCCTCGGTTTCATCCTTGACATTATCGCCGTAAGCGTTTTTATACTGCCTGACGCAAATCTGCAGCGAGCCCTTCTTGTTGCCCTGCGCCATTGCGTCATAGCTTAAAAGATAATCGGTATTGCCGCCGACCTCAAGCATAATGCTTTGCAGATAAAGCTGAACATCGCCTGCCTGCGGCTTGCTTATATGCACCGCGGCGCTGCCGTCCTTTGATGCGCCCTCCGCCTTTACCGCGGTGTATGCCCCAAAGCTGCCCTCTTCAAATTCACCGGGCTTGTTCGGGTTCTCGCGGCGCTCATACATATTCCAGTTGAATACCTTTTCGCCGTTTTCACCCGACTCAAAATCGAGGTTCGGGTCGGTCGAATCACCCAAATAAACAACCGAAATATTATCGAACAAAAGCTTTGCTCCCGCCGTTTTTGCGCGCACCTCAAAGCGCACCTCATAAAATGCGGTGTCGCCGCCCGCCGTGAAATCGGCGGTATAGCTGTGCCATTCGCCGTCGTTATTCTGTGAATTTGCGGCGGTCAGCCAGTTATAGGACGATGTCTCCGTTGTATCGTTGCCCTTTTTATTATAGGTTCTGATATATGGGTAAACGTTTATTTCGTCCCCCGAGTATTTTCCTTGGAAGGTAACGCGATAAACGCCGTTTGCTTGTGCGCTCATGCGCTTGCCGTAAGCCACAGCAAAGCCATCATTGTCTTTTTCTGCGGTCAGGCGCATTGCACCGCTGCCGTTCACGCCGTCATTCGCGGCATATTTAAGCGAATAGCTGCCCGAATCCGTTTCACCGCAGTAATACTGCCAGTTAAGCGGGCGTTCGCTTTCGGGATCTTTAATTTCAAAATCGTAGTTTTCGGGATTTTCAAGCAGCGTGAGCGTGATACCTTTAAGCGTTGCGCTGCTTTCCGATATATATGAAACGCGCATATATTTTGCGCCGTCCGGCACAATAAATATGCCGCCCGAGCTTTCAGGCTCGCATTCCCTGCCGGTATCAAAGGTTATTTTAAGCCTTCCGCCGCTGCCGTTTACCGCGGTGCGGAAAATTTGTCCGCCCTCAACATTGTAGCGGTAGGAAACCGCTGCGGAATTATCGCCGAGAGAAATAACCGACGAAGCCTTGTCATAATCGGTCTTGCCCGAGAAGCTCCAACCGGGGGCAGACAGCACGCGCATATTTTCAAAATCGCCGTTTTGAATTAACTGCCGCGAGGTATCGGGTTCCGAATATGAGTAGAAACCGCTGTTGGTTATAAGGTTTGTCTGCGCAATATCGCTCTCGTCATAAACCGATATATTATCAATATAGCAGTCAACTCCGGCGTAGCCGCCGGGAGATATACACAGCGGTGCGTCCTTGGCATCTGTCACTGTGAACCTGTAAGTCATTTTCGTCCATTCGGAATAATTTACATTATCGAACAAAAGCCCTCCGTTGCCCGATTTTGCCCAATTGCCGAGACCCCAGTAAAGCTCTGCCGCAAGCGGGTCGCCCGCTGTCTGAGTCGCACCCTTGAGCCACAGCTCCATAACATAGGTCTTGCCGTTTTCAAGACCTTTCAGCATATATGAAATTCCCGCTCTTGCGCGGGCGGTATTTTTTTCATAGTCCTGATAAATATGCACAGAGCCCGCGTCCGCATTGCCGTTATCCTCGAGCCTTACATAGCAGCTTTCGGGATCGGGGCTTGAATAGCCCGCCTCCTGCCAACCGTCGAGTGACGCGGACATACCGAGCGGACAAAGCGAGGCGTTATCAAAGAGCATTTTATCGCCCGCAGCCCCTTGAAAAACGATTCGCAGCTGAATTTCCTTGGCGTTCTGCGGCGCTTCAAGGTCGGCGGCAACCGTGTTCCAGCCGTCAGATAAATTACCCTCGCCGCCCGCGGGCTTTACCTGTACGGGCGCCGTTCCGTTATCAAAGAACCAGTATGCCGTTATAATATAGTAGGGATTACTGCCGATTCCCTTTAAATCTGCGGAAAAGCGGTATTTTGTTCCTTGCTCGACCGAGATATTCGGGCTCGCAAGAGTTACCCAGCCCGCGCCTGCCGAGGCGGACGCACCCTTTGTCATCTCAAGCACGCCGCCGTGGGACGAATCGCTCGACAGCACGAGCGTATCGCCCGTATAGTTATCGTTAAGCGTCCATTTAAGCGGTTCCTCCTTAACCTCAGCGCCGTCAAAATTACCGTTGAATTTATCGGGGGATAAATATGTATAAACAATATCCTCAAAATCGCCGTTTCTAGCCAAATTGTTTGATGCAACAAGATTGTACCCGCCGTCAAGACGAAAATCGCCCTTGCCGTTTAAAATATCCTTACCGGTTTCCTTATTAACGACCTTAAGCGAATCTATATATACGTCCGATAAACCGTTATACTGACTGAAAACAAAGAAAAACCTGTTTGTGCCGTCTGATTCGTAATCGTAGGAAAAATCAGTCCAGTCATCATAGCTTACACGGTCAGCAAACAGATTGCCGACGCCGCTGTCGATATGAGCGGAATCTGCAAAGCGGAAGGTCTGACCCGGCGCCGTGACGCTGCCCTTTACCTTCATCCGAACCGTATAGCTTCCCGCAGGAACGCTATCCGGTACGACAGTCAGCCACATATCGCCCTCTATTCCGGTGTTTACAATATGCAGTGCGCCGTCGCCGCCGCAGCCGTCGTCCACCGTTTCAATATAACGCGATGCGGTGTTTTCCCATTTCTTACCGTTGCCGTCGGGATATCTTGCCCACTCTCCCGCCGAGTAGCCGGGCACCGCTTCATCCGTATATATCGGAGCCGCGGTACCGTATATATACAGGTAGGCGTTATCAAGCTTGTATTCATCGCCGGATTTGCCGTTTTCACCGAAGCTTACAATGAGCCTTGCATAGGCTGCGCCCTCGGGCGGCGTGAAATCGCCGCTTATTTCGCCGAAATCGGCTGTCGGGCTGCTTTTTTCAAGGCTTAATGTCTCACCGACGGCGTTTTCGCCCTCTTCGTCACCGAAGAAAGCTACCGTCAGCTCGGCATCCGCGTTTGCGGCGGACGAGGAAACAGAAACTCCGGCCTTGTATTTCCTGCCGGACTTCACCGATATAAGCTCCGAAGTAAGCTTTGCGGCATTTCCCGAATTTTTGGAGATACCGGCACCGTAGCCGCTTATTCCCGAAACAGCGGAAAGCTCGCCGCCGGAAACACTCCAGTAGGAAAAGCCCTTGAAAGCTTCATCGGATTCCGCAAAAGCAGAAATAACGGGCAGTGAGCCGAAGGCAATAACCAAGCTTAAGACTGTCGCCGTTATTCTCTTCCTCAAACCGATGATTCCGTTAGTCAAAATAACACACATCCCTTTTATTTCTTTATTATTATTATACATTAAGCACAACAAACTGTCGTCACAATTTTTTTACATTATGGTTACTTTTTTTTACTACTTTTGAATAAAGGACTTCGGCGGCGTAAAATGTCAGCTTTGTTAACATTGCGTTAACAATTTATCGTTATAATGAACGAAATTGATTCGTTCAAGAGGTGAATATGAGAAATCATAGCTTTTCGGGGAAGGTCACTATAAGGACAAAGCTTTTGTCGGTATTTTTGACAGCGGTTTTGATACCTATAATAATTTTCGGATTTTTCACGGTTCGTTCAAGCAATACCGCGCTTGAAAACGAGGCGTCGGAGACCTATACCCAAATGACAAAGCAGATAGCGATGATTTTTTCGGAATATATATCGCGCGTTGACCAGACAACCCGCATGGTAGACAATACCGCCGCCGTGCCAGAATATCTTCGCAACAAATTCACCGAATTTGAAACAGACCCCGCCGCCGTGGCGCTCCTTGAGCAGCGGGCGCGTGAGGCGCTTGAGCTGGTGGCCCGCACAAATGAGGATATGTATTCGCTGATAGTGACCTCGCTTGACGGAGAGTCGATATCCTACACCGACGGCAAATTTGACCGCCCCGCCTTTTCGATAGACGAGGATTATTACGCACCGCTCAGAAGCTCAACGGGGGGCACGGTGCTTCTGCCCGTGAGAACCTCAAGCTATGAATTCTCCGCCGATGCCCGCGTTTTCTCGGTTGCCTGCAGACATCTTGATGTTTCCTTTGAAAACAGCACGGGGCTTAATATGTATACCGGCTATGTGATTTCGGAATGTCCGGTTTCGGCATTTGCAGATATATGCGCGGCGAGCAATTTCGGCAAGGGTACTATCCTTTATATTTTTGACAGCGAGAATAAGCCGGTTTACACCACGGATTCATCTGACGGCATATCCAAATCACTTTTAAGCAATATGAAATCGCACGGAAAAACCGAAATAAACGGGAAAGAATATCTGCCTGTAAGCAGCGCCGTTGCGAATACGGGCTGGTCGGTTGTGGCGGCAGTGCCCTATAATTTCATCACCGCAAGCGCGCAGACACTGCTTAATCGCCTTGTGACCTTAAGCCTTATATGCGCCGCGGTCATAATAATCATAACCGCCGCGGTATCGTTCTATTTCACAAGACCCATAAAGGTGCTTCAGTTTTCCATGAAGCAGTTAAGCGGCGGCGACCTTGAAACCCGCATTTCACAGAAACGAAAGGATGAATTCGGCTACCTTTTCGATAATTTCAACAGTCTGGCGGGCGAGCTCAACAACCTCATATATGCCGTTTCCGAATCGGAAAAACGCGAGACCGAGGCTAAATACCGGATGCTGCAAAGTCAGATAAATCCGCATTTTCTTTATAATTCGCTGGACACTATAAGAATGATGGCGGTGCTCGACGATAAAAACGACATTGCCGAGGCGCTGCTCAATCTGTCTGCCCTTTTCAGGTATCACATCCGCAACAGCGATAAGCCCGTAACCGTTAAGGAGGAGCTTTCGCAAATAAAGAATTATCTATCGCTGCAGCAGCTGCGGCTGCAGGAAAAGCTTGAAATCGTTTACGATACCGACGAAGAGGCGCTCAGCTGCTATATGCCTAAAATTCTTTTGCAGCCGATACTCGAAAACTGCTTTTCACACGGCTTTAAGGATATTTCGCACAAGCTTGTAATTTCCGTAACAATCAAAAAAGAGGGACGGGATATAAGCTTCACCGTAGCGGATAACGGTAGAGGAATGACAATCGACGAGCTTGACAGACTTGCCGAAAAGCTCAGCCGCCGCGATATGCCCGCCGAGCACGGAATCGGGCTTTACAATGTTAATGAGCGGCTGCGGCTGTATTTCTCGGATAACCGCGGTCTTATAATACAAAGCCGTGAAAACGAGGGAATGTCGGTTTCCTTCACGATTCCCGCGTCCCTTGATTCAAGCGCGGTCTATCAGTTTAAAAAGCCTAAAAAGGAGGACTGAAATTTATGCCCGAAAGAAAGCTGACGGTATTTCTTGTGGACGATGAAAGCATTATAAGAAACGGCATGAAAAAGCTTTTCGACTGGGAAAGCAACGGCTTTACAATTACAGGTGAAGCGGAAAACGGGCGCGACGCGCTGCCGCTTATTCTGTCGCTCAAGCCCGATATTATAATAACCGATTTGAAAATGCCTTTTTGCGACGGCATAACGCTGGCGTCCGAAATAAAAAAAGCCCTGCCATCGGCAGAGACGGTTATTCTCACAGGCTATGATGAATTTGAATTTGCAAAGCAGGCAATAAAAATCGGCGTTTTCGATTTCCTTTTAAAACCGGTATCACCCGACGAGCTGCGTGATACCCTAAACCGCATAAAGCAAAAGCTTTCAGGCAGCCGACCGCTTGCCTATCCGCTCGGCAGCGAGCTTAAGCTTACGCAGGCAATCGAGGAAAAGAATTCCCTAAAATGCCGCGAAATATTAAAAAATATATTTGAGGGCTTAAAATCCGAAACCGATAAGGCCGCGGTTTATGAGGTAAGCCGAAAGCTTTCCGACGCGCTCACACGGGCGTGCCGCGAGCAGTTGTCCGCACTTTCGGTGCCGTCACCGGAATTTGAAGCGGGAAACGGCGCAGACCTGATATTTACGGCGCTTAACGAATATATTGACGCGTCGTTTGAGGAATATGAGAACCACAATTCCTCACAGCTTGTTCAGAAAATTGTAAAATATCTTGAAGAAAACTACGCGCAGAATATAACGCTTTCCTCTCTGGGCGAAAAATTTTACTCTAACTCAAGCTATATAAGCCGTGTTTTTAAGCAAAAAACAGGCAAAAACTACAGTGATTATCTGCTTGATATCCGTATTGACCGCGCAAAGCAGCTGCTTGTGAGCACAGGCTTTTCCGTCGGCAGAATAAGCGATATGGTCGGCTTTGACAATACAAAATATTTCAGCAGAATATTCAAGGAGAAAACCGGCGTCCAACCGATTGCATACAGAAAAAGCGGAGGAAAAGACAGTGTTTAAGCTTTTCCCTGCCGTAAAAAAAGCTCTTGCCTGCATTTTACCTGCCCTTTTGCTGCTTTCCTGCGGCTGTAATGGCACAGACGGCAGCGGAATATGCACCGGCAGCGAAAAAGCAGTAAGCGCATCGCTTAAAATATACTGCGATTCATATTATCGCAGCGCAATAGAAAGAGCCGCCCGCAGCTTTAATTCGGTTTATCCCGATATAAATATCGGCTTTGCCGAAAACGAAAGCGACGCCGATATTTTAATTGCCGACCGCATGAGCGATGAATCGGCAAAGAACCTTGCGGCGCTTGACGGCTTTGTAAATACCGATAATTTTATTAAAGAACTGCTTTTTCTTTATAACGGCAAGGTAATCGGTCTGCCGCTGTTTTTGGAAACCGACGGTATTTGGCTTGACAAGCTGCCCTATCTGCGTGAAAATGCCGATGTTCCCTGCCGCTTAGATCAGGCGGTTTCATCGGATTTTGTAAAGGAAAGCCCGATGCTCTGCGGCGATAACGAAAGCCTTTACTGGGGAATAATAGCTCCGCTTTATCTTTCCTGCGGCGGCGCAGCGGATGATATAGGCAGCGGCAGCCTGTCGGAAGCGCCTTTTCGGCAGGCCGCCGAACGGCTCGGGAAAATGGCGGAAAGCGGGATTTTAAAGAAAAACGATAAGCCGACCGACGCCTTCGTATCGGGAAATACAGCGGGAATACTCTGCTCCTACCTTGATATAATTAAAATTCAGCAGGATATGCCGTTATCCTCCAAGCTTGTTTTTTCGCCCGGCATCGCCGCTCATGAGAACGAAAGCATAAATCTCATAATCCGTGCAGATACGCTTTTTGTCTCCGAAAAGGCGGAAAAGGAAGCTGCTCGGCTTTTTGTCGGCGAGCTTTTCGGTGATAAAAGTATTTTAAGACTCATTTCCGACACGCACCTGCCGTCAGCCGTGAAGGTGAATTGCAAAAACCATTCGCTGCCCGAAATTTTCCGCGAATTTTATTCGGTGCTTTCCTCCACCGCTGTCAAAACGGTATATGTGACCGACCGCCGTGACGACAGCACCGTGAATAGAATTAACTCCGTAATAAACACCGAAATCGGCTGAGTATCAAGCCTGTTCGGCTTAATCCCCGCGCTGCAATCATTAGCAGACAAATCACACCGACCGCACCATCACCCTAATGAACA
>ERZ773108.795-NODE-795-length-34388-cov-3.586608_pt1 | contig 34388 bp, 16 predicted proteins | sample MGYA00580570_ERZ773108 | MGnify/ENA primary metagenome ERZ773108 (study PRJEB29015, sample SAMEA2737840) | human gut metagenome | biome: human gut; feature: human-associated habitat; material: faeces | place: China | collected 2012 ...
GCCAGAGCGTTAATGTCGTAGGTGACCGTGCGGCGGGAGGTGCCCTTGTTAAACAGGCACAGGGCCACATCGCCGTTTTGCAGCGGGCGGGCCAGAATATCCAGCCCGGCCTGGCGGCGAATGCGCTTGCAGGGCTTGCACAGCGGGTCCTGGTCAATGTTGATCAGGTTTTTGTTGGTGACAATTTTTAAGGTGGGGTTCTCCCGCACCTGCTCGTTGTTGCCGTCCACAAACTTGCGCACATCGTTGCCAAGGATCAGCGGCGCGGCCATCATGCACCACAGGGAGAAGTGCGCCCTGTTCTCGTTCTCTGTCAGCTTGCCGTTGCCTACTTCCAACATATCCGGGTCATTCCAGGCCCCGGGACCGGCATGGTCATACAGGCGCACATTGTGCTCATAAATCATCTTAATGCTTAGCCACTTGGGCATGATATCCGGCGTGGTGCGCCACATATTGCCTGCCTTGGCTCCCCATTTGTAGGGATAAGCAAAGCCCCATTCGCAGATGGAATAGATGATGGGGCGCTCCTCCTCGCCGGTAATGACAGCCCATTCCTTGGTGGCCTCTTGCAGTTCTCGACCCATGCGGGCGTATTGCAGGTAAGAGGAGTCAGCCCGGGTAACCACCGGGTTGTAGAGCAACAGGTGGTTCTCGCCCGATTGCAGCTCAACTGTCAGCTGGATACGGCCGGTGGGGCTGGCGCCCTTGGTGGTGGGGAACAGCAGCTCATGTTCCTTGCCGTTGTTGACTCGAATGCGCAGGTAGCGCTGGTGGAAGCACAGAGATTTGTTATAGGCCAGGGTCAGGGCATAGGTGCCGCCTGCTTCTACGCTAAAGCGGAATCCGGCGGTGCCGGAGCCGTAACCGATCATACCGATGCCTTGACCGGAGGGCAGATCGCTGCACTTGACTACCCGGCCTTTGCCGGTAAATTCTGCTTCGCCTGGCAGCAGGATCAGTGCCGGTTCTGTGGTACCCGGCAGGTTCAGTTGCAGGTTTTCAATAATGGGCACATCACCCTTTAATACATGGTGATGACAAAAGTCATACTTGAAGAATTCGCAGCCCCAGCTGGCCAAGGTTTTGGCATCCAGCCGCTCGTGACCCAAACTGGCCGGTAGATCCTCGCAGGTGAGGGTCCCGTTAGAGGAGTACAGACCCACCTTAAAGCCCCGGCTGTTCAGTTGCTTGATCAGCGCCGGGATCCCCATAGAGAAGGTGCCCAGATCCCCTTGCAGGCGACCCATTTCGTCCCGCACGGAGCTGTGCCAGCAGTCGTCCAGGTTGATATAGTTGTAGCCCGCTTCCGCCAGGCCGCTGGCCTCCATGGCCTCTGCCACCTCCAGAATCAGATCCTGGTTGATGTTTTGGCGAAAGGTGTTCCAGCTGGACCAGCCCATAGGGGGCACGGTAGCGCCGCCGTAATTCGGTGCGTCCGTGGTGTCTATGGTCAGCTTAGAGGGGCGTGCAATCTTTTCCATGGCGCACAGCGGGCAGTTGCCGTTGACGCGGGTGATGATAAACCAGGCTATGAACCACACCAGTAAAATGGCTGCGATAGCCAGCAAAATGATACCAAAAATCATAACAATCCCATCTCCTTAAAGAATTCCAGTTCTTCCTTGGCAGCGGCGTAGGCATCGTCGCTGTCCAGTCCCCGGGCGGTGCGCACCATAAAGTCCTTGCGGTGCCAGGTGTTGTAAATCAGACGGTAGCACCAGGCGTACGGGGTCAGCCAAGGGTGACCGTCTAAAAATCGAATATAGGGTATGCGGCGCATTTGGCTGTATGCCGGAAACGCCAGGCGCAGCTTGCTGCGCAGGGGGCTTGCTTTCTCGCCCTGCTCCATTTGGCGGCGGGCAATGACGGCGCTTTTGTTCCGGTCCGCGTTACCAAAGGCACCGTAGCTGACCAAAAACGATTCACAGTCCGCTGTGTCATCCACATAAGGCGTACCCACGCCGTACCAGTGATAACACACGGTGAGCACAATCTTGGCGAATTGTGCCAAACCGGCTTTTTCACACAAGGTCAGCACCGTTTTTTCGTCGATCCGGCACCTTTGCAGCATCACGGCAAGATCCAGGATCAGCTTGATTCCGGCGCCGTAAAAGCGAAAGTGGTGGGCCAAGTGGGCGATTAGATAGGCAAAGTGGTAATTGTCCTCCAATTTGCCGCAGCAGCCTTCAAATTGGGCTTGATCCATGGCGTTTGCAAAGGCAGTCTCACACCGGGGATCATCGCTGATCAGTGCTGTGTGCACCTCCAGCAACACATCGCCCTTGCGGTAGTCGTATACCGGGCCGTTCTGGGCAGTGCAGGCAAAGCCGCTGCTCATTAGCGCTTTTTTGGCTGCCTGGCGGTTCGCCGGGTTAATGAGCAGGTCAATGTCGCCCATTAGGCGGCACTCCGGCACCGGGTACAGCTCTTTTAAGATCGCGCCCTTAAAAAATACATGGGGGATGCCGGCGTCGCTGAGAACGCGGTACACCCGCTCCACACCCTGCTTTTGGTGCTCGTACAGGAACACACTGCTAAAGAAGTGCTCGCTGAGTGCCAGTCGGCAGTCCTCCGGGATCACCTCGGTATTGGGTGCTTTGTTGCACACTGCGTACACCACAGCGATCAGATTATGCGCCTTGGCAATGCCGCACAGCTTGTGATAATCAATATCCGGGCGCAAGGTTACCGGCTCGTCCCGCAAAAAGGCGGCGGTCAGTTCAATTAAATAGGCAGTTTCAGCACACATGGATTCCATCGTTAAATAATGTTGTTTTGGTCCAAAAAATCGTGGGCGGCAATGAGAATACTCTTGTCATTGTCAAACCGCAGCAGCGACAGCGCCCGGTCATAGGTGAGCCAAATGTAGTCCTCAATTTCTTCCTTTTGCATGTGGATCACCGTGCTCGGGGTGGTGGCGGCAAAGATGGTTACCGTCTTTTCAACCCGATCCCGAATCCGATACTTGGACAGGCAGGAGAACCCCTCAATCAGCTTAACCCGCAAGCCCGTTTCCTCCTGTACCTCCCGTAGGGCGGTCTGCTCCTTGGTCTCGCCCCTTTCAATATGCCCTTTGGGGAAGCCCCAGTGGGCGGAGCGCTTGTTCTTGATCAGCAGGTAGCGCACCTCCCCCTTAATATCATGGAAGATGACCGCGCCGCAGCTGCTCTCGTAAAGGCATTCCAGCCGGTAGCCGGGAAAGTCCCGCTCCGGGTCCAGATATTCCAAAATGTCGTTGACAATGAATCGTGTGCTCTTGGGCGCCACAATCCAAATGGATTTCTTTTCTTTTTTGTTTCGGAGGACGGCTATCACACGCCCGTCAAAGTTACGCACAGGGTGGTGGATGCCCATAATGTAGGCAGTCTGGTCCTTTTCACCGTATACTGTGCCGTAGTTCAGCGGATACCGATAGCCCGTACCGTCCGTAGAGCCAATAGGCATAACGACCTTGACTCTGGCGTATTTACCGAGCAATTTGTATTCACCACCGAGATAAAAGTTACTATGCACTTATTATATATAAATTGCAAAAGCAATACAAGGCTTTCGCAAAGAAAATTCAAAAAGCCGTAAAACTTGGCGAAAAAAAGCAGCCCTCCGGGGCAGGTGAGAGCCTGCACCCAAAGGGCGTTCTATATTATATACATTATATACAGGAGCCTGTCCGGCGGCGGGTAACAAAAATGGCGTACCCGAAGGTACGCCATTTTCATTTAGAAATGGGGGATTAACCACCCAGCTGCTGAAGCAGGTTACACAGTTCGCCGATTACATCGTCGGTGTTGCCTTTCAGCATTTTCAGCACGGTGCCTACCACATCGGTAATGGAGCTGTTGTCAGATCCACCGATCAGGGAGCCTACCAAGCTGGCTACCGTGTTGTAGTTATCTTTGTAGTTGACAACTTCAACCAGGTACCGCAGCACGGCAAACAAGGTCTCAGAGGCGTCGCCCTTTACAAACACGCGCGTGCCGTAGGTGGCAGCCTGAGAAGCATCGGTCATCACCTTGCCGTGGCTTGCCAGCTGGAACCAGTCAATATCCATCAGTTCCAGACCCAGGGGTTTACCCTTGATCTTGATCATGCCAAGCACCTGATTCAGCAGGGGAACAATGTTGTCCACGCCGATGATGGGCTTCAGCATAGCGGTCAGATCGTACAGGTCAATGTTCAGATCCAACTTCAGGCCAACCTTAGCCAGTAAGCCATTCAGATCCACTTTGAAGGCCTTGAATACCTGAGTCAGTACGGTGTTCACATTCACGATGGGCTTCAAAGCATCCAGCAGAGCGGAAACCGGTGTAAACAGGTTCTCGATCAGCTGCAGCAGGCCGTCGTTGGCAATGAACAGTGCCAGGTTGGGCAGCATGGACATCAGGGTCTGCAGCGGTGCATTCAGAATGTCCTCTACCTTATCCCACAGGGAGTTGACAATATCCAACAGGATGTTGTCATAGGCCTTGCTGATGTCCTCTCTGTACTGATACTGGGTCTTAATGTTGTAGCAGCCGAATGCCTCCAGCAGCGGAACGACCACGGAAGAGTAGCCGTTGAAGCCGGGGATATGAACGATGTTGAAGATGCCCAGAGAAGCATCATTCAGCAGTACATCCAATACGCCGTAGAACGGACGCATTACAGCAGCCAGTGCATTAAAGAAGCTATCCTTATCCTTTACGCCCCACTTAAGAGCGGAGGTGTTGACCTTGGACCAGGAGGAGGCGGAGCCGATTACGGCAGCCGCATTCGCGTAGGTCTTGCCATAGGACTCATCGGTGAGCAGCTTGGCAACGGTCTTGGTAGAATAGTCAATGCCGGTCTGGGACAGCAGGGCGGTCAGGTTGGTGGAGTCGTTGATCTTCACACCGTCCAGTGCCTTGCCGATGCCGGTGATCATGCCATTGATGGTGCTGTCCTTAAAGGCAGCGCCAGCGATCAGCTTGTTCAGATCAGCAAAGCTACCGATCAGGCCATCCAGCATAGGCGGAATGTTCTTCAAGAATTCTTGATCCACAGTGGAGGGATAAGAGAACTTGTAGTCCTTGGTCTGGTATTCGCTGTAATTCCAGAACGCGTTGGAGGGATTCTCCTGGAGCAGATAGAACAGCGCACGGATGATCTGGTCTGCGGAGGAGGTGCCGATCTGGTCAAGTACCGCGTTGATGATGGACTTGTAATCCTTGATCGCGTCGATACCGCCCAAAATGGACTTCAAACCGCTGATGTTCTTGGTCAGCAGGTTGGCTACATAGCGGAGCACGGCGATCAGCGTTTCGCCCTGGTTTGCAGTAACGTGCTTTCTATTATAATAGCCTTCGCTGTTCTTTGCAGCGCTCTTGACCGTGCTGACTGTGCCGTGGCTTGCCAGGGTACCCCAGTCGATCTTGGGCAACTGAATGTTGATTTTCTTAGACTTGAGCAGCTTGTTCACCAGCGGAACGATGGCGTTTTGGATGTCGCACTTGTTCAGGTTGTTCAGATTCAGGTGAATGTTCACACCCAGTGCGTCCTTAACCAGGTCGTTCAGTGACTTGCCGGCCAGAGCCTTGACAATGACCTCAACATCTACGCCGTTCTTCTTCAGTACCGGAAGGAGAGATGTTACCGGCGACAGAAGATTGTTGACGAGCTGTGCCAGGCCATTATTATCAATGTAGTATGCCACATTGGGCAGTACTGCGGTGAGGGTATCGAACGGAGCGTCCAGTACCTTGTTCAGGAAGCCTACGATGGGATTCAACACATCCGTCAGTACGCTGTCGGTAGACTTCTTAATGTCTGCCTTGTACTGCTTGTAGGTCTTCACGTTGGGGCACTCCAGTGCCTCCAGCAGCGGAACGATGGCACTTTCGTAACCATTGCCGCCATAGATGCTCAGGGACTTCACATCCTCGATCACTTTGTACAGGTTGATCTCCAGTACAGAGGTCTTGGAATACTTGTCAGAGCCCTTGATGCGAATGCGCAGTTTGCCATTCTTCAGCTGTACGGTGTCCTTAGAGGAACCGAAGTTCAGGTTCTTCACCAAATCGGTAAGGATCTGGCCAACGGCCAAGTCGTCGCCTGCCAGCAGCAGAGACAGTACGCCGTCCAGCGGACGCAGGATCGCAGCCAGGCCGTTTACAAAGCCCTGCTGTGCCTTTGCGGAGCCATCGGTGAAGCCCCAGTTGATGTTGCCCAGCTTCTTCCAGCTCTTGGCATTTTTGATTGCCTTAGCTGCGGAGGAGTAGGTCTTGCCGTAGCTGCCGTCCGTCAGGAGCTTTGCTACGCCCTTCTTGCTCACATCAATGCCGGCATAGCCCAGGTAATCCTTGTAAGGATCAATGGCGCCGTACAGTGTGGAAGCCAGCTTGGTCAGGTTGGCGTTGGTGAAGATCAGGGAGCTAACCAGGTCTTTCAGGTTATCCTGCTTCACCACATCCAGGCCGGCCAGCAGGCCGATCACGGAGGTGACCATGGTGTCCAGATCGCCAACAGCGTCGCTGGCGTCCTGTGCGGTCACACCGGCGGGATAATAGAAGCCGGTGGTCTTTTCCTGTACATACTGGAGGAAGGTCCAGTAAGCAGTGGTGGGATCCGTGGTCTTGGCGATCACAGCGTTGATGATGTTCAGCAGATCCTTCTTGGTCAGGCGGCTGATCATATCCAGCACTTGGCTTATGGAAGGATTGTCGATCACGACTTTCAGCAAATCAATGATCTGGCGAATTTGCAGTACATCGGCCACCAGGTTGACCAGGTACTTCAGAACAGCCTCTGCATTCTTGCAGTTTGCAATGTCCTTAAACAGGGTGGTGGGCAGCTCAAAGCCAAAGTTAGCCAGCTGGCTGTTTACAGCGTTGATCACGGTCACATCGTTGATGCCCAAGCCAGCCTTGGTTGCGCTCTTCTTCAGCAGGCCGGTTACAAGGGCAATCGTCTGCTTATTCTGCGCGTTTTGATCCTTGTCGTCCGTATTGGTCTTAAAGATCAGGCCCAGTATTGCGGAGAACCATGCGTCGTTCTTTGCCATAGAGGGCATCAGGTTGGACACCTTTGCGCTCAAAATGGTGGATACGCCGTGGATCTCTTTGTACAGCGGGTAAATGGCGGCAGTCGCCACATTGTTCAGGTCCTTGTTCATCACAATGGACAGGCCCTTAAGCAGGTTGGTCAGCACGGAGACAGGCTTGCTGTAGAAGCCGTCCAGCAGCTTGCTGATGGGGGTGATGATGGCCAGCAGGCCGGTTGCGCCGTCCTTTACGCTGCCCTTTGCATACACGCCCAGGCTAAAGCCCTGTGCTTTTTCCAGATCCTTAAAGATGGGGTACAGTACACCGTCATAGTAACCGGCATCCTTGGTCAGCACGCCGATCAGATCGGTGATGATGCCCAGGCTCTCGCCGAAGTTCTTGAAGAACTTGGTGTTGTTGCCCGCGCGGAAGCCCCAGTTGATCTTAATGTTGGTGGCGCCGGTCCAGCCGCTGGTGCTCTTGTCCAAGCGAATGGCGTTGTGCCAGGTAGGCAGGCTTGCCAGCTTCTTGGCGGCGGACTTGTTGGTCAGGTGATTGCTCACTGCGTGGGGAGAAATCAGACCCTTCAGCGCAGCAGCCAAAATGTTGTAGTGGTAAGCACCGGTCTTGCTGGTGTAGTACACCGGCTTGCCGGCCTTATCCTTCTTCTTGTACAGCTTCTGGTTGCCGTCGTAGAAAACATTCAGGCCCAGAGCGTCCTCGTTCACCAGATAGTAATCAATTACATTCTCCAGTGCAACATACATCTGAACCACCAGATTGGTCAGATGATCCTCAGTGTAAACCTTCTTGTCTGAGGTATCGGTGGACTTCTTGTCCCCGTCGTTCAGGAAGTTTAAGGTCTTATTGAGCATCTTCAGCATCGGGTTGGTGTTGTCGCTGCCCAGGATGTAAGAACCAAGGCTTACCAGACCGCACAGGATGCCGGGGGTGGTGTTCAGGTTGAAGTTGTTCAGTGTGGAGTTCTCCAGCACCTTGGACAGTGCGGAGTCCAGATTGGACAGCAGAGAAGCGCCGCTCTTACTGGAGGTCTTGGGTACCTTTGCCCACTTGGGCTGGGTCTGGATCTTTGCCATCTTGCCGTTCACTTTCGGGAAGCTCACGTCGATGGTGTTCTTGGTCTTTGTGTCCATGGCCTGGATCACATTCACCAGCTGACCGATGTTAGACAACAGGAAGTAAGCACTTTCGGTGCTCAGACCAACAAACTTGGATTCCTTGTTGTATACGCCCATTACGAAAGAGGCCTTGTCGTTGTACTTCAGCTGGAATACACCGTTGAGTACATCGCTGATGGTGCTCTTTTCGCCCAGACCGCCCATAGCGCGGATCAGACCGGTGATGATGGGCAGGTTGGTGGTGATCTTGTTGTCGGTGGCGGTCACATCATTGAGCAGGTCAATGATGGCGTTGAACCAGTCGTTCACAAAGATGTTTACAAAGCAGTCCAGAATCTTGGCCGGCTTGCCGCCGTCTGCCAGGTTCTTAAAGTTAACCAAAGACTGGTTGTAGGAGAATGCTTTGTCGCCAACGGTATCGCTCTTAATCTTATAATCGCTATAAGACCAGTCGGAAGCCTTCTTGGTGTTGTCAGCGCTCTTTACATCATACTTGGTCATGAAGTTCTTGCCCATAATGTCCAGAATTCTGGGCAGGGCAACGAAGAGGTTGTTGACGCCGTGGTTGTAAACGGTGCCCTCTTTCTTGGTCATGGCGCCGCTCTTGGCGTCTTTTTCACCATAGGCAGCCACATACTGATCCACAGCAGCGGTAAAGAAAGTGGCCAGCTCGGACACAGCCTCATTCACGGCAGTGGCACCGTCGCCGGTGAGCTTCAGTGCATCGGCAATGCCGGATGCCTTGGCACCCTGCAGCGCCTTATCGGCTGCATAGATGTTCAGGATCACCGGGGTCTTGGTGTCATCGTACTTGCCGGTGGTGGGGTCACCATACACCTGGCTGACGATCACATCTTTGCCGTCGGCATCCTTGCCATACTCAACACCACTGATGTTGTAGTATGTAAAGTCATAGTTCTTGTCGCCGATCAGCCAGTGCATCAGGTTGGGCAGAACCTCGTTCAGGTCCCAGCTCAGGCCGCCGCCCAAACCGACGGGGCTGCCAACGCTCTGGCCGTATTTATCCATCAGACCGCTCAGCAAACCGCCCAGGAAACCGTTAAAGGGATCACCCTCCTGGTTGAATACCATGGGGATCAGCACTTCGTCGATCACAACGGTCAAAACAGGCAGCAACTGCATAATGGTTTCAACCGGGTGCTCGTACAGGTTCATCCATATATCGGTGAGCGCGCCCTTCAGGTCAACCTTGGACTCTACCAGTTTGTAGACCACTTCGTTCATAACCGCATTACCGGTGAGGGTCAAGCCTGCGATGGTTACGCCTTCCTGATCCTCAGGATCCAGCAGCACCATGTACTGATTGATGGCGTTGTTTACAGCAGCAACAGCGAAGGAATCCTTAAAGCCGTATTTCGCGAAAGAATACTTTCTGCAAGAATTAGAGGCGATCTTGGCATCGGTGATCTCAAAGTAGAAATCAACGGCCTCGTCAACGCTCTCCTTCAGTTCACCACTGTAGAAGGTCTTTAGCAGATCTTGGTTGATGGTGGCGATCACATCTTCGGGGGACATGCCGCCGACAGTTTTGTTCTCCATCAACGCTCTGCGGTAAATACCCTCAGTACGCGTATCTAGATCCTCGCTGCTCCAGTAGGTGGCCAGTGCAGCCTTCGTTACGGGAGCAATGCCGTCCTTTGCATAGTCGCCGTTCAGGTAAGCCTGGAAGGTGTCACGGCTGGAGCCGATTTTTGCGCTGCCGCCGGGCACGTTCTTATTCATGTCCTTACGCAGGGCTGTTACGGTAGCGTCATCCAGCTGCGCAGCATAGTACTCGCTAACAAAGGCGTTATCGCCGTTGTTGGCCAGTACGGCAGCACCGATCTTGCAAGCGGCTGCCAGTGCAGCATCGTCATCCTTGATGGCGTTGTAGTCCTTCTTGGCCAGCTTGCACAGATAAGCCTTGGCGGCCTCTGCCAGTTCACTGTTTGCCTTGTCGGTCTGATACTGGAGCAGCACATACCAAATCGCTTCGCTCATGGTGCTGACTTTCTTCTTGCTGCCGGCTTCTTTGAAGTAGGCGGTGAAGATGCCAAAGCACTTAGCTACATCCTTGAAATCGTCCAGAGCAATCAAGTCGTCTACTTTGTACGATTTGTCCTTGTAGGTAACGGTAGCTTTCTGGATGTCTTCCAGGGTGTCCAGGCTGCCTTCAGCAGTACCCAGCACCTCGAGCACTTTGTTCAGTGCGTCGTAGGCAGCGCTCAGGTCTTCCTGCTGCTTAGCCTGTTTCTCGGGGAACTGCTCCAGCAGGGCGGACAGATCGCTCAGCGTGTTCTCGCACCATTTGGCCAGTTCTGCGTCGCTGGACGACATGTTGTTGACGCAAAAAGAAAACAGCTGATAAAAGCTCATCTTCGCATCTTTCTCGTCCAGGTAGGCATACGCCACATCGGAATACCCTTTTTGGTAACCGTCAATGATGTCTGCCTTATTCATGGGGCTGCTCAAAAGATTAAGCAGCGTGGGAGACACACCCATGATCAGATCACTGATCGAGGTGGTGTCGGTGACGGTCATCCCCAACTTCTCCTCAAGTGCCTTTTTGATACTCGGCTGATTGAGCAGTGCCGGAACATAGGTGTCTACCAGTTCCGTCAGTGCGTCAAAGGTGGAGTCTGCACTTGTGGAGTTCTTCCAGATGCCCTTGTCTTTGTCCGCTGCAAATGCAGTGAACCCGACAGAGCAGGTGGTGACCATCATTACTACAGCCAAAAATAGGCTGAGTAACTTTTTGCCCGTCTTCATAATTCATCTCTCCTTCTGATATGTTGACGAACTTGTCGTTTTGGATTCGCCTGGGCAGCGCACCCTTTTAGCGGAGGATGTGCTTGCAAGTTGCGTTAACAATTTGTTCACAATTCCTCTGCTAAAAGGGCGCAGGATACCCACGCGTACAACAAATACAGTATATTTATACCAAATATAGAACGGCAAGTCAATAGGTTTCCGAAAACTTTTTAACAAAATGTGAACGGGTGGGCAAAATTTCCCGATTTATAGCGAAATTCCGGCGCAACATTTTTTTGCTTACTTATATATCAAGCCATGTTTGGCCCGGCCGATGGATCTGCGCTGCATTCTTATCTTGGATTTGCGTGGAGGATCAGGGCGCGTTTATCGTTATTGCTGCATTCGACAACTGCTGACAGAAATTCCACCGGTTTTGGAGGAAAAACTGTGGAAAATTCTGTGGAACTTGTGAAAGTTCCCCGCCGTTACGCCAAAAAATCGATGGTGTAAAGGGGCACACCTTTGCGTGTGAAAATCGCGCGTAAAGCACATGACCTTTACAAGTCGAAACTTGCAAAATAATGGACATTGTCTTTTAACTAAGCGATAAAATATGAACAAATTGTTAATTTCGTGTAAATTAAATTTGTCCGTTCGCACAAAAAACGGCCGCTCAAATTGTGCAACATTCCGAAAATCAGAAAAATTACGGCTCTTTATTGATTTTTGGTGACCATCGTGTTTTAATAAGAATGCGATAAATGTGTTTCTATGCGCATTTTCATAATGTATGGCGTCCGGCTGCAATGCCTTCATCCTGAATATTGGATTGCCCGATGGTCAGAGGATGGGACGGCGCGTACACGCAACCATTTATTCGTAAGAATTACAAATTACTATGGAGGTAAAAATTAGTGAAAGCTAAAAAGTTTTCCCGCAAGTTGCTTGCGCTCTTTTTGGCGGTCTTGATGGCGATGAGCTGTTTCTCCGGTGCTATGGTCGCTTCCGCGGCTAATGCTTCGGCAAACACGAAGTACCATGACCAGGACTTGGACTTCAACTCACTGGGTTGGCCCATCCTCAATGATGAGCAGGCCTGCACAGCCCTTTTGGACTTTGTGGATCTGACTCTTGCTCAGGCAAACATCGCACCGATGAATATCGACCTGAGCGTTCTTGGTAGCATCACCATCAAACTGGGCAGCGTGGATGAGGTGCTTAAAACTGTTCAAGATCTGGATTCATTCCTGAACAGCAAGTCCGCACTGCTTCTGCTGGCCGGCGATGCCCGCTATGTAGATTTGAGCGCAGTTAACGGAATGTCCCGCAGCGCAACTTCCTCTACCGATATTGTACGCGGTATTGTGAAGCTGGTTCGGAACATTTCTTCCGACGGGGGTCCTGAAGGCGCCAACGGCAATATCGTAAAGAAATTGCTGCGCGGCGATCTTGGCCTTGGTATCGTAAGCAGCTTCTTGGATGTTTACAAGACCATTGGTGACCTGATTGGTATGCCCAGCGGCTATCAGAGCAATATGGTATATAATATTGTTCAGCAGCTGGTTCTGGAGAATACCGGTTGGTTTACTGCAGAGGAGAAGGCGCAGATCCGGAACAATCCCAGTCTGGAGACCAGCAAGCTGGATTCCATCCTGCTTGATAAGCTCTCCACCCAGTTGCTCAGCAACATTACCGCACAGATTACATACGCCGACGGTACCAATTCTCAAGACAGATACGCACAGTATCTGGAGAAGGGTTCCGCACCGTATATTGACACGACCAACCTGCATTATGTAACGCAGGAGGATCATGACAAGAACGGCGAGGCCATCGGTAATGTATATCTGTTCCGTTATCAGGATCAGAAGCTGGTGCTGAAGCCCACAGATACGCTGTTTGACTTTGGCTTCAAAGCCTTTGAGATGGCGTGGAACACCGCCTTGAAGGATACGCTGGGCCAGTTGAATTCCGGTGTGGGCGGTTACGACTACAATTACTATATGTGGTACACCGGTGCCACGACCCACAACACGGCTTGGGACTACAGCAATGTAGCCAACAACTACGGCGCTGCCGATGTGCAGGCTTGGGCCGCTTATGAGTGCCAAAAGGCTGCAAAGGACCTGAAGCCCGGCCAGACCCTTGGCGAAGAGTACAAGGATGCGGCTTCCTATCTGGCTTACATCAAGGCGGATCTGGAGAAGTACAACAGCCGTGACCTGGTGAAGGCTCCTACCTACACCTGGAGAGATATTGACTCCACCACCCTGTTCAACAAACTGCGTTTCAGCCCCATGTCTGTTTACTACTTTAAACAGGCAACCGGCCCCCTGAACTGCAGCTTTGCTGAGACCGGTATGAAGAACATTGAGGCATTCATGGCAAATGATTACAGCAGCTACAGCTCCATGCTGGCAGCGCTGAATGATTTCCTGGTTGCCGCAGTAAAGGACTTCCTGCCGAGCTATGATGCCAGCGGTCTGACGAAGGTAAATTCCGAGGATCCCGGCAATGTAGCGCAGACCCTGGTTGGCAATATGCTGAAGGTGCTGCAGTTCATCTGTGATCAAACGGATGCGAACATTCTTGGCGCTTTCTATCATGAGAACGGCGAGGGCACTGCTCTGACCGAGGCCAATCTGGAGAGCGCGATGATTCCGTTTGCAATTTCTGCACTGCGGAATATCCCCGACTTCAAGAAGGGCATCCACAATGAGGACCTGGACGCTTGCGACGATGCAGAGGGCGTAGCTGCTCTGGCGTTGCAGCTGTATCTGGGCTATGTGCTGCCGGATCACGACTACTCTTCTCTGGTGCAGAAGGGCGCAGACGGTAAGTACGATGTAACCATTGACAATCTGCTGCTGATGGCTCGTGATGCTGTGGGCTATGTAATGAGCCCCTATATTATCATGCACGACAAGGACGGCAACCTGTGGAATCCGGAGACCGCTACTCTGAATGACGGCGTTTCTCTGTTTGATCTGCTGAATTCCGTTGTTGTTTACTATGCCGGCACCGACACCTTTAAGGACGGCGAGCATGGCAAGGGTATTGCCAATCTTCTGGGCGTTTGCGACACCAAAGGCAATTGCCTGGTGAAGCTGTCCAACTCCCTGTGGGAGAACATCAATGTGATCGCCAACAAGCTGCTGCCTGTTGCAGGCGTGCTGCAGTATGGCGATTCTGCAAAGAAAGGCGCTTTGAATTCCGAAGAGCTGATCTACACCGATGTGATCCAGGGTATGCTGAATATTGGTGTGGCAGATGCGAACGGCCAGTATGGCGTAACCGGGTTTGTAACCCGTCTGCTGACCATGGTTTCCGCACCGCCCATCAAGAGCGAAGGCATTATCCGCACCGTTTACAATGTATTGGCTGATCTGGTGAACGTTGTATTCGGCGGCCGCTACGGCACAGCCCGTAATGTGGTTCCCGCTGCTGCGACCAACGATCATCCCTTCGACGATCTGCTGCAGAAGGATACCTTTGCCGGTACTTCCAGCAACAGCAGTTACGGCGTACTAGGTACCCTGGTATACAATGTGTATGAAGCCAGCGGCGGTGTAAAAGGCGACAGCGGCAAGACCGATACGATCCTGCCCGGCGCTATGTACACCGTACAGGCTGTGAACAGCCTGATCGGCGGTCTGATCACCACTTTGGCGGATCATAACATGAAGCTGGCTTCCGCTCGTGTGGCAGACAGCAACTTGACCCTCAGCTATGGCGGTAACACCACCACCACAACGCTGACGGTTACCAATAACTGCTACGGTCTGAACCGTGCAGTGAAGAACGCTGAGGGTAACTTCGTTGCTCGTGGCCGTTACAACATTGAGATCACGAATGTGGCCTCCGATAACAGTGCTTGCACCGTAGACTTCTCCAGCAAGACAGTTGTTCCTGAGAAGTCCGCTTCCTTCACTGTTACCAACGGCGGTTTTGATGAAGATACTGTAGTAACTTACACCGTTACGTACAACATTATCGACACCAACACCAACCAGGCCCTCTACACCGGGCTGACCTGCAAGACTTATCAGTTTGTGACTCCGCTGAAGAACTGGTCCGATTCTGTGTATCCGGGCGGTTCTCAGGACGGCAGATTCTCCAATGGTTCTTCCGGTAAGACCTCCGATGGCCAGGCTACCGTGAACAACACCGGTTACTTTGGTAACTCTTACGCGAACCAGAAGCCGTTCCGTGTAAGCTATCCTACCGATATTGTTCTGGCAAGCTCTAACCTGGATGCAGTGAAGAACTACAAGATTCGTCTTGGCTATGACCGTACCCTTGCCGGTTCTCCCGACAAGACTTTGGACGGCGTTTTTGCTTACAGCACCGGTTCTGTTAAGGATTCCTTTAACAACAAGACCGTAACTGTAAACAATTCCAACATGATGGCCGCGTTTGATAAGGTCACCGGTGATGTGCTGAACTACGAAAAGGTAGACTACACCACCGATGGCGGTCAGACTTGGGTCAAGGGTGTTGCCGCAAATCAGGTTCCCTCCAACGGCGTATCTCGTGTGAACCACGCTTACACGCTGAGCGAGCTGAACGGCGGCGGCGCACTGGCTGCTGCTGTTAAGGATAGCAACGGTTATTACACCGCTGTTTATCTGAAGAGCGGCTCTGGCGACTTCGCTTACAGCAACTTGCTGGGCAAGGTTTCCGGCGCAACCGGCATTGACGGTCTGTACATCCAGACCGGTTCCGTGACTCTGTCTAAGGACAGCTCCTCTTCCCTGGATCTGTTCAAGTATGATGGTTCTACGGATATTTCTCAGGTATCCAAGAAAGAAGTGAAGTTGAGCTTCTACTGCGGCAACCACCCGGCAACCGGTAGCTTGAAAGTAACTGTTGCTGACGATGGTAACCGTAGCCAGTTCAATAGTGCATACGATTCTTTGAATAGCTACATTAAGAACTACAGACCTTCTGACTTTAAGGATTACGACAAGGCCAGCGGCTCTTCCGCAACCTATGATGCAGCAAGCGCTGCATTGGCTGCCGGCTTTGAGGCCCGCCAGTCTCCGCTGAATCTGTCCACTGCCGGCATTCTGTCCAGTGCGTTCGCTAAGACGGCTGTTACCTCTGAGGTAAAGACCGTGATCGGCGAGCCTGCAACCAAGCCTGTAACTTCCTTGGATCAGCTGCCTGCAGCTCTGGCTGCTTATGCAACCACTGACGGCACTTATTACTATGCTGACAGCGCTATGAGCCAGCCTTATTACACCACGGAGGCTCTGACTGATGCTGATGTAACCGGTGCGGCTTCCACCAATGTGGGTGGTCAGGCTTACACCACGGCTACCGATCCCACCGGCCAGACTGTTGTGAAGAGCGGTTCTTCCTGGTACTTCCTGAACGCCCAGGCTTATGCCACCGCATGGGATACCACCACTTATAAGGATGCTCCCTATGCGATCAACGGTGCTGCAAAGGAAGGCACCTTCAATCAGGCGAAGTTCGTTTACTACAATGCCAATGGCGTTGCCGTGAGCAAGGACTTCACTGTGAAGCACATGGTGACCGAGAAGTCCATTGTCAACAATGGTGAGGAAACCCGTGCACTTGCCATGCAGGCAAGAGACAAGATGCGCTATGCTGTGGATCAGTGTGCGCAGATGCTGAGCGTTACCGTTGCCGGTCAGATCTTCACGGATGTTTCTTCCATTCGTGACGGTATGACGGACGCCAACTTCGATCTGCCCGAGTACCAGAAGATGGTATCCGTGGCGAAGGATGCTGAAAAGATGTACGCTGCAGATATTTACCTGAAGAGTGACGAGTCCAAGACGGTGCTTGCCACCTGCGCTTGGAACCAGATCGACCAGACCATTGCTGACCTGGCGAACACCAACGGTAATGACGCTGCGGATTATACCTATGCATTCTCCACCAGCACTTCTTCTCTGCTGATTGAAGAGGCAGTTCGTATGTTTAACCTGTACATGGGCACTGTGACCGAGCGCGGCTATATCGGCGACAAGGTGGAGGCTGAGGTTTCTCACGCCAGCGGCAGCGCTTACAGCGCAATGACCACCACCTGGACAGATTCCGGTAAAGTCGATGCAGACGGCAATGCCATCAAGAATGCTGCAATCGCCACCACCGCGACTTCCGCGAAGTACGGTGCTGTTGAGGGCGGCAAGCTGGTTAACAAGGGCGAGAAGGTTTACACCGACGAGTCCTGGACCAACTATGTGAACGCACTGGCTGCTGCTGTAGATGTTGCGACCACCGGTAACGGCGACTACGCCCATAAGGACGCTGCCACCTATGTTCCGGCTGATAAGGACAGCTACACTGCCAACCTGTCTGCTTGCTTCACCGCTTACAAGAACCTGGTAGATGCAGAGAACTCTCTTGAAGAGGGCACAACTGCTCCTTCTGAGGGCTTTGCTGTAACCGGTAAGGTACTTGCTCTGGCGAACACCAAGGGCGAGCTGGCAAGCGAAAAGTTCACCGTTATCGGTTGTGATGTTGTGATCAACGGCGAGACCGTGGCTACCACCGGTCAGGATGGTACTTTCACCATTCCGGCTCTGGCAAACGGTACTTACACCGCAACCCTGAACTATAAATATGGCTATGACCGTAATGTCACCATCACGGTGAAGGACGGTAATGTGGATCTGGGCAACCTGGGTATGCTTGTTTGCAACTTCAATAAGGATGGCTATGTCAATGCTTCTGACTATGCTACCTATTTGGCTGCTTCTAACACCAAGCTGGGTGCTGCGAAGTACAACGCTTCTTGCGACTTCAACCACGATGGCTATATCAATGCTACAGACTACGCTGTTTACTATGCATTCTCCAATGCAAGACTGAGCAACGCAATCTACGGCTAAATCCTAACTTAAAGTACCCTGGCGGTGCTTCGGCACCGCTTGGGTCACACTGATTTTGATTATGAAATTGAACAAACTCAAGAGAACACTTGCTGCTTTCTTATCGTTTGTATTGATTTTGACCTTAACCTCTATAACCCCGCTGGCTGCCCAGGGTACCTTGGGCACCGAGCAGCCCCACCTCTCCTGTACCTTTACGGACAGCGAGGGCCGGGCGGTAGACGGCAATGCACTGTCTGCCGGGGATTACACCGTATCCTTTACGCTTTCCGGTATGCAGTCCTTTGCCGTGATGCAGTACACCATGTCTTATGACGCGGCTGTGCTGACGGTCAACGGTCACAGTGATCTGCTGTCGGACAGCAAGCCGGATCAGCTGCGGGGCCTTGGCGCCGCCGGTGTGCTGGTGCAGAATGGGACCATCAACTTTGGTTTTATCACCAGGGTGGACCAGACTGCAACGACCACCGCCATTGATGCGGCGGGTCAGCTCCTTTTGAAGTTGCAGGTCACCGTTGCTACGGAAGCGCCTGTGGACTTTGCAAAGATTGTGACCTTGGATACGGACCCGAACCAAACCTTCATTGAGGCAGATTATGCGGATTATGCCGATTATGGCACGGCTGACCAGGACTGTTATGCGCTGGTCACCGCCTTTGACGGCTATGCCGCAACGCTGTATCCCATGACAGCGGATCTGTCACCGGCCACCGGCCATGCCGTTACCGGCAGGGTGCTGGCGCTGGCCAATACCAATGGGGATTTGGCGGGAGATACTTTTACAGTTCGCAACTGCGATGTAGTGATTGCAGATGAAGTGGTGGCGACCACCAATAATGACGGTTGCTTTACCATTCCCTCACTCCCGGCAGGGGAGTACACCGCTACATTGCGCTATGCTCGTGGTTATGATCGCACGGTTACCTTTACGGTAGCAGACAGCGATTTGAACTTAGGCGATTTAGGTATGGTTGTCTGCAACTTTAGCAAGGATGACTATATCAACGCCGCAGACTACGCAATTTACTATTCGTCCGCTAACGCGAAGCAAGGCGCAGCGAATTACAATGAGGATTGCGACTTTAACCATGACGGCTATGTGAATGCTACGGATTATGCAATCTATTATGCGTTTAGTAACTGTAATTTATCTAAGCTAAGTTATTGATAACGATTTAGGGAGGAAAAGAACGTATGCGTAAAAGCGCAAAGAAACTTCTTTCCGGTGTGATGGCTGGTCTGATGGTAGTCTCCATGGCTCCCATCTCTGCACTGGCTGCTAACTCTTATGAGCCCGGCGATGTTGTTGCAAAAGAAGATTATGTAACAGCGGCTGATATTGCTCCTGAGGTAGATATCGTATGGACGGCTTACACCGGTCTGAACAAATCTTTTATCACGAATGGTGACGCAGAGTGGGAAAACTCTGCAAATAACGACACCTATGCAGATCTTTCTAAGGTTGACCTGACCGGTAAGACTGCTAACAAAACCGATTTCCCGGCTGCTGCAATCCGTAGCGGTAAATATTATGTAGCTGCTTCCTTCATCCTGAAGAACTACGGCGGCCAGTTTGGTGACTGCACCCTGTCCTTCGGTTGGGATGATGCTTTGACCATGGGTAAGAGAACCGCTAAGGGCTTCACCGCCGGCGACAGCGGTATGATGGTTCCCTCTTTTTCCAATGTATCTGATGCGGACGGCAACGCTTATCTGATCGATGCTGCATCAAAGTTCAATGACACTTATTATGCTCTGTCTATCGCTACTCCGCATCTGCCGGAGACCGGTTCCGTTGTGTATGTTGGCGACGACTACACTTTTGAGACCGATGGCCCCTTGGGCGGCGATGATGGGCTGGGCGTTAAGCTGCAGGGCTTGTATTTGGGTACCGTTGGTTTCCAGGTTGCTGAAGGCACTGTGATTTCCGACGACCTGCTGAAGTTTGGCGTGAATGATTGGCCGGCCAACGACCCCGGTCTGTGCAACCTGCACATGGGTTCCGTTGACCCCGATCGTATGTACACTGTAACCGGTATGACCGAGTATGAGGGCACCACTCCGGCTATGGGTACTCTGAAGATCGGTGGCACCAGCACGCCTGAGACCAAGTCTTACACCGTTAATTATGTGACCGAGGACGGCGCTTCTCTGGGCACCGAGACTGTGGAACAGGGCAAGAGCCCCGCTTCTGTACCGACTCTGCCCACGAAGGCTCCCGATGCTGCCGGCCACTACAGCTATGCTTGGGATACCGATCCCACCACGGCGACCATCTCCGCAGACACCACCTTCACTGCTAAGCTGACCACCACGCCGCATAATCCGCAGACTCTGGAAAGCAACATTGTGGATGCCACCTGCGAGAAGGACGGTTCCAAGACCGTGACCACCAGCTGCTCTGATTGCGGCTATGTGATCAGCAAGAATAACGTGGTTATCCCCGCTACCGGCCACGCTTGGGGCGAGTGGAAGCATGACGCTGCAACTGCTGAGGCTGATGCCACCCATACCCGCGTTTGCGGCAAGGACGCTTCTCACACGCAGACCAAGGCCTGTGACTTTACTTCTCAGGTAACGCAGAACCAGACTGCTGATCAGCCTGAGATCACCACTTACACCTGTAAGGACTGCGGCTACTCCTACGCTAAGGAGACCAAGCCCGCTCTGGGTCATACCCACAACTACGGCGCTCCCGTTGCTGATTACACCAGCGGTCAGGCCTTCGTTGAGGGTAAGGATTACACCCACACTGCAACCTGCACCGGCGAGGGTACCTGCAGCCAGCCTACTAAGACTGACAAGTGCACCTTCGATAATGGTGTGGAGACCAAGGCTGCTACCTGCACCGAGCCCGGCGTGAAGACCTTCACCTGCACCGAGTGCGGCGGCACCTACACTGTAGCTATCCCGGCTACCGATCATAACTGGGGCGAGTGGAAGCATGTTGAGGGCACCGAGGGTGCTGATGCACAGCACAGTCGTGTATGTGCAAACGACGCTTCTCACAAGGATACCAAGGCCTGCGACTTCACCGCTAAGGTGACCCAGGAGGCCACTCTGGATCAGCCCGAGATCACCACTTACACCTGTAAGGACTGCGGCTACTTCTACACCAAGGAGACCGCTCCGGCTCTGGCTGGTGTGACCGTAACTGTAAATGCTGTGGAGAACGGCTCTGTAACCCTGGCTGGTCAGGATGTGACCGCCGGTGGTTCTAAGAAGTTTGCTGAGAACGGCACTTACACCCTGGTTGCTACTCCCAATGAGAACTGCACCTTCGTAGGCTGGCAGACCGGTAACAAGATCGTTTCCACCGATGCTACCTACACCACCGTGGCTATCGCTGACATCACCTACACGCCCGTGTTCGCTGAGTCCGCTAAGCCCGTTCAGTTCACCTTTGTTGATATGTTCAACAACGTGATCTCTTCTCAGCCTGTTGCTTCCGGCGCAGATGTGGAGATCCCGCAGGCACCCACCTACACCGGCTACACCTTCACCGGTTGGTCCGTAGATGAGGCTGCCATTAAGGCCGCTACCTCCTCCATGACTGTTTATGCACAGTATGAGAAGGACGCTGCCGCTACCTACACTGTAACCACTGACGCTGATGCTACCGTTGCTTACGGCAGCAACTCCGCACAGGGTACTCTGGCTGACGTTCCTTACGGCACCCAGGTAACCGTGTCTAAGGCCGGCGCTACCGCTTGGGCTATCGACGGCAAGATCGTTGCTTACGGCGACAGCTACACCTTCTATGTTGCATCTGATGTAACTGTGAAGGCGGCTTCCGCTACCACCCAGGCTCCCGTTGTGGCTGCTGTTTCTGCCAACCAGGTTGCCGGTTCTTACAAGGTTGAGTTCGTTGCTACCCGCGCTATGGTGGATGGCTGCACTTACCTGAAGTCCGGTTTTGTGTATGGTAAGAACCTGATCGATGCTGACCTGACTCTGGCCAACGTTGGCAAGAAGGGTTCCGCTGATAACTCCGGCGTTGTGAAGGCTGCTTATGCCAACAGCACCGAGGGCAGCACTCAGTTCATCCTGAGCTATGGTATCTCCGCTCAGACCGGCACTGCCTCCGCTAAGGCATTCTTGACCTACAAGGATCAGAATGGCAAAGTGCAGACCGTGTACTCTGATGTGATGAGCCACACTTACGCTTAATCGCGTAAACACCTATTTATCGCTCCTGCCGGCGGGCAACTGCCGGCAGCGATATAAGGCAATTTAGGAATAGGAGGAATGTCTTCATGAAAGAAGCTTATTCTAAGCCTGTTGTCGACGTCAAGGAATTTCAGCAGATCAATGTGATGACCGCAAGCGGTCCTGAAATTATTGGTGGCGAAGACGACTAATTGCAATTAGTAAAATAATTGCTCGAGCGAAAAGAGCCGAGGGAGCAATCCCTCGGCTCGATTTTTTTGCTTTACCGGTGCGGCCGGTTGGGTGCGCCGGGTTTGTATTGTACGAACCGACGGGGAGACCGTCGGCTTTTTTTGTTTTTCTATGGCAATGGAGCGGCACTTATGGTACAATGAAAGCAGACGAAACGAATTGGAGGCGGCGGTATGAAAAAAATGACAAAGCGCTTGGCGTGCCTGGTGCTGGTGTTGGTAATGGCCTGCTGTGCCCTGCCGGGGGTCACTTACGGTGCCACCACCTCGGTAGATCTGAACCAGAACTACCTGTTCCGTACCCGGACGAATGCCTTTTCCTTTGGCACCGGTGAGACGGCAAACCTGACCTTTACGCCCCAGTACACGGCGGAATACATTTTAAAGCTGTACGGCCATGTGACAGGCGGGCGGAATATCCGTGCCAGCCTGACGAACCCGGACGGCACGGTCACGGCCTTTGAATACCCTAACCGTACCGGCTCTACCGTTAAGGATTATAGCCATCCGTACCTGACCGCTACCTTGGAGCAGGGCAAAACCTATACCTACTCGGTTTGGGGCTGGACGGCAACCAGTACCGGCGCAACGGTAGACGTGGACTTTACCAGCGGCGAAAGCGGCACCCTTTCCAAGGAGGTAGGGCTGCGGCTGTATCTGGACCAAACGGAATTTACTACGTACAGCCAGCAGGCGGTGCTGAATGCGATGAAGCTGCTGATTGTGGATCGCTCCGGCGCCCACTTGGAATGGAAGTATAAGGATGCGATGGGCAGCCTGTTGGTGGGCGGCGCCGATGTGATCGTGGATCTGTCCGCTTGCGGTGCTTGCGGTAAGAACACGGTGCAGGTGCACTATATGGGCTACACCGCCACGGCGGATTTTAATTTGGCCCACGACTATTCTGTGCTGCTGGAGCGGGTGGCGGCTACGCCCACTGCCCGCGGTTATGACCTGCTGGGGTGCAGCCGGTGCAGCGCTACCACACGGGCGAATTTTGTAGATTACGACGGCTTTTGCATTGCTACCCCCGGCGCGGATATGGGCGCACTGCTGTTTAACGATACGGACGTGACCGCCGGCGGCCGGATTTATGTGGATCGGGGCAAGGACTGCACGCTGCTGGCTCTGCCCAATAGCGGCTGCCGTTTTGCCGGTTGGCAGCAGGGGAATAAGATTCTGTCCGGCGATGCCAGCTATACCTTTACCCCGGTGGCCAGCGCCACCTACACGCCGCTGTTTTTGGACGACAGCGACCGGCTGACTTTTTTGTTTATTGACCCGTTTTCCAATGTGCTGTCTTATCAACAGGTGGACAGTGCCGCGGATGTAAAGATCCCCACGCCGCCTACCTACACCGGCTATACTTTTGTTGGCTGGTCCTACAAGCCGACGCAGATCCACAGCGCCACCGGTTCCCTGACTGTGCAGGCGCTGTACCGCGCCGGTGGAGCCAAGCAGCTGACCATCACCGCCCCCGGCTGCACCTTGCAGTGCGGCAACCAAACTGCCCGGGACAGTCTGACTGTTGCCTATGGGGCGCGGGTTACTGTGTCTGCGGCAGATGCCAAGGGCTTTTCAGCCGATGGGCGGGTGCTGGGTTATGGCAGCCGGTACAGCTTCTACGCCGTTGCCGATTTGGCGCTGGAGAAGTGCACCGATGATCAGACTCCGGTACCCTCTGTGTCGCTGCTCTCTGCCCAGTTGCAGTCGGATACCGGGCGGGTGATGTTTGCTGCCACCCGGTCCATGGCCGGGGAGGGAAACCGGCTGGTGACCTCCGGCTTCCTGTACGGCAAGAATTTGGCAGACGATGACCTGGTGCTGGAGATGGCCGGTAAGCCGGGCACCGGTACGGACGCCGGCACGGTGCGCTGCGCTCAAAACCGCTCTACGGAGCCGGAGGGCCAGTTTGTGCTGTACTATGGCATTTCCGCCCATGTGGGCACTGCCGCCGCGCGGGCGTACCTGACTTATGCAGACGCAGACGGCGCCCTGCACACGGTGTATTCCGCCGTGCTGCGCTATACCTATTGACAGACCTTTCCTATTTACAATCTGCTCGGCCTGTGCTACAATAAGGGCAGCAAAGGAGTGCGATTATGAAAAAAACTATACGCCTGGGCAGTTTTCTGCTGGCGTTTCTACTGCTGGTGTGCACCCTGCCGGTGACGGCGTGGGCAGCGTCAACATCTTATGATTTAAGCCGTGCCTTGTTTCGTTCTGCAGAGACCCAAAAAAATGTAGTTTTCTATGCAAAAGGCGAAAAGGCCACGCTGACCTTTACCCCTCAGTACACGGCGGAGTATACTCTGAGCTTTTTTGTACACAATCCGAACGGCGAAAGCGGACGCAATGCGCACGCAAGTTTGACTTTCCCGGGCGGAAAGGTGCAGGAAGGGGAGTATCCATACCGTCCCAACGCCAAGGATTATAGCAGACCTTATATAACCGCCACCTTGGAAAAGGGCAAAACATATACCTACCATGTTTGGGGCTGGTTGCCTACCAGTGAGGCTTCCGATGTAGATATTACATTTATCAGTGGTGCAAGCGGTGCGCTGACGGAGGAGCTGGGGCTGCGTGCTTACTTGCAGGGCAAGACGGTGTTTAACGGCTATAATCCCCAAGCGGTGCTCAATGAATTGAAACTGCTGGTGGGATTTAAGAACGCCACCCAGCCCTTAGAATGGCATTATAAAAATGCCGGCGGTGTGCTGAGCATTAACGGCGTCGATGTGATCGTGGATATGTCCGGCTGCGGCGCCGAGGGTATGAATACCATGGCGGTGTACTACCAAGGCTATCGAGCCGAGGCGAAATTTGAAATCCGCAGTCACGAGCATAATTACGAGGCGGGGGATTCAGTACTGCCCACCTGCACCACTGCGGGCTACCCGCCCTACTTCTGCACCATTTGCGCAGATGAGGTGCACCGGGATATTGTCCCGGCGCTGGGTCATAATTATAAAGAAAAAAGCCGTGCCTTGACCCGGGCCACCACCACGAAGGACGGCAAACGAGTGTATACTTATCGCTGTTCCGTGTGCGGTAAGCAGTATACCAAGACAGCGCAGACCTACTACAAGGTCAGCAATATTAAGCTGAGCAAAACCGCCTATACCTACAACGGCAAGGTGCAAAAACCGTCTGTGACCGTGAAAGACAGTAAGGGCAAGGCCCTGAAAAATGGTACGGATTATACCGTCAGCTATCCCAAGGGCATGAAGAATGTGGGCAAATACACCGTGAAAGTGACCCTCAAGGGCAATTACAGCGGCAGTAAGTCCATGACCTACAATATTAACCCGAAAGGTACAAGTGTATCTAAAGTCACCGCTGCCAAGAAAGGCTTTAAGGTCACCTGGAAAAAGCAGGCGACCCAAACCACCGGCTATCAGGTGCAGTATAGTACCAGCAGCAAGTTTAAGAGCGCCAAGACGGTGACGATCAGCAAGAATAAGACCACTTCTAAGAGTGTCGGTAAGCTGTCCGCCAAGAAGAAGTATTATGTGCGGGTACGCACTTATAAAACCGTAAAAATCGGCGGCAAGAGTGTAAAACTCTACTCCGGGTGGAGTAAGGCCAAGAGCGTGATCACCAAGAAGTAATATATTCTTGTAATTGCCGCCCGCCAATCCCTCTGCGGCTACGCCGCTTCCCCCTTTGCAAGGGGGACAAAGATATTGAAACCAATTTGCCTCCCTTGTAAAGGGAGGTGGCTGCGAGTTTGCGAGCAGACGGAGGGATTACACGGCGGGAGCAAGCCCCCGCCCTACGAATTACCCAATAAACACAAGCCCCCGCATTTTCACAAATGCGGGGGCTATTTGCTGTACTCAATAAGTCACACTAAATCTCGATGAATTCGTTAAACACGGCGGTCATTTTTTTGCTGACCTCCAGGTCGGTGTGCAGGCTGCCAAAGTACCAGTGCATATACTCCACCTGCTTCATCAGCTCTTGCAGGTAGGTGTTCAGCGGGGTAATGTGCACGCCCTTGTTTGTGTGCAGCTTTAAGAAGTCCTTGGCAATGGCCGGCGCCTCGTAGGTGAGTACATAGTTGACGGCGTATTTATAGTCACGTAGATTGTCCTGGCCGTTTTTCAGGTCCTCGGCGGTGGGCAGCTCCGCTTTCCACCAGCTGACCCCGTCCTCTCGCATATCCTTGTCCTCGCTTTCGCCGCCGCCCATCACAAAGAAGGTCTTGTTCTCAAACATAAACATCTCGCCACGCATTAAGTGGTAAATGTTGTCGGCGATCTTGTGGGTGTTGCCGCCTTTCCAGCGGTAGGGGGTATAGCTGTCCAGCATATCAAAATTCTCATGCGCGCCGTCTAAAAAGCAGATGGTGTACTTGCGCTTTTTCAGCCACTCCAGGTTGCGCTTTTCCTTGGGGTCGTTGGGGTCCCAAAGAAAGCCAAAGTCACCGCAGACGATGACAATATCTTTCTCCCCCAGGCGCTTGAGTTTAGGGTCTTTGAAGTGGGACAGATCCCCGTGGGTGTCGCCGGTAATGTAAATCATAATTCGCTCCGAAAAATTCAAAAAGTTTTTACGCATTTGGGCTTTTCAATTGGGCCCAAAGATGATAGACTAAGTATTATAATATCTTTAATTTGTTCAGGTGTCAAGTTCCATGAAAAAAACTGTCTCTTTCTTTTTATCTTTCGTTTTGCTGCTGTCCGCCGTGTTCTGCGTGCCAGGCTTTTCTGCCTCTGCCGCAGTGTATAAGCCGGACCGCAAACTGTATTCCCAGGCCTATATGCTCCTTAGCCTGGATGATCCGTCCTTCCCTGTGGTGGCGGAGAAAAATCAGGACAAGCGGATGTACCCGGCTTCTCTGACCAAGATCGTCACCACCATGGTGGTGCTGAATAAAGTGAAGGACCTGAGCCAAAAGACCAAGGTGAGCCAAAGTGCCTACGACGCTGTGCTGGGCACCGGGGCACAGACGGCCGGGCTGAAAGTGGGGGAGAGCCTGACCATTGAACAGCTGCTATATCTTACTATGGTCCATTCTGCCTGTGACGCCTGCCATGTGCTGGCGGAGTTTGTTTCCGGCTCTACGGACGCCTTTGTGGCGGAGATGAATAGCTGGGTTCAGTCCCTGGGGTGCAAGAATACCCATTTTGTGAACCCGGACGGCCTCCACGACCCCAACCACTATTCCACTGCTGCCGATCTGGCGAAGATCACCTTAAAGGCGCTGCAAAATGACACCTTTGAGAGAATCAGCACCACTGTGCAGTACAAGTACAAGAATACTACCTTTACCCACACCAACTTAATGCTGCAAAGCGGCTATGTGTCTTACTATTACGAGTACGCCAGCGGCATCAAGACCGGCTCCACCGAGGAGGCGGGCTACTGCGTGATCACTAAGGCATCCAAGGACGGCTACAACTATTTGGCTGTGGTGCTTGGCGCACCGGTGATCGACTATAACAACGACGGCTATGTGGAGAAATGCTCGTTTATTGACGCCGCGTCCTTGTTTGACTGGGCCTTTGACTCGCTGAAATATACCACCCTGGTCAGCGAGAGCGATGTGATCGACGAAGTGCCGGTAGAAAACGGCAAGGACGCAGACGCGGTGCAGCTGATGGCAGAGAAAGATGTAAACACCATCGTGCCCGCCGGACTGGATAAATCCGCCGTGATTATTCGGGCGGTGGATAAGCCGGAGAGCGTGCAAGCTCCGGTGGAAAAAGGACAGAAGATCTGCAAGGCGGAGATTGTCTACGCAGACCAGGTGGTGGCAACGGTGCAGCTGGTGGCTGCCAATCGGGTGGAGCTGTCCACATTCTTAAAAATTTTGAACGCAGTCAAAGCGTTTTTCTCCTTGACGGTGGTACGGATTGTACTGGGCGCTGCCGTGCTGTTTGTGCTGGTGTATCTGTACCTGTTTATCCGTAACGCCCGGCTGAAGAAAAAGCGCCGGGCAGAGAAAATGCGCCAGTACGAGGAAATGCAGACCTCCGGCAATCGGGATCAGGACGGCCCGCCGGATCTGCCGCCCCCGGTGCATAGATAAAGAAAAATACGGCGTAGCCATACGCAACACACCCGGCGCAGTTCCTCACTTGCGCCGGTTTTTTTAGAAAGGGTAAGCATGAAAATCATCGTTTATACGCCCAAATACCGTGATGATCTGATCTTTATGGTGTTGGCAGCCAAGGACGCTTTAGGCCGGGTGCCTACGCTCAATGGGGACCTTTTGGATCTGGACGGGGCTTATTTTAGCAAGGGTGACTGCTTTTGGATCATGCTGGACGAGCGGGACCGGGTGGTCGGCTCCGTGGGGTGCAATTTGCTGCCTGACGGCGAGGCGGTGATCCATCGCTTGTATGTGAAAGCCGATTTGAAGCGTCGGGGCCTTGGCTCCCAGCTTTTGCAGGTGGCAGAGGACTTTGCCAAAGCCCACGGCAGAACGGTGATGAAGCTGCACTTGGGCGAGAAAAACAGCTATTTTGAGTCCCGCTATTTTTATCCCAAGCATGGTTATGTAGAATACCGACCGGACTATATGCGCAAGACCCTTTAAGCCCGGCCATGCGATCGTAGGGCGGGGGCTTGCTCCCGCCGCAAGGATTTTATAGAAAGGGGAATAAAAATGAAAGGAAAACGCAAACGCATTTACCGCCTGGTGGCGGTGTGCCTGGCGCTGCTGGTGGCTTTTACCGGGCTGATGACTGTGCAGGCGGCAGGGGTGGCTAAGCCCTCCAAGCTCAGCGCCAAGGTCAATGATAATGTATCTATTACCCTGCAATGGACGGCGGCTAAGAAAGTCAGCGGCTACCAGGTGTATACCGCCGGGTCCAAAAGCGGCAAATATACCCTGCTGGCAACCACTTCTGCGACCAAGTACACCCACGGCAATTTGAAAGGCGGCAAGACCTATTACTACAAGGTGCGCGCTTATAAAACTGTGAAGAAAAAGAAGCAGTATTCCGGCTACACGGCGGTGGTGCAGGCCACGGCGGTGCAGTACGCCGCCCAAAAGAGCCTGCAAAGCCTGAACAGCAAGGTGGACGGTATGATCCGCCGGGTGACGGCGCTGGAACAGAGCAAGACCGTGGGCAATCTGCAACAAACGGTGCTTCGCCAAGGGCAGCTGCTGGCCGATCAGCAAAGCGCGCTGGAGACCTTGCAGCAGACCGTTGCCACCCAGGATGACAGCTTGCAGTCTTTGCAGCAAACGGTGACCGCCCAGTCCCAAAAAATTACAGATCTGGAGCAGCAGGTGCAGGCGCTTTCCGGCGCAAAAGCCTACTGGCAGGGCAAAAAGTGGGTGGCCTTTGGCGACAGTATCAGCGCCGGCCTTCATCTGGACGATCCGGACACCCAGCTGTACTCTCATCTGATCGCCAAGAATTTAGGCTTGCAGCTGGTCAGCGGCAGCATGCACGCCATGAACAGCAAGGGTTATACGGTGGATGCAGGTACCGCAGTCGGCCAGCACAGCATACCGGCTTATGTGAATGCAGACAAGAATGAAGACGCGGATTTGGTTACCATTTTTGCCGGCACCAATGATTTCGGTCGTTCGGTGGCTATGCCTTTGGGCACCATGGCAGACGACGCCAACACGGAGAGCTTTTACGGCCGGTTAAAGTATACATGCGATTTGCTTAGCGCCAAGTACCCGAATGCGCTGGTGATCCTGGTAACTCCGCTGCCCCGCCACGATTGCGAGAATGGTACCAAGGGCGCCGTAGAGCCGACCAAAACCTTAGTTGATTATGCAGACGCCATTCGCCAGGTGGCGGCGCTGTACAGTTTTCCGGTGCTGGATTTGACCCGGGAGAGTGGCATGCAGATGCGCAGCAAAGCGTTTCGCGACACCTATATGGCAGATAACATTCACCCCAACGCTGCCGGTCACACCAAATTTATCGCCCCGGCACTGGAGCGCTTTATCCTCCAGCATACCCCGGTGATGTGAGAAAAGGTTGTTTCGTTTTTGATCTCCGCAGTCAGCTGCGCTGACAGCTCCCCTTTATTGCATAAAAGGGGAGCCAAGTTTTACAATTTTGCCTCCCTTGTGCAAAGTGGCGGGATCGTCCTGTCCAATAGCCCTCAACATACAAAAAAGAGTTCCCAAATCAAAGGGAACTCTTTTCGTTTTGTTTGGCTTTAGCCCTCGTATTCGTCCTCGTTCTCCCAGTTGTGCCAAATGTTTTGCACATCGTCGTTGTCCTCGAACATCTCGATCATCCGGGCCATCTTCATCATATCGTCCTGGCTTTCCAGGCGGGTGTAGGTGGTGGGGATATACGCCGGCTCAGAGGAAAGGATCTTGTAGCCCTTGCCCTCCAGCTCGTCCCGCACGGCACCCACATCGTTGGGCTCGGTGCGAATTTCAAAAATATCCGTATCATCGGTCAAGAAATCGGCAGCGCCTGCCTCCAGTGCGTCCTCCATCAGCTGATCCTCGTCCACATCCTCGCGCTCAATGACGATGACTCCCTGGCGGTTGAACATAAAGGTCACGGAACCCTGGGTACCCATATTGCCGCCGGCCTTATCAAAGTAATGGCGAACCTCACCGGCGGTGCGGTTGCGGTTGTCAGTCAGGGCTTCTACCACCACGGCCACGCCGCTGGGACCGTAGCCCTCATAAATGATCTCCTCATAGTTGGCGGTGTCCGTCTCGCCGGCCGCCTTCTTGAGCATACGATCAATATTGTCGCCGGGCACATTATTCTGCTTGGCCTTGGCGATAATGTCCTTTAACTTGGTGTTTACACTGGGGTCCGGGCCGCCCTGCTTTACGGCAACGGCCAGTTCGCGCCCGATCTTGGTAAAGACCTTGGCTCTGGCGGCGTCGTTGGCGCCCTTTTTGCGCTTAATGGTGCTCCATTTGGAATGTCCGCTCATCCAATCACTCCTTCAGTCTTAGTCTAAAATACCCGTCAATTTTACCACAAAGCCCCGCCAATATCAAGTGCAAAATCCGCATTCAGCCGCCGAGCGGGTCACTTCCCGGTCAAAATCGCAACTTTCTGTTGTATATGCTGCTAAAATATGGTATGATAATGCGTATAAGTTCTAAGCAAAAACAAAGAACGGAGGACGATTTTATGTATTCGGATTACTATGATTCCATTGCCCAGGTGGCAGGTGCGGACCCGGAAGTTGCTGCGGCAATGAATCAGGAGCTGCAACGCCAGCGGGATAATATTGAGCTGATCGCATCGGAGAACCTGGTGTCTCCCGCTGTGATGGCGGCTATGGGCTCTGTGCTTACCAACAAATATGCCGAAGGTCTGCCCGGCAAGCGTTACTACGGCGGCTGCCAATATGTGGATGTGGTGGAGAAGATCGCCATTGAGCGCGCCTGCAAACTGTTTGGTGCCAAGTATGCCAATGTGCAGCCCCACTCCGGTGCCCAGGCCAACACGGCTGTCTATTTTGCTTTGCTGAAGCCGGGTGACACGGTGATGGGTATGGCGCTGGACAACGGCGGCCACCTGACACACGGCTCTCCCGTGAACATCAGCGGCAAATACTTTAACTTTGTGCCCTACGGCGTCAATGACGAGGGCTTTATTGACTATGCGGCATTTGCCAAGCAGGTGAATAAAGTGAAGCCCAAGTTGATTGTGGCCGGTGCCTCCGCCTATCCTCGGGAGATTGACTTCCAGACCATGGCGGATATTGCCCATGCCAACGGCGCTATGTTCATGGTGGATATGGCCCACATTGCCGGCTTGGTGGCAGCGGGTCTGCACCAAAGCCCGGTGCCTTGCGCCGATGTGGTGACCACCACCACCCATAAGACCCTGCGCGGTCCTCGGGGCGGCCTGATCCTGTGCAACAATCCCTATTTGATCAAAAAGCTGAATTCCGCCGTGTTCCCCGGTACCCAGGGCGGCCCGCTGATGCACATTATTGCCGCTAAGGCCGTGTGCTTTGGCGAGGCGCTGAAGCCGGAATTCAAAGCCTACCAGCAGCGGGTGATCGACAACGCCAAAGCACTGGCTAAGGGACTTACCGACCGTGGGCTGAACCTGGTGTCCGGCGGCACGGACAACCACCTGTGTCTGCTGAGCCTGATTGGCACCGATGTGACCGGCAAGGAGCTGGAGCACCGGCTGGACGAGGTGCATATCACCCTGAACAAGAACACCGTGCCCAACGAGCCCCTGTCTCCCTTTATCACCTCCGGTGTGCGGATCGGTACCCCGGCAGCCACCACTCGTGGACTGAATACGGAGGATATGGACAAGATCGCCGAGTATATTTACCTGGCCATCACGGACTTTGATAATCAAAAAGAGAACATTGCAGCGGGCGTGGCAGAAATCTGCAAAAAATACCCGCTCTATGCGTAAAATTTTATGAAAATTCTGTTTGTTTATCTGTTTCAGGCGCTGCTGCAGCTGATTTATCTGCCGCTGAAAGCCTTTTGCAAGGTGCAGGATCAGGTGGTCTATCTCTCTCGCCAAAGCAACGAGAAGAGTCTGGATATGCAGCTGCTGGAACAGGCCATAGAGAAGAAAGCCCCCGGCACCCGCCAGGTGTTTCGGCTGCAAATGATGGAGGACGGCTTTGCCGGCAAGCTTCGCTATTTCGGCCATTTGGTGGGGGATATGAAAGCCCTGGCTTCCTCCAAAGTGGTGATCGTAGACACTTACTCCATCGCCGTGTCCTGCCTGCGGCATAAAGCCGGCGTGCAGGTGGTGCAGATGTGGCACGCACTGGGGGCCGTTAAGAAATTCGGCTTGCAATCCCTGGGCACCAAGGAGGGGCGGGACGCCCGCTTGAGCCACGCCATGCACATGCACCAAGGTTACGACTACGTGTTGTGCCCCTCGGCAGCCACCGCTCGGTTTTATATGGAAGCCTTTGGCTGCCCGGCAGAGAAGATCAAAATTTGCTCCCTGCCTCGGGTGGACGATATTGTGACTCCCAAAGAGGGGCTGGCTCAGCGCTTTTATGCAGAGAACCCGGGTCTCAGTGACCGGCGGCTGGTGCTGTATCTGCCCACTTTCCGAGATCGAGAGGCTTACGTGGCTCAGGAGCTGAAATTGGCCTTTGCGGAGCAGGAGACCTATCGGTTGGTGGTGCGTACCCACCCGCTGAGCAAGGTAAAGCCGGATCCGGAATTCAGCATCCACGGCAACTACTCCACCTATGAATTGATGCAGTTGGCAGACGCCATCGTGACGGACTATTCCGCCTGCGCCTTTGAGGCGTCCCTCTTAATGAAACCCCTGTATTTCTTTGTGCCGGATTATGATCTGTATATGCGGGATCGGGGGCTGAATGTGGACTTGCGGCAGGAGATGCCTGCTGCCACCTTTACGGACGCGGACGCGCTGGCAGACAGCCTGCGCGCGGCGGCTTATGACTATGACGCGCTTTATGCGTTTCAGTCCAAATATGTGGAGAATACCAAGAATAATAACGCAGCCATCTTAGCCAACTTTGTGCTGACTTTGCTGCAAAAGAAGGACAGCGATTCTTAATGGAATACACATTTTCAAACAAGATTTCCGCACTGCAGCCCAGCGCCATTCGAGAGATCTTAAAGGCGACCGCCGACCCGGCCATTATTCCGCTGGCAGCGGGCAACCCGGCGCCAGATGCGTTTCCGGTGGACGAGGTACGGGCCATTACCGCCGATATTCTGCAAAAAACGCCCATTGACGCCTTGCAGTACGGCGTGTCCGAGGGGTATCAGCCCCTGCGGGACACAGTGCGGGACTGGCTTGCCCGTCGGGAAAAGATCGGTACCGACGGGGACGATCTGCTGATCGTCAGCGGCGCGACCCAAATTATGGACCTGGTTACCAAGGTGTTGTGCAACGAGGGCGACACGGTGATCTGCGAGGAACCGTCCTTTATCGGCTCGCTGAACTGCTTCCGCTCCTACGGCTGTAAGCTGGCCGGTGTGCCTATGGAGGCAGACGGTATGGACACCGCCGCTTTGGAGCGGGTGTTGCAGGAGAACCCGGGCGCCCGATTTATCTACACCATTCCCAATTTCCAAAATCCCTCCGGCGCCACCATGAGCCTGGAGAAACGGCAGCAGGTGTACGCCCTTGCCAAGCAGTATGGTGTGCTGATCCTGGAGGATAACCCTTATGGCGATCTGCGGGTGGCCGGTGAGCCGCTGCCCACCATTAAGAGTATGGATACGGACGGCATTGTGATCTATGCCGGTTCCTTCTCCAAGATCTTGTCCCCGGGTCTGCGGGTGGCCTACTGCGTGGGTCCCAA
>ERZ773108.800-NODE-800-length-34274-cov-10.878722_pt1 | contig 34274 bp, 30 predicted proteins | sample MGYA00580570_ERZ773108 | MGnify/ENA primary metagenome ERZ773108 (study PRJEB29015, sample SAMEA2737840) | human gut metagenome | biome: human gut; feature: human-associated habitat; material: faeces | place: China | collected 2012 ...
GGATTCTCAAAAAATCAAAGAAAATGGGAACGCCTATCAGCCAGAGGAAAAAACGGTAAAGAAAAACCGCTGTTGCATGGTTTGTTAGCTTCCATGTAGCAGCGGTTTGTGCTGTGGTTATTCAGTTAAATTTTCAGAATAACAAGTTGGGATTTTTCTTGTTACTTATTTTTTTTGATTGTGGCGTTTCTTATTCCACAGTGAACCTACCAACATACCGATTGCAGAGATTATTGCTCCGGCTACAATCATTCCCAAGTCAGGGGCATTCAGTTTGTTAAAAGCAATGTTGTTTGCCATTTTGAATGTGCCATATTCAGCAAGCATATACATTACGCCAAAGAAAAGAGTGAATGCCCATTTTCCTTTTCCCCAAAAGTTATTTTTACCAATAACAATAGATACAATAAATGTGGATATAGGAAGAATAAACCAAAGAAACATCAAACTGTAACCCATAGCGTCACTTCCACTTGCAAAAAACCAGAACACTATCATTGCAAACGCCCAAATCAAGAGATAGGAGAGAATCGTAATAATCTTGTTTCTGTTGGCATTGCTTTTCACAACATTCGTACTTTCTTCAAGATAATCATAATAGCTTTTCATTTTTTGTTCTCCTTTCAATAGATAGTCAAGAGAGACATCGTAGCATTCGCTCATTTTAATGACGCTGATAATATCTGGATAGGATTTTTCATTTTCCCAATTTGAGATGGTCTGACGACTCACACCCAACAATTCGGCAACCTGTTCTTGCGTCAGCTTTTTTTCAATTCGGGCTGCCTTGATTTTGCATCCAATATCATGCTCCATGCCACTATACCTCCTTGCACTTTTATTGTAGGAAAAACACCCACTATTGTCTACAAAATAGCTTTGACATCACTTATTATGAGTGTCAAAATCCTTTTACATCTGCCAAATTCAAATTTACCTATTTCAAATCAAAGAGGGAGTTTTCATAGTCCTTTACATAGTATCGTACATTTTTACGCCCTTTTTGAATGATGGTGTGTCCTTCTGCTTCTAATTTTTCTTTTTGTGCTTCAATACCATTTGGGTATTTAGCATTTAGTTCTCCGTTTGCTTTCAATGTTCTCCAATAAGGCGTTTCATCTTCTGAACGCTGATAACTCGCCCATGCCACAATAGAAACAAAAATTCCTGCTGTAATCGGTTCTGTAAAATCTGCACTACTTAACTCCGCAAAGTATTCTCGTATTTTCCCGACGGTAATCACTTTACCATACGGAATTTTTTTCATTACTTTGTCATAGTCGATTGGCGGTGCAAAATACATTTTACTGCCACCATATTTTTCAATACTTTTCTGGTCTGTAATGATTTGAAATTTTGGCATATCCTTATTGTCGTGCAACATAGCATTAAAATCTTTCTTATCTTCGTTTGCCATTTCTGCCACCTCCTGCTTTAAGAATAATCTGTTTGTCATTTCTATGCAATGAGGCTGTTTGAAAAAACTTGACAACTTCATATTTGCTTAACTCTTAACATATCATTACGAATAAATCATCTCATGCAAAACAATTTCTTCTGCCCGGTTGTGAATGTTATTGCAACGCTGCACCCATTCCATTTGACGGGTACGCTTCAATTCCTCGGTCACGCCCTCGGCAGCTTTCATCTGCTCCATGATGGTGTCTAACCGTTCCTGTGCCTGTTCGTTCAGGTCTGCAAGATATGTCCATAACTCCCCGGTCAATATCAATGTGTTCAATCTGGCTGGGTGGACTTCTCTTAAATATTCCTGATGTAGCCGTCCATACTTCCCAATGGGGCGGTGTTCCTCCGGCAGTTTCAAATCCGGGATGTAGTAATCTCCGACAAGGATATAATCAATTCCGTTTTCCGTTATTCTTGGTTTCAATTTGCTCATATTTTTAATCTCCTCATTCTGGTTTTGCAAGTCTGACTCTCCAGAAATATTGGTAAATCATTGGTAAAATTGAGAATGGAACACAAGAAATGCTATTTATAGAAGTATTTAAGACGATTTGAGACTTTTCATTCTGAACAGAAAATCCTGCCGTGGCAAACCATGAGCACTTTAATTTTATCTTGCATATCTTCGTTTTTCCTTGTATATCCTTATTTTTCCTAGGTTTTATCACACTTTCACGACATCTAACCTAGTGTACCTATCCTAGCATAAAATCGCATATTTTACCATATCTCGGTAAGTAAAATGAGTACAAATCTAGGTATAAACCCGATTCGTACTCATTAGTACTTTTTTCCTATGTTCTTTATTTCCTTACTTGGCACACTTTTTCATTTCTTTTTCTATCCTTTCAAGCCTCTCCATTTCTCTCTGCGCATCCTCCAACTTAAGGTGTGTATACACATTTGAGGTAACACTTATATCTGTATGTCCCATTAAATATTTCAATGTTTCTACAGATATTCCTTGCTTTGCTGCATTCGTACAAAATGTATGACGGCACACATCAACTCCTATTTTCCCAATGCAGCATATTTTTTACATAGCCCCAAATACTGTTTCCATTATAATGTTGCTTTCCATGTGATTGAACCTCTGTATAAAATTATTTACTATAACAGCAATTTTAATAAAATGAACAGACTCTATATATTCCTTGTATTTTTCTAATCACCTATCCATTCAGCATATCTATTTTTCCTAAGTGTTTCCATATCTATAAAAAGGCCACTCCTAAACTGATATCAAACTTTGTTATCCTCTTTTCTTCTTTCCATATTAAAAAAATAAATTCTAAGTTTTCCTTCATTATCCATTACTGCATCCTCAAGTTTTATATTCCTCCCTATATGCGAATCAGATAAATACCATATTCCTTTGTTGTTATAGATTTCATAAATTCTATTTCTATACACAACGCTATCATCCTTAGCTATTCGTTTTCCATCAGAATCCAAAAAATTTGTGTATCGAATAGTATTGTGATACCATCTATTTTTATTTTGTATATACAATTTACTTATAAACCGTAACGATGCACTTATTGCAATAAAAACATAAATCCATAAATTCATACCTTGCATAACATTATTACCCTTTAAGCACTGTAAAAAATCTTGTACTGTTTTAAGTAAAATCGTGCCCCAAAAAAATATTTCAAAAACATCTTCCACCGTAAAACATACTGGAAAAATATCTTTATCCCATCTGGTTTTTATTTTAACTGCTATTATTCTTATTATTGGAATATATAATAAAAAATAAATAAAATATGCACCAATAAATATAAGCATATTATGTATAGACAAAAAATCGCTCATTTCCTGTGGCAACCCAATCTTTACATCGATATTGCATGAAATGATTGCTCTAAATCCACATTTGTCTATTAAATATAGTAAACATAAAACTACAAAAGAAAGCTTTTTTAACAAATACACTATTTTTCCAGATGAATCCTTTTCTTGCATCAGTTGTGTTGCATCTATATATATATCTTTCAAATTACTATAAAAACTCATCTTATCTCCTTTGTTTATCCTTAAATTCATTTAATTAGGTTCCAAAAACGAAATAAGCAAATCATAAGAAAAAACTTATTCACAAATTATTCAAAGGTCCTATTTACCACATCCTACCATTTTATTAAAGACTGCCTGGCAAACGAAAAAGTATTTTTATCATGCTGTTATATATCCCTTCAAATCTTGATAATTTCTTGATTTCACGCTATTTTTCAGTTACACCCAATGTGCTAAACGTATTTCTCCGACAAGCTCGCTAATCCCACCAAATTGCCTCCAACGTGTTTCAAAAAAGTAAAAATTACTCATTCTCAGACCTCCTTCACAAATCGACTACGTATCATATTAAGTTCCTTGTCTATTGTTGATAATCTCTGTAATAGCTTATCATAAGTTTCAATGTACTTTGCATTGTTTTCTATAACAATTCCCGCTTCTGCTTTCAGCGTTACATATTGTGTAGTACACAAGTTGTATCCTTTTTCAATTATCTCCTCTAAGGCAATAGTATTGGATACCCCCTCTATAACTTCTCTGGCATAATAAATTTCCACCAAACGCCGAATATTGTCATCAGATATTATCAATGTCTTCAATTTTTTTTCAAAGAAGTCCTTTGCATTTATCATCATAATTTTATTGTCAGTTTTATTCTTTTTAAGAAGAATCAATGCTGTGGCAACATTTGAGTATGGCATCATTATTCCAGCCGGAAATTCTATAATAGCCTCGATATAATTATCGTCCACCAATCTTTGTCTAATATCACCAGTTGTTCTTGAACTAAATAGCACGCCCATCGGAACAAGAACTGCTGCAATGCCATCTTCTTTTACAGATGCAAGTGTATGTCTTAATGCCAAGTATCTAGAATCGCTACTATTACCATATACAAGACTTTCATCAGGAATATTCACAATATAGTCCTTATTATACAAACAGCCTAATGGTGGTTCACACACAACTCTGTCATACTTTGCTCCCAATTCAATGGGCTTATAAAACGTATCCGCACACTTTATTGCTCCAATAGCATTATTACTCAATATAGTCATTATAGCTGCTATTCCGATTGTACCAACATTTATATCTTGTATATACACTTTTCCCTTACCAGCAGCTACTTCATTAGCCGAAATACCAGTTCCGCAAAAAGCATCATATACCGTCATACCTTCTTGCACATCCAGCAAAGCTGTTTCCAGTCTTGCCAATGTCCTATTTGTACTAAATGCTCCGCTAGTTTTCCCAGCAGATGTTCCCATTCGATATACAACCATCTGTGCCAAATTATAATAATCTTCTTTACTTAATTGAATACCATTCAATTTTTCAAAGATAATCCTCACATTCTCTTCATCCGCTTTATAAAGCACCAAATCTATTGTTTCGGATAATACCCCTAAGTCCAATCCAAATTCATCTTCTATTTTTCTTAAATAATTTAGTACATCTTGGTTAGAAACCATCTTTCCATAAGTTAACGAAAGATAGCCCAACGAATATTTTTCATCATAAAATGAACAATCACTGCATTCATTTTCTACATACTTTAAAAGAATTCCATATAAGATAATTTTCGAAAAATCTGTTATTTCAAATGCGCCGCGAAGTTTATTAATAAGCACCCATACATTTTCAATCTGTTTATTTTTCATTACCAATTCCCTCCTTAATACTAGCCAACACAATATTTTCCATAAATCTTGATTCATTATCTATCATTTCTTGAAGTGTAGCTTTTTTCTGTCCGCTCAAAGTAAACGCCTTACCAATATCTCTTCTATCTTCTACACTGAGTTTTGGAATTTCTAATGCTCTAATATCTGTAACCTTAATCATTGGTCTTGCCGAACCGACTACTTTTGCAGTCAGTTGTTCTCTTACATAACTTGAATTCAAAAATGCAGACAAATACGTGGCATCCATTTTATTTTCATCTGTTATTCTAATTGCTGCACAGAAAGAAGGAATTGCAATTCCTACATATTCTTCTGTTACATATGCTGCATCATATGGTGTAGATAATTTAATTACTACATCCCCTGCCTGCGTAAACTTTTCTTCATCTATCACCTTTGTAATTTCTGCATTTCCCAAATCTTCTTTAACAATTACACCCGACGAGATTGCTTTTGGCACTAACACCTTAACTGTATCAACAACACTATCTCCTAAATCTCTATCTGCTGTAACTCTTGTCATTATCTGTCCTACCGTTACACTTGCGATTTCTTCTAATCTCATATCCATTCCTCCTAAAGGTTTAATTGTGTTTCTATTGCATTTCTAATTTGTTTTTCATAATTAGTCTGTTTAATACTGCCGACTTTCTTTATCAATTTGGATTTGTTTATGGATGTGATTTGTTCCGCTAACGCTATACTTGGTCTTTCCAATCCGCAATTCATCATGAAAACATGTGTAGGCAACTTTTTCTTTCCCAACTTACTGGTTATCGGAACTATCGTGATAACTGGTGAAAACTCATTCGCCTTGTCATTTGATACAATAAGTACTGGTCTTGCTCCTGATTGCAGGTTTCCTTCTGCATTTAATGATGCCATGTAAATGTCTCCAATCTGACACATAGTATTATGCCTCCTTTTTCTCACCTTGTAAAGTTTATTTCTTTTGTTTTTATAGAAATACAAATGACGTTCTGTGTTTTTGTATATTTAATATATCTCAGCTTTAAATATATGTCAAGCGTTTCTTCGAAATATTTTTAACGTACCTTTCATTGTTTGATTATAATTATTATAAAAGCTCCAGTGTTTTTACCCTGATGCCATTATCACGATAATACCGAAGCTCCCTTAGTGTTTCCTGCTTGTTTCTAGCAAGATGGTTAATCTATGTAATGAATAACTCATCATCAGCTCTAAGTTCTGTAAGTTCTGTAAATTCTCTAATATCATATCCTCCCATCTAATTTTGCAAATGGTATAACATATATCACTCTTACAGATAACTTTCCTCATAGAAAAATCCCACCCATCCAGGCTATCTCCTAACTCATGTTCAAAATTAAGAGACGCCCCCAATGGGTAGGATTTTGTATTCAAACATTTAATTCATTTTATTTTCATAGTCTTGCAATTCATGAAAAATATTGTCCACATAAACAGTATCGTTTTCAATACGATAAAGCATAAAATATCGATGCGACAAAAAATTGATTCTTCGATATCCTAATTTTCTTAGTTTGAGATTATCACAAAGTTTCAGGTTCCCTGCAACATTTGACAGACTTATTTTTGTTGCTTCAAAATCATTTAATAAATTTCTTGCAGCCTGCTCACTTTTCTTTTCAATCAAAAGATATGTGATGAATCTATCAAGATCCTCCTCCGCATCCTTCATCAAAACAATCTTATAATCCATACTTTGACCTCATATCAGAAATCACACAATCTGCTTCCCTGAATACCCCCTGTTCTCTGGACTTTTTCAATTTTGCAAGCATCTCGTTCTCAGTCATCGGTGCATATGGATTTGATTCTACCTGTCTTTTTATTTCAAAAGGAAATCCATTTGCCGCAACAGCCTGTGTTAAAAACATTCTAATTGCTGTTGTTGTATCTGTGCCCAAATCTTTAAATAGTGCATCTGATTTACTCTTTAACTCATCTTCTACTCTAACCTGAATTGTACTAGCCATATTCAACACCTCACTTCCATCTGTTTTCTTCATTATAATGTCAAGTCATTTCTATTTCAATACATTTGTATTGTTTTTTACATATATCGGTCCTATAAAATGACTAAATGTTCCATTTTCATCCTTTGCTTTTTTTAATTCCATTTTCAAAAAATATATTTCGTTCTCTTTCTTTCTACTCTCCTCTTTTAATGAACAGAGCACATTTTCAAACCCTCTTTTTTCATTTTCCTTATCACTTATTAAATTTTGTACTTTTTCCTTAAGTATAGCATTTTCCTCTTTCATTTTCTCATAAATATCAATTGCTGTATCAATATGTTCTTCCATTTTCCACCCCTTATAATCTTCTAAATGCATTGCTTTAATTTGATAAAAACCACTCCGTACTCCTTTATCATCATCCTTAAAGGGTGGTACAAAGAAATTACACCTTTTACACTTAACTTCTATCTGAAAAGATTTTCTAACATTTACAATTTTATTTTCACCATTTAGATATAAAAAGCTATTACAATTAGGACATCTTGCAATATCAGTTCGCTTAAATCGATAATTACCATCTCTCGTGCGTGTTTTTTCTTCTATTCTTTTTACCTTTTCTAATTTCTTTATATGTTCAGCCTTTAATTTACTATATCCATACTGATAAATCTGTAACTTCTCACATAACTTACTATTATCACATTTTTCTATATTATCAGAATAAAAATATAACAATAATAACAAATATTTATCTATATTATCTTTTCCTAAAACATAATCATTGGGATTTTGTGTTCTTATTTTGCATTCTTCATAATTTAGTAAGAATTCAACTGTTACCACATTATGACGTTCTAACCCAAATTCCGAACAAAAAACTTCTTTATGATAATGATTCTGAACAATAGGATTATCCGTTATATCATTTCTATTTAATAATGTCCAGCAGGATGCTTCATAATCAATATTTTCATAAAAACCATTTTTTGTTTCTCCCAATATAATAGTATTCCCTAATACAATGATATGATCTATCTCACATGTCATCTCTCCATATATAGAGTAATACTTTAAAATAATCGGTCCATACAATCTAATATCTTTTCCAAGGGTCTTAATTACTTCTTTTATTTTTTTTGAAACATATTTTTCCCCTAATATTCCCTTTTCTTCATTTGTCATCCTTCAACTCACCACCCTTTTAATATATTATTATTTTATCCACTCTGTAACCACCTTTCTACGCTACTGCATTTGCATTTATAGTATCAATAACCTTCTTTATTCCCAACCATACTGATATGTCAGTGAATATTTCCACTACACTTCCCTGGTCGGTAAATGGTGATTCCTGTAGAACGGAAAAATCCTTCAGCATTCCATTGTGAACAATATACTCTACTATTTGATTTACAAAATAAATTTGTCTACTATCAAGACTGGTATTTGTTAAATACTCTGAAAATGCTTCCTTTGCCGCATTCATGTCAAGTCCGACAATTTCACGAACAAATTCGCCTAATGGTTTTGTGCCAAATTCATTCACGTAATCCTGCTTTGTACCTACTTCTCGCCATAATATTTCTTCTAATGTTTCAATATCAGTTGCTGTCAATGGCTGGTTCGTCTTAAGCTTTGCAATAGCAATATTGTCTTGATGTTGTCTAATATAATATTCAGCTTTTGCTTTATAATTTTTCAGTTCATCATTCTCCAGCTCAGAATCCTTCCACTCTATTGAGAGTAAATCATCCTCAAAATTAGTGTCATAACGCACAATATTCTTTGGAATATATTTTATCAAGTTGCGAAGTCTTTCTCGGATTTCTTCAAATTCTGCAATTCCTGCCTGCTCAACATAATCCGTATTTAAAATTTTATTAATAAAGTCAGCTTGTACTTGAATTTCCGGAATATTTGCTACGCTTGCAATTCCTGCTACTTTTTTATAGAGATCACTGCGAGCCTTTGTATATTTCTTTCCTACTAAATATGCAAGTTCTATTCCATACATAAGTGCATCAAATCGAATTGCATTCACCTCATCACCATCTGGTAAAATAAGTGGTGCAACCTCCTCACGCACAACCAATGTATCTTCATATGTAAGCGTCTGATAATTGGCTTCTGTTGAATATAAATCAATATATTTTAAATGTTGACGAACTGCAAAATTATCTCTCGGTAATTCTTTCACTTTTTCACTCATCTGCTGAACCAAAGCATTTCTATATGCTATTAATCTTTCATTTTGAAATGCAATATCTTGAAGTTTATATGATATTTCAAATTTAAGATTAAAAATTGCTCCTTGAAGTGCTATCATATTTGCAGAAGCCTTTCCCTTATTCATACGAAAGAATTCAAAGTTTCCACAAAAATCAAAAATATAAAATTTCTGTTTATCTTCTCCATCAATGAGTCCCGGACATAATCTTGTGCCACGCCCAATCATCTGCCAAAATTTTGCTTTACTCATAACCTTTTTAAAGAACACAAGATTCACTACTTCTGGTACATCAATACCAGTATCCAGCATGTCCACTGAAATTGCTATCTGAGGCATTTTTTTAGGGTCTGCAAATTCATCAATCGCACTCTGTGCATAAGTCATGTAATTATCAATTACTTTCGCGAAATTAGGAAGATGTGGATATTCCTTATTGAATACTTCTAATATTTTTTCTGCATGTTTATGATTCTTTGCAAAAATAATAGTCTTTCCAAGACTTTGACCATAATCAATTTTTATCCCTTCAGTCATTAAAATATTCAGTACCTGCTTTATTGTATCCTCATTAAATATCCAGGTATTCAATGCCGATGATTCAATTGCCTCCGGTATATCCCCATATTCGTCCTCAAAAGTTTCCTCATAGGCTTCCTTGTCTTCCTCTGACAATTCATCATAGACTATTCCCTGCTCTATGAATTTAAGCTTTGACTCGACTGATATATAATCAACTAGATAACCATCTTTTACCGCTTGTGCCAAATCATATCCATATGTAGGCACACCATTTTCCAATTCAAACACTCCATATGTATTCTTATCAATTTCGTCTTTAGGTGTTGCCGTAAGACCAACCAATGGAGCATCAAAATACGCAAAAATATCTTTATATTTATTGTAAATTGATCTATGCGCCTCATCACATATAACAAGGTCAAAATGTCCACAGGTAAAAAGTTTTCCAATATTATCATTTACCGTATCAATGCAGTTCATCATTGTCTGATATGTTGAGAAAACGCAATGCGCATTATAATTATCTTTCTCTTCTACTAAATTTGTGCATGACAAATTCGGAAGCATATTTACAAAGCTTCGTTTTGCCTGTGTTACAAGTGAATTTCTATCCGCTAAGAAAAGAATATTTTTTACCCATCCTGACTTTAATAAAATATCGCATAAAGCTATTACCGTTCTTGTCTTTCCCGAACCTGTTGCCATGACAAGAAGCGCTTTTCTACGATTTTTTTCATCAAAACTATTACATACCGCTTTAATTGCCGCTTCCTGATAATAACGTCCCGCAATTTTTTTATCTACCATCACATGCTTAAGACTTGTCCGCATGGTTAATAAATTAAACCACTTTTCCAAATCTCGTTTTGAATATATTGCTGCACATTTTCTTTCCGGATACTGACCATCAATAATATGAGTCTCGAATCCATTTGTCAGAAAAATCACCGGTCTTCTCTTATACTTTTCTTCTAAAATATCTGCATATAATTTTGCCTGCTGTCTTCCTTTTGAAACATCTACACAAGTTCGCTTTGCCTCTATAATAGCAAGTGGACGACTAGCATCATCATAAAGTACATAATCTGCACGACCAATTTCTGATTTATTTGGCATTCCCGGAAGTTCAACCTCATTTATCCAGTCTATACCTTCCTTCCAGCCTGCATCCATAAGCATCGCATCGATATAAAGTTTTCTTGTTTTATACTCAGATAAGTCTAATGGCTTTGGAACATATGTCTGCTGTTGTTCCTGTCTCCGAGCGGACAATTCTTCTTTCAACGAAGCGTTTTCTGCAATTAGTTTCTGTAAATCCAGTTCCTGTTGTGCAGCCTTTTCCTGTTCTTTTGCTAATTTTTCTCTTGTTGCATTAGCAGCCTCTCTCGATTCTTTTGCTTTCTCAACTCTTGAGTCAATAATAGCTTTATTAAATGCATGCTCTTCATATTTATCAGAATAGCAATATGCAATATAATCAAGATAAATAAAAAGATTTTCAAGACAAAGCATCGCCTCATCTCTTCCAAGTTTTCTATTGCTATGAGCCACACTATTTCCACAACGTCGAATATAATCCATACGTTTCCACAAATCAGGTCCAACAATCTGTCTATATTCTTCAGCATTCATCAAACTTTGTAAATTGTCCTGATATGGCATCTCTAATTCAGAATCAACAGAATACATCCACTTGATTGCAAATTCCATTGCACGGCGACTGTTTATTATGCTTGCCTCTGGATCCATAAGAATAATTTTTTCAGCTGAAATAGCGACATCAGCAAATCTTGAAAATATAGGTTCTGCTTTTAGATAATCAAAGTTTGTTACCATACTATTACCCCCTAACATAATTTTCCATGACCTATAAATATTTATTATTTTATTTACTTGTTCTAATTTACAATATAATATCACTAAAGTGCTAATTTTAAAATATTTTTAGCACGGCAACTCCGAATTTGTCTTCCTTTCTATTCTATCATTTTGCACTAGCTGCAATCAAATAATTCACAAAAGCACTACACGACACCAACATAAATTTTGCTTCTTCAAATGTTGATGATGGTCCACCAATATTGCCAGCATGTCTTATTCCATTAGCATCCGATGTATATCCATAAAGCATATTAAAAGCCGATTTCATTCCTGCATGAATTACTACACCATTATCTTCTAATTTTTTTAACAGCTTTCCCAATGAAGCCTCTTTCCCCGTTATTCCAGTAAGTATTTCACATAACGCTTCAACTGCACTAATACTTTCTTTGATAGAATTCTCATAATCAGGAGCTGTTCTATCTCCAAGCAACTTATTTGCTTTAGATAAATGCTCATATACAGGCGAATACGGATTATCCAATGCCTGTTTTACTGCTTCCAGCTCATAATCATCACTTATTGGTGTAAGTTGCTCATCTATGAATCTATATCCCACATATTCTCTTTGTAAATATGAATTGGCAATTTCATAAATAGAGCCGCTTCGATAACTATTATCATAAGCATTATAATAGTCATATCCTCTCACATCTATTAGATACGAATCCCAATACTGAATAATTGCTTCTATCAGTGTTAAAACATCATCATAATCATCCTCTTGTATGGTATTATTAATAATTTTAAACACTTCATCATCATAATAAGTCCGACTAGTATCCACCGGTTCCGAATAAATAGTTCCTATAACATATCTATAAAATTTCTGTATATATTCCTTTCCGCAATATGTATTACCATATATATCCTTATAAAACTGGCTAATCATATTTTGCAATTGTACTCTAGTTCTCTTATCAAACTCTTTTAACTGAATCTCTGTATTTTCCGGTTTAATTTTATTTCTATCGGAAAATCCACCTCGTTTACTTACTTTCGCCATAATCTCATTCTCCTAACAATCTTGCCAACTCTTCCATCTCATTCCCAATCTCAATCTCAATCTCACGAATATTAGCCATAATCTCAGATGTAGGCGGATACTCTACAGGTACATACTCCACTTCTTTATATTTATTGATACTAAGATCATAATCATTATCAACGATTTCCTGCTTAGGAACCATGAATGACTTATCTGTACGTTTTCTATCTAACTCAGCATCACGGTTACGAAATCTCTCAATAATATCCGAAATATCATTATCCGCAATTGGAGAACGTTTGTCATCCAGGCTATATCCATCTGCCTGCATATCATAGAACCATACATTGTCTGTTCCACCATGCTCTGTCTTTGTAAATATCAGAATAGCAGTCGATACTCCAGCATATGGTTTGAACACACCAGAAGGCATTGAGATAACTGCTTCGAGTCTCTGATTTTCCACAATTTCTTTTCGTATATCCTTATGTGCCTTGGAAGAACCAAATAATACTCCATCAGGAACGATACAGGCACATCTACCGCCAACTTTAAGCATACGAACAAACAATGCTAAAAAAAGAAGCTCTGTTTTCTTTGTTTTACACACTTTTAACAAATCTGCTGATACAATGTCTGCATCAAGGCTTCCCTTGAAAGGTGGATTTGCAAGAATCAGCGAATATTTATCCTTATCTGGATTCTGATCGGACAAACTGTCTCTGTATTCAATAAACGGGCTTTCTACTCTATGATTCATCATGTTCATCGCTCCTATACGAAGCATAGTTCTATCCATATCATAACCATGGAACATATGATTCATAAAATGATCTTTTTTCTGTTTATCATAGAAGATTTCATCTTTCTTATTCGCCCACAGATACTCTCCTGCTTCCACCAAAAATCCCGCTGTACCACAGCTCGGATCGCAGATTACATCATCAGCTTTAGGATCCATAAGTTCTACCATCATTTTAATGATATGACGAGGCGTCCTAAACTGACCATTTACCCCTGCTGTAGCCAGCTTTGAAAGAAGGTACTCATATACATCTCCTCTGGCATCTGAATCATTCAGTTTTGCCATCTGCGTATATAAATCATCCATTGCATCCACAACCTTGGAAAGCATTAGTGGTGTAGGAAGCTTAAAAATTGCATCATCCATATATTTTGAAAAAGCACTATCTTTATTAGCATGCAGATTCTTAATAAATGGAAATACCATTTCCTGCACTACAGAATACATTCTATCAGCCGGATAGTCCCTGAAAACAGACCACTTAAGTTGTGTTCCGTCAATAGTCCTCTCACCGATTTTTACTTTCTCGGCAAATACACTTTCATATGGAAGACCAAGCATAGCACTTTCTTTTGCATGTGTATTATCAGACACATCTAAATCATGAATGAACATAAGATATGTCATCTGCTCAATTACATCTAACGGATTTGTTAGACCTCCAGTCCAGAAAATCTCCCATAAACTGTCTATTTTATTTTTTAATTCGCCTGTAATCATTTTTCTAAATCTCCTTATCCCAGTTCCACTTATACTTTGTATAGCGGCCATTTCCAATCTTTATTATCTTCCCTGCCTTAACCAAATCTGTTAGTGTCCGCTGTACTGTAGTTGTACTTATTCCTGACGCTGCTTTTACAATCTCAGTCTTAGTAATTGTACCTATGTGATTCTTTATCAGTTCTTCAATTCTATCTGGCTTAGGTATTCTCTTTTCCTCAACAATCTTTGTTCTATCAAAAAAATCGCGATATGCCGCAGTAATTATCCCCAAAATATATTTCACAAAATGCTCGTAATTGTTCTCATCTTCCATCCATCCTTGCGAACTTTCCTGTAAAGCATCATAATAACTGCCTTTTGTTCGCTCTATTAGCTTTTCCAGGCTGATATATTTTCCAACAATATAGTCATTCTGATATAGCAATAATAAAGTCAATAATCTACTCATTCTTCCATTTCCATCATTAAATGGATGAATGCATAAGAAATCTATAATAAACATCGATATTAACAAAAGCGAGTCTGCTTCGCCTTGGTTAATTGCCTCATTATATGCTGTACACAAATTTATAATTGCATCTGGAGTTTCCCATGCAGGTAAGGGTCTGAATCTAACAAACTTATTACCCTTTTCATCTTCTTCCTCAATAATATTATCGGAAGTCTTGAATCTTCCTCCGTTAGAAGCATTCTCAAATTTATATAAATCTCTATGAAGCTGTAATATAAATGTATCACGAATCGGAATATGCTGAAAATTCTCGTGTATAGTATTAAGTACATCCCTGTATCCTGCTATCTCACGCTCATTTCTTGTCCTTGGCATTGTCTTATCCAAAACAATCTTTTTCAAACGTTCCTCAGAAGTATAAATACCTTCAATTTTATTAGAGCTCTCTGTACTTTGAATCTTTGCCATCTCAACAAGATTTTCCAGCACATCAGCGTGACGTTCAGCAATCAAGTACTGTTTACCTTTGTACTCATGAATTGTTGTAAGATAACCTACAATTTCTGGTGTAAGCAATTTCTTCCATTTTTCCGTATAATCGAATTGTTTCATTTTAATTGCCTCATTTCAAGTTCAACTTCGTCACATTCACAAAAATATCCTAATTGAATTATATATATAATCTTAGTCAAAATCAAGTTCAATTTAGTCATTTGTATAAAAATGACTAAATTGAACTTGATTTTGACTAAGTAATCATATTTCATAAAAGTCAGCACCATTCTTTGATATTTTATCCTGTAGGCAAAACTCTTCATTAATTTGATTTTGAATATATTCTTATATCTTCTTTGCATTTTCCGCTATAATCCATATACCATTCTTCACACCAGAAATGTCGATCTCCATATTTATATTTTAACTTCTCAAACCCTTCAAATACTTTAATGTTCTTTTTGCCTTATAAATATCCCATAAATTTACCCGTCATATTACACCTAAAAAAATCTCAATTATCCCTTTCAACTACTTGAATAAAATATATTTATCCAATTCATATCTAATCAATCCATTCTGATTTTTCTTAAAATTACTTAATTGCTTATTTGCAACCATATTTCCATGACTGTCTAATGAAATATTTTTAAACTGATTGTTGCTTTCTAAAACATTTAATATGGAAAAAGATAGTCCTAGATTCAGTAACTGTATTTTACTTTCATCATTTGTCCCATACATTTCAAGGTTAAATTTTTCATTGCTAAGATATCCATTATCATGCAAAAAATTAACTGCCCTACTATATTGAAATCCAAGAAACTCCTGCTCTACCTTAGTCTTTACTATAATAAGATTAATCAACTGAGTCCGCGATTTTTTTCTAATGTCAACATAAACCTTCTGCCCTTTTGCAATGTTCTCATTCCATCCCATTTCATCTCCATAATCTCTACCAACATACATATAGGGTTCCTTATCCCTTTCAGCCCTAGTCAACTGATATTCCAATTGAGATGTAATTAATGCTGCAAAATCTCCTTTTTTTAATTCAGCCATAAAAAACTTATAAAACTTTACCGCCGCCGGATTACTTAATCTGCTAAATTCCTGATTTATAACAGTAACATTTTTTGTAAATACCCAGCTAACTATGTCTATGACATCAAGACTAAAATCACAATTTTTAATATTATTCATAATAGAAACAGCATTATCATATGATATATCAATAAATTGATTCATTCCGGAAGATATCAACTTCTTTCTAAATAATTCAATCGGATTTTCTGTATCGGAATAATACAATTTCTCCTGCACCAAAATCTGTTGGTTTAACTTTTCTACTTTTTCTTTCCTCGATACTTTTAAGTCTTCTAGAGAACAATTTGATAATAAAGGATTTCTAACTTCATCTCTACTACCTTCATATATCTTCTTTACGACATTTTCAAGGTTTCTATTCTTTGCAGTATACTTAGGAACATCAACAAAATAAATTTTCGGAATAAGTTTTGTTAAACTTCCTGTTTCTTTATCAAAAATAATATTGAGTCTATTTACTCTCCCTATTAAATTTTGTAATGCTGAACTAGTCATATTCCATACATTGCATATGAATAAACTGTCAATCGGAAGATTAATCCCCTCCATAATTACAACATTAGCAACTAGATATTTAATTTTTTTATTCTGCTTAAATTGATATTCCAGATACTCCTTAATATGATCTGGCATTTTTGCATGCAGGTAAATAATACCGTGTGATAAATATTTAATAATATTGAACTCTGGATGAACACTCTCTGCCAATAATTGTTGCAACTCCTTCAAATCTCTATCAGGAGTTATTTCCTCGGTATTCGCATATAAATCTTCTGCAAACGACTCTATTTTAAAAGGGGTATTTACAAAAATAAAATTCTTATTTTTTTGATTAGTTTTAATATACTCAAATGCATTGTTGCTATTTCCTTCAGAATAAAAATCACCCAAAAATCTATCATATACTTTGATTTCTCCATCCCTACACCTAACAAATATATCTGGCTCTTTTATATTAAATGAAATCCTCTGCTCATCAATTTCATTAATACTACCCATTATCAAATTATCTACCTCATTAATGAATGGAGAAAGAAAAATGACTTGAGTTTTCTCATTTCTTTCCTTACACATTTTTAAAGCACGTGCAAGCAATACATTTCTATTATCATTGGAAAATATATTATGCGCTTCATCAACATATATACAATCGAAAAAAAGAGAGTCATTCTTTTCTAATAATCTAAGTAATCGTTCCTGCGTTAACGCACCAATAAATTCTGTTTCGCCATTATACATACCCTCATGACTTATTATTTTTCGATCAAAAATGCCCTTTCTTAACTCCATATATGATTGCGCAATCAAAGATTTAGTCGGGACAAGAACTACAGCTTTTCGAATTCGTTCATTACTCTTTATATGCTGTATAATTAAAGAGCTTTTCCCTGATGAAGTTGGCGCAATAAATGCAATACTTTTTTTCTTTGAAGAAATAATATTCTTTCTTGTCCTATGTTGTTCATATGTCTCAATATACCCGTCATTCCGATAATTCATTTCAACACTAAAGTTAATCATCACATCTTGTACCGTACTGTTCTCCAATAGATGATTTTTACTTATGAATTGAACACTCGGGTAAAAGCCATAATTGCACGATACATCGTATAATGGTTGATAATTTTTTGAAAGAAGTGCATATCTTAAAACAATATTATATGCTAATTCAAACAACTCCTTTTCATTTGTATTATCATATTCTTTAAGTAACAATAGTGAACAACTAAGTATGTACTCACTCTCTTCTTCTGTAAGCTGTTCCTTTTTATATAATCTACGCATCACATAAGCAAATTTAGATATACTATATAATTGTCTCGTTTTTTTCATATTCTATTTACCTAAATATTTTTCAAATTCCTTTATTGCTCTCTGAGTAACACAAATTGAAAATAATTTATTAAACTCTTTTCCTGTGAAATATTTGATTACACTATCTGATAATGACACAGCATCATAAGTTGTCCCAGACTCATCATAAACAGTTCCACATGGTCCAATATTATATTCTTTAATATCAATGACCTTTCCAGAATCATATTCATCCGATAAAGATCTAAACTTATCTAATAAAGAATCTGATGGATTAATTATTCTTAAATGGTTGTAGGCATTAAGCCAAGGGTCATTTTTTGTTGTGCTTGAAAACTTGTCCTTTAAGTCTCTATAAGCTTCCTGCACCTTCCCCTTATGAGAACAAGATTCAGCCACTCCTGACTTGCTTTCAATAAACCAAACATTTCCATTTGAATCCTTATAAACTCCATCAAAACCTTTTTTGGGTGAATTTTCTTCCAGATTTTTAAATAAACACTCTTGCTCCATCTCAATGGAATTTAAATATAAATGTAAAAAAAATTCAGCCACTACACCTTTTTCTCTATCGGGATCTTTGGTATCTATGAAATTTCTAATATATTTTTTTGCCTTATTTATACTGAAAGAATTATCCATAAAGCATATATCAACTATATAGTTATCAATAAATGCTTCAAAAGCAGGATCGATTATCGAAACATCAATATAAACGACCTTGCAATCACCACTTTCAAAATTACTTATTAGCCAACCCATTTTTCTACCCCTTTGCTATATGTTTTCCCATTGCTCATTAATTCTTCCCATGATAGTTTTAACTTTCATCAATCATTTATGTCTACCCACTTCCATCTTCATTAAACTTTTTCTCCACTAATCCATATAAGAATTCCTTTTATCAATATTTCTCAAATATTCCAACATTTTGGTTCTAATATCCCCCTAATTTTCCCCAACAAAAAAATTCACAAACGACCAATGCCCTTACGCATCATATCTTTTGTGAACTTCTAATTTCTTTTTATCATATTTACTTAGCTTTTTCATAACTTTTCTCTCCCTCCAAATTCTATATAAATATTATGCAACTCCTTTTTCCAAATTGCAACCTTTTTTAATAAAAACCGTCAAAATCTCCCCTCTTATCAATCTGCTTCACGCCCCAATTCGACAATACTTTCTATGATTCTATTTTACACTTATATCTCTATCCTTATCTAATTATTTTTCCATCACAAAAGAGCACAGAATCTCTTCCATGCTCTTATCTTGCAACTTTCATCTATCTAATTATCTTCAGCCTGACCTTTCTCCTCATCAGAAGCCTCATCTTCCCACGAATCCGCAGTATCTTTCGATATCACCACATCCCCCGGCACGTTTTCCTCTTCTAACGCCTCTTCTTCCGTTTCTTCCACTCCCCCATCCTTCCGGAACTTCTCCCGGAACTGCTCTTTCTTGGCTGCCACAGCGTCCTTGAGGGCAAGCTTCTTCTCTTCGCGGTTCTCTAAGGCTTCCTGCTTCTTTGCGTCACGGAGTTTTTGCTGTTCTTCGCGCTGTGCGGCTTTCTTAAGCTCTTTTTCCTGGCGCTGCTCTTCTTTGATGCGAAGCTTCTCGGCTTTATCCTGTTCCTTCTGCTGCAGGCGGTTCTGGCGAAGCTCGTCTTTCGCCTGCTGCTTCTGGCTCTTCTTGACCTGCTTTTTGGCGGAACGCTCGATAGAACGGATCATGCTCTTGGCATCACCGACTCTGCGGCGGGCACTGCGGTATGGATCGTAGAGGAAATAGGATGCTGTGGTAAGTGCCAGCAGCACCAGTCCTACGATAAGGCAGATTGGAAGCAGGAAATCGTAGAAGCCGTACTTTAATTCATAGCCGATAAAGAGAACCAGCATCACCGGGAAAACTACTGCAGAGAAAATATCGCAGATGAGTCTCCAGAGAAAGAAGCACTGCTTCTGGTGCACAAAAATGGCTGCCTGCACGCCGGTAAAGAACATCAGCATCAGACAGATTTGTGATGTGATTCCATGTAAAAAGCCTACAAAGACGCACAATGCCAGTGAAAAGAAAAACATGGCAAGGGCGTAGCCTCTGCGGTATGCATATTTGTATTCCCGCATTCCCTCGCGCTTATCTGCACTCAGGTCATGAATTTCATATACCCGGTCATTGACCCGCTCCTTCATGTCCTCCCGGTATTTGCGGCCTTCTCTGGCATGTGCCATATTTTCGTCCATGTCTTCGTCCAGTTCCTGCAACATTTTCTGTTCCATAAAAATCTGCTGCAGCAACTCATCTTCCCGCTCTCTGCGCTTTGTGATTTCATCCTGAATCCAGCTTGCCTTCTGCATCTGGAGACTCTCTTTCATCCATTGTTCCTTTTCCATATTTTCACCCATAGCTGCCTTCTCCGTTTCGTACGCTTCCATTCTGTTCTATTTCTAATCAATCAAATCATTCTGAAATCTCGACAAATGCTCATAAGGAAGAATCAGTCTTCCCCGGTATAAGCCGCAGCCGTCATTCATCAGGCTGTTGCTTACTGCTGTAAACATGTCGACATCCACACCGGAAAGCTCCAGTTCCTGCAAACGCCTGCACCGTTCATAAGCTTCATCAAAATAAATGCATTCTCCCTCCGGGATGGTATCCCGGCGTGCTCTGGATGCTTCCTGCTTTTTCTCATAATTAATATGATTGGCGGAACCGATTTCTGCAATGTCATCCATCTGCTTTGTGCGAAGCTGCATTTCCACATAACATCTCGCACTGTTATCATAAAAAGTAATATGTAAGGATTTGTAATCGTCCTCCTTTTCGCTGGTGATATAATCCCGGTAATATGGTTTTACAGCATCATCCAAAAGCGGGGAACTGCTTCTTAAGACACCGCCTGTCGGCTCTGCCGTAAATCCACGCTCCTCTAAAAACTGTGGCAGCACATTTGCAATCTGATAAAGGTGCTTTAATTCCTCTTCTTCGCGGTTCTCATGATTTTTCAAATGACACCGTGGCATGGAAATCACAATCCGGTATGCAATCAGATCACGGAAGCAGTTCAGCTTTTCCTTTAATTCTGCAATGTCCGGATAGCTTTTATGCTTTTTATAATAATCATAAATGTACTCTACAATATAGCCGTTGAATTTGCCCTCCGCACGAATCAGTGACTTGATTCTTCCTTTAAAAGTAAAGGAAAGATAAGGATATTCCATTGCCATATATTTGTAGAACTCACGGATTTTCTGGGACTGCGCTGTCAGGAAATCATTGTGCTCTAACAGTTCCATAATCTGAATCAGGAAATTGCAGTGCACCAGATCCACTTCATTTTTTGATTCTTTTGCGGATGCCCGGAGGTCCTGCGTATACTTTTTCAATATCCGGAACACCGTTGCTCCGGAGTATAAGTAATCATTTAATGTAACCATTTTTCCTCGCTAAAATATCTTTTTATTTCAAATACTCTGCCAGTTCATATACCCTGTTTCTTGTTAATTCTGCCGCCTTATCATTTTCCAATAATGGCTGCAGGCTTCCGCCCTCGGCATCTTTGCCGGCTTCCTCTACTGCACTGTCTTTTGTCTTAATCCAGTCACGCTCTTCCTGGGTAAGAGTCGCCATAGTGTCCTCATCCAAAGTCTCTTTTAAACGGCTCCAGATAGAATTCAGCTCATTATCCCACAACTGATACAACTGCAGAGACAGGGCATTCATTTCCTGCTGTGCCAGTTCTCCACTGGAAAGGTCTTCCTGCATGGCTGCTGCTTTCTCCTCGATTTTCTGCAATTCACTCTCTATGGATACATCGGAAGTTGTGGTTTTATCATTTACCGTAACCTTATCTCCACTCGGTCCTAAAAAGGTATCAAAGGTCAGCGTATTAAAAATTGCATAGAATGGAAGCGTCGTATCATCATCGGTAAGACCAATGGATGCCCAGTCCAGGAATCTTTCCGGCAATTCATCTAACGGTGCACCCGGCAGATAAATATATAAATCATAAACCTCTTCCAAACCAGCCGGTCCCGTGTAAATATATTTCACGCCGTCTTTAATTTCCGTGTTGCCTTCTGTTTCCTTCGTTGCAATATTCTCCAACTGCATCTCATAGGTATAATCATTTATCTTTTCCGGCTGGATGAATTTTCCATAGAAATCACAATAGTAAAGGGTTCCATTTGGATATCCATCCCCGCTATCTCCCGCATCTGCATCATGATAATTTCCCACAAAAGAGCCATCCTCGGATAAAATCAATGTAGAATCCCATGCACCGGCTCCGCTGGTAAACATAAAGCTTTCTCCTGCAAGCTGTGCAAAAATGTCATCTTCATCCACATTTTCCGTTTCTGTCTCCTCTGTCACCTCTTCTGAGTTTTCCGTTTCTTCCGTCTCAGTCTCAGCCTCTGTTTCTGTGGTCTTTTTCTCCGGCTCCACGACTCTTCTTCCACAAGCCGCAAACGTTGACATTCCCAACGCTGCACTTAATATCATTACTAAAAACTTTTTCCCTTTCACAAACGAATCCTCCTGATGTTCCTTTTCATTTCTCGCCCCTTTTTTATCTTTCTATGATTCTAAATCAAAGACATCCTGGTTTCTTCCCCGCTCCTTTGCCGCGTAGAGTTTCTCATCCGCTAAGCGGTATAATACCGTAACAGCAATTCCTTCTGTATAATGCTGTACACCACTGCTGAAAGAGCATTCGATATTCTTTTCATGCTTTGTAAATTCCTTATATTCCCGTCTTATATGCTCTAGCATTTTACCGATTTCATCCGTGTTCATCCCCTTTAAAACCAGCATAAATTCTTCTCCGCCAAAGCGTACTGCAATCCCTTTGTTCTTTACATGCTTTGTTAAAAGTCTTGCAAATTCCACCAGAATAATATCTCCAAATCCATGTCCGTATGTGTCATTCACATGTTTAAAGAAGTCAAGGTCAATCAGTACCGCATCAAATTCTTCCTTCTCATCCAGAATAAGGTCTCCCAGATACTGATTTAAATAACGACGATTATAGATTCCGGTCAGTGCATCTTTATCTGCGGCATCTTTCAACTGTTCATTCAACTTCTTTACTTCTTCTTCCTGTCTCTGTCTCTGCATCTGAAGCAGGATAGAAATTAAAAAGACACAAAGTAAAACGATAAGCAGGGAACAAAGTGTGCTCTGCAGCACGACTTCTTTTGACAGTTTTTCACTTTCCAGCGGTCTCATATAGGCTAAAATAACTGCTGCCACATCTGCTACAATTACCACGCCGGCAAACCGGATTGCATTTCCGGTTGGAATAAAAATCGCAATTGCTACCATCGCAAGTACCATGTATACAATCGTTCCCGTCTGATATATATAATACAATGCCGGAAATTCCACAAGACTTAAGACTGCTATCATCAAATAAGACGCATAACGTATCTGTCCTTTTTTTTATTCCAATGAAACTTCCTGCGACCATAAGTAACATACAGATTCCGCAGAAAATCGTTGTTCCGCTCCATCCGAAAATCAATGCATTTCCAATAAATCCTGCCAGATTTCCGATACAGCTTCCCATTGCCAGCACATAAAACTGTCTGCGGCTCACATCAATTGAGGTATCAAATAAAAAATTCATCTTTCCTCTCCCATTTTATGAAAATAAGTTTTTCAATTCATCCAGTGTATTTACACATATCGTAAGTTTCTTTTTTAATTCATCATCCGGCTGTGTCTGGTCCGGGACCATTGCCACCTGACAGCCTGCCCGACAAGCACTCATAACCCCATTGGGCGAATCCTCCACCGCAAGGCATTCTTCCGGAGCAAGTCCAAGTTGTGCACATGCAAAAGTATAGATATCCGGTGCCGGCTTTCCGTGTTCTACCATGGTTGCACTGATGATTTCATCAAAGTACGGATATAGTCCTATCTGCTTTAAATATCTTTCTGTCCGTTCCATGTCGGTTGCCGTTGCAACTGCCCGCCGGATTTTCTTTTCTTTTAAGAAATTCAATAACTCAACAGCTCCTCTTTTTATCTCAATACCGTTCTTTGCAAGATATTCCTCCATCAATTCCTTCCGGTAAGCCCGGATAGCCGGATAGTCAAGATTCTCATCTGCAAACATTTCCTTTAAATGCGCCGGTGCAAAGGGTTGTCCTAAGGAACGCATGGACAATGCCTGCTCATCACTCATTTCATAGCCAAAATGCGCCATTGCTTTCGGCCAGCAGATTCTGTAGTATTTCTCTGTATCAATTAACGTTCCATCCATGTCAAATAAAACTGCTTTTATCATATTACATTTTCTTCCTGCCTTTTTCATTGACTAATTTGCCATACCCACTACCACAGTTACCGAAAAAAGATTTTCCTCCTGTTTCAGGAAAACATCCCCGTTCATTTTATGCATCAGCTTTCTGCATATATAAAGCCCCAGTCCGCTTCCTTCCTGGTTTCCTGCATTGGAGCCACGATAGAAGCTGTCAAAAAGATGCGGAAGTTCTTCTGCCGGAAGAACTTCTCCTGTATTTTCCACGGTAATCAGCACACAGTCTTCTTCTTTCGAAATTGATATACCAATTTTTTTGCCACTACCATATTTTATAGCATTTTCTATGATATTCTGCAATACTTCCAGCAAACGTTCTGTATCTGCTTTCACCAGAAAATTCTGATACTCCCCCATGTTAAACCCTATATGAAGCTGTGAAAGTTTATCTTTATAGTATACTGTATCTCAACAGACATTTCCGATGGCATGCCTTCTTCCGTAAGTTCTTCTGCCAGGTCATCTAATTCTTTTGCCAAATCAGCCCGGGTCTTTCCTGCCATATTCTCCATTGTCTGTGATACATCTAATACATAGACATCACTTTCTTTTCCAAATGTTGTAATCAGATTCTTACTTTTCATGGTATCTGTTGTAATAACCACTCCCAGCATAAAAACGGAACAGAGGAAAAAAGACAATATAATCGTAAGGAACCGTCTTGGACTGCTTAAAATATCATTGACTGCCAGATACCAGGTACTGTTAAAATGGCTTTTTCCCAGCCGGTAAATGGATTTCTTTTTAAAGCGTTCTCCGGACTGACCGTTTCGGATGGCATCCACCGGTGTCAGCTTCTTTACTTTTCCGGTACACCGGTATGCAAACCAGATAGTAACTGCAATAACAATGACTGCTCCTATGAAATTTACCGTAATGGCATGACTGTTTCCCAACATCATATTTTCTGTCACAGACTGCAGAAGCATATTGCCAAATGGGATGCTTGCCAGGAATCCAATTGCTGCTCCCACAACAGCCAGCATCAGATATTTTACAAGATAAAGGCTTCGTATCTTAAAGTCCGTAATTCCGATGGCTTTCATGACACCGATTTCCCGGTATTCTTCTGTCACCGTAAAAGTAATCGTAAATTTCAACACTGCAAAGGATACAATCATCAGGCATACACTTAAAACCAGTACCACAAATGCCACAATCATATCCATGACATAACACAATTTAAAAATGTCCCGTCCCCGGTTGAATCGGATGTCGGATGCATTGCTTAATAAAGAAGCTATTTCCGATGGATTGTCTGTGTCAATATAAATGATCTCGCCCCGGTATTCTGCAAGACTTTCATCCGATGCAAATTTCTGATAATCCGCTTCATTTAAAATAAATCTTTTATTTCCCATAAATTCAGAACCCAGCAGCGCATCTTTTGCTTTTCCGGCAATCGTAAGTTCCACACTGTTTTTGCCATGGGTAATCGTAAGTTTATCTCCCTCTTTTAAATCATTTGCATCCAAGAAATTTCCTGTGACATAAACCTCACCCTCAGGCACTTTTGTAAGTTCCTTATTATCCTTTGTGAAAAAATGTATCTCACTTTCGGAAATGGATTCTATGATCATTGCCTTGTTTGCTATATCAAGTTCTTTTCCCTCTGCCTTGATATTCCCCTTGGCTGCATACATAATATGATCCATGCGGTAGTCTTTTACATACTGACAGGTATCCAAAAGCTCCGGCACACCGCCATCCCCCTGCTGGGTCAATACTACATAATCTCCAATGTCTGCCTGATTAAGATAATAATCGGTTCCATTTACTACCGTCAGTACATTGTTCAGCCCGCTTGCCACAAACATGGCAGCTAAAATAATAAACAGCAAAATTACAATATTAATTGTTTTCTTTCGCTTTAAGTCTTTGCGTAAGATATCCCAAAACATCTTCTGCTCCTTTCTATCCTCTTAGTATACCTCAACTACGCGAAACACGCTTTGCGATTTTCTCGCTACTTGTAACAAAGAATGTGCCTTGGCACATTCCTGCGCCTGCGGCGGTCGCTTGCGACATCTACCTTATACGCCGCAGTGTGCATCCTCGCAGAGCGTTTTTTACTTTGCAGGCAATTTCCTGTAAAGCAAAAAAAGAACCGGCAAAGTTTTATTTCCTTTGCTGGTTCTACTATAACGAATCAATTATTAAAGAATCCTTAAATCTGAAAATTCTTATTTCATGCTTTCTTTTAAAATAAATGCCATCAGAAGTGCATCCGGTCCGATATGGGTTCCGATTGCCATTCCAACTTCATGTAAGCTGCTTTCTGTCAGGGAAAAAGCATCCATGGTTTCTTTCCGGAATTCCTCTCCCATTTCCGGGTTATTGCTGTGAGCAAATTCTACCGGCATGCAGCTATCCACTTCTCCTTTTTTTAAGAAAGCCTGCATTCCGCTTTTCGCTGCTTTCATGCCGCGGGCTTTGGAATAGCCTTCAATCTCTCCATTCCGGAGCAGCAGCACCGGCTTGATTCCCATTACATTTCCCACTGCTGCAACTACCGGAGAAATACGTCCGCCCTTTTTCAAATATAATAATGTGGACGGAACACCGGTAAGATAGGTGCGGTTCTTTACTTCTTCCAGGATTCCTGCAATCTCTTCTGCATTTTTACCTTTTTCTTTTAACTTCACGGCATACTCCACCAGAAGCCGCAGGGATAAGGATGCCTGCAGGGAATCCACGATATATATCTTTTCATATCCGCACATTTCCTTCGCCAGCACCGCTCCGTTATAAGTTCCTGAAAGTTTTGAGGAAATGAGTATCACCAGCACTTCTTCGCCTGCTTCTTCTGCCGCTTCATACTTTTCTAAAAATGCTGCCGGTGATGGCTGGCTGGATACCGGAAGTTGTTCCTCGCTGCGCAGTTTCTCATAAAATGCTTTGAAATTCTCTTCTGTATTCCGGTCAAATATAACATCTGCAAAGTTTGCGGAAATCGGCACCAGATCCACGCCCATTGCCTTTGCTTCGATTTCTAATATATCAGATCCTGTATCTGTAATTATCTTCATTTTCGTCTCCATCTCTTGACTGTTGTCTGTATCTATGCCACACTATATGTGAGATAATTTATATCACATTGTTGTGACTGCATAAGTAGCATTGTAGCATAGTTTTCCCTTTTTTCAACGGTTTGATGTGAGACATTTTATATCATTTTGTATCATGATACGGATGTGGTGCCGGTGGGTGGGACAGTCGTTTTATATTTGTTATTACGATTTGTATTTGATACATACATTGCTTCTAACGTCAAAGAGCGGTTTTTCTTGCACTGCATTTTTCTTTTGCCGATAAAGCCTGTCTTTCCAATGTTTGACAGTATGCCGGACTCTGTTCGCCTGAATGCGGATACGATATATGCAGTCTGTTAGAGACGCTTAGAATTCCGGCAGCAACCGGCAACGCTGGCACAGGGACGTGCCAGCGAGGCACATCTTAAGCATGGATGCGAATATGTGCCGGGTGCCGGAAGATACGGAAACTTTAACGGAATTCTTAGCGTCTCTTTCAGACGGAATGTGGTATCCGCATCAGACGGACAGAGCCGGCATCCGGTCAAAGCAACGGAAAGGACAGCCTGACAGCAAGAAAAATACAGTGCTAAGAAAAATAACGCTCTTTGGCGTAATGAACCAATGCACATATCAAATGCAAATCGTAAGAAACGAATATCATATTCTGTCCCACCCACCGGCACACATCCATAGCACATACGAACAGGAGCATTTAAATGAAAGAAACAGACAAACGATACGAAGCAAACCGCCAGGTAAAATTAAAGATTGCCCGTGCCCTGACCAAACTCATGGACACCAAAGCATTTTCCGATATATCCGTAACCGATATTATTACCACTGCCGAAGTGGCAAGAGCTTCCTATTACCGGAATTTTCATTCCAAGGAAGAAGTGTTAATTAAGATTACAGACGATATTATGGAAGAATACCGGAAGCGGGCAGAACAGCTTGAAAATGACTTTTTCAGCTATGAGGCAATTTTACTGATTTTCCGGTATTTTAAGACTTACAAGAAATTTATTTTAAGTGTATATAAGGCAGGTCTTGCATACATTTACTTAGACCTTTTTGATCAGGAATTAGAAAATCATATGGGTGACATGCCTTATAATGATATTCACCGGTATAAAGTCTACTTCTATTCCGGCGCACTCTATAATGTTTTTTTAAAATGGCTGCAAAACGGAATGAAGGAGCATCCTTCCGCTATGGCTGCCATGGTGGCGGAAATGTTAGAACAGGGAGCCTATCCGCTAGCTTAACTGCCAGCGGACATGGCTTCCTTCCTCATCTTTTGTGATAAGAAGCTGGTCTTCCATTTCCTGCTTTAGTTCTGTTACATGGGAAATGATTCCAATAAGCTTTGATCCGCCTGCCATCTCCTTCAATACCCGGACTGCCTGCTCTCTTGCATGCTCGTCTAAAGAGCCAAAACCCTCATCAATAAACATCATATCAAGATGTATGGCAGCAGAATTTTCCTGAATCTCATCTGCCATGCCCAGTGCCATGGATAACGCCGCCATAAAGGATTCTCCGCCGGAAAGCGTACGGACTTCCCGCTCTTTTCCAGTTACATTGGAATATACCATAAGGTCAAGTCCCTTGTTCTTTCCGATTGCAGCCTTCTTCTCATCAAACATTCTAAGTTCAAACTGTCCTGCTGACATTTCTTCAAAACGGCGGTTTGCTGCATAAAGAATCCGCTCCAGATAATAACGTTGCACAAAGGTCTCCAAATCCATACGGCTGCCGGACACATTTCCGGAAATGACAGTATAAAGCCGTGTTATGCGGTTGTGCTGCTCTAATACCTGCTGCCGCCCGCCCCATATTTCTTCTACCGCTCCTAAGATTTCCGTATCCTTCTGATTGGAAATCTCCCACTCATTAACTGCCCTGCCTGCAAGCTTACTCTGCTCCTCTGCTGCCTTAAGTTCCTCTGAAAGCTTCTCTACGTCCGGTTTTTCTTTCTCTCCTACAGTTTCTTTCGCTGTCTCATAGCGGCTCTGATACATCGTCTTCTGATTCTGATAATCTTCCCTTTTCTGCCGCATCTCTTCCATGGCATCCATCGAATACTGCTCCACCAGAGTCTGCCATTCCAGTTTGGAAATATCTTTTTCTTCTATATATAAATCATATTTTTGCTGCTTGGCTTCTGCTTCCTTTTTCCGTTCCGGAAGTTCTCTTTCACAACGGACAATGCCTGTCTGTGTACCGGTTTTCTCTTCCTCTAAACGGCTCTTTTCTTTATCAGCCTTTGCATATGCACTTTCTGCAGAAGCCTTCTTCTGCTGTGCTTCTGCCAAGACTTCATCCGCTTCTTTTTCAGATGTATAGTCAAGGGTGCGGTTCCGCTCTGTGTAAGCTGCCTGACAACGGTCAAACTGCTCTTTTGCCAATAGCTTCTTTTCTGTTGCTTCTGTCTCTTCTTTTTGAAGTGCAATCTTTTTTGCTTCTGCCTCTTCTAATTTATGAGACAATTCCTTCTTCTTTTTTATCTCCTGAGAAAGTGTTTCTTCTTCTTTTGCAAGCTTTTTCTTTTGCGCGACAAGCCACGGTTCTATTTCATTATCGGCTGCCGGGTTTGCTTCCTTTCCAAAGGCTTCTATTTTATTCCGGCACTTTTCCTGTTTTTCTGCCAACTCTTTCTCCCGGTTCTCTCTTCTTACGTGGCATGCACCGGCTTCTGTAGATGCCGCTTCCTGCTTCTGCTGTAACTTTGCAACCGTTTCTTCTAAAGCTTCTAACATTTCCCTGCTTAATTCTTCCTGCATCTCTACCGCAATGCATGGCTTTGGATGTTCCATGGAACCGCAGACCGGGCATGGCTCTCCCTCTTTTAATTCCCTTGCTAAAATACCTGCCTGCGCATCGAAAAACCGCTTACGATATGTTTCGTATTCCTGCTGCTTTGCCTGATACTGTCCGGATGCTTCCCGATAAATCTCTTTTGCATGTTCCTCCTGTTTCTTTTCTTTACCAAGAAGCTGCTTTGATTCTGTAATCTCTGCTACGGCATCTTCAATTTCTGCAAGAGCATCTTTCTTTCCGGTAATCTGTAACTTCCTTACTTCAATTTCTTCGAAGGCTTCTGCTTCTTTCTTCCACTGCACGATATTCTGCTCTAAGACAGTGCTTTTTTCTTTTGTCTCTTTTTCCGTCTCTTCCGCCTGCTGCAAAGCATCTTTACTCTGCTCTACTTCCTGTGCGGCTTTTCTTATTTCTTTCAATGCCGCTTTCGTGCGATTTACTTTTTCTTCTATAATACTGTAATTCTTCTGCTGTGTTTCCTTTTCTGCCTCTGCTAAGTTTCTTTCCTTTTCTGCCTCTTTTAAAGCTTTCTTTATCTCCGGCAGCTTTTCTTCTAATTTCTGCTGTTCTGCCTTTAAATCCTCCAGTCTCTTTACCGCTTCTTCATACTGCTGATAGAGCTGCTTTGCATCATAGGAAAGCTTTATCATCTGCTCTAACCGGGCAGTCTCTTTTATCTCCTCTTCCGCTTCAAAAAGGCGTGCTAACTCCCGCTGTGCTTCTTCCATCTGGGTAAAGGATTTTTGCAGATTTTCCGCTTCCTGCAACGCACTCCTGCAATGCTCCCGCAGTTTTTCCGTTTCTTTTGCTTCCTTCTTTTTCTTCTTTCCCTCTTCCTTAAGATACTGGCACAATTGCTGCATCAATTCTAAAAAGCGTTCCATCTCCGGTGCTTTTGCATCCGCCTGCTGCATCTTCTTTTTCAATGCCAACAGGGCTTCGGCTTCTTCAAAGGCTTCCGGTATGTCCGCATTCTCAGCTTTGGCATGAAACTTCGTACGGATTGTGGCAATCTCTGCATCTAATTTTCTTTTCCGGTCTCCTAATTCATTGGCAATCTTTTCATATTTTTCTGTGTGGAATAATTTTCGGAAAATCACTTTTTTCTCATCTGATTTTGCCCGGAGCAGTTCCATAAATTCTCCCTGGGCAATCATTGCCACCTGCATAAACTGCCCCTTGGTCAGCCCGATAATATCAACGATTTTCTGATTTGTTTCCTTCTGCGAATAAACGTTTTCATCCGGCATGATTAAGGTAACGGATTCACTTTCTTCCTTTTCACCGCTTCCCCGCTTCAATGGGCGGACATGTCTTGGCACACGGCGCACTGTGTAGACGCCGCTTTCTTCTGTTCCTTCACAGAATTTTAATTCCACATAAGGCTCTACGCCCGCTGTAGCAAACTGACTCTGCAGCTCTGTTCCACTTTTTTTATTAGCAGTGGAACTGGCTTCGCCATATAACGCAAAGACTATGGCATCAAAAATAGTGGACTTGCCGGAACCGGTATCCCCGGTAATCAGAAATAAATTCTGGGATGGTTTTCGAAAATCAATTTTCGTCCGGTCTCCATAGGACCCAAATGCCTGCATTTCCAAGGTTAATGGTCTCATAACTCACTCTCCCCCTCTACTTTATTGATGACTTCCTTAAGAATTTCTCTCTCTTCCTCGTTCATCTCTCCAATAAACTCACAGCATAGCGAAAAGGCATCAAGCTCTGCCTCATGCCGGAATTTTTCCATTTCATAATTGGCTTTGTGCAGCGTTTCTCTTCGGATTTCCAGCAAATTGGGAAATGCATGACGCAGCCGGTCCTGCATGTCAAAGACATTGACATCCACCTTATCGGTAAGAATCACAGTTACAAAATTATCGGATGGCTGCTTTAATACTTCTTCTAATTCTCCTTCCACAATACGCACCTGACGCAGTGGTTTTAACGGAATTACTCTGGTGGAAAGCCTGCCCTTTTCTTCCAGTTCCACCATAATAATGCCCTTTTTCTGTCCCGCTTCACTGACGGAGCAGGCAAGAGGTGTTCCACAGTAACGATAACACTCTTTTCCCACGGTCATAGGCTTATGAATGTGTCCCAATGCCGCATAGTCAAACCGCTCCAACACATCCGCAGATACTTCATCAATATTTCCCACGGTGCGGATTTCGGAATCCATCCGCTCAACATCCTCCGCCGCTTTTCCTGCCGGCAGGTAGAACTGGTGGCTCACCAGCACATTCCGCTCTGCTTCATTTACATTTTCTCTTTCCAGAAGCTTATGCAAAGTTGCATCATAAGAAAGATTGTTATCATTTTCATCCGTTCCCACAATCTGCTTTACCATAGACGGCTTCACAAATGGCAGAAGATAAAAATTCACTTTTCCATACTTATCCGTCAATGTCACTTTCTCAATGTATTCCTCTTTCGTCTCAGGCGGCTTTCCTATCATATATAAATGCTGTCTTGATAAAATGCTTCGGAAACAGTTCACTCTTGGTGCGCTGTCATGGTTTCCGCTAATCATCATAATGACAGCCTCCGGCACCATCTCCGTCAGTTCATTGATGAAACGGTCGAATACCTCTACTGCCTCTGCCGCCGGCACTGCTTTATCATAAATATCTCCTGCAATCAAAATGGCATCCGGTTTTTCTTCTCTGGCCCGCTCTACAATCTGATGCAGGATATATTCCTGGTCTTCCCTTAAATCATGATTCATTAATTTCAATCCGATGTGAAGGTCGGATAAGTGAAATATCTTCATAGCCCATGTGCTCCTTTTCTATACAAGATTATCCTACAAAGTAAGATTATATTTTTCTCTTACTTTGTATTATAGCTTGTCTGGGGTTCTGCCGCAACGGACTTCTGCAGAATTATATGGCAGCATTTTTAAGCAGGAGACTAATTCTTTAGGGGGAAAATCTTTCAACTTCCTTCACTTCACAAAAATTTCGCAGTTTTTTTATTGATTTTATGACTTATTTATGTATAATAATTATGATGACGTAACTAGGATTTATAGTTTCTCAGTCAAGATATCATAAAAACCTGCTTTTTGCGGGCGATTATCATATTACTATATTTAAAGGAAAGAGGTAAAAAACAAAATGGCAGAAATCAATTTAAGCAAGTATGGCATTACTGGAACAACAGAAATTGTCTACAACCCATCCTACGAAACATTATTCGCAGAAGAGACCAAGCCAGAACTGGAAGGCTATGAAAAAGGTCAGGAAAGTGAACTTGGCGCAGTCAATGTTATGACTGGTATCTATACAGGTCGTTCCCCTAAAGACAAATTCATCGTTATGGACGAGAACTCCAAAGGCACTGTATGGTGGACATCTGATGAATACAAGAACGACAACCATCCAGCATCTGAGGAAGCATGGAGCGCCGTAAAAGACATCGCTATCAAAGAGCTTTCCAACAAAAAACTTTATGTAGTAGATGCTTTCTGTGGTGCTAACAAAGATACCCGTATGGCTATCCGTTTCATCGTAGAAGTAGCTTGGCAGGCACATTTCGTAACAAATATGTTCATCCAGCCTACTGAAGAAGAATTAAAGAACTTTGAGCCGGACTTCATCGTTTACAATGCTTCTAAAGCAAAAGTTGAAAACTACAAAGAATTAGGATTAAACTCTGAGACAGCAGTAATGTTCAACATTACAAGCCGTGAGCAGGTTATCGTTAATACATGGTACGGCGGAGAAATGAAAAAAGGTATGTTCTCTATGATGAACTACTTCCTGCCGCTGAAAGGCATGGCTTCCATGCACTGCTCCGCAAACACTGACATGAACGGTGAAAACACAGCAATCTTCTTCGGTCTGTCCGGAACAGGTAAAACAACTCTTTCTACAGACCCGAAACGTCTGCTGATCGGTGATGACGAGCACGGCTGGGATGACAACGGCGTATTCAACT
>ERZ773108.801-NODE-801-length-34266-cov-5.574640_pt1 | contig 34266 bp, 46 predicted proteins | sample MGYA00580570_ERZ773108 | MGnify/ENA primary metagenome ERZ773108 (study PRJEB29015, sample SAMEA2737840) | human gut metagenome | biome: human gut; feature: human-associated habitat; material: faeces | place: China | collected 2012 ...
GCCTTCGCCCAGACGCATCCCCATATTCAGGTAGGGCTCCAGTTCGAGATGCATCAGTGCCGTACGCGCGCCCTTCTCCGCCGAATAGTGGGACGGTATTAGATAGGGTTTCACTTCCGGCGCAATTCGGCACGCCGCCAGCGCCGCCGCGTAGGAGAGGAAGCCGTCGAGCACCACCGGCAGGCCGCAGGAGGCCGCGCCCAGCATCACGCCCGTCATCCCCAATAAATCAAAACCGCCCACTTTCGCCAGCACGTCCAGGCCATCATTCGGGTCGGGTCGATTGACGGCAATTGCCCGACGCACCACCTCCACTTTGTTAGCGACTTTCGCCAACGGCAGATTAGCGCCAATCCCCACCACCTCCTGGGCATCGCTGCCGGTCAGGACGCTGACAATCGCCGCCGCCGGGGTGGTATTCGCCATCCCGAGCTCCCCGACGCCGAACAGCGTCACGCCATCCTGCGCCAGCCCTCGGGTATAGCGCATCACCTCCAGCAGCAGCTCTTCCGCCTGGCCGCGGCGCATTGCCGGACCGACGGCGATATTGCCGCAGCCACGCGCCACGCGCATGTTGATAACGCCCGGAATAAGCTCGGCATCGATCCCGACGTCAATGACGTGCACCTTCGCGCCCGCCTGCGCCGCCAGTACGCAAACGCCGGTTTTGCCTAGCGTCATATTCGCCGCCTGAATCGCGGTGACCGCTTTCGGCGAGATGGCGACCCCTTCGTCCCACACGCCGTGGTCGGCGCACATCACCAGCAGCGCCTTCTTTTTCACCTGCGGGACGCCGTCAAGGCCGGGCATGCCCGCCAGCTGTACGGCAAGATCTTCAAGGCGTCCAAGGCTTCCGGGCGGCTTCAGCAGGCCGTCAATATGAAGCCGGGCGCGCGCCATCGCGTTTTCATCAGGCGCAGGGATCGCACCCAGTAGAGAGGTTAAGCTTTGCATAGAGGTTCTCGTCATGTTGGCTGGCTCAGGGCAGAGCCAGCAGGAAGAATAACTCCCGGTACGGAGCGCCTGATTTACTTGATTTTCACACCGATGCCCGACACCACCAGCCAGACGTCGTCCGCCACCGCCGCAAGACGCTGGTTGACGCGCCCGGCGATGTCGCGGAAATGGCGGGCCAGACGATTCTCCGGCACAATCCCCATCCCCCCTTCGTTGGTCACCAGCACCACGCGGGCCGGACAGCGCTGGCAGGCGGCGATCAGGACGTCGATTTCGGCGTCGATCGCCCGTTCCATCGCCGCATAATCCCAGCCGTCCGGTGCGCTGTCGCCGCCCAGCGCAAACAGCAGGTTGGTCACCATGGTGGTGATGCATTCCAGCAAAATCGCCTCCTCTGGGGCGATAGCCGGGGTGATCAGTTCATCAAGCTGCTGCCAGACCTCGTCACTGTCCGGGCGGCCCATGATGATGCCTTTTTCGATGCCCCATGTTTCACCGAAGTGGCCGAAGCCCACGATTTCGTACTCCATGCGGTCATCCTGTGTGTCAACGCCAGCAGTCAGAACCAGCACGCCGTCCGGCAGTTCCGCAGGGTATTCCTCCCTGCGGCCCAGCATGGTGTCCTCGTCCTGCACATCGCCGCGGTCTTCCCACAGCAGCCCCAGACGGGTGTTGTAGACAACCTGCATCTTCTTGGTATCGCCTAGGGCATTCAGGTATTTCAGCACGGTATCTTTCCATGCTGCCCACTGCGAAACAAAGCTGTTCAGCCAAAAGCTGCGGATACCGTTCTCATAGGCGGCGGGATTTTCCGCTTGCCAGTGAGCTGGTGCCCGCTTCATGGTCACTTCGTCCGAAATGCAGGCGCACTCCGGGCAGAGATACCACACGTCCTTGACCTTGTAGGTTTTCTCTCCGTGGGTTTCGATGGTGTCATACTCGTACCGAATATCTTCCCAACGCAGTTCATGGAATCCCTTGCAGTGCGGGCACTGGGATACCCAGCGCTCCATCGTGCCCTTGACGTAGGACTTGGCAATGGCACTGTGTCCCTTGATGGTGGGTGTGCTGACTTCCACAGCCTTTGCGTTGTAGAAAGTGGTCTGCCGGGCCATTGCCAGTTCCCAAGGGTCGCCCTCTGTGCCGGCACTCACTGCCCAGCGGTCACGCTCGTCACCCAGCACATAGCGGATGGGCTTTGATGCCAGAGCGTGCGCCTCGGTAGATCCGCACATGGTCAGGATGCCGCCGGGATAACTTTTCTGCAAAATCGTGTTGCCGCTGTCCCGGCTCTTTTTCTCCGCGACCTTGGCCCGCAGTGTAGGGCAGTCTCGTATCATGGGGGCGATACGGAGCTTGCTGTACTCCTTGGCATCCGTCATTTGGGGATGGATGAAAAGAATACTGCCGGGGTCAACGTCAATGGTGCGGCCTATGACATTGTTTTCAAACTCCGACTTGCCGACCTGTGAGGACGCAACGACAACGATATGATGGATGCGCGGGTCGGAGAATGCGTCCATGATCTCCACCAGATAGGGCGTGCGGCTGTTACGCCAGCGGCCCTGCTCGGCAGACGCTTCCGGGGACAGGACGCGGTTTTGTGTGGCCCACTCGCTCACGGACACATTGGGCGGGGGCCGGATAGCTGCCACCAGCTTTGACACCAGAGCATTCAGACGGTCAACCGCTGCATTCTCACTCATCGTCGTCACCAGCCAGCTTTTCAGCCCACGCCTTGCGTTCACGGACACGGGCCTCATACTTTGCCGGGTCGTAACGGAACATGGCGATTTCCTCGGCTATCTGATTCACCTCGCCACGCATATACTCTGCCACCTCTGCCGGGTCAGACAGAGCAGCCGCATTGATGGCAACACGGCTGGGCAGCGCCATCAGCGCACCCCGGACGGTGTAGATAAGCTCAGAGGTCATAGCGGCCACATCCTCACTGCGGTGCATCTGCCCGGACAGCTCTTTTGCCTCAGCTTGAGCGATTTTCGCTTTGCTGGCTTTGAGCGTAGCTTCTGCTTTCTGCTTGATGTGGTCCAGCTTTTTGGCCTCTGCCGCTTCCTCTTTGGTCAGCCCGCCACGGGCAGTGCTGGCATTGTAGGCCTGCACTGCGTCACCAAGGACAAATTTTCCTCGACTGACGGTGGTGAGCACCCCATCCTGTGTGAGCTGCTGCACCCTGCGGTTCGTGATGCCCAGCACGGCGGCCAGTTGGGTGGTGGTCACAGTCATGTCAGCAACTCTTTCTTTTGTCGGCATTCAGAAACCACCTCCTTTTTTGTAAAACTCTTTGGAAAATCACAGCGAAGTCATTATACAAACCGTAACGAAATGACTGATTTTTCCCTCACTAACTAGCTTGGTTTCGGGGTCATCGAGCCCGCTCAGTGTGGGGCACCCCCGTCACAGTACCTTTTCGTCACCGAACGAGCCATCGTCGGCCCGCTCCTGTCCGCTGTTGGGCGGATGCAGAAAGGCTTCGACCACAGCAGGGTCATACTCGATGGTACACTCGATGCTGTCCATAGGGACGCTGGGACAGGCGTATACGGTTACGGTGTTCATGGTGTCGTGCTCCTTTCAGCAGGGAATGCTCACGCTTTGAATCTTCCTATAGGCATCCAGACGCAGCTCCTTCTTGTCGCCGTCGTAGGTTGCCTCGTAGTACATACAGTCAGGGACGGTGGTGGACAGCCAAGCCTTGTTGTTCTGAAGGGTGCTGCCGCACCAGAGTACGCACACGTCTTTCACGCCGATCTTCTGGAGATGTGCCAGCTCAGCGTTTGCATTATAGAGGCTGGCGACGGCAGCAATGGCGGATGCCACAAAATCATAGTAGTTCATAGTGATGATTCCTTTCCTCGAGATAAAGCCCCTGCCCGCATGAGCGCTGGCAAGGACGATTTCATACGCTGCGGATGACCTGAGCCTTGGAGTATGTGTCGTGGCCCTTGGTCATCATGTTCAGGAACTCGTCTTTGGTAAAGCCGGACAGGCGGAAGATTTCTTCGGGCTTCATGCCCAGCTGCTTGCCGATTTCCTCCACGGTCTTGCCCTCGTCAATGAGTTTCTTGACAATGGCTTTCATCGGCTCCAACAGGTGGGTGCCACGGGCACGGTTGTGGGTTATGGTGCCGTACACGTCGGCGCTCTCGTCGCCGTGGTGGTCTACGACTACGACCGGCACTTTGCCGCCCAGCAGGGACAGCAGCGGCTCCCGGCCCGATACAGTCCAGCGATGGAAGCCGTCAATGATGGTGCCGTCAGGGCGTACCACGATGGGCAGTGTCCAGCCGTTGGTCAGGATAGACTGGATAAGCAGCTTCAGGTTTTCCTCGCTGACCTTGTTGGGGTTGTAGTCGTTGGCGTGAATAGTGTTGCGGTCTACCCACTGGAGGGATGCCAGCGGGGCGAATACATCAATGCTTTCCATGGTTCTGCTCCTCCTTGATGCGGGCGTTGTGGTCGTTGTAGATGGTGGTCCAGAGAATGCGCAGGATACGCATTTTGGGGTCTCCGTACAACAGGCCCTCGTACATGGTCTTGTAGTGCTTCTGCTCAGCGATGCCGTAGGTCTTGATGAACAGGCCACGCCAGTGCTCGATGTGGGACAGGGTGTCCTTGGCGATGGTGTAGCGCTCCGGGTGCAGGAACAGAAGGTCTTTGCAGAGGGCTTTATAGTCCTTTTTCTCGGATTCTTCTTCCAGCTCCCCACGCTTGCGGGTGGTGCGCCGGAACATTTCAGAATCCCAGTAGAGCAGAACGAGGTAGGCATTGGGTTCTCGCCGCTGGATGCGCTCCCACAGGTCGTTGTCCGTTTCAGCTATCCAACGGAGGCCCTGTGTGCCGCAGTCACCGAAGAATGCGCACAGCCGGAGGGCATTCTTTCGGACACCCGCCTCATAGAGCCTCATGTAGATCTCAGGAAATTCAAGGTTTCGCTCCTTGATGTACAGCCACACATCGGAGTCCTTCCAGTCGTAGATGGGATAGAACTTGCCGCCGCGGGTGATGCGCTCCATTTTGGTGTTGGCAATGCACTTGAAGCGGGTCAGGCTTTCCGCCGTGCGCAGACCGACAAGCTGGATGCCGTCAGAAAACGCCTTGGAGCAGAACGTCTGGTAGTTCATTTCCCCTGCATAGTGGAGGTAGGGACTGTACATGATGGCAAAATCGGGCGGTTTGCGCATCCAGACATCTTCCTTGCCCGGCTCCCACGTTATCCACGATTCGGAGCTGGACAGGTGGTCAATGACGGACACCTGCTTGAACGGCAGGCAAAACCACAAGAATTTTGCGCCGACCGACAGGAAGTTGCGCCGCCAGCGGTATGCTGCATCGACCATCGAGGGGTAAAGCCCCTCCTCGTCGATGAACGTCACCGTCAGCTGCTTGGGGTCCAGCTCACCGGAGAGAATCATTTCATAAACGAGGTTGGCCATGCACAGGCTATCCTTGCCGGAAGAAAAGCTCAGGTAGATTTTGCAGCCGTTGGCGAACACATTTCGGATGCGGATCTTCGCAGCCTGCAACACGTTCAGGTTGCTTTCCACTACTTTCACAGGCATATCAGCTCACCACACTTCGGGCAGCGGATGTACCGGTGCTGCTCTGCGCCGCTGGCCGCCTCAGGAACAGCGGTTTCCGGCTCGGTAGGTGTAGACACCTCCAACACCGGGGAGGGCTGCTGCGGAGGCTCGGAGACGGTGGACACGGGCTGTGGGTCGGGCGGCGCTACCGGATAGGTAGGCGCTGCTGCATAGGGGACGTGTTCCTCATTCTGCTGGCGGTTGATGGACGAAATCTCGCTCTCTGGGAATTCTCCGTAGGAGCCAATCATTTCGTCCGCTTCATCCTCGGTGCTGTTCAGCATTTCCAGCAGATCGGCATCCCAGCCCGGGACATCCACATCACCGTCCAGCTCCTTGACCAGTTCCTCGATGGCATCCACATCAGTGAATCCCAGCTCATAGACCTTGTTGTCGGCCATCATGAGCTTTTTCTTCTGAACATCGGTCAGGCCGACCATGACATAGCAGTCACAGGTTTCCCGGCCCATGCGGAGCAGCGCTTCATACAGACCGTTACCGGCGATGATCTCACCGTCCTCGGCCACGACCAGCGGCTTGACCTGCCCGAACATTTCAATGCTGCGGATGTACTCGGTCAACTGCTTCTCGGAATGCCGGCGGATGTTGTGGGCGGGCTTGTGCAGCTCGGACAGCTTCTTTACCGTGATTTTCATCGTGCATCCTCCTTTCGGTCAGAAACGAGGTGCAGGACCACGGAGGCCAGCAGCACAAAGATGATGATGTACACCCGAAGCTCGCTCATCAGCGTCCAGATGCCCATGACACCCAGCGGGATCACGAGCTGCCACGAGGTAACAGTGAGCACATCAATGAGAAAGCCGATGTTCTCACCGAACACCAGATACTCCGAATAGAGGTAGGTGGACAGCGAGGACAGCGCAATGATGGTGATCAGGATAGCCTTGAGCGTGTTCAGCAGTGGGCTGAAATTGACCCATGTGAGCAGCGCAGCCAGCACCATGTAGACACCGAACATCACGCCAGCCAACACAAAGGACTTTTTCATGTTGCCGTGCTGGGTGCCATCTTCATTTTTGTCGTTGTAGGAGAACAGCGAGTAGTAGTACGGATAAGTGAACGGGCCGGGCAGCAGCAGGAAGCCTTTGTAGAGGCCCGTCTGGATACCGGCAGCAGTCAGGCCGGGGTCGATGTTGACGAATGCACCGTGGGTGTATACCAGCGCGGCAATGACAACGACTGCCAGCAGACCGTAAACAACCACCCATGAAAAGCCATCAGACAGGACGTTCCGAATCATGCCCTCTTTCAGAAGCATAAACAGGAACACAAGGCAGGTGCCGTAGACAATCAATGTGCCTCCGGTGGTGCCGATCGGCGTGTCGCCGAAGATCTCATAGATGCCGGACATCTGCGTCCATGTCTGGAACACGGTCAAAAAGCCGATGAAGTAGAACATCACCTTGCTCTGCATGATGCGCCGGACGGTCGGGATGTACTCCGCAAACAGACCGAAGAAGATACAGGCCAGCGAGTTGAAAACCGCCCAGATGATAGCCGCAGCAGCGCCGTTGTTGATGGCCAGCGTGCGGAAGTTCATCAGGGAGCCGACTCCTGCCCATGATGCAACGATGGAACAGGCGTAGAAAATGGTGGGGTTTGCCTTGAATTTTGCCTTGATTTTCTGATACATGGAAAATCTCCTTCTTTGTGACTGGGCACGGCGAAATGCCCAGCTGCAGCACCTCGGCTTTTCGGGGTGCTACGGTGATGCCGTACGCAAAGGAGCAACGTGCGGCCCGGAATCCTCCTTTCAGGCAATAAAATAGCGGCACCCACCGGGAATGGTGAGCACCGCTTGGCTTGATTTGAATTTTGCATCCTAATCATATCACTCGGAGCGTCCGTTGTCATCTGAATCCATCGGTAAGCTTCGGCATCCATCCGAAACCATCCGACAACGTCCGACAGCGAGTGAAACCATCCCCTTGATTCTCAACGATTTCCACTTTGAATTCAACTTTTCAGGGGGTAAAAGTTAAATTCATTTCAATTTTGAGCTGATTTTGTGTGGATTTCTGATTTGAATTTCAGTTTTGGGGCAAAAATAAAAAGCCCCGCAAATGCAGGGCTTATCGGTCAGTTTTTGTTGAGGTAGTTGTATGCCATCCGGCTGACCCCATCTTCGGTATATCCTTTTCCCAGAACTCCGGCAACTTCGGCCCATGAGTAGCAGCGGATAAACCGCAGTCTGAAAACCAGATACATCCGAGCATCCACAATGCTCTTGCAGTAGGCCTCGACTTTGGGCTTTTCCTGCGCTGCCAGCTCTTCCAGCCAGCGGATGCGCTCGTCCATGTCGGCCAACTCTACAGCCAGATCTCCGACTTTATCCCGGACACCCGGCGTGTGGGGCATCCCGGTCAGTTGTGGGGAGGCGGGAGTGATTCTTTGTCGCAGTCGCTCCAAGGCTTCACGGTCTTTTTCGAGGGTCATCTGAATGTCATAGTACTTGGACAATTCCTGTAATGTCACAACCTACCTCCGTCATAATTCAGCTACCGTCTTTCGGCGGCGCCTCTATTATTTTATCACATTTCGCTGTCGGAAGGTAGACCGGAAGTCCACAAATTATGTGGTCTGCACCAATTTTGCACAGGCCCGGAACTATATAGGTCTGGCCTTGGGCATCGGTTCGCCGGATGGGCGGGTCAAGGGGTATGTAGTTCTCGCAGGACAGGCAGTTCATTCGTCCATCCTTTCTGTCACATAGCACCAACTCTGGGGCGGCAGGCTTCTTCTAGGGTCATTCGATGTACCTCCGCTTGTCCTTGTCCCAGTGCAGCGTGATAGGATTGCCGCATTTGCAGGGAATGGTGATCTCCGGCTCCATGGTATTGGTCTTGCCTTTGGCCACCAGCCCGCAGCAGCCGCAGGCGAACTCATAGGGGACAAGCCCCCTCTCAAGCGAGATCGTAGCCCCGCAGCGGCAGCCTATGGACATCTGCGGAACGTGGAGATATGTACCGAACTTCTTGCCGCAGCAAGGGCAGGTCAGGCGCAGAAGCCCACGTGCGCCGGGCTCCGGCGGGCGATTACTCTTTCTCATGGTCGGCTCCTTTCTCGGTCTGAAACCGAATCACTTCCCGGAACAGCTGGCGGTCATGCTGCTGCCGGCTGGTTTCGCCCAGCAGGGCACCGATAGCCACGCCCACGGCCAGTATCGCAATGTTGATGAAGATCTGATCAGGCATTGTCATCACCCAGCACTTTCTCGATGAGGTCAAAGACCATTTCCCGGTCTTCGGTGGTCAGGAAGTCAGCCGCCATGATTTCAAACTTGAGGCGGTCAGCGTATTCTTTCAAATCACCCATGGTTTACTCCTCTCCCAGCTGGGCAAGGATCTCGTTGCCCTTGTCCATCAGTTCATCCCGCCGTTTTTTCTGCTCAGCCTCCAGCTTTTTCATTTCCGCCTGATATTTTTTCAGGGTTTCCGGCCGGAAATTCTTGCTCTGGCCCATGCGGATTTTTGCGGCAATTTTCTTGTGCTGCTGAACGGTCTGGCGCAGTTCGGTGTCCGTGGTCAGAATCTGGTAGCGATGGTGGCAGCCGGGGCAGGTGAAATACTGCACCATGTAATCGCCGCTCCATGTACTGCGGATGCCGGCTGTCTGGATGCTGAACGGTGTGCCGCAGCGGTCACACTTTACAAGGTCGGTCATTCGCCATACTCCTTTCTGCACAGCTGGAACGCATTGCAGTGGTCATCGCAAGTTTTGCAGCACTTGTCGCATTCAGGGTGAGCAGCTTTGCACTTATCACAGGGTGTGTCCGCTTTGCTACCGGATCCATACACCGCAAAAAGCTGGTGGGTGCCGTCCTGCAAGGCCTTTTCGTCATCGGCCATTTCATAGCCGAGGGCGGTCAGCAGTTCATAGGTGCTGTCGAGGTCGTCATTTTTGCGGTGAACGAACTTGCTTGCACCTGTCGGTCCATTCCATTCCGTGCTCCAATAGCCCTCACGACTACCGTCCGTCGCATCGAAGGCAACCGCCAAGAGAATCTTCTCCGGCTCGGTATCGTAAGCGTTGAACATTTTCAGGGCATCTTCCAATTCCGTGTCTTCCCGAATCTGCTCATCCAGACCGATGCCGAGCAGCCGCAACACGTTTTCGTCATCCTCCATGTGCCGATATTCGGTCAGAATCGGGGTGGAATAAGCCAAGATTTCCGGCAGGTGCTTTTTGCACTCTGCGGGAGTCAAGTCCTTCACGAAGTCCCAGCGCAGCTCGTACATGAGCTTCGTAACAGCGGCAAACTGTTCTCTCGCAAGCTGCTCGGTGGCTCTTGCGGCCTCCCTCGCCGAGTTGCTGGCATCCTCGGCTTCCGTATCGCGAGGTTTGTACAAGTCAATCTGATTTTCACTGACCTTATAGACATAAGCGATCTTGTCGGCATCTTCCGGCATGACGACTTCCTTTTTTGTGCCCCACTTTCCGTACGCATTTACATGCTCATGCGTCTGGTAGGAGGCCTGCGAATCTTCCGTAGCGAATTTTTTCAGCTGCTCAACCCATTCGGCCTTTTGGTGCTGCCATTTTTGCTGCTCCAGCGCATCCTGCATGGCCCGGTTGAAGTTCTGCGTACCGAGGGTTTCCAATACCCGGTTTCGGGCTTCCAAGTCCTCGATTTTGTCCAGCTGGGCGAAATCGGACAGGGTGGCACCGCGCTTTTCGGCTTTCTTGAAGCTGTCGCGGTTCAGTTCCAGCAGCTTGATGCGCCGCCGGATAGTGGACTGGGAGAACCCCGACTTGTCGGAGATCTGCTCCACTGTCTGCCCGAAGTCCATCATCATCTGGAAGCCCTGCGCCTGTTCGTAGACGGTGAGGTCTGACCGCTGCATATTCTCAATCATCATGGTCTGCATCTGCTCCCGCTCGTCCATCTCCACGATGGCGCAGGGCAGTTCGTACAGTCCTGCCTGCTGCGCTGCTGCTGCCCGGCGGTGGCCGATGATGATGGTGTAGTCCTCACTGGACCACGCAGCCTTGGGTGTCCATGCTGCCGCTGCTGCGGCTGCATCCCCACCCTCGTCAACGCACTTTGCGATGTACTCCCGGCTGTTGAGGTAGTGGCCGGGAATGACGGTCAGGTTCTGGTATACGCCGTTTTCCTTGATGCTGGCGGCAAGCTCGGACAGGTCGCCCAGTTCCTTGCGGGGGTTATCGGGGTGAGGGTACAGCTGCCGGATAGGGATGTAAGTAATGTCTGCCATAGGGATACTCCTTTCTTATTTCGGGTTAGAAAAACGTGAGCTGCCCGGTTTTGGTTTCGTTAAGAGGCTCGTTTTCCGGGGCTTTAGGCTCATTTTTGATAGATTTTTGCAAATTTGCGGGCTTAATATCGGATTTTTCGATTTTCGCAGGTTCGCCTTTCGGTTCAAACAACAGGTTCATCTGCGCTATCTGGCGGCGCATATACCACACATCGGTTGAGAAAAGCGGCATATACCAGATGCGGTTTTGTGGTCCTGCGGGCAGCAATCCGCGGCTGTCGTAGGCCGTTGCCGGGTTCACGAGTGTGTCACCGATGACTACATATCCAGCGCAGCCCATGAAGCTGCACTGGATGTAGCACATCAGCCCAACGATGAAGTCAATGTCTTGGGCTATGACAAGGACTTTGTTGTGATAGCAGATATTCCGTCTTTTGCAGACGTTCAAAAAGGCAAGCAGCGTGGCCCCAGCACCACAGGCCGGGTCAGATACCGAGATAAACCCCTCCATGTCCGGGTGCAGCTTCGGGTCAAACGTGATCTCGGCCATACAGCGGCACACGTCGTAGGGCGTGAAGAACTGTCCGGCATGGTCATTGCCCAACTCACACATCATGTACAGAGAGCCAAGGAAATCTTGGTCGGGGTTCTGCTCCATGCCCATGACCACCTCGGCCAGCATTTCAGCCATGCCGTCCCGCTCTTTGGCAGAATACTTGGAAACGATGGTCTGGTACATCTTGGTGCGTTCGGCCGCGTTCACCTTGTCCGTGCTGTTTGAGATCTCAATAGCGGTCAGGGTGACGAAGTCCTCCCAAATCTCCCAGCGGCTATGCTTCCCGGTCAGGCCGTTGAAAATTTTGAGGAAGTTCTTCTGGTGGTCGTCCCGGATGCTGCGCGTCACTGCTGCCTTTGCCATGGATTATTCCTCCTCGCTGTCTGCCTTGGCGAGGTAGTAGCGGCCATCGTGGAAGTCGATCACGCCGGCCGTTTCCATTTCGTCCAGCAGGGCGATGGCCTTTTCTGCGGTCACGCCCATCTGCTGTTCCAGCATGGCCTGCGTGATGCCGTCGTTCTGTCGGGCAATCTCGGTGGCTTTTGCCAGCTCGTCAGCTGCGGGCGCTTCGTCCTCGGCATCGTCTGCCTCGTCCTCGATTTCTTCCAGCTTTTCAGCGTCCGGGGGCAGGTCGGGGGCCTTTTCCTCAGGCTCTTTTGCAGCGGTTTCAGGGATTTCCGGCATCTTCCCGCCGATGGCTTTCAGCCGGCCGCTCTCGATCAGCTCCCGGAAGAAGAACTGGCAGTAGTAGGAGAACATATTCTTGAAGATGTTCTTGATTTTGCCGAACAGAGCATCCTCAATGGTGAAGGTCTTGCTCATGCGGTAGACCAGCACACCATCCTTCATGGTAAACAGGAGGTAGGCATCCGGGGAGATGTAGCTGTCCTCGCTGGCGGTTTCCAGCATGGACATCTGTTCGCCCACGCCCTTGATGGGGCGGATAATCAGCTTGATGGGGTAGCTGTTCTTGATGAAGGTGTAGGTCAGGTCGTGCGCCTCGCAGATGTTCTTCAGCTTGGTGCGCTGGGCGGCGAACTTAGAGGCTTCGTTTTCGTAGCTATCCATGGTATGTGCTCCTTTCAAGTAGCAGAAAAATGATAATCGTTGTCCCGGTTCTCAATGGCGGTCAGGCCCACAGCGTAGGCTGCCCACACATCGGCTTTGAAGCCGTAAAAGAAATCCGGGTTCTTTTTTGTACCACGGCCATTTTTGAGGTCGTGGTCTGCGAATCGGTCAATGAGTGCCCGCCGGATGGCGGCATCATTGGCGCGGGTGTTGTGGCAGATGTGTCGCTTTTCTTCGATTCGGCACAGCAGCCGTACCGGGCAGCAGGCGTTCAGGGCTTGGTAGAAGCGGCCGATCCAGAGGACGGTATCGAACACCTCCCGGCCTACCGACATTCCGTAGGAGGCCACCATCTCGATGACCGCCCACCGCCAGCCCTGCTCCGTGGCAGAGGCCAGCTTCCGCAGCAGCTCGGCGTTGTCAACCTTGCCGAATTCCAGCGGGCGCAGGGTGTTGCGATCGATAACGCAGTAGCCAGACTGGGCATTGCCGGGGTCAATGGCGATAATCGGGCAAGTGCTCACAGGTACGACCTCCCGAACTCCTGCCGGAACTTCTCATCCGGCCACCCGTAATGCTCCATAGCCTTTTTCTGCGCCCACTTTTTCAAGCGGAGATCTTCGTCATGGTTGCGGTGGATGGCGTTCGGGCCGTTCTGGTGACACCACGGGCAGAGATTCGCCCACAGTCCCAAGCGCTTGCTCTTATCCCGGTAGGGGCCATAAAAGACCTCGTGCCGGGCCGTGTGGTATCGCCCGCAAATCAGGCAGGTGGGCTGCTGGTTGAGGATGCTGGGTGCATAGCCGTTGCTGTCCAGTTTGACTCCATATTCATTCAGTGCCATGCTGCACCTCCTTGTGCTTGCGGTAATACCAGCTCAGCGCCGACTTGCTGGCGTTGATGCCGCACTGGACGCATTTGGTTTTGCCGGGCTGCGCCGGCACTTTTCCACAGGCAACGCACAGGCCACGGGACTTGAGTTGCTCATACCGCTTCTGGGCGGAGGTTTTCTGTTTAGGTGTCCGCATCAGCGTCACCTCCTGCTGTGACAATCCAGACCCGGCGGGAACCCCAGCCAGACCAGCTTAGAGCCTCTGCATGGGTGTTCACCGCCACGTCCATCTTGTTACCTACCACAGCACTCCCGGTGTCCTGAACGACCCGGAGACCTACACCCTCAATATAAACCACCGTGCCGTAGGGCAGGATGCTGGTGTCAGCTGCCACGGTCACGCCCGGCTGCACCTTTGCGCCGCTGGATGTAATTCCGTGTCCCTCGCCGCAGATGTGGGCGTATTCTTCGGCACAATAGGCCGTGCAGCTGAACGACCCGGCGTATGTAAGGGTCAAATCGGTCTGGGCGTTCAGCTCTGCGGTCAGGTTATCTACCTCAGTCTGAAGCCGGCCGACATTTTCCTCCGCGTCAATCGCCCGCGTCTGCCAGTTCTGGAAACGGCTGGCGTAAATATCCCGCTCGATTTCCAACTCGTCCACCCGCCGGGAGTAGGCCGTGCTTGCGAGGATGCAGCCAACCATCGCACACGAAGCGCACACGATCAGGCTGCGGAATGGTCTTTTCGACCTCATGTCGTGCCACCTCCAATCTGTGCCGGGGCTGCCCCGCCGGGCAGCCCCGGGGACTGCAAGCTCTCAACCGGGGCATCCTGCATAGTCCGGTCAAAGCCAGGACGAACGAACTGGCGCAGATCTGCTGTGCTCCGGCTGGAAAAAATGTCGCTCAAATCTTCCGGGGAGCCAGCCCACCGCTGTACTGCCACCGGGAGAGCCGCAAAGATTTCAGCATTGCGGCGCTTCAAATCATCGCGGTTCAGCTTGCCATCAAGCGTAATCAGGCCACCGATGTGCATATAGTAAAGGTTTGCTTCGATTTTCCGTGCGGCCACAGCAGCGTCGTTCCAGAGGTCGTTCGCCGTTGGACGCCCAATATCCTGAATCTTGCGGATTTCCGCACACCAGTCCACAAGGAGCTGGTTCTGATAGCGGCAGACCGTCAGCGCTTTTAAAAGAGCCGTCGAAACCACATCGTCCGGGATTTCTTTCAGTGCAGCGGCGTAGACTTCCGCTCGTGCTGTACGCTCATCGGTCGAGAGTTCCTTCCCGAAATACCGCTCAATGCGCAGCATTGAGCTTTTCAAACATTCAACTGTCATTTGAGCCTCCAAAAATAAAATCGTAGTCCTCGGCGGCGGACCGCTTCGGCTGCTGGTCTGCCGCTGGTTTGCGCCGCTGGTCACGCGCCTGTACATCACCAAGGGTTTTTACACCCTCGTTTTTCCAAGCCTTCAAGATTCCATTGACGTAATTCCACCTGCGGACCCCTGACAGGGCAGCTTTTTTGATTGCCAGCAGGATGAGGTCATCCGTGAAAATCTCCCGCCAGCCCCTCAGGGCATCCCTTGCAGCCGGTGGGAAGCTGCCGATGTTGTCCTCGAAAGACCGGATGATCTCGGCCAATCCGGGGTCGGCAGTCGGAAAACCGCCGCTGCCGTTATCTCTTACTCTGTTCTCTATCTCTTTATCTTTCTCTTTCTCTTTATCTATCTCTTTCTCTATGGGGAGATTTTCCCCAGTGGTATCCCTACCACTTTCCCCAATTGAAAGAGGAGAATTTGCGGCTTGTAGTGTCTGCCTGCGCTTCTTGGCCGCCCAGTCAGTTTCACTGCCTATCATTTCCGAATAATCGGAAATCGACAGCGTTCCGTCTGGGTTTTCAAAAACAAGGCCGATTTGCTTGTACACCTCAAGAGCCACACGGACGGTTGCCAGAGAAAACCATTTGCATTCTCTCTGAATCTTTTCAACATCATAGGGAATGAGCATCTCTCCGATTTTTGACACCAGACAGCCGCCCGTGTTTATGGTTTTGAGGCAGAGCATTTGATAGAGAACAACATAGTTGGCACCATCTGGCTGGCTCATCAGGTAGTCGATTGCGTCCGAGGACATGAAGCTATCTTTGAGTTTTATCCAGTAGTACCGTTTACCAGTTGCCATCAACGAACCTCCTTAGAACGGCAGATCATCGGCATCGTCCAGAACCGAGAAATCATCGTCGCTGCCCTGAGAAAAGCTCTGGCTGACCTGAACATTGCCGGGATGATCGGCGGCTCCCTGCCACTGTTGGCGCTGGCTTTGGGTGGCAAACCCCATCTGCTGGGGCTGCGGCTGCTGGTAGCCCGGCGGCGGTGCCTCACCGCCATCATCCACTCGCTGCTCCGTTTTGGGGCCGCAAAAGTGAATCTTCTGGACCATAAACTCGGTGGCGGTGCGCTTCTGACCGTTCTTGTCCTCGTAGGAGCGGGTCTGGCACTGGCACTCCACAAGAGCCGTGCTGCCCTTGCGGAAATACTGGCAAACGAACTCTGCCGTTTTACGCCATGCCACGAAATTCAGCCAATCGGTAGCCCGCCGGCCATCCTGACCGACATTATCCCGGTCAACGGCCATGCGAAAGCTGGCAACTGTCAGGCCGCTCTGTGTGGTCCGCATTTCAGGATCAGCAGCGAAGCGGCCCTGAAATGTGCAATTATTCAGCATCGGCGGCCTCCTGCCTGACGTTGCAAAATGCGTTCCGCAGCTCCTGCACGAAAGTGCCAGTGTTGTAAGCATCACCGTTGGCGCTCTTCTGGTAGATGATGGCGAGCTCGGTCTGTGCCCGAAGCAAGTCCTTGTACTCCTCAACAGAAATGGAAATCATCGGGATAGGGTTGCTCGAAACAATTACATTTCCCATAGTTGGTTCCTTTCTTCTCGCATGATGCGGACCACCTTGCGGCACTGGTCCACATCGAACATTCCAATATGCGTAAATTCAATCGGGGTGCCCATCTTCTCGGACAGCCAGCGGTAGGCCTCATTCCGGCGGCCACGGTAGGGACCGTATTTCCAGAGCGGGTCAAATGCTGCATGAGCTGCCTTTTTCCAATTGCGCAACTCCGAATTTGCCAAGCGGCCAAGGGGTTTGTCAGACCCCTTGTGTACGCCGACATAGGCACCGCAGCGAGGGCAGAGGTAAATCATGCCGAAGCTGTGGCCGTGGTAAACCACCGAACTGTCTACGAAGTCTGCGGGCGTTCCGCAGTAGTCGCAGATGACGATTCGGCCTTTCATCGTGACCATTCCTCCTTGTACCGGGCCAACTGCTCCGGGGTATCCGTCTCGATACCCAGAGCTTTGGCTTCATCAATCGCACCGTCAATCAGGTGTGAAAATTCTTTCGTGTCCATCTTGCTGGTGTCCTTGTAAACCAAGTAGCAGTTGAACCATTTTCCGTCCTCTTCCCGCACATCAAAACAGCGGGTGTATTTGTAGAGGTCGTGAACATCCACGCTGACCGGAAGTTTGAAGCCCACGGTGCAGCCATCCTTATCTCTCGCAACCGTGCCGTAGGCCACAACCAGCCGCTCTTTCACAAGGTCGTCCGATTCGCCAGTTTCGGCGGCGATCTTGTTGACCAGAACATGGAAGTAGGCGTTTGCGCTGTGGCTGCGCTTGTTGCGGTGCTTCTTGATTTCAATATCCAACAGCGGTTCTTGATTCAGCTTGTCCCACAGGTTTCGGAAATCAGAATCAACTTCCAGCGTGATACGCTGCTTGCGGTTCAGGCTGAAGCTCATATCCACCAGCCGCCCGGTCATAAGGCTTTCCAGTGTTCTTTGAACACATCCATCAGACCGAAAGCATCCAGCCAGTCGAAAAAGTCCGAAATGATGGGGCGAATGTCGGGCGTTTCATCCCGGCGATAGCACTCCGTCCAAACATCCATGCCGTTGCTGACGAGGTAGGAGAACGTCTGGGCCTCCGGGATCAGCAGCATATAGGTGGGATGCTGGGTGCTGGAATAGAACTTTCCACGCTCATAGCCCTTGCTGAACTTGATATCGTAGATAGTCCCGGCTTTGAGGGCATCGAGGCGGCCGTACAGAACAACGTCCATGCCACGCACCTTGATGGCTTTTCTAGCCTTGAATTGCAGCTGCCCGCCGTGGATGATGGCGGCGATTTGCCCAGCGGCCCAACTCCACGGATTGTCCGGGTCATCATGTCCGGAAATGATGGAGGTCACCAGATTTTCAAAGTCGATGCCGTTCTGCATGGCCTCGGTGCGGGGCGTAGGCTCACGTTTCAGCACCAGCATGAACTCTGCCAGCGGGTCGCCCTCTGTGGTCAAATCCTCGTAGGGGTTCTCCCGGATAAGGTGCAGCCACGAGGACAGCAGAGAGTGAGTAATGAGGTATGCAGCCATTTACTGTGCCTCCTCTGTGGACTTAGGAACATACTTAACTTCGGTGGAATCGAATACCAAACCGAGGGCTGCGATTTTGGCTTTCCACATAGCGTTCAGTTCCCGGCTGGAAGTCAGGTGATGCTGCAAGTTCTTGAACGGCTGCATAGCGGCGTTGACGGTGTCTGCATCCTTGATGCCAGCAATGATTTTGCTGCCCTCCTGCATAACCTGTTCGTACGCCTCGTTTTCCTTGGCGTTTGCAGCTACTTCCTCAGCGGCCTTGCTGTTATATTCCTCGAACAGCTTGGTCAGGAAGTCATTCTGGCTGCCGGGGCCAAGGGCGGGAATCTTATAAACGCCGTGGATGCCGCGGGTGCCCTTGGCGAAATACCGCTCACAGTTGGAGAAGCCGATGGTGCGGTCGTTGCCGTACATCTCCACGAAACCGCCCAGATCCATGGGCTCCCAGACGTTGTTCTTGGTCTGGCCTTCGACCTTGATGCGGAGGCGGGTGTTGTCGCCGTCCTTTTCCTCGGTGGCATGGAATACGACCACGATGTTCTTTTTCAGCTCGTAGAAGCAGTAGTCCATCAGCCGGACGAACTCACGGCCTACAAAGCCATAGCCCTTGAGGGACAGGCTGCCATCACGCTGACCGTACTTGGGGTTCTGCTTGATAGCCCACAGACCCATCAGAGAAATCAGCTTGCCAGCGGTATCGAACACCAGCGTCTCGAAGTCCTTGAGGTTCTCCGGCTTCAGGTCATTCAGAATTTCGTCATAGCTGCGGGGCTGGATGTACGGCATACGGTAGCGAGGTTCGATACGGTCAATGCCAAAGTCGCAGTCGATGTGCAGCGGGCGGGGTGCGGACAGGGCCAGCGTGGACTTGCCGATGCCGGGGTAGCCAGCAATGAGCATCCGAATCTTCTTTGCGCCGTCCTGAATGTCGTTGGGATTGCGAATCATAATGTTTACTCCTTTTCAGTTGATAGGCTTACTTGCGGAACATGACGTACTTGCCGGTGGTACGGTTGACCAGCTCCATGAAGTCCGGGCCATCCCGGACACAGAGGTACAGGCGGAAGTCCCAGCCCTGTGCGGAAAGGGCCTCTTTCTGCTTGCGGGTCAGCTTTTTGCCTCTTACTTTCAAAAAATCACCCCCTCCTCGGCCTTGTTGACAACGATGTTCAGAGTGATGGTCTCCCGGCAGCGGAGACCGAAGTTGCCGCCCGGGCCGAACATCTTGGTTTTCTCGAACTCTCTTGCGCTGTACACGCTGGAGCAGTTCAGGATATTGGGAATGCGGTCGGGATGCACTGCCCGGAATGCCTGACACGCCATCTGGTAGTTGGGTGCCCAAACCTCCGTCCACCCACCGCAGTACGGCTGGACATCATCGGAACCGTAGGTGAAGTAGAATTTTTCCAGATCCATCATTCGGCCTCGCTTTCGTTCTTGATGCTGATGCCGAGTGCAGAGAACAAGAGCATCAGGCCAACTTCATCTCCGTCATCCAGGCTCATAAAGTCGAGCTCCCCGGCCACAAAGCCCTCACGGAGAATCACAGCGGTGCCCACAATGGGCTGACCATGTTCCGGCGTACCGTAGAGAATGCTGGCAATGCTGTTGATGGCGTAGCCTTTCAGCAGTCCCTCATCATCAATCACCATGCACAGTCCTTCCGGCAGATACTTGGGATGAACCACCTCGATGCAACCGCCGACCTCTTTCTGGAGGTTGTCCAGCAGCGGTTCGCCGAAGTCCTTGAACTGCATCCGATTCTCAGTGTCAAATACCAATCCTTTCATAAAAATCACTCCTTTTCCGGGAAGCACTCGTTGACTTCCCATGCATCTGCGGCCTCTAAGCAGCGGTCGCAGCCAACGATTGTGCCATCATCGGTGCGGTAGATGGTATCGCACCTCTGGTGGCAGAGGGGGCACACAGGAGGCTCAGGGTAGCCAGCTTCTTCGTCAGTCGGATACAGCATCCAGCACCTCCCGGAGCTTGCGCCCCATCCAGCGGCCTACATCATCGAACATCCCCATGCTGTCCAGCCAGACAAACAGGGCTGCGATAACAGAGGTCACAGCAAACTGCGCCGCCGGGGCACGAGCTGCTGCCTGTTCGGCGGTGATGCCGTACACGATTATCAGAATCCGGGTCATTCCTTACACTCCCTTTCTTTGCGAGCCTTGCGGGCAGCCGTTTGGGCTTCCAGCTTCTCGCGGTTCCCGGGCTGGGCGATGAATTTTTTGAATCCCGCCAGCGTCACGCGGCCAAAGCTCTCACCGACTTCCGGGGGAATATCGGCCACGTTGATGTGAATTGTGGTGTCCATGTGGTCCTCCTGTTTTGAAGTAGGCAAACAGTCTACTTACGGAGCAAAAAAAATCTGCTCCATTTCCTCCGTTCCGATGTGGAGCAACTCGCACAGACTTTTAATTTCAGGTGCGGTAAAATCGGTTTTATTCCGAATTTTGTTCAAAAATCCCTGATATGAAAGGCCAATGCGATTTGCAATATACTTCATCTTGTAGCCGGAGGCATCAATCTTTGCTTTGAGCAAAGTGGTATTGGTCACAGTAAGTTCACCTCGCTTTCCGTTCGGCGTAGACTGGTTGTCTACTGGGCGTATATTACCACCTCGTAGACCGAATGTCAACTATTTTTTTGAAAAATTTGAAAAAATGTTGACCTCATGCCTACGCCGTATTATAATTGCATCAGAAGAATTTAGGGGGATGCAAAACCATGACCATCGGACAAAGAGTGAAAATTCGACGTGAAGAATTGGGGATGTCCCAAGAAGAACTAGCAAAGAAAATCGGCTATAAGTCGAAATCATCTATCAATAAGATTGAGCTTGGCTTCCGTGTCCTCACGCAGTCTAAAATCAAGGCTATTGCTGATGCACTTGATACGACCCCGTCTTACATCATGGGATGGGATGAAGAAGCCAGCCGGAATGAGTGGGCTTCGAAATTCCGCGACAGCGTGATGCAGATTTTGAATAATGCAGATCCGGCCGACTTAGAGGCTGCGGGTATCAGCGTTCAGGAAATCGAAGAAGAACTGAGCGGCAGCGACTCTATTTCGTTGGTGACGGCCTGCGCCATTGCGGATGAGCTGGGCGAGTCGCTGGATTCTCTGCTGGGCCATACTCCCAAGGAAATGATAAAGGCCGCCCTCCAGCAGGAGGACGGCCAAACGGCTGAAATTATTGAGCTGCTTCTTGATTTACCGGCAGATCGGCAGCAGGAGGCGTTGAGCTATCTTCGTTACCTTTCAGGGCGTGCAGAAAAATAAGCAATCGCTCCTTATCAGCATCCGACAGTTTTTTGATTTTGGCAAAGATATCCGACCATTCGCTCGTAGTCATACGGCATGGCTCCTTTCTCAAATTTACTGTCGGCAGCAACTGAATTATATCAAATACGCACCCGCTTTTCAGGGATTCGTAGAATTATACCGAAAATCGGAAAAATATTGCGAATTTTGAAGAAGATAATCGTGAGGTGATGGTTGATGGCCCGAAAAAAGAATATTGCTGCGGGTCAGAATGCCGTCATTTATGCCCGCTATTCCTCCCACAACCAGCGAGAGGTCAGCATTGAGCAGCAGGTCAGAGAGTGCATGAAGCACGCTGCCGAGCTGGGGCTGCACGTCGTTGGAACTTATGAGGACAGGGCCATCAGCGGCAAGACCGATAAGCGGCCCAACTTCCAGCGAATGATGCGGGATGCTGAAAAAGGCAAATTTCAGGCGGTTGTGGCATGGAAGTCAAACCGCATTGGCCGCAATATGCTTCAGGCAATGGTCAACGAGGCCAAACTGGAAGACTGCGGCGTGAAGGTGTTCTACGCCGAGGAAGATTTTGACGATACAGCCGCCGGGCGTTTCGCATTGAGGAACATGATGAATGTGAATCAATTCTACAGCGAGAACATGGCGGAGGACATCACCCGGGGGCTGTATGATAACGCCAGCAAGTGCATGGCGAACGGTCGGCAGCCCTTGGGCTACAAGCGGGGTGAGGATGGCCGTGTGGTGCTGGATGAAGCGAATGCGGCCGTTGTGCGGGAAATATTCACCCGTGTGGCTGCTGGTGACCTGTTCGTGGACATTGCGCGAGATCTCAATGCCCAGGGCATCAAGACCAGCAAGGGAGCCAACTGGAACAAAGGCAGCTTCCAGAGTATTTGCCAGAACGAGCGGTACCGGGGCATCTACATATACGGGGATGTCCGGGTGGCCGATGGCATTCCACGCATAGTGAGTGACGATTTGTGGTACAGGGTACAGGAGGCCATGAGGATGAAAAAGAACCCAGTTGGAACCCGGCACCGTGTCGGGGCAGAAGATTATCTGCTGACCGGGAAACTGCGCTGCGGACACTGTGGCAGCTACATGACGGGCGTATCTGGAACCAGCCGAAATGGAGAGCTGCATTACTACTACACCTGCCAGAAACGGCGCACCGAGCACGCCTGTGACAAGAAGAACATCCGCCGGGATGTCATTGAACCGGCCGTAGCGCAAGCCATCAAAATGTACTGCCTGACCGACGATGTCATTGAATGGATGGCAGATCGGACGGTCGAATACTGGGAAAAGCACGACAATGACCTCCAGATCGAGGCGCTGGAGCAGCAGTTGGAGGAAAATAAAAAAGCCACCTCGAATATGCTGAAAGCCATCGAGATGGGGATTATCACAGAGGCCACCCGCACCCGGATGGTCGAACTTGAGACTGAGCAATCCCGGCTGAGCGTCCAGCTGAATGCGGCCAAAGAGGATGTCGTGAAAATCGACCGGGAGCAAATCATCTCCTATCTGGAACTGCTGCAGCAGGGTGACATCCACGACCGGGATTTCCAGATGGAACTGTTCAAGAACTTCCTTGTGGCTGTCTATGTCTATGATGATAACCGCATGAAGCTGGTTTTCTCCTGCATGGGAGACCAGAACAGCGTTGAGATTCCCTTGGAGACCGGAGAAGACCCGCCGGATGGCGGGCTGTCACCGGATGCTAAAATGTTCGTTTTGACTCCTGATAGCTCCACCAGATCAGAAAGGCATCACACATTGTGTGGTGCCTTTTTTGTTTTGCATTGCAGCAGGAAAACACAAAAAAATTTCTGCCCACTGCCGCAACCTGCGCGAAACGGGCTGTTTTGTGCGCGAATGGCAGACCACGGAAGGCGGAACTTGTGCTATAATATAAAAAAACAGGGAAGCAGAAGGAACAGGGGGTGCAGCAATGAACCTGCGGACGGCGATCGTGGAAGACAGCAAGCCGGATGCCGAACGGTTGAAACAGCTGCTGAAAAAGGCATTTGAAAATGAGAACATATCCTGCAGCTGTTTTGCCAGCGGAGATGAATTTTTGCGGACCGGCGGGCGCGAAGGGTATCAGGTGGTGTTTCTGGACATCTGCATGGAGGGCACCAATGGCATTGAGACGGCGCAGCGGCTGCGTGCGGCCGACCCGGACCTGCTGATCGTGTTTGTGACATCCTCGCCGGAGTACGTGTGGGATGCCTTTCCGGTACATCCATTCGATTATCTGCTCAAGCCTTATAAGGAAGAAAAGTTTGAGCAGCTGGCAGGGGAGCTGCGGCGGGTGCTGTGCCGTCAGCAGCCGGAGCTGGAGGTGCGCATTGCCCGGCAGATTGTGCGGCTGCCGCTGACCAAGATCTACTATGCTACGGCACAGAACCATTATGTGCGTGTGGTCACGGATGACGGCGAGTGCCGGGCCACGGCAAATTTTGCACAGGTGCAGGAACAGCTTCAGACCCAGCCGGAATTTCTGGTGTGCAACCGCGGCGTGATCATCAACATGTCCAAGGTGCTGCGGTTTGAGGGCGACTGCATTGAAATGCTGGATGGGACTCATCTGCCGGTGCGGCAGAAGGACAAAAACAGCCTGCTTGCCCAATTTACGCAGTACCAGTTCCGTGGTATGCAGCGGGAATTCTGACCCGGAAAGGAGAGCGCTTGTGAATTTTGCATTGTTTGGACGTTTTTTTCTGGAATTTGCAATGATGTATCCGGCAGAATACCTCTGCCTTGCCTCGCTGCAGGAGCACTTGCGTGCACCGCGTAAAACCTATGCCATCGGTGCGTCGGCGATCACACTGATGGGTCTGGCTGGCGCAGCGGTGTGCTGCATGCTGGACATAGAAACGAATTTCCTGCTCATCCCGCTGCTCATCATCAGCTTCTGGCTGCTGCGCTGGCGCACCGACCGGGAAGTATCGATCAGCCAGACCATGTTTCTGTTCTCAGTGTCGGCAGTGATGATGTCTGTGTGCACCCTGCTTGCCATTGTGCTGAACGCGGAAGCTGAGCTGGACAATGCACAGCCGGTGTTTCTGCCCAGCACCTCGGTCATCTGCCTGACCCTCTCGGTGATACTCAGCGCCATCTTCCGCTTTACGGCAGTGCGCTGGAGCCGGTGGCTGCTGCAGGAGTACCACGGCGAAGCTTTCTGGGAGTCGGCATGGCCGCTGCCGGCGCTGTACGCGGCGTTTCTGGTGTTCTGTATGCCGAAGGAGATCGGCGTCATCCTGATGAACCGCATCCGCATCATCGCGGTGCTGGCAGTGAGCATCTCGCTGCTGGGCATCTTTCTGCTGCTGTACGAGATGTACCGCGTGGCAAAGGAGTATGCCCGCAGCTCCCAGCTGGACCGCGAAAACCAGCTGCTGGCCGTGGAGTCCCGCCGCTATATGGAGCTGCGCAGCTATCTGGAACAGACCCGCCACCTGCGGCACGATTTCCGCCAGCACCTGCATGTGATCTCCGGCCTGACCGAGGCCGGGCGGCTGGATGAACTGAAAAGCTACCTGAGCCAGTACGAGAGCGAACTCAGCGATGCCAGACCCACCCTGTGCGTCAACGCTGCGGTGGATGCGCTTGCCGGCCACTACGACTACGAGGCCCGGAAACAGGGCATCCAGATCGAATGGAAGCTGGAACTGCCCAAGCTCCTGCCCCTGCCGGAGGCCGACCTGTGCACCATTCTTGGCAACCTGCTGGAAAATGCGCTCCATGCCAGCCAGAAGCTGCCGCCGGAAGAACGGCAGGTCAAGGTGCTGGCCCGGATGCTCAGCCCGGCCATGATGGGCCTGATGGTGGAGAACCGCTACGATGGCGTGCTGAAAAAGCAGGGCGGCGTTCTGCACTCCACCAAGCATGACGGACAGGGCATCGGCCTTGTTTCCGTCGAAACTGCCGTGCACAGGTATCACGGCAATCTGACGGTGGAAACGAGCGGCAACGTTTTCCGGGCTAATGTGCTGCTGAACCTGTAAAATATTCCTGCCCCAAGGCACCGGCTTTTTTGCACAAGCCGGTGCCTTTTGATTGCACTTTTCCCGGGAGATCATGATACTTATTTACAAAAGAAAAGGCAGGAGGGGAGCATATGGCAGCAGAAAGCAAAACCGGCTGTTTCTTAAACTTTCCTAAAAAATCTTTATCCGGCCCGGCCCTCCCCCGACGGGAGGGCTTTTTGCTGTCCGCACGACGCATACGGTCAAGTTGAAAAATGAATAAAATTTACACATAGAATGAGATGATTTTAGGCTGAATGAGCAAAGAATCGAAAGAAGTCCCATAATCATATTGACATAATGGGTAATAGGGTGTAAACTACGTGCATCGGGTCGAGCAAATCCGAAAATTGAGATCATTCAGGGAGGAAACGGCTATGATGTGTTGTTGCGCAATGTGTTGTTGTACCGCAAACGCTTCCCGGACCGGCCGCCCTGCAGTATGGTATGCCGTGTGAGCATATCTGCATATTCTGTGTGGGAACACGCAGAAGGATCTGTCGCTGACCGCCTGGGAGCTTACTTGAAGAGGGAGCTTCCGGGCGTTTTGTTTTGACCCGCAAATCAGGATACAAGGGAGGAATCCGGCAATGGACTGGAATGCGATCCAGCAATATTTGCCGCTCTACCAGAAGGCCGCTGTACTTACCGTGCGGCTGGGCGTTGCAGGCATCATTTTTGCCATCATCATTGGCCTTGCCTGCGCAGTGATCCAGTATGAAAAGGTGCCCGTTCTGCGGCAGATCGTGGGTGTTTACATCCAGCTGTCCCGCAACACACCGCTGCTGGTGCAGCTGTTCTTCATTTATTATGGCCTGCCCAAGGTGGGCATCCGCACCAATGCCGAGATCTGCGGCATTGCCGGTCTGGCGTTTCTGGGCGGCAGCTACATGGCCGAAGCGTTCCGCAGCGGTCTGGAAGCTATTGAGCCCATCCAGACCGAGAGTGCCTACAGCCTTGGCATGAACCGCTGGCAGACCATGCGCTACATCATTCTGCCGCAGGCCATGTCCACCAGTATGCCGGCTTTCATGGCAAATGTGATCTTCCTGCTCAAGGAGACCAGCGTGTTCAGCGCCATCAGCCTGATGGACCTGATGTTCACGGCAAAGGACCTCATCGGCATGTACTCCAAAACCATCGAATGTCTGTTCCTGCTGGTGGTGTTCTACCTTATCATTCTGCTGCCGGTGTCCATTGTGGGCAGCCTGATCGAAAGGAGGCTGCGCTATGCTGGATTTGGGTCTTGATGTCCTGTTCAAGGGCAAAAACATGGCCCGCCTGCTAGGCGGCCTTGGCGTTGCACTCAAAATCAGTGCCGTCTCGGTGATCATCAGCCTGCCGCTGGGCATCCTGCTGGGCGTGCTCATGACCTCCCGCAACCCCGTTATCAAGGCGGTTCTGCGGCTTTATCTGGAGTTCGTCCGCATCATGCCGCAGATGGTGCTGCTGTTCCTCGTTTACTTCGGCACCACCCGTGCCTTTGGGTGGAACCTTTCCGGCGAGACGGCATCCATCATCGTGTTTGTGCTGTGGGGCACCGCAGAAATGAGCGATCTTGTGCGCGGTGCGCTGATCGCCATTCCGAAGCACCAGTATGAGAGCGCCGAGGCCCTTGGCATGAGCCGTGCGCAGACCTACTGGTACATCATCATTCCGCAGACGGTGCGCCGCCTGATTCCGCTGTCCATCAACCTGATTACCCGCATGATCAAGACCACCAGCCTTGTGCTGATGATCGGTGTGGTGGAAGTGATCAAGGTAGCACAGCAGATCATCGAGGCCAACCGCACCGCCAGCCCCAACGCAGCGTTTGGCATTTATCTCACGGTTTTCGTGTTATATTTCTTCGTATGCTGGCCCATCAGTCTGCTGGCATCCTATCTCGAAAAGAAATGGAAGTGACCGTACATGGCAGAACCTATTTTGACTGTTGAACATCTGATCAAGGCCTATGGCGAGACCCCCGTGCTGGATGATATCAGCTTTGCTGTCAAGCCCGGCGAGGTCATCGTGGTGGTCGGCCCTTCGGGCTGCGGCAAAAGCACCCTGCTGCGCTGTCTGAATGGTCTGGAGCCCACCCAGAGCGGCCGGGTGCGGCTGGGCAATGAGACCGTTGCCTACGGCGGTAAAAATCTGACTCAGCTGCGCCAGCGCATCGGCATGGTGTTCCAGAGCTACGAGCTGTTCCCGCACATGACGGTGCTGGACAATGTGCTTCTGGCACCCACCAAGGTGCAGAAGCGCCCCAAAGCGGAAGTGCAGCAGGAGGCCGAAGCTCTGCTGGACCGTGTGGGCCTGCTTGCCAAGAAAAACAGCTACCCGCGGGAGCTTTCCGGCGGCCAGAAGCAGCGCGTTGCCATCGTGCGCGCACTGTGTATGCACCCGGAGATCCTTCTGTTTGACGAAGTGACCGCTGCCCTTGATCCGGAAATGGTGCGCGAGGTGCTGGACGTTATGCTGGACCTTGCCAAGCAGGGCAAGACCATGATCATCGTTACCCACGAAATGCAGTTTGCCCGCGCCATTGCCAACCGCGTCATCTTTCTGGATGGCGGCAAGATCGTGGAAGAAGCTGCACCGGCCGAGTTCTTTGACCGGCCCAAGACCGAGCGCGCGCAACGCTTCCTGCGCACCTTCACGTTTGATGCTGTGAAATGAGTCACAGATCAAGATAAAGGCTGCGGGTGTTCCGCAGCCAAATGGGAAAGATTTTGTAAAGGAGTAATCATTATGAAACAGTCTAAGATCTCTCGTCGTTCCTTCCTGCTGGGTCTGGGTGCAGTTTCCGCTGCCACTGTTCTGACCGCATGCGGCGGCTCTTCTTCTGCTTCCACTGCAGCATCTGGCAGCGCAGCATCCGGCAGCAGCGTGGTCTACCGCACTCTGGATCAGATCAAGGAGTCTGGCAGCATCAACATCGGCGTGTTCTCCGATAAGAACCCGTTCGGCTATGTGGACGAGAACGGCGAATATCAGGGCTATGATGTCTACTTTGCACGCCGTCTGGGCGAGGATCTGGGCGTAGAGATCAACTTCGTTTCCACCGAGGCTGCAAACCGCATCGAGTACCTGCAGACCGGCAAGGCGGATGTGATCCTGGCAAACTTCACCGTGACCCCGGAGCGCGCAGAGGAAGTGGACTTTGCTCTGCCTTACATGAACGTGGCTCTGGGTGTCATTTCTCCGGACAGCAACGTTATCACCACTCTGGACAACTGGAACGCTGATGACCAGATGATCGTCATTTCCGGCACCACCGCCGAGACCTACCTGACCAAGGAGTACCCCGACATTCCGCTGCAGAAGTACGATTCCTATGCAACGGCCAAGAACGCACTGGAGAACGGCAACGGCGTGGCATGGGCCAACGATAACACCGAGGTCATTGCATTTGCAAAGCAGAACACAGGCTACACGGTCGGCATTCCCTCTCTGGGCAGTCAGGACACCATTGCTCCCGCTGTGAGCCAGGGCAACACCACCGTTCTGGATTGGCTGAACGAGGAGATCAAGGCTCTGGGCGAGGAGAACTTCTTCCACAAGGACTATGAGGAGACTCTGGTGGATACCTACGGCCTTGACTATGAGGATGAGCTGGTCGTTGAGGGCGGCGTGACCGGCGGCGCAGATGCCGCATCCAGCGAAGCTGCTTCTTCGGAAGCCGCATCTTCTGAGGCTGCTGCTTCCGAAGCAGCTTCCAGCGCAGCCGCACAGTAAATATCAACACCGAGCGGGCAGGAGAGGGCTGAACCTTTCCTGCCCGTTTTTGCATTGCACCATCTGCCGGAACGTGCTATACTGAAATAAAACAACTCCTGTCCGAAAAAATTGAAAAAGAGAGGATGTTCCCAATGAAACGTGCCTATACGAACGGGATCCTGCTGGATGGCACCGAGCAGATGCAGCCGGCAGCGCACAAGATCCTGCTGACCGAGGATGATAAGATCATTGCCATTGTCGATGAGGGCGTGGATCTGGACGGTTATGAGGTGATCGATCTGCACGGAGGCTATCTGTGCCCGGGCCTGATCAACCTGCATGTGCATCTGGCAGGCAACGGCAAGCCCAGCGCAAAGCCGCGGGACAATGCTGCGCTGGTGCGCAAAATTCTGAGCAATGGCCTGACCCGTGCGGTGGCCTACAGGCTGGTATGCAGCTACGCGAAGCTGGAACTGCTGGGTGGCGTGACTACCATCCGCACCGTGGGCGGCATTGCAGATTTTGACACCCGCTGCCGTGATGATGCTGCAGCTGGCAAGCTGCTGGCACCGCGCATCCTTGCTGCCAACGAAGGCATTTCGGTGCCCGGGGGACACATGGCGGGCTCGGTGGCAGTTGCGGCCCATAACAATGCCGAAGCACTTGCTCAGCTCAAAAAGGCCAGCGGCCAGAAGGTGGATCTTGTCAAGCTGATGATCACCGGCGGTGTGCTGGATGCCACCGAAAAGGGAACGCCCGGAGAGCTGAAAATGAAGCCGGAGATGATCAAAGCCGTCTGCGACGAAGCCCACAGGCTGGGCTACACCGTAGCAGCACACACCGAATCGCCGGAGGGCGTAAAGGCGGCGCTGGAAAACGGCGTGGATTCCATTGAGCACGGCGCAAAGATGGACGATGAGACCATCCGGCTTTACAAGGAGCGGGGAGCCTTTGTGTGCACCACCATCTCCCCGGCGCTGCCCTACGCACTGTTTGATACGGCGGTTTCCGGCGCTTCGGAAAAGGACCAGTATAACGGCAAGATCGTGTTTGACGGTGTGGTGGAAAGCGCAAAGACCGCCCTTGCCAACGGCATCCCGGTGGCCTTGGGCAACGATGTAGGCTGCCCGTACATCACCCAGTACGATTTCTGGCGGGAGCTGTGCTACTTCCACAAATACTGCGGTGTAAGCAACCAGTTCGCCCTGTACACGGCCACCCTGCGCAATGCTCAGCTGGCCGGAGTAGGAGACGTGACCGGTTCCATTGAGCCGGGCAAGAGCGCAGATTTTATTGTGACAAAGCACAACCCACTGGAAGACCTGCGTGCGCTGCAGCATCTGGAACTGGTGGTCTGCCGCGGCCATGTGATCAAAAAGCCGAACCCCAAGCGGAACAAAACGGTGGATGCCCTGCTGGACCCGTACCTCGAATAATACTGAAAAAGCAAGGAGAGACGATCGGTCTTTCCTTGCTTTTTCGTTCACATGCCTGCCATCACGGCCATGATGCTTTGCCAGCTCTTGTTGCGGGCAGCGGGCACAGTGGTGCGGCGGCGTGCGGGTGCAGAGCCGGAAGAGACCGTATTCATGGCGGTCATCGGCACCGACGGATGAAAGAACACGGCTGTATCACCGGCCAGCCACTGGGCGGCAAGGCGGGCTGCCTGCGGGTCGGCCTGCAGGGTGCGGCGCTCGGCACCGGCCAGATGATCCGCCAGCCAGTAGAGGATGGCACCCAGCGGCAGGCTGGGCAGAACATCCTGACTCCAGTAGGTCCAGCGGGCACCGGCCCCTACAAAACTCTCCACGGTAATAACGGCACCGGTGCGGGCGTTCTGCGGGATGCTGCCCTGATAATTGATACCGGCGCACTGGCGAAGCTCGGCGGTGATGCGCTGGGTGCGGGCCATATCCAGCCTGTCCTCACGGCAGTAGGCGCGGAAATCGGTCTCGTCGATCAGGCCGTCGGCGCTGGAAGGGAAGCGGCCCACCAGCTGGCCATCGGCGTTGTGGCACAGCTGCCAGCCCTTGCGGAACAGCTGGAAGTTCAGGCAGCGGCGACCCATGGTGGAGTAGCACAGAATGGAGGTGCTCTCACCGGGCAGCTGCTTCAGCTCCAGGCAGGCATCGTTGCCGCAGGTGTCCTGCAGCTTTACCGTTAACAGCAGCTGCGCACCGGGGTGCTGAGCTGACATAGCGTTGTGCATGGCATCAAAATAACGGTTGGCATCCATGATCGATTCCCTCCTGAAACTATAACACAGCAGTTCGTTGTATAACGGATGGGCACTGCGCCAAACGACCCGGTGCACAGCAGGCGGCTTACGCAGGAATGTTTTATTGACTGAACATAGTATAGCATACTTCACAACAAAAAACAACTATAAGTTTGCATAAAAACAAAATATTTCCGCGCATCCTGCAACAGTGACCCGAAACATGGTTGTTGCAAGAGTGAATCAGTTGTGTTCTGTATCAAAAACAGCCCACAGACGGCAAGGCCAAAGCCTCCCATCTGTGGGCTGTTCTGGTAAAATATGGTTCAATCGCCCAGTTCACGGATCTCGTTCTGGATCAGCCGCCCGGCCGCGCGGGCCAGTTGGTCCATGCCGCGGATACGGGCCATGTTTTTGCCGTAGATCTGTGCAGCGGCACCGGCAGAGCTGTCCTCACCCATGAACACAGCCGACACCCGGATGCCCATGCGCTGCAGCGCACGCACCTGCGCGGCAGTGTCAGCCACACCGGCAGCGTCCTCGTAACCGCAGCCCAGCGGGTTTTCTGCACTGGGCGGGATGCGGCGGCTGTCGTTGGGCGAAGCGTCCGTCAGCACGATGAGCAGATGCCGCGGCGCAGGACCGGGCGCATACTGCAAAAGGTCGCCTGCGGCCCGCAGGGCAAGGCCGTCACGGTTCCAGCCGGAAGCAAAATATCGGTTGATGTTTTGCAGGTTTTTGTCTGCAAAGCCTTTGAGCACACGCAGTACGGTGTAGCCCCGCAGGCTGCTGAAGCTGGACACCCGCACCGGGATACCGCAGGCCGCAAGGCTCTGGGCCAAAATGGATCCTTGAGCCGCGATCACTTCCTGACAGTGCAGGCGGGAAGCGGATGCGTCCAATAAAAGGTCTACCGTAAAAGAGGGCTGGTTCTCTTCCTCGGCACACAAAAACACCCGGTCATCGTTCAAAAGTGGTGCGCGCCAGATGCGCCCAGCGTTCAGGTTGCCACTGCGGGCAACACGGGCGTTGGGCTGCTGGTGCACAAGGATGCAGTTGTGGATCTGCTCGGTGAGCCGCAGCACCACACTGCGGTGCAGTTCCCGATTTTTGGCGTAATAAGCGCGGTTGCGGTCGGCCTGCAGCTCAGCTTGCTCAGCCAGATGCTTTGCTTCCGGTGTGGGAGCCTGCTCCGGGCTGGGCACACCGGCACTGAACCACAAATGGCACCCCAGATGGTCGCCCACGCAAAGCTCCTGCTCAGCCTTGCGCAGCCGTTCCGGCGGGTAGAGAGAGCGGCCGAAGCAGCTTTCGATGTAGGCTCTGTCCTGCGCGGCATTCTGCTTCAGGGTGATGTGGGCCCGGCGCTTGTCCACCGCCAGCCCGCCGCCCACAGCATCCACGGAGCTTGAGTGCTCCACGGTCACGCGGTCCGTTTTGATCATCTGGGTGGGCATGGCTTTGGTGGCAAGCTTTGCCAGCAGGCCGTCCAGATGCAGATGCAAAGCTGCTCTCTGGTGCACAGTGCCGTCGAACAGGTTGAATTTTGCGTAGATCGATAAAATTTCGGCTTTCAGCTGTTCCGCTGCCGGCGCTTTTTCCGGGGAAAGAGCCGCAGCAAGGCCGGACTCGTAAGGGGTCATCACCGGGTCGGTGCGGCCCAGTACACGCCGCCAGCGTGCAGCCTGCATGGTGTACACCAGCTGATTTTTTGCCATCCACTCCTGACGGGAGAGCTTGTATTGAATCGCAAAAAAGTAATCTGCATGGGCATGACGCAGTGCTTCCAGCACCGGGCGGCGGGGCAGCTCCAGCCGATAGGCGGCGTTTTCCAGATACAGCCATGTCATGTCGTCCAGCATGGTCTGCCGCAGATCACCGTCCCATGCGTCAAAGACGCTGCGGATCAGCGTGTCACCGTAATATTTGTGGATGAGGCCCACGACCGTGTTCATGTAAAAATCGGTGGTGCCGTCGGTATAGCGGGCCAGAAACAACGGCTCAAAGCCATAGGCTCCTGCAGCAGCCCAGACCTGATTGGCCGCACGCCGCTCCTGCGCGGTGTAGCTCTGGGCGTCCATCAGCCAAAGAGCTTGGCGGCATCCAGCTTGGCCGGAATGCGCGCCGCGATCACATCACGGATCAGGCTCTGCTCGTAGGAGTCAAAGGCCTTGTTGGTGATGCCCATATCCAGTGCCGCGCCTGCCGGGATGCCGCGCCGGATCAGCCGCAGGGCATCCAGCATACCGCGCAGATCCAGCGCCTTGGTGGAAATTTCTGCACTGTCGCACTTTTTCTGCAGGTCAAGGAACAGCAGTGCAAACTGGCGCACATACTTGGAAGCAAGATCGGGGAACTGCGTCCGCAGCAGCTTTTCCAGATCGTCCTGCGTAATGGTGGGCATCTGGATGACCACGAAACGGGAGGTGAGGGCCTCGTTCAGCTCACGAGTGCCGGCATAACCGTAGTTCATGGTGGCAATAAAGCGGGTCTCCTCCGCCAGCGGGATGCGGTCGTAGCCGGGCACATCGATGGCGCGGCGGAAGTCCAGCACCGCGTGCAGCACGGCCAGCGCTTCGTTTTTGGCCATGTTGATCTCATCCAGCACACCAAAGCCGCCGCACTGGGCGCAGCGGTATACCGGGCCGGGCCGGAACACCACCTGACCGTCCGCAAAAGTGTCCATGCCAATGAGGGATGCTGCGTCCATGTTCACATGGAAGGAGATGTCCCATGCGGGACGGCCAAAGGCGGCGGCAAGGTTCTCGGCCAGCACGTTTTTGCCGGTGGCTTTTCCGCCTGCCAGCAGCAGGTTTTCGCCGCAGAGCAGCGCCGCCAGCGCCTGCTCCCACACCTGTTTGCCATAGTAGGTAAAGGCAGGGGAAGGGATGCGCGGGCGCAGTGCGTCCGGCAGGGCATGGGCAGTGCGGTACTGTTGGACTGCTTCCAGCAGAGCGGGGTCTACCCCTTCCTGCTGCAGAGTTTCAAGGAGATCAGACATTTGTACAAACACCTCGATTTTGCCGGTTGTCTGGCACAAACCGGCTGTTCAGCTTTATCATAGCACAATCGTGGGGATTTGTGTAGGGGGCACGTGGCGAAAAAATAGCAAAGAGAGGCGGCCCCAAACAGGGACCGCCTCTCTTCATGAAGAAAGAAGAAATGGAAAAACGCTTAAGTTGTGCCGGAAAACCGCGCTGGATCAGGCGTTATCCAGACCCGCCATCTGCTTGACGGCCTTCATGGCGAAGGTCAGGGTGCGGCCCATGGCCACACCAGCCATCAGGCAGGGGTAGTTGTTGGCAAAGAAGCTGCCGGACATATCACCGGTGA
>ERZ773108.803-NODE-803-length-34245-cov-6.089178_pt1 | contig 34245 bp, 37 predicted proteins | sample MGYA00580570_ERZ773108 | MGnify/ENA primary metagenome ERZ773108 (study PRJEB29015, sample SAMEA2737840) | human gut metagenome | biome: human gut; feature: human-associated habitat; material: faeces | place: China | collected 2012 ...
TATCCCCCCGTCAGCTTCGCTGACACCCCCCTTTAGGCAAGGGGGGCAAAGTTGGAAAATGCGAAAAAACCAGCCTCCCTTGCCTAAAGGGGCGATGGTTGCCTGTGGCAACGCCTCCCTTGCCTAAAGGGAGGGGGACCGCTTTAGCGGTGGAGGGATTTAAAATTGCATAATAACTATAATATTATAAAATTAAGGAGGAAGTTTTATGAATATTTGGCACAATGTCAGACCCGAAAGAATCACGCCCGAGGACTTTCTTGCGGTTATAGAGATAAAAAAGGGCAGCAAAAAGAAGTACGAGCTGGACAAGGAGACGGGCTTTATTATTCTTGACCGAATTTTGTATACCTCCACGCACTATCCCGCAAATTACGGATTCATCCCCCGAACCTACGCGGATGACGGTGACCCGCTTGACGTTCTGGTTTTAACCTCTGAGGGTATCGACCCGCTTGTATTGGTGCACTGTTATCCGATAGGCGTAATAAAGATGATAGACAACGGCAAAAATGACGAGAAAATTATCGCCATTCCGTTTGAGGACCCGTCTTATAACGAATATACGGATATATCAAACCTCCCCTCTCATATATTTGAAGAGATGCGGCACTTCTTTTCGGTGTACAAGCAGCTTGAGGGCAAGGCAACCGCAGTAGACGAGGTTCAGGGCAGAGACGCGGCAATAGAGATAATCCGCCATTGCATCGAAAACTATGACAAAAAATTCGGACAGCCGCAGGAATAAGATTAACCTGATATCAGGAGGAAAATTATGTTAGGTATTATAGGAGCAATGACCGTTGAGGTCGATGAACTTAAAAAAATTATGTCAGACACGCTTGAGCATACTGTCGGCGATATGACTTTTGTCAGCGGAAAGCTGTACGGCGCGGACGCGGTAGTGACCGTCTGCGGCGAGGGCAAGGTAAACGCCGCAATGTGCACTCAGGCAATGATAATGGAATACGCGCCCGACCTTATCGTCAACACGGGCGTGGGCGGCGGACTTGCCGACGGGCTTAAAATAGGCGACGTTGTGGTTGCCTCTGCCGTGGTTGAACACGATATGGATATGTCGCCCCTCGGCTATCCCATAGGCTTTGTCGGCGGCGTTAACAGGACAGAGATGCCCTGCGATAAAAAGACAGCCGACTTGCTTGAGCGCTGTACAAGGGAACTTAACATTCCCTGCCGCCGCGGCATTGTCGCATCGGGCGACCAGTTTATAAGCTCGGATGAAAAGAAGGCTTTTCTGGTTAGGACATTTAACGCCTCTGTATGCGAAATGGAAGGAGCCGCAATCGGGCACGTATGCATAAGGAACGGAGTTCCCTTCGGCGTTCTTCGCTCGGTTTCGGACAGCGGCGACGATAAGGCGCCTATGTCCTTCCCCGAGTTTGCGGAACTTGCCGCAAAAAATTCTATTGCTATTATTAAGCTTTTCGCCTCCGAACTGTAAAATACAGTAATTATTTCTTTTTCGGCGTAATAAACTATTATCGGTGATAATTATGCTGAATTACATATGGGGCGGAATGATTTTAATTTCTCTCACAGTCTCGGTTTTTACGGGACGCATCGAACAAACTGCGGCAGCTGCCGCAGCAGGCGCGTGCGGCGCTGTTGAAAGCTGTATCTCTCTTCTTGGAATAATGTGCCTGTGGACGGGTCTTGCCAAAATAGGTGAACGCGCAGGACTTGTCAAAGTATTTGCATATATTATGCGGCCGTTTACACGGCTTCTCTTTCCAAAACTTAAGCAAGACAGCGCCGCACTTAACGCAATCGTTTTAAACATCGTGGCAAACCTCTTCGGAATGGGCAACGCCGCCACTCCCCTCGGCATAAAAGCCGTGGGAGAGCTTAGCAAGCTTAACCGCGGCGGCAGAACGGCGACAAACGAAATGTGTATGTTTGTCGTGCTTAATACCGCGTCTATCCAACTTATTCCCGCAACTCTTATTTCTATGCGCCAGACTTGGGGCTCTGCCAATCCGGGCGAGATAATCGTTCCCGTTTGGATTGTAAGCATTTGCGCCCTGACCGTCGGGATATGCGTCACAAAACTTCTTGAAAGGAGACGCAGACCGTGAACATTATATCAGTATTTGCCGTGCCCGTCTTTATCGCCATTTTTGTCATATACGGTCTGATAAAAAGGGTGGGCGTGTACGAATGCTTTACCGAAGGTGCAAAAGAGGGCGTGCAGAGTATGCTGGGAATCATAGCCCCTCTTGTCGGGCTTATGGTTGCGATAAATATGTTCCGCGAAAGCGGCGCGCTGGGGCTGCTTGGCTCGGCTCTGTCACCGCTTTTGTCGCGTATCGGCTTTCCGTCCGAGGTCCTGCCGCTGGCGCTTTTGCGCCCTATCTCGGGCAGTGCCTCTCTCGCGGTGGTGACGGATTTGTTTCAGGTTTCGGGTCCCGATTCCGCCGCGGGCAAAATCGCCTCGGTTATGATGGGGTCAACCGAAACAACTTTTTATACCGTTGCCGTTTACTTCGGCGCGGCGGGAATCAAAAACACGCGGCACACGATTCCGTCAGCCCTCTCCGCCGACCTTACGGGGATTATCCTCTCCGCCGTGGTCGCGCGTATGCTTATTATTTAATTTAAAGCAAATAAAAAAGACATTCTTTGATGTGAAGAATGTCTTTTTTGGAGCTGGTAATAGGACTTGAACCTACAACCTGCTGATTACAAATCAGCTGCTCTGCCAATTGAGCTATACCAGCAATTCGGCGCTTTATTGCGCTGACAAATGATATTCTATCATATTTCAGTCCAAATGTCAAGCAAAATTTTTAAAATTTTTAAAAAAATTAAGCACAAGCCGAAGCATTGCCGCCGGGCAATTTCGGTTTGTGCTAAAGTGGCAAATCAATATGGTCCGAAATAAGTACGTATAACAGGGCGTACACAAGCATCGTATTTTCTCTCTCGCCGTCGCTGTTGTCAAGAAGAACAAGAATAAGCGCGGCTATAAGCAAATCCTCTGCCGACATAAACCCCAAAACCTTTCCCGTCTCGGGATTATAAAGCGACTGCGGTATAAACTTAAGCAGCAGCCCGAGGGCGCCGCCCTGCCTTTCGTTAATATGTTCCTTATGCCTATCCGGCACAGGGCTGCCCCCTCCTCTGTTATTTTGGGGCGGCCTTTTTTGTTCACCTCTGCCGTATCGGTTGTTATACGCGGGCGGCTCGCGATGCGGCGGCGAACCTCCGCGGCTGTCCTGTCGATTTCCGTTTTGCGGAGGGCTGCCGTGCCCGCGGTTTCCGCTCTGCGGCGCCCGATTCGGCTGCGGCGCACATTGGGGTTCTGATACTTCATAGCGTCTGTAAATGACAATCCGCCCCCTTTACGTCTGCTTCATAATCTCAATTGCCTTGCCCACGCTGAGAAGCCGAACCGCCTTGTTAAGCTTATCGCGGCGCTCGGGGCGCAGCAGCGGCGCAAGCGAATGTAAAAAAGCCGCCTGGCTGCTGTTCTCGGCATCGTTTACGGCTGACATAACCTTTTGAAGCTTCATCATCATTTCTATATTTTCCGCATTGTTCTGCGCATTTTGGGTCTGTTGCTGCTGACCTCCGTCACCGCCCAGCATAGACACGATATTTTGAATTTGCTGCTGACCCTCGTCGTTGCTGAGCATATTTTTAAGCATATCCACCGCATTTGATAAATCAAGCTCATCAGCCACGCTGTGTCACCTCTTTACTTTTTAAAAATTCCGTTAAGCTTCTGCATAAGCTCGGGGTTGTTTGCCATCTGCTTCGCAAGCGCGGGATTGCTTTGAAGCTCGCGCCGCAAATCCTCTGCCGTCAGGCTGTTAAGCCGCGCGTTAAGCTGACCCTTATCGGTTGACTTAATCGCCTGCTCGACCTGCTTCATCTGCTCGGGCGACAGAATGCTGTTCATACGGCTGAGAGCGTTTGAAAGCATTTGCGGATTCATATTTTTAAGCATATCCTCTAAATTCATAATCCCACTCCTTATAAATTAGTTGCCGCTACTTATAATCTATGCCGAAAAATAAAATATGTGACAGGTTTTTTGAATTAATTATCGTATTGACGTGTATTTATAATTGTGTTATACTGATTATTGTAATTTTTATACAGGAAACGGAGTTTGTTAAATTGAAAGCACTTATATTCAGCGACAGTCACTACGTAACCTCGGGGATAGACAAGGCGATGTCAGAAAACCCCGATACCAAGCTTATAATCTTTGCGGGGGATATGCAGAAAGATGCCGAGTATATAATGAGGGCTTATCAGCGCATTCCCTGTGCGTACGTCCTCGGCAACAATGATTGGAGCGTGCACGATGTTCCGTATGACAGACTTTTTGAATTTTGCGGAAAAAAGATTTTTTTGACGCACGGTCACAATTACGGTGTAAAAATGTCTATTTTGCGCCTTTCGATGAAGGCAAAGTCAGAGGGCGCCGACATCTGCGTCTTTGGACATACCCATCAAAGCCTGCTTGAGCATAACGATATCTGGATTGTAAACCCCGGCTCTGCCCTTTTCGGCTACGCCGTTTTAACTGTCGAAGACGGCGAAATAAACATCGAACTGAAAAAAATTTGATTTTTTCTTTAAAATATGTTATAATGGACTTTGTGTTTTGTAAAATGCAAATTTTATTTTGAGGTGATTAAAATGAAGAAACACATTTTTACTGCGTTTCTGCTTACTGCTTCACTTTTATGCACGGGGCTTTCCCTCTGCTTTGCGGACGAGGGCGAAGAGCCGACGGTGTATAAAAGCGATATTTATACCTATACCGTCAGCGGAGACTCGGCAACGATTACGGGCGTTGATGATATAAGCGGCGGCGTGGAGGTTCCCGATACGCTTGACGGATATACCGTTACCGCGCTGGGCGAGGGCGCTTTCAGCGCAAGCGAAAATATAACAGCGGTCTCTCTGCCCAACACGATAAGGTCGATAGGCTCTATGTGCTTTGCCTACAGCACAAGCATAAAGACGGTTCATCTTTCAAACGCGATTACCGCTATCGAAGAAGGCACCTTCTATCAGTGCGGCGCGCTGATAGGCATAACCGCTCCTTACGGAGTCAGAGGAATCGGAGAAAAGGCGTTTGCTATGTGCCCCAACCTCTCCTCTGTCTCGATTGCGTCAACGGTTGATTCAATCGCAGAAGACGCCTTTCTTGACAGCCCCGGTGTTAAAATCTACTGCAAGCTCAGCGACGAGCCGACAGCGCTGTCATACGCACAGGCGCACGATATCCCTTACGAAAATCTTATCACGGTATACGTAAACGGTACCGAGGTTGATTTTGACCAAGCTCCCATAACCGATAACAGACGCTTCCGCACACTTGTTCCGCTGCGCTCTGTTTTAGAGGATATGGGTGCAAAAATCGAATGGTACGACGATATGGGCTATGCCGGCATAAACATCGGCGACTACCGTCTGCTGATAAAGCCCGACAGCGAGTTTATGCGCGTCAATGACGAGACGGTATATCTCTCCTCGCCCGCGATAGAATATAACAACCGCGTTCTATTGCCTATCCGCGATGTTGTTCAGGCTGTGGGCGGCAAAGTCGTCTGGAGCGAGAACAGCACCTCTGTTGCGATAACATATAACAAATAAAGCATTCCCCCTGCGAGGCTGACCTCACAGGGGGAAATTGTTATGTAAATACTTTTTTAATCTATATCTTTAAAATTTTTTGATAGAAATATTGCTCCACTCTGTGTTGCATAAATAATTGCTTTGTCAAAGTTTTCATTATTGTTAACCTCTATCTCTATCAACCCCTTGTGTCTCATAGATTTAAGTAACTCCTCGTACTCTTCTTTTTCCATTAAAGACTTATCATAAAAATCATAAAAACCATAATTCAAGGCATTGAATTTTTTATCTCCAAGAACATCTCCATTTACATTTATCATTGACGATAAAACTTTTACTTCCATTTCTTTCTGTTTACCCATTTTCATTAACTCCTTTGTATTTTATTTTATTATTTAATTACTTTTATATTTTCCCGGTCCTGAACATCGCATTGACCATCGTCACTCTCCCCTGTTGCAACAACTGTACCATCAAATTTTAGTCCGACTGTGTGACCGCAGAACGGACAAATCTCTTCCTTTGTAACACAACCCACATAAAATGTGCCGCTCTGAGCTTAATGTGCTATTTATAGGTTACTATTTTATAATCTTTTGGGGACTCTTTGTATTTTAAATATTCTGCATTTAGATTTGAAATCCGTTTGTCTCCTTTAAACACCTCTATTCTGTTAGGTTCTTGTCTTACTTTAAAAATATAATCAAGATAAAAGCGTTCGGTATATGTCTTTAATATGTGTTCTTTAAGTACATAATAATGACACGAGAGAAACTGTAGGTTTCTTCCCTTACTGTTTCTGTGTAAGTAATTTTCTATAAATTTGATATTTTTGGCTAAATCAAGTTTTTCATAGAAAATAATATAGTGTCTACCTTTATCTTTTATTGTGATAGTTTCTCCACAATGGTAAGTACGATAAATTTCTTGAAACAAGCTATCTCCCCTAAAGAAAAAGCGAACTAATTTTAATTCACCCTCTACAATATAAGTTCCATCGGGAATTTCTCCATCTGTGTACACATAATTCTGCAGTTGTCTCAATTTCATTTTTTAATTCCTTTCCTATTAAGATATTTAATCTCTTGACAGAACAGAACTTATATCCTGTCTGTCAAGAGGAAGTTGAGACTACTTATGATGACGATTTAATTCATCAAGAGTAGCATAAAGCAACGCAGTTTTATTAATATTATCAATTGTTGCGTTGCTTTGCGGAGTTAAATTGAGACTGTCAATATAATCTTTGGCAATCTTTTGATAATCCGTATACGGATTAAAGTTATTTGGATTCCAACAATTATTATTCATACTTATTCACCTCCTTTCAGTAAAAAGTATAATTACACTCTTCTAACATTAACTATAATCATACCGTTAGCCTGATTCACAAAGGCAATTAAAAGTCCAACAACATTAAATTTTTAAATTTATAATGTTTGGCTTTTTTAACATTATATAACAATTGTGGCGCTTTGTCAACTGTTTGTAATAATATTTATAAATAGTAAGTCTTTCGGGATGAATTTTCTTTAAATTTTAGTCTGAAAATTCTTCCACTCTTATACGTGAATAAAATATAATATATTTAATTACAAATAGTAAACGGGAGGTTATAAATAATGTTATACAAATTCGGCGAAAACCTTAAATCTCTGCGAACAAAAAAAGGGCTGAGCCAAACACAGCTTGCCACAAAGCTATGGCTTAATAAGTCTATCATCTCAGCATACGAAAACGAACAGCGCTCACCGTCTCTCGATGTTCTTATTAAGCTCTCTTATGAGTTCAATGTATCTATGGAATATTTACTCGGGATTGAACGTGATAAAACCCTTGATATTTCAGGTCTAAACGATGAACAGGTTACTGTTGTTAACTCGTTGGTTGAGCTTTTGCGAAAAGAAAATAAAAATCACAGCGATAACATATAACAAATAAAGCATTCCCCTTGCGAGGTCAGCCTCACAGGGGGGAATTGTTATTTTAAAGAAATAAGACTTTCTTCATACATTTTCTGAACAGACATTAAAATTCCGAACTTGGCGTGCGGCCACGTTATTCCACCCTGAAAGTATATCGCGTACGGCTCGCGCAGGGGCGCGTCCGCCGAAAGCTCGATTGACGCACCCTGAACAAACGCGCCCGCTGCCATAATCACCTGCGACTCGTATCCCGGCATATCCCCGGGAACGGGCGTAACGTAGCTGTCTACCGGCGCCGCCGCCTGAATACCGCGGCAAAACGCAATCACCCTCTCGGGCGAGCCGAGCTCTACCGCCTGAATTATATCGTGGCGCGTCTCGTCTCCGCCGGGCACAACCTTAAACCCAAGCTCTTCATATATATTTGCTGCAAACACCGCGCCTTTAACCGCGCTTGCAACAACCGTGGGCGAAAGGAAAAGTCCCTGATACAGTTGCCGCATCATTCCCATATTTGTACCCACTTCTTTGCCCAGCCCCGGCGCGGTAAGCCTGTAGGCACAGCGTTCTATGCACTCTTTTGTTCCGCATATGTATCCGCCCGACGGAGCAAGGCCTCCGCCAAGGTTTTTGATAAGCGAACCCACTATCATATCCGCCCCGAAGTCAGACGGCTCGGTTCTCTCGGTAAATCCGCCGTAGCAGTTGTCAACCATACATATTATGTCACTTTTTATATCCTTTACATATTTTATAAGCGAGGCAATCTCGGCGACCGAAAATGTTTTTCTTGTCTGATACCCTTTTGACCTTTGAATGGTCACCACCCTTGTTTTGTCGGATATCGCGGCGCGGATTCCGTCATAGTCAAAGCCTCCGTCCTCCAAGAGGTCAACCTGCTTATACTTTACCCCGTACTCGGCAAGCGAGCCCGTCTGCGGTCTTATGCCTATTACCCCCTCAAGGGTGTCATACGGCTTGCCCGCGGGCGACAAAAGCTCGTCACCCGGAAGCAGATTTGCGCCGAGGGCGACCGCAAGCGCGTGCGTTCCGCAGGTAATCTGCGGGCGGACAAGCGCGTCCTCTGTATTAAAACAGTCGGCATACACTCTCTCAAGCGTATCTCTGCCCAAGTCATCGTAACCATAGCCGGTCGATTCCGCAAAGCAGGCGGCGGAAACACGGTTCTTCTGCATTGCCGCCAGGACCTTTATCTGATTATATTCGGCCGTTTCGTCTATCTCCGAAAACCGACCTTTTATTCTGTCAAGAACACGCTGCCCGAGGCTGAAAACCTCGTCGCATATTCCAAATTCCCTATAAATATTTTCTGTCATAATTTATCTCCTAACTTTCCTTATTCTGCCGAGCGGCGATTATATCCCTCCACCGCTGACGGGGTCGCCGTCTCCGCTGTCCGCTTCGGTCGGCGATTATATCCCTCCACCGCTGACGCGGTCCCCCTCCCTTTAGGCAAGGGAGGCTGATGCTTTCGCATTTTCCAAATTTGCCCCCCTTGCCTAAAGGGGGGTGTCAGCGAAGCTGACGGGGGGATATATAATTCACGGTTTATGTTTCTTAATTTTATAATATTATAGTATTTGCAAGAGTTAATAAATTTATAAGACTGTGCAGAGAGCGTGAACGATAAATGCGCAAATCCAGGCGATAACGCATTGAAAAATCACAATTCCCACCGCCCATCTTCCGCCAAGCTCGCGCCTGATTGAGGCGATTGCCGCAACGCACGGCGTGTAAAGCAGGCAGAAAACCAAAAGCGAAGCCGCCCCCGATACCGACAGAATGTTATAAATATTCTGTGTGGCGCCAAGCAAAACCGACAGCGTTGAAACCACGCTTTCCTTAGCCATAAAGCCCGCAATAAGCGAGGTCGAAATCCGCCAGTCGCCAAAGCCGAGAGGGGCAAACACGGGTGAGATTATGCCCGCCGCCTTGGCAAGAATGCTGTCGCGCGGGTCTGCCGCAATGTTCAGCCTTATGTCAAACTTTTGCAGAAACCACACAATGACCGACGCGACAAATATAACCGTAAACGCGCGCTCTACAAAGTCCTTTGCCTTGTCCCACAGAAGCATAAGCACATTTTTTGCGCCCGGCATACGATAATTGGGAAGCTCCATAACAAACGGAATCGCCTCGCCCTTAAATATGGTTTGCTTGGATATCAGCGCGGTGAGTATTCCCGTCAGTATGCCGAATATGTAAAGACAAATCATCACAAGTCCGCCGTGCCGCGGAAAGAACGCGGCGGTGAAAAATGCGTAAATGGGAAGTTTTGCCGTACAGCTCATAAACGGAGTAAGCATTACCGTCATCTTTCTGTCGCGCGCCGAGGGCAGGGTTCGGCTTGCCATAACCCCCGGGACGGTGCAGCCGAAGCCTATCAGCATAGGAACAATGCTTCTGCCCGAAAGTCCGATTTTGCGCAGAAGCTTATCCGTCACAAAGGCAACGCGCGCCATATATCCGCTGTCTTCAAGCATAGACAGAAAGAAGAAAAGCGTAACGATTATAGGAACAAAGCTTAGTATGCTGCCCACGCCGCTGAAGATTCCGTCAACTATAAGAGAGTGCAGAACGGGGTTTATGTTTGCTGCCGAAAGAAGCATGTCAACAGCCTCACATATCCAATTTATTCCAAACTCCAAAAGCTTTTGAAGATGCGCTCCTATAACGTTAAACGTAAGGTAAAACACAAGCGCCATAATCCCTATAAATGCGGGAATGGCAGTATATTTGCCCGTCAGAACCGCGTCGATTTTGCGGCTGCGTATGTGTTCCTTGCTTTCGGCGGGCTTTACAACGGTTTTTTCGCACAGCCTTGTTATAAACGAAAATCTCATATCCGCGATGGCAGCGGCGCGGTCAAGTCCGCGCTCTGCCTCCATTTGGCAGATTATATGCTCTATCATTTCCTTTTCGTTATCAGTCAGATTCAGGGAGCTTTCAACAAGCGGGTCGCCCTCGGCAAGCTTGCTTGCGGCGAACCTGAGCGGAATCCCCGCCGCCTTTGCGTGGTCTTCGATAAGGTGCATTATTCCGTGCAGACAGCGGTGTACCGCTCCGCCCGCCTCGCCCTCGGGGCAGAAGTCGTGCCGCACGGGTCTTTCACGGTATTTGGCAACGTGCAGAGCGTGCTTTATAAGCTCGTCCACGCCCTCGCCATTGGCGGCGGAAATCGGAACAACGGGAATCCCCAAAAGCCGTTCCATCTCATTTATGCGTATTGTTCCGCCGTTTCCCCTTACCTCGTCCATCATATTAAGGGCAAGAACGGTCGGAACGTCAAGCTCAATAAGCTGCATAGTCAGGTACAGGTTACGCTCTATATTGGTCGCGTCGGCTATATTTATTATGCCTGTCGGCTTCTCGTCAAGTATAAACCTGCGCGAGACAATCTCCTCGCCCGTGTAAGGCGAGAGCGAGTATATTCCGGGCAGGTCGGTCACGCGCGTGTCGGGGTGACCGACTATACTTCCGCTTTTTTGGTCAACCGTGACGCCGGGGAAGTTCCCCACGTGTTGGTTAGAGCCCGTCAGGCGGTTAAAAAGCGTTGTCTTGCCGCAGTTCTGATTCCCCGCAAGGGCAAAGGTCAGAATCGTCCCCTTGGGGAGGGGGGATTCGTCTTGCTTGTTGTGATACTTGCCGTCCTCACCGAGACCCGGATGCTCTGAGGCAATCCGCGCGGGGGATTTACTCTTTTTAATCGGGGCGCCGCATTCCCTTTCCTCGCTAACGGTTATTTTTTCGGCGTCGGCAAGACGAAGAGTAAGCTCGTACCCGTGAATCCTCAGCTCCATCGGGTCGCCCATAGGCGCGTACTTTATCACGGTGACCTCCGCCCCGGGGATAACGCCCATATCCAAAAAGTGACGGCGGAGCGAGCCGTCGCCGCCGACCGCGCATATCCGTGCTGTTTTTCCTATCTTTAAATCTTTAAGAGTCATTTAATTTCCCCCGAGTGCTTGTACTTTTGTATATTCTATGCAACATTGTTTCAAGATAATATAATTTTATCGCATAAAGGCAGAAGTGTCAAGTAAAATTAAGGCAATAAAAATAAATATAAAAATTTTGTAAATTTCTCTTTACATTTGAAGTAATATGTGGTATACTGTCACTAATTGAACAGCTTGTCTTTAAAGAGCGATGCGGGACATCGGCAAGACGACATTTTTATTTGTTGCGGAATATCCGAAACTTATGCATTATTATGCCTTGTCTGCGTGCGCGGACAAGGCTTTTTAAATTTTAATTTAACAGGGAGAGTTGAAAATGTCAAACAAAAACGAAGGCATCTTTGATGCCAGAAAACTCGGCTCGGGCAAAATGCTGGTTCTCGGACTTCAGCATATGTTCGCAATGTTCGGAGCAACCGTGCTTGTTCCGATTATCACGGGGCTCAGCGTATCGTCCACATTGCTTTTTGCGGGAATAGGAACGCTTCTGTTCCATATCCTGACAAAGGGTAAGATTCCGGCATTCCTCGGTTCGTCATTTGCGTTCCTCGGCGGATATGCGGCGGTATCACTGCTTTGCGACCAGAACGGAATCGATAATTTTTCCGCTTATGCGGGCGTGGGAGTAGCCGTTGCGGGTCTTATATACGTTGTTCTTTCCGTTCTGTTTAAGGTTTTCGGACCGCAGAAGGTTATGAGATTCTTCCCGCCGATTGTAACGGGTCCTATCATAATTGCGATTGGTCTTACGCTTTCGTCGTCGGCTATAACAAACTGCTCGGCTAACTGGTGGCTTGCTATGGTTGCCGTTGCGGTAATCATTGCCTGCAACATCTGGGGTAAGGGAATGGTTAAGATTATCCCGATACTGATAGGAGTTATCGTATCTTATCTTGTTGCGGCGGTTACGGGAAACGTTGACTTCACAACCGTTAAAGAAGCGGCGTGGATTGGTCTCCCCGTTGTTTGGCACAACACGGCTCTCTCTCTTATAGGGGACGCGGGCACAAACTCTTCGGTTATAATCACATCGATTATAACGATTGCGCCGATTGCCATCGCAACTATTATTGAGCATATCGGCGATGTATGCGCGATATCTTCAACGGTTGAGAGAAATTATATCCAAGACCCCGGACTTCACAGAACGCTCCTCGGTGACGGTCTTGCAACCTCGCTCGCGGCGCTTTTCGGCGCACCGGCAAACACTACCTACGGCGAAAACACGGGCGTTTTGGCTCTTACCAGGGTTTACGACCCGAGGGTTATCAGAATAGCGGCGTACTTTGCAATTCTCCTTTCCTTCTCGCCTAAGTTTGCGGCTATCATAAACTCGCTTCCGACAGCGGTAATCGGAGGAGTTTCGATGGTTCTTTACGGTATGATTTCGGCGGTTGGTGTAAGAAACGTTGTAGAAAACAAGGTTGACTTTACAAAGTCAAGAAACGTTATAATTGCCGCTCTTATCCTTGTTCTTTCAATCGGAATCAACTACAGCGAAGCGGGAGCGATAAGCTTTACCGTCGGCTCGGCAACAATCAGCCTTACAGGTCTTGCGGTTGCCGCACTTGTCGGAATCATTCTTAACGCGGTTCTTCCCGGTAAGGACTATGAGTTCGGCAAGGACCTTCAGGGTGATACCTCGGTTAACTTTGAAGTATAATCCGATAAAAATATAACAATACTTAATAACGATATTTAAAAGGGTTGCCAAAGCCGCCGAAAGCGGCAGCCTGTGCGGCAGCCCTTAATTTTATTAATTAAGACCGGTGGTGCGTATGAAGTTTAAAGCTGAATTATATGACGAAAAGACAATGAACAGAGCCATAACAAGGATAGCTCACGAGATTTCAGAGCGCAACGAGGCGCTTGACGACATTGTGCTGGTTGGGGTCAGAACAAGAGGCGTTCCCTTTGCAAAAAGGCTTGCCGAGTGTATCCGCCAAAAGATTGACGAGACGGTTAAAGTGCCCGTGGGGGTGCTTGACATAACTATGTTCCGCGACGATATAGACGCAAAGATAAAAAAAGAGCATAGCGACAAAAGCCAAATGCCGTGCGATATCACGGGCAGAACGGTAATAATAACCGATGACGTTATCTGCACGGGCAGAACGGCGCGGGCGGCGCTTGACGCGCTGATTGCCTTTGGCAGACCGTCAAAAATACAGCTTGCCGTGTTGGTTGACAGGGGTCACAGAGAGGTTCCGATTCGCGCCGACTATGTGGGCAAGAATATCCCCACTTCGCACCTTGAAAGCATAAAGGTTGGTTTTGCCGAGGTTGACGGCAGGGATTTTGTGGAAATATACGAATAATTGAATGGGAGAGTAGACTATGAAAAAGTTTTTTCGGGAATTTAAAGAGTTTGCAATGCGGGGAAGCGTAATCGACCTTGCTGTCGGTGTTATTGTCGGCGGAGCCTTTCAGAAGATAGTAAATTCGCTTGTTACCGACATTATCTCGCCGATACTCGGGCTGTTCGCAAAGGAAAATTTTAACGGTCTTTCGCTGAATGTTATGGGCGTGTCGATTCAGTACGGCTCTTTTATAACAGAGGTAATTAACTTTATCATTATGGCTTTTGTAATCTTTGTGATGGTAAAGACGCTTAACAAGCTTGCTTCGCTTCACAAAAAAGATGATGAAGAAGAGACGGAAAAGAAGTGCCCCTACTGTATGTCTGAGATTGACATAAATGCGACAAGATGCCCGTACTGTACATCGATTCTTGATGATGAGGCAGAGGAAGCGGAATAAATTAAACATCTTACGGATAAAAAGGCAGCTTTTTGTTTATAAATTTATCAAATTTTAAGCCAAACGGTTGACAAAACCGATTTGCGGATGTATAATGATAATAGAAAAAGGCAGTTCGCTTGAACGGCTCGCCAAAATTATTACGAAAAAGTTAGTCGTTACATTTGACGGTGTGGGCGACTAACTTGCTTTTATAGTAAAAACTATCAGAAAGATAATTGTAAAAAACAATGTTCTGAGTACAGTCTTTCCCATAAGCAACACCCCCTTTCCATTATGTAATGGGGTTGGGGCGAGCCGTCCACGGAATGTTCATTCCCGAACTGCCTGTCGGATTGCTCCGGCAATTTACATTATACACCATTTATCCATAAAATTCAAGATTTTTTGATAAAAAATGTGTTTTCGCGCATAGTATATTTTTTATGGTTTTTTAAGTACGTAAAAAATGCGCTCCGACTCCTCGTGCGGGGCGTTCAGCGTTCTGTCGTCAAAGCAGCCCACAAGCTCAAGCCCTGCCGCGCAGGCGGCGGCTTTTATTTCATCGGGCGAGTACGCACGCTCTTCCTGATATTCCTCGCTCCTTCTGTACAAGCCGCCCTTTGACTTTATAAAAAAGTCGATGTAAAATGAACAGATTTTGTCCTCTTCGTCATAGGAACTGCTCCATACACAGTAGGCATCGTCATCGTCATATACAAAAGAGTTTTCGTCAAGAATGTTTTTCATTTTGTATTCAGAATTTAAGTCAAATATAAAAAATCCGCCCTTGTTTAAATATTCGGCAACGCGGCGAAAAAGCCTTTCAAGGTCGCCGTCATTCGTTAAATAGTTCACGCCGTCAAGCGCACATACAGCGGCATCGGCGGAGGCTGCCGCCGTAAACTCTGTCATATCGCCGTTTATAAACAAAATGTTTAAGCCTTGCTCAAACGCCTTTTGCGCCGCAATAGCCAGCATATCCTCCGAAAGGTCAACGCCCGTCATCGCATAACCCTGCCGCGCAAGCGGAATCGTGATGTTTCCGCTGCCGCAGCCAAGGTCGATAATGCTTTTCGGCGAGATGCCGAAGTGTTTAAAAAGCAGCTTATAATACTCAGTAAACGAGTTATAGTCTATATCCTGAAATCTGTCATATATAAAAGCAAAATCTGCGTACATATCAAAAAACCTCTCTTTAGGCAATCCGCCCGATTAATCCGAAACCTTTTCTATAGGTGCGTAAGCGGCAAGCAGCTTTTTTTCGCCCACGGCGAATTTGATTACAAGAAGCATATCCTTACCCATACTCTGCGCCGCAAGAACGGTGCCGATGCCGAACTTGCGGTGCTTTACCCTGTCGCCGACAGAGTAGCCGAGGGCAGAGACGCTCTCGCTCTTGGCGGAAGGCTCTTTACTGTCAAGCAGGGCGCTTTTCATACCGCTTTTCGGCGGGGTATAGGCGGCCGCGCGGAGCGGCACAGCCTTTGGCTTTTCCGCAAGGCTGTCGGTCAGCTCTTCGGGAATCTCGGCAAGGAATCTTGAAGGAGGATTGTAAGAGGTTCTGCCGAAAAGCGTTCGGCTGCGCGCACGCGTTATAAACAGCCTTTGCTTTGCGCGCGTTATGCCGACATAGCACAGTCGGCGTTCTTCCTCGATTTCCTCGCTGTCGCCGAAGGAGCGCACCCCGGGGAAGATACCCTCTTCCGCACCGATTAAAAATACGTTGGGAAATTCAAGCCCCTTTGCGCTGTGCAGCGTCATAAGCGTAACGGTGTCTTGTGCCTCGTCGTAGTTATCGATGTCGGACACAAGCGAGATATCCTCAAGCAAATCGCTTAGGGTAAGCGCCTCGTCCGCCTTGACCGCCTCTTGCACCATTGAGATAAATTCGTCAAGGTTTTCAAGTCTGGTTTGGTTTTCCACGGTTTTTTCGGCGCTCAGCGCGGCAATCATTCCGCTTCTCTCCATTACAGAGCGGACAAAAAGCTCAAGCCCCGTTCCGTCATCAAGCTCGGCTTTAAGCCCGCTTATCATATCCGCAAACGCCTTTAAGCTTGCCGCCGCCTTGGACGGAATAAGGTCGGCAAAGCTGTCTGCCTTGGCGCATACTTCAAAAATACTTAAGCCGTTTGCGGCCGCCGCCGCGGCAGCCTTTTCGACCGTGGCTGCGCCTATGCCGCGCTTCGGCTCGTTTATAACCCTTTGAAGGGCAACGTTGTCGCTGTGGTTATTGATTAAACGCAGATACGAGGTGATGTCCTTGATTTCCTTGCGGTCGTAGAACCTCAATCCGCCCAAAACCCTGTAGGGAATGGCAGAGCGCAGCAGCATATCCTCTATTATACGCGACATAGCATTCATTCTGTAAAGAATTACCGTGTCGGAGTATGCCCCGCCAAGCTCTGCAATCTTTTCGGCGACAAACTGCGCTTCCGAATGTTCGTTAAGCGCGGCAAAAAGCGTGACCTTGTCGCCCGTGCCGTTGGATGTCCACAGCTCTTTGCCCTTTCTGCCCGTGTTGTTTGATATAACGCCGTTTGCCGCGTCAAGAATATTCTGCGTCGAGCGGTAGTTCTCTTCAAGCTTGATTGTTTGGCAGTCGGGGAACTCCTTCTCAAAATCAAGGATATTGCGGATATCCGCGCCCCTGAACTTGTAGATGCTTTGGTCGTCGTCTCCGACAACGCAGAGGTTTTTATGCTTTGCCGCCAAAAGGCTTACAAGCCTGTACTGCGCGTGGTTTGTATCTTGATATTCGTCAACAAGTATGTATTTAAACCTATTTTGATAATATTCCAAAACCTCGGGGAAGCCTTCAAACAGCTCTACCGTTTTGACAATCAAGTCGTCAAAATCAAGGGCGCTGTCAGACTTAAGCTTTTTTTGATAAAGGCTGTATATATCCGCGATTTTTGAATAATAAAAGTCGCTTTTGTACTGCCGCGCAAACTCATCGGGGGTGATAAGCGCGTCCTTTGCGTTGCTTATTGCTGCAAGCACCGCGCGCGGCGGAAACTTTTTGTCATCGATGCCAAGCTCTTTAAGACAGCCCTTTACCACCGTCTGCTGGTCGGCGGAATCGTATATCGTAAAGCTTCTGTCGTAGCCAAGCTTGTCTATGTCGCGGCGGAGTATCTTTACACAGGTTGAGTGAAACGTCCCCGCCGAGATATCGTTTGCCCTGTCGCCAAGCTTTGCGGCAAGTCTGCTTTTAAGCTCACCCGCCGCCTTGTTGGTAAAGGTTATCGCGAGTATCTGCCAGGGCGGAACGGGGTTCTCGCACAGCGTGGCTTCAAGATGCGGCGGAAGCTCGTCAAGTTCGCCGTTTGCGTACCATTCCAAAATCTCGGCGTCGGCTTCGCTTATTCCGTCGGGAATCCGATTACTTGAGTAAGCCGAGCCGAAGCGAATCAGATGACCTATCTTGTTAATTATAACGGTCGTCTTGCCCGAGCCCGCTCCCGCAAGAACCAGCAGAGGCCCCTCGGTGTGAAAAACCGCCTGCTTTTGGCGCTCGTTTAAAAAATTATATTCACTTTCAATTATTTTTCTTCTTGCTTTAATAAAGTCTGCTATTTTAAACACCTCGTGTTAAATTATTGTTGCTCCGCCGAGGACGGTGTCGCCGTCGTAAAGTACGACTGCCTGCCCCGGGGTGATTGCGCGCTGCGGCTCGTCAAAGACAATTTTTATACGGCTGCCCTCCGCCGAGACGGTTCCGTTTGCGGGCTTTGCGCTGTAGCGTATCTTCGCGGCGGCGCGGATTGGCTTGTCCAATGTGTCAAACGGAATAAAGTTGGGGTTTACCGCGTACAAAGTGTCTGAAAATTCGCTGCCCCTTTCGCCGAGGACGACTTCGTTCTTTTGCGCGTCAATGCGTATGACAAACATCGGCTTGCCGAAGGCAATGCCCAAGCCCTTGCGCTGACCGACGGTGTAATTTATGATTCCCTTGTGTCTGCCGAGGATGTTGCCCTCAAGGTCAACAAAGTTACCCTCCTCGGGCAGAGAGCCGATTCTGCGCTTTATAAACGCGGCATAATCGTTATCGGGAACAAAACAGATTTCCTGACTGTCGGGCTTTTTTGCGGTGACAAGCCCAAGCCCCTCGGCATAGGCGCGGACGGCGTCTTTGCCGGGGAAGTCACCCAAGGGCATAAGCGTTTCCGACAGCTGCTTTTGGGTAAGGCTGTAGAGGGCGTACGTCTGGTCTTTTGCATATGAGGCAGCGCGTTTTAAAAGAAAGCGCGTGCCGTCCTTTGATTTTTCTATCCTTGCATAGTGCCCCGTTGCGATATACTTTGCGTCAAGCAGATGCGCCTTTTTTGCCATTGCGTCAAACTTTAAAAATTTGTTGCAGGCAATACAGGGGTTTGGGGTTCGCCCGTTTATGTATTCGCCGACAAAGTAGTCGATAACCGCTTCGGAAAATTCTTTGCGAAAGTCAAGCACGTGATATTCTATATCAAGTTTGTCGCAGACACGGCGCGCGTCCTCGACCGCGGACAGAGAGCAGCAGGTGCTCTCTGCGACGCGGCCGTTTATGTTCTCGCCGTCCCAAAGGCGCATTGTTACGCCTATAACTTCATATCCGCGCTCTTTAAGCACTGCCGCCGCAACGCTGCTGTCAACGCCGCCCGACATACCTATAACAACTCGATTTGACATTTGTTACATTCCTTTCAGAAACGGCAGAGCTTACTCGTTATGCTCGCCGCCGTGTTCGCAGCAGCAGCAGTCTCCGCCGCACTTTTTAAGATGGCTTGCGTCTATGCCCCTGCCCTCATAATAATTGATGATTGCGGCGTGTACCGCCTCTTCGGCAAGGTTAGAGCAATGCATCTTAATCGGCGGAAGCCCGTCAAGAGCCTCGGCAACGGCTTGGTTTGTAAGCTCAAGCGCCTCGCTGACGGTCTTGCCTTTTACAAGCTCGGTTGCCATACTGCTTGTCGCAATCGCCGCGCCGCAGCCGAAGGTTTTAAACTTTACGTCTTCTATAATCTGCGTGTCGTCGTTTATCTTCATATAAATTTTCATTATGTCGCCGCATTTGGGGTTGCCCACCTGACCTACGGCGTTTGCGTCTTCGATTTCACCGACGTTCCTCGGGTTGGTGAAGTGATCCATTACCTTTTCGCTATACATATAAAAAATCCTTTCATTTCATTTTTGCCTTTTGCCTAAATAGGGGGCTGGTTTTGCGTCAGCAAAACTCGGGGGGATACTTGTAAATCCGTTTGCTATATCCTCTTTTTAAATCCTTTGGATATATCCCTCCACCGCTGACGCGGTCCCCGTCTCCGCTGTCCGCTTCGGTCGGCGATTATATCCCTCCACCGCTGACGCGGTCCCCCTCCCTTTAGGCAAGGGAGACTGATTTTGCACATTTCCTAAATTCGCCCCCCTTGCCTAAAGGGGGGTGTCAGTTGCTTAGCAACTGACGGGGGGATTTAAGCTATCCGCGGATTTATTTTAAAAACTATCAATCTCTGCTTTTTTGCGCTTCCTCGTAAAGGGGCGACATCATTCTAAGCCTTTCGACAATCTCTTTAAGAGAGTCCGCTATATAATTTACATCGTCTGTAGTATTGTCCTCGCCGAAGGAGACGCGCAGCGAGCCGTGAGCCTCTTCGTGCTTTAAGCCTATCGCAAGCAAAACGTGCGACGGGTCAAGCGAGCCCGAGGTGCAGGCGCTTCCGCTTGAGGCGGAGATGCCCTTCATATCAAGGCAAAGCAGCATACCCTCGCCCTCTATAAACTCAAATGAGATGTTTGCGTTTCCGGGAAGGCGCTTGGTCGGGTGACCGTTAAGGTGCGAGTACGGAATTGTCTCAAGCACCTTTTTGATATATGCGTCGCGCAGGGCGGTCAGCTTTTTCTGCTTTTCGGGTATGTTTGCAGTCGCAAGCTCGATGGCTTTGCCCAAGCCGACAATGCCCGGAACGTTCTCTGTTCCCGCTCTTCTCATTCTCTCCTGTGCGCCGCCCGTGATGAACGACATAAGCTTAACGCCGTTGCGCACATACAGCGCGCCCGAGCCTTTAGGTCCGTGAAATTTATGACCCGTAAGCGAAAGCATATCCACGTTCATCGCATTAACGTCCACGGGAATGTTGCCGATTGCCTGAACCGCGTCGGTGTGAAAGACGATTCCCGCCGCCTTGGCAATCTCTCCGATTTCGGCGATGGGCATAATCGTGCCTATCTCGTTGTTGGCAAGCATTATGCTTATCAGAACAGTGGTGTCTTTTATTGCGGATTTAACATCGTCGGGCGATACCATACCGTATTTGTCAACGGGCAGATAGGTTACCTCGTAACCTTGGCTTTCAAGGTCCTTGCAGGTGTGCAGAACCGCGTGGTGCTCTACCGCAGAGGTGATGATATGATTTCCCTTTGATTTAAGCGCCCTCGCGGTTGAGCGGATAGCCCAGTTGTCCGCCTCGCTGCCCGAGCCGGTAAAGTAGATTTCCTTGGGGTCTGCGCCGATTGCCGCGGCGACCTGCTCGCGCGCGTGCTCAATTGCGGATTTTGCCTTTCTGCCCTCGGCGTAGATGCTTGACGGGTTTCCGTAGTCCTGCGTGAAGTAAGGAAGCATAGCCTCCAGAACCTCGGGCGCAACCTTGGTGGTTGCGGCGTTGTCAACATAAATACGTTCAGTCATTTTTGTTTCCTGCCTTTCTGTTGTTACAGCAGCAATCTGTGAAAAGCAGATGTTCTGTAAACCAAAATTTATAAATTTGAAAATTTTTTGGATTCGGCAACAGCCATACGGTCGCAGCGCTCGTTTTCGGGGTGCCCCGCGTGACCCTTAAGCCAGACAACGGTAACCTCGTGCTTATCCAAAAGGTTAAGAAGCCTTTCCCATAAATCGGGATTTTTTGCGGGCTTTTTTGAGGCGTTGCGCCAGCCATTTCTTTGCCACGACTTTGCCCAGCCCTTTTGAACGGCGTCGGCAAAGTACTTAGAGTCGCTGTAGACGGTGACGCGGCAGCTGCGCTTTAACGCTTCAAGTCCGCATATTACCGCCATAAGCTCCATACGGTTGTTGGTGGTTTCGGCTTCCCCGCCCGAGATTTCTTTTTCGTATCCGTTGCAGCGCAGAATCGCTCCGTAGCCGCCGGGGCCCGGGTTTCCGCTGCACGCACCGTCTGTATAAAGCTGTACCTCAGTTAATTCTGCCATAAACCATATCTCCTATAATAACCAAAATAGTCAAGTCTTAATCATTGTATCATAATATACGCCAAAAATCCATACTTTTTTTAAATTTATAAATAAAAAATCAGCCCCGCTTAAAAAGCAGGACCGATTTTTTTGTTTGATAAAGCATATCAATAAAGCACGTCGCTTAAAGTGCAGGGCGTTATTTGACAGCGACCCAGCATATCAAGCATAGCCAAAGCCTCGTCGCGTGTAAAAAACCTTTCCTGAACGTACGCTTCTTCACAGGTGCATCTTTGATAAATCTTTGCACCTATACCAAAGGGCTTTTCCCGTCCTGACAGTTGGGTCACGAACAATTCAACGGTTACGGGGGTTCCGTCCTCGGTTGTAAGATTGTATTTGATTGATGATTCCATTTCCATTTTCCACCTTTTTATATTAGTTTTCTGTTAGTAATTTAAGACCGGTCTTTGACTTGCTTCTATTATGCCACAAAACGCAAAAAATTTCAAGTTCAATGTTTCGAGTTTTTTTGCGCTTTAAAAAAGCCCGTAAAATCGCGATTTTTTAAAAATTGAATTTATTATGTAAACCACTCCCTCTGAAAATATGAACAAAATTAGGCATATAATTGTCTTGAAAAAGGAAATATATTTCTTTGATTGTTTGTTTGCGTTGGAATATACTAAGCAATATAGGAAAAAATACAGAGCGATAAAACAGAAGCATAGGAGCCGTGCTATGAGAAATAATTATGCATATGATGGCAGCGTGATACGCAGATACAGACAGCTTAAAGGGATGAGTCAGGAGGATTTGGGCTTTCTGGTGGGCAGCGATGCTTCGCCGATAGGAAAGATAGAGAGAAATGAAGCCAACCCGACGGTGGCAACACTTGCAAAAATCGCAGAGGCGCTTGAGATGCCTCTTGCCGAGGTGTTTGAGTGCGGAGCGGCGGAAAGTATGGACGATGACGCGGCGTACAGACGCATAAAGCATTCACTCAGCAGGCTTAATCCGAGGCAGAGAGGTTATGCGGCGGAGATTATAAAAAATATATCTGAGATGATATGTGTTGACCTCGAAGAAGATTAGTGATAAAATAGATAAAGAAAAATATAAAATATAAAAACATACAAGAGATATAATGCCTTGACGGACAGTATTATCGATACATTAAATATAAGAAAAATCAGGGGTGACAACGGTGGATTATATATGTGAGGACGATGACTCTGCTTTATATGATAACAACGGATTAATTTTTTGCGGCGAATGTAATCATTTTGTTGCGTGGATGAACAGAGAGCTGCGCGGATATCGGCTTGTTGTTGTGTGCAGGTGCGGTGAGATTAAAGTATTTAAGCACAACACGGGCGGACTTAAGCAGAGGTCTGCGGGGAAGCTTTATCTCTTTGACGGAGAGTGCGTCTGCCCCAAGTGCGGAAGAAAGCTTTTAAAGGTTTGCGTCAGCGCGGCACGGGGGATTTCATTCTATGTAAAATGCAGCTGCGGAGCGGTGTACAATCAAGAGTATCAAAGGCTTGAGCGCAGAGGCATAGGGCGCAGAGATAACGTGCGGAAAGAGATTTTGCGCAGAGAAATATTCTGGCAGGAATAGGCTTAAAATCGGTGCGGAACGGAAATTTTAATAAATTTTTCAAAAAGGCTTGACAACGGCGGCGAAATGTGATAATATAATGCAGTAAAGCAGAAGTTTGCCGCTTCTCCCCTCAGCTTAAAGGCAAAAGGGCTGACAATCTAAACTTTTAAAATCAGTGCGGCGTACTTTGTGCAGTCGCTTTTTTTATTGCGGCAAAGACTTTTTGGAGGTGTTTTAAATAGCAAAGCAGGATTTGATGATAAATGAAGAAATCAGAGACAAGGAAGTTCGTCTTATCGGCGCAGAGGGCGAGCAGCTGGGGATTGTTTCCGCGGCAGAGGCGCTGAAGCTTGCAGACAAGAAAAACCTTGACTTGGTAAAGATTGCTCCGCAGGCAAAGCCGCCGGTGTGCAAGATTATGGACTACGGCAAGCATAAGTTTGAGCTTGCGAAGCGTGAAAAAGAGAACAGAAAGAATCAAAAGGTCAGCAATGTTAAAGAGGTCAGACTGACCCCCAATATCGATGACCACGATTTCAACACTAAATTGAATCAGGCAATCAAGTTCTTAAAGTCGGGCGATAAGGTTAAGGTCTCGGTTCGCTTCCGCGGCAGAGAGATTACCCACAGCTCACTCGGCAAGGATTTGCTTGTGCGTTTCCGCGAAGGAGTCGATGAGGTCGGCGCGTCCGATAAGGACATAAAGATGGAAGGCAGAAATATGGCTATGGTTCTGTCGCCCAAAAAAGCGTAAACGATGTAAATTTCCAAAAGGTTAATTCAATATGTAATACGGAAGGAGAGAAATTTTATGCCTAAAATTAAAACTCACAGAGGAGCAGCTAAGCGTTTTGGTGTTACCAAGAGCGGTAAGGTTAAGAGAGCAAAGGCTTACAGAAGTCACATTCTTAACAAGAAGTCAACAAAGAGAAAGAGACACCTCAGAAAGGGCGGTTATCTTTCAAGCGCAAATGAGGCTACAATCAGAAGTATGATGCCTTATAAATAAGCCGAGGCTTATTCAACCTAAATCGAGATAAGAGAGGAGTAACATAAATGGCAAGAGTAAAAGGCGCTGTTAAAACCCGCGCAAGACATAAGAAAATTTTGAAGCTCGCAAAGGGCTACAGAGGTGCAAAAAGCAAGCTTTTCAGAACCGCAAATCAGGCGGTTATGAAGTCGCTGAGCTATGCATACAGAGACAGAAAGGCGAAGAAGAGAGAGTTCAGACAGCTTTGGATTGCCCGTATCAATGCGGCTGCACGTATGAACGGAATAAGCTACAGCAAGTTTATGAACGGTCTTAAGAACAAGGGTATTGAAATCAACAGAAAGATGCTTGCGGAAATCGCCGTATCCGACCCCGAAGCTTTCAAGAGCCTTGTAGAGCAGGTTAAATAATTATTTTGACTTTTTAAAGATTCTTTTGCGGCATTTGTAAGTCCGCAGAGAATCTTTTGTGTATATGCCGCCCGGCATATACAATAATTTTAACAGAGTAGGCGTCCGAGCGTTGAACCGTAAATCGGTCTGAAGTGTTGTCCGCACAGGGAGTTGGCGGACGAACGAAGTGTTAAAAAACCGCGGTTCGGTCGCCGCATCCCGCTGATTGGGGGTCTTCCCCTTTGGGCTTGCGCCGCGGCGCAGGCTTTGTATACACAACGAAATATCTCTTTTTGCTGTGTTGGCGGTATGTTCAATCGGCAGCGCGAAGGCTTCGCGTATAGCAAGAGGAGGTATTTTTTATGCGAAATTTTGCCGAGACATTTGACGGCAGTATGGATATGATAAAGGTGTCGATAAAGACCTTTCTTGAACCGTTTAAAGCGTTTTTGAACGCGGTATCGGGCTTCTGGGTCGGCGCGGCGCTTATAACGGTAATATTTGCGGTTTTGCTTATATTTAATATTGTACATAACAAAGACGGGCTTAAAGAAATGAAAAGGCCCAAAAATCTTGCGGTTTGCGCAATGCTTATTGCCTTAAACGTAATTTTGGGATACTTTTCGATTACGTTTTCGTCGTATCTGCGCGTGGGCTTCGGCTTTATAACGGCTCCGGCGGCGGCTTATATGTTCGGTCCGATTGCGGGCGGAATTGTGGCTCTGCTTTCGGACACTGCTTCGTTTGTCCTTAAGCCGACGGGCGGCTTTTTGTTTACGTATACGCTAAACACCGCCGTTGCGGGAATGATATACGGTATGCTTTTGTACGGCAGAGAGCTGACGTTTAAAAGAGTTTTTTTGTGTAAGCTTACGGTTATAGCCGCGGTCAACATCATTTTAAATTCAATCGCTCTTGCGCCGACCGCGGGCAGCGGAATGGTCGGCATTTTGCCCGCAAGAATAATCAAAAATATTATTTTGCTTCCCATACAAAGCGTGGTTGTGTATGAGGTCTTAAAGATTATATCCAATATATCCAAGGGGCGTAAATAAGGGGCGTAAATAATGCTGAAATTTGTTACAAGCCGCGATAACGCCGCGCTGAAGCTTGCGCGGTCGCTTCACAAAAAACGCGGCAGAGAAAAAAGCGGACGGTACTTCGCCGAGGGGCTTAGGCTTGTGGGCGACGCTCTCGGCTGCGGAGCGGAGCTTGTTGACTTTGTGATTGTGTCAGAGGGCTTTTATGAAAAAAACAAAGATTTTGTAAACGGACTTGACAAAGATAATAAAATTGTATATATTACAGATGACAGAAACTTCGGCGAGATATGCGATACCGAAACGCCGCAGGGGATAGCCGCCGTCTTGAGGCTTCCCGCGCGGGCGGCGCGGAACGGTGAATTTAAGGATATGTCATATGTCCTGATTTTGGACGGCGTTGCAGAGCCGGGCAATATGGGTACGATAATCCGCACCGCAGAGGCGGCGGGAATCGAATGCATATGCCTCGGGCAGGGCTGTACCGATATATATGCCCCAAAGGCGGTGCGCTCGGCAATGGGTTCTGTCTTTAGGATGAAGTTTTGCGGCTTTGACGCAGCCGCCGCGGCAGCGCTTAAATCGGCAGGGTTTACGATTGCGGCGACCGCGCTTTATAATTCGGTTCCCATAGAGTCGGCAAAGATTTCGGGCAAGCGCGCCATTGTTATAGGAAACGAGGCGCACGGCGTATCGGACGAGGTTTTAAGCATATCCGATATGGCGGTGAGAATCGATATGAAGGGTAAGGCAGAGTCTCTGAACGCGGCTGTCGCCGCGGGGATTGCTATGTATATGCTGCGTCCGCAGAATTAAGAGGTGTATTAAAGTGGCAGACGAGGATTTGTTATATAAGCTGTGGCTTAACATTACTTGCGGGCATAATCCGTCATTAATCGACAAATGCCGAAGGCTGTGCGGCAGCGCGGAGGAAATATATAATTCCGATGCGGCATACAAAAAGCTGCTGTCGGCGCTTGATATCAGAACAAGGCTTAAGGCGCGGCGCTCGCTTGACAAAGCGCGTCAGCTTGCTGAATACTGCGAACAGTCGGGGATTTCGATAATCACGGCAGAGGATAAGAAGTATCCCAAAAGGCTTGCGCAGATATATAACCCTCCGCGGATTTTATATGTAAAGGGCGAGCTTCCCGATATCGACAACCTTGTCTGCATAACAATCGCGGGTAAACGGGACTGCTCAGAGTACAGCAAAAAGTTTGCCGCAAGGCTCGGCTATGATTTGGCAAAGGCGGGGATTCTTATAGTCAGCGGAATGGCAAAGGGAATCGATGCCAGCGCGCACAGTGCGGCCTTAAAAGCGGGACATCAAACGGTTGCCCTGCTTGCCGGAGGGGTTGACGTTGTCTATCCCAAAGAGAATGCCGGGCTTTATGATAAAATAATCAAAAACGGCGCCGTGATATCCGAGAGACCGCCCGGAACGGCGGGGCGCGGCACATTTTATAAAGAGAGAAACAGAATAATGGTAGGGCTGTCCTGCGGGACGGTTATAGTTGAGGGCGACCTGCACAGCGGAACAAAGCTTTCCGCGGCGTGGGCGATAGAATCAAACCGCGATTTGTTTGCGGTCCCCGGAAAGCCCGACGATAAAGGGGCAGAGCTTCCCAACAGTCTTATAAAAGACAGCGCAAAGCTGATAACCTCTGCCGAGGATATTGTCGAAGAATACATAGGCGCGTATCCGATTGAGCTGAGCAACGGGCTTAAAATGCTGTCGGATACATCGGCAAATGAGCTTCCGTATGAATCGGCGGAAACAAATATTAAATATAAAAACAACGGATATTCCGAAAAGATAAAGAAAAATTTGGTTCGCAAAAAGCCTGATTTTGATAAGTTTGATGACAAACAAAGAATAATACTTGAATATTTATATAATAATAACGAGGCTGTTCACATAGACGATATTTCGCGTGACTGTAACATTCCGACAACAGAGCTGAGCTTTTTGATTATACAGCTTATGATGGCAAGAGCGGTAAAAGAGCACGCGGGGGATTATTATTCGATATCGGCGGAATAAATATTCGGGATAAATAAAGTGAGCGGGAGGAAAGGTTTATGGCCGAAAAAAAGGCAGGTAAACGCAAGGCTTCAAAAAAGAAACTGGTTATTGTCGAATCGCCGACAAAGGTTGATTTGATTAAAAAGTATCTGGGAAGCGGATACGATATAGAGGCAACGATGGGTCACGTCAGAGACTTGCCCAAAAGCACAATGGGCGTAGAGATAGATAACGACTTTGAGCCGAAGTATATAACTATACGCGGCAAGGGCGATCTTATCGCCAAGCTTAAGAAGAAGACGAAAAATGCGTCAAAAGTGTATCTGGCAACCGACCCCGACCGCGAGGGCGAGGCGATTTCGTGGCACTTGTCAAACGTGCTTGGTATCGACCCCAAAAGCGATTGCCGAATCACCTTCAACGAGGTGACAAAGGACGTTGTAAAAGAGGCGGTAAAAGAGGCGCGCCCGATTGATATGAACTTGGTTGACGCGCAGCAGGCAAGGCGCGTTCTTGACAGAATCGTGGGCTATCAGATAAGCCCGCTTCTTTGGAAGAAGGTAAAAAAGGGTCTCAGCGCGGGCAGAGTTCAGTCGGCGGTTATGCGCCTGATTGTTGACCGCGAGCGCGAGATAGACGCCTTTAACCCCGAAGAGTACTGGAGCATTGACTTAAAGCTGACCAACGAAAGCGGCAAGCTTCCGTTTAAGGCAAAATTTTACGGAAGCGCGGCGGGCAAAAAGATGCCGCTTGATAACGAGAGCGAGACAATGGTGATTGTTGACGCTTTGAAAAAAGCCGACTACCTTGTAAATAAGCTTACAAAAAAGGAGACAAAGCGCAAGAGTGCGCCTCCGTTTACGACCAGCACGCTTCAGCAGGAGGCGTCGCGCAAGCTTAACTTTACGTCAAGGCGGACAATGATAGCGGCACAGCAGCTTTATGAGATGGGCTATATCTCGTATATGAGAACCGACTCTCTCAGAGTGTCGGAGGTTGCGCAGAAAGAGGCAATAGAGTATATCGCACAGGCTTACGGACAGGAGTTTGTGCCCAAAACTCCAAAGCAGTATAAGGCAAAGAAAAGCGCCCAGGACGCGCACGAGGCAATCAGGCCGACGGCGGCTGCCAATACGCCCGAGAAGCTTAAGGATAAGCTTAAATCCGACTTGCTTAGGTTATACCGCCTGATTTGGCTGAGATTTATGGCAAGCCAGATGTCGGACGCGGTTATGGATATGGTCTCGGCGGACATTGTTGCCGATAAGTATATGGTAAGGGCTTCCGGCTCTGAAATCAAGTTTGCGGGATTTATGACCCTTTATGTAGAGGGCAAGGACGAAGCGGAGGAAAAGACCTCAAAGCTTCCGCGGCTTGAAGAGGGACAAAAGCTTAAGCTTAAAGAAATCGAGCCGCAGCAGCACTTTACACAGCCGCCGCCCAGATATACAGAGGCGTCGCTTGTAAAGGCGATGGAAGAGGACGGAATAGGCAGACCGAGTACGTACGCGCCCACCATTGCCACAATCTCGGCAAGGGGATATGTCGCAAGAGACGGCAAGGCTATCTACCCGACAGAGCTTGGTTTTATAGTCACCGATCTGATGATTGAGAACTTTAAGGACATAGCGGATATAGAGTTCACCGCGCATATGGAGGACGAGATAGAAGAGGTTGCGGACGGCGACGTAGAGTGGAAGGACGTAATCAGAAGCTTTTACGGGCCCTTCAAAAAGTCGCTTGACGAGGCGGAAGAGAAAATCGGCAATATCGAGATTAAAGACGAGGTCTCGGACGTGGTATGCGACAAGTGCGGCAGGCTTATGGTCTACAAACAGGGCAGATTCGGAAAGTTTCTGGCTTGTCCCGGCTTCCCCGAGTGCCGCAATACCAAGGCAATCGTAAAGAAGATTGACGCAAAATGCCCCAAGTGCGGCGGCGACGTAATAGAGAGGAAGTCAAGAAAGGGCGGAATCTTTTACACGTGTGAAAATTCGGACAGCTGCGACTTTATTTCGTGGAGCGAGCCGACAAACGAGAAGTGCCCCAAGTGCGGAAGCACGCTTATGAAGACCCGCGCCTTCAGGGGCAGAGGGCCGCTGACATACAAGTGCTTTAACGAAGAGTGCGATTACGAGAGACGACCCGAAAAGAAAAAATAATCAAATGCCGCGAAAAATTTTAGTTCTTTGCCGCTGAGGCAACGCCTCCCTTGACTAAAGGGAGGGGGACCGCGTCAGCGGTGGAGGGATATAATCGCCGACCGAAGCGGACAGCGGAGACGGGGACCGCGTTAGCGGTGGAGGGATTTATCTAAAGGATTTAAAAAAGAGGATATAGCGAACGGATTTACAAGTATCCCCCCTGTCAGCTGTCGCTGACATCCCCCCTTTAGGCAAGGGGGCAAATATTGGGGCGTGCTGTCGCCGCCATTCCCCTTTAGGCAAGGGGGGTAAAAAAGAGGGACATTTTTAAAGGAGAAACAATTATGGCGATAAAAGTTATAGGAGCGGGGCTTGCGGGCTGCGAAGCGGCGTGGCAGGCGGCAAATGCGGGCGCGGAGGTTATTCTCTGCGAGATGAAGCCGATAAAGCGTTCCGCCGCGCATAAAAGCGACAATTTTGCAGAGCTTGTGTGCAGCAATTCTCTGCGCGCGGACGGGATTCATAACGCCGTGGGGCTGTTAAAAGAAGAGATGCGCAGAATGAACTCTTTGATTATGCAGTGCGCCGACGCCTGTCGCGTTCCCGCGGGCGGAGCTCTTGCCGTTGACCGCGACGGGTTCTCGCAGGCGGTGACGGATAAAATCAAGGGTCACCCCAATATCAAAATCGAGCACGGCGAGGTCTGCGCGATAGACACGGACGAGTATACGGTCATCGCGGCGGGGCCTCTTGCCTCGGATAAAATTTCAGAGGAGATAGGCAGACTGACAGGCAGCGAGTATCTGCATTTTTATGACGCCGCCGCGCCTATAGTGACCTGTGAAAGCATAGATATGTCAAAGGCGTTCCGCGCGGCAAGGTATGGCAAGGGCGGGGCGGATTACATAAACTGCCCTATGAATAAAGACGAGTATACTGCGTTTTGGCGCGAGATTGTCGGAGCAGAGGCGGCTGCCGTTCACGGCGAAGTCGATAACCCCAAGGTGTTTGAGGGGTGTATGCCGATTGAGATTATGGCGGCGCGCGGAGAAGATACGATGAGATTCGGGCCGTTAAAGCCCGTGGGGCTTACCGACCCGCGCGACGGTTCAAGACCGTATGCGGTGGTTCAGCTGAGGCGCGACAATGCGGAGGGAAGCCTGTATAATATAGTCGGGTTTCAGACGCATCTTAAGTTCGGCGAGCAGAAGAGGGTGTTTTCGATGATTCCGGGGCTTGAGCACGCCGAGTTTGCGCGTTACGGAGTGATGCACAGAAACACGTACATTAACTCGCCTATGCTGCTTGACAACACCTACAGAATGAGAGATTATGAAAAGATTTATTTCGCGGGGCAGATAACGGGGGTCGAGGGATATATAGAATCGGCTGCCTCGGGCTTGCTTGCGGGCAGGAATGCGGCGCTTGCCTCAATGGGAAAGAGCGCGCAAAGATACACAAACGAGACCGCAACAGGCGCCCTTGCGTGCTATGTTTCAAACCAAAGCATCGTAAACTTTCAGCCGATGAATATAAACTTCGGCATAATGAAAGAGCTTGGCGTGAGGATTAAAGATAAAAAGCAAAAGGCGGAAATGTATGCAAAAAGAAGCCTTGAACAAATATAAAGCCGACTGTAAATATCAGCCGCCCGTTTTGCGCCTTGGCAAAACGGGCGGCTGTTTTATGTTCACAAGCGATTTTTGCAAAAGAAAAGGAATCGCTTGCGCAATTCCTTGTTCGGATATTTGGCAGGCGTACATTTCTCCTGCGTCTCTCAGAGATTTCTCCCTTGTCGTTACCATCGGCGTGTGGATTGTACGAACTCCTCCACCTCAAATATCCTATCTTTATTGTATATATATTATACCACGTTTATACTGATTTGTAAAGTATTTTTTTGTTTTTTATTACTCTTTTCCATTCCTTATCATCTATCTTCATAAAAGTTATAATCGAATTTTTGTATTCCGGATTGTCAGTTGACGCGGATAATCTTAAAACGGTTTTAAAACATTCATTTTCGTTTTTAATTTCTTTTAAAATTAATGCCGTATTTTCTCTGTTAGCCTCGATAATGTAGTCAGGCTTGGCTACTATAGCGGCAAAATACTTATTGTATCTTTCGTAATCATTCGGATGTCTGTCCTTTATATGCTGTATCTGCGCATCGGTTATAATAACTTCGTCCGTTTGTATATCCTCAGTAATACAACTGTATATTTCCCTATCGATTTTACCTATGTAATGCAATTGCGGCACCTCTGAATTTCTTTTGTGACTTTAATTATACCACATTTGAAAAATTTGTCAATATGTTTTTGCCGTCAAGGTATGCAAGGCGGGGACGGCACGCGGTGGCACTTTAAGCCGTGATACGATATAGGCGAAAGGAGCTGAAATTTATGGCTGAGAGAAGAATGTTCGCCAAAACAATAATAGATTCGGACGCGTTTATAGATATGCCGATAAGCGCAAGGCTTTTATACTACGATTTGGCAATGCGCGCCGATGATGACGGCTTTGTAAACAGCCCCAAAAAGATAATGAAATTTGTCGGGGCAAGCGTTGATGATATGAATGTGTTAATCGCACGGCAGTTTATAATTTCGTTTGAGAGCGGCGTGGTTGTTATCAGACATTGGAAAATGCATAACTACATACGCAAAGATACATACAAAGAAACGCCGTACAAAAACGAAAAAGCGTTGTTATGCCTTGATGAAAACAACGGTTATAAGTTCGAAAATGAGTGTCCGTCAACGACCTGTCAACGAACCGTCGACGAACCGTCGACACAGGTTAGGTTAGGTAAGGTTAGGTTAGGTAAGGTTAGGATAGAGAGTACGCGCGCGCACGCACGCGAGACACTCCCTCCCGAAAATTCCGGAAATGATTCAAGCGAAAATATAAAACCCGAAAATTCCAAAAAGCCAATCAGGCACAAATACGGAACTTATAAAAATGTTTTGCTCACCGATGAGGATATGGATAAATTAAAAAGCGAATTTCCCGATGACTGGCAAAACAGAATCGAACGTTTAAGCGAATACATCGCAAGTTCGGGGAAGGCTTATAAAAATCATCTTGCGACAATCAGAGCGTGGGCTAAAAAGGATAAAAAACGCGAAACGCTCAAAAATAGGTCTGTAAATGATAAGTGGTGCATAAATAATGAAACTATATCCCTTGATGAGATATACGGAAGTGAGGTGCAAAAATGAGCTTTACAGAGGTATTTATAAATGCAGAGCACGCTGCAAGAGATAACTTCAGGATAGACGAGGGCGATTATATCGGTGAGGACGGCTTGTATCGGTGCGGAGTGTGTCGCAAAAAGAAAGAGACTATTGTCACACTCGGCGGCGAAGACAGAAAAGTGGCGTGCATATGCGATTGCCGAGAAGCCGAGTTAGCCAAAGAAAAAGCCGACAAAGAGGAAAGGGAACGCAAAGAGCGTATAAAGGCAATGCGAAGGAGCTGCTTCGGAGATGAAAAGTTATACAATTGGACTTTTGCCAACGATAAGGGCAGCAATCCCAAACAGACCGCCGCCGTAAAGAAATACGCCGATGATTTCGAGGAGTTTAAAAAAGACGGTATCGGGTTGCTGCTGTGGGGCAGCTGCGGAACGGGCAAAACATACGCCGCGTGCGCGCTTGCCAACGCTCTTATAGATAAAGGCATATCGGCAAAGGTAACGAATTTCGGGCGCATTTTGAACGAGCTACAGGGGACGTTTGACAAACAGCCGTATCTTGATGAGCTGAACCGTTATTCACTGCTTGTGATTGATGATTTGGGTATCGAGAGAACGTCCGAATTTTCAGCCGAGCAAATGTACGGCGTGATAGACAACCGCTATAAATCGGGGCTTCCGCTGATTATCACGACAAACCTTGACTTGCACGAAATGACAAAAACCAATGATATCCGCTATAAGCGCATATATGAGCGGATTCTGGAGGTCTGCCACCCGATAGAATTTGAAGGCGTGAATTACCGCCGCAAAAACATTGTCGCAAGCTATGACGATATCAATAAAAAATTGGGACTTTGACAAGCTTTACGCCTGAATCGTAATATAAACGTAATGTAAATTTTCTTGTGCAATGCGGCTGTGTGTGATATAATACTAAACGGCGGAGAAAAGAGCGGCGGCGACTTCCGACACCTCGATGAAAGGGGTGTTGCTTTATGGAATATATAATTGAATTATTGATACTTATTACAGTATTGGAAATTATAAGGAACATAAAAAAATAGTCGCCCATTTCGCAGATGAGCGACTATATGTGTTATATATTTTCTAACACAAAATAAATAACTTGTTGCGGAACGTCAAAGCCGCTCCGACTATCTGCCTTGATTATAACACGATACTGCGCATTTGTCAAGGACAAAAATAGCACAAAACCAAAAAGCCTGTAATCATCGCGATTACAGGCTTTTTGTGGAGCTGCCCAGCGGATTTGAACCGCCGACCTCTTCCTTACCAAGGAAGTGCTCTACCGACTGAGCTAGGGCAGCAAGTGGCGATCCGGATGGGGTTCGAACCCACGACCTCCAGCGTGACAGGCTGGCATTCTAACCAACTGAACTACCGGACCGCATTT